>Ga0180221_1000126_pt1 | contig 112033 bp, 108 predicted proteins | sample eDN5th37CKraftMG_FD_151339 | JGI IMG/M metagenome (GOLD analysis project Ga0180221, IMG submission 151339) | Enriched Miracle-Growth compost microbial communities from Emeryville, California, USA - eDNA 5th pass 37_C Kraft MG (version 2) (version 2) ... | reverse complement strand
GCGGCCGGCTCGAACCAGCTCGACCATCTGCTGGCGGAATTCCGCCGGGTACGGCGGTCGTACTTTGGACATTTGCGACTCCTTGAACACAAAGAATGATGTGTTCACGGAAACGGGTCAACTCCAGGGGAACCAGTCTTATCTGCGTAGCGCGCTGCGCAGCTACGCGGCAACGTCAACTGGGGGGGCGGCCGTAGGGGCTCGGCGCTTTGGCGCTATGGCTGCGGCCGGAGGAAATCTCTATGAGGCGTTAGATCAGCTCCGTCGAGATCCCTCCAAAGCTCCGGTAAATCTGCAACAGCTAGTCGGTAGGAGCACCCGAGAGGTTATTGACGCTCTAGTCGACTGGCTTGTTCCGGAGAACGGCGATGCTGATCGGATTCGAACAGCGTTGAATGATGCTTTGTCTGAGTGTTTAGATGGAGAAGATGAGTTTGACTTCAGTAATCTGACTGATGACGCATTGATAAACACAATGATCACGTATGTTTCCAACTGCGTATTCGAGCAGATTATGCTCGACTCCAATCGTGCATTTGCAAAAGCCGAGACGCCAGAACAAGCTGAGACTGCTGAGCACGCGTTGTCCGAGCTAGTGACAGTCGTCACTGAGAAGCACATGGCGCCGCTGATTGAGGGTGAGATCAGGACGATGTCCAATGCGGACATGCAGGCCGCTCAGATAGCTGCGATCAAAGAAGTGTGGCGTGAATGGGAGGACTATCAGCCATGACCGAGGTATTCGTTCATCCGGACGTGACAGAGCTTAAGCAGTCGAGGCGACAACGGATTTGTGTTCATCTATATGGTGCGAAGCCTCAACCGGGCCAGGCAGCAATTGGTGGACCCATACCGTCAGTATTGTCTCGCGTTACGACGCCGCTAGACCCTACCGCCTTTGATTTTCTGTCGATTTCCATGGCGGTGACTGCCGCAGACACCTTCGTCAATCGAGAGAATGCTGCCGATGGCTGGGTTCGGGATATAGACCTCAAGGTCGCCGTACAAGACCCTGCTAGATGGCAGCCAGTTATCCCAACTCTTGAGAAAGCCTTGCGTTTTTTGAGCGGAGACTCATGGAGGCTGTCAGTCCTTCCTGGCGGCGTACCCCCTCCGGCTTCCAGGCCTCGCGTACACTACAAGATAAAACTGGAGGAGGCTGAAGCAGCATGTCTTTTTTCTGGTGGCCTTGATAGCGCCATCGGTGTTCTGAACTTGCTCCAGCAGGAGCATAAACTCGTTCTGGTGAGCCACGCCTACCCTAACGACGCAAGTAGGCAAAGGGAGATCCTTCGGCACCTTCCCAACCCGATTCCTAGATTGCCATTACATGCCAGCCCGAAGGGCGACTTGGGTACGGCTAATGATGTCCAGATGCGGACGCGGAGCTTTAACTTTTTGGCCATGGGTACGCTGGGGGCGGCAACGATTGCGCGGAGAACTGGGCAACGTGTACCGCTTTTCATTCCCGAGAATGGCTTGATTGCAATGAATCCGCCCCTCACAAGTAGACGGATAGGGGCACTGAGCACACGTACCACGCATCCGCATTATCTTGGGCTCATGCAGCAGGTCCTTGATGGTGTTGGAATTCCCGTGTTTATTGAGAACCCATTTGCATTTATGACTAAAGGCGAGATGATCAGGGACTGTCACCAACCCGGTCTTTTAGCTAGCTTCGCCTCCAAAACCGTATCTTGCGGAAAGTGGAAACGCACCCACGAACAGTGTGGAAAGTGCGTCCCTTGCATAATCAGGCGGTCATCCTTCCACGCTGCGAATGTCCGGGACCTAAAGGATGGCACCGACTACCGTGATCCGGCTAAGGATCTCTCCAAGGTATTCGACTACGATACCGACTTGGATGATTTGATGGCTACGATGATTGCTTCCCGCCGCTTGCCGGACTTGGACATCGCTTCGTGGATAGCAAAAACCGGTCCTCTTCCCGATGACCTGGCTGTTAAAGAAGCGCTTGTTGATGTGGTAAAGCGAGGGATGGGTGAGGTGCGAGCGTATTTGGCAAGTGAGCGCTTGATCTAATGAAGGTGCCTCTCGTTGACATGCACTGCCATCTGGATCTCTACCCTGAGCCGGCTATGGAAGTGGCAAGGATAGCTGGGTTGAAAGCATATGTTTTATCGGTCACGACCACGCCCAAGGCGTGGCGCGTGACGTCGAGCTTGTCGGCGACTGTTCCACGTATACGCACTGCTTTGGGGCTCCATCCGCAGCTTGCAAAGGCCCGCAAATCGGAACTCCCGTTGTTTGATCGCTTACTCCCCAATGCGAAATATGTAGGGGAGATTGGTCTCGATGGTGGGCCGGACTGCAAGGAGTTCTGGAGTGATCAGACGGACGTGTTCGAGCATATCCTCTCGTCCTGCGAGCGGCTCGGCGGTCGTATCCTGACCATCCACAGTCGATCAGCGGCTACGGCTGTCCTTGATATGGTGGAACGGTATCCGGGCTGCGGAAAGCCAATTTTGCATTGGTTCTCCGGTACGCAACGTGAACTCGCCCGCGCTGCGGAAATGGGATGTTGGTTCTCTGTAGGGCCTGCGATGTTAGCCGGCGAAAAAGGACGGAGACTGGTTGGAAAGATGCCGCGCGAGCGGGTTCTGACGGAGACGGACGGCCCCTTTGCATGTGTGGATGGACAACCGTTAAAACCGGCAGAATGCTCTGAGGCACTCAATTTCCTATCTGGTGCGTGGCAGTGTGATGTTCAGGATGCGGCCGTCAATGTGCTGAACACCTTCCGTTCATTGATCGTAGATTAGCAACGGCTTATTTCTTTCACTATGAGAATGTTCAAATGCCCCGTGGCAGAAGCACAGGGCTTTGGTGCGCTTGCCTAGCTGATGCTCCACAGGGAGGCTTAGGTTTACTACGTGGCCTTACGGGGACTCTACAATGGCAGCAATGCGATCCAGCTTCTGCACAAGGTCTTCCGCGCGAAGGTGGGTGTAGCGCTTGAGCATTTGCATAGATTTGTGGCCGCTAATCGCTGACACCTCTTGATCGCTTAAACCTGCCTCCACAAACCGACTGACGGCCTCATGGCGCAAGTCATGGAATCGGAAATCCTCTAGGCCGGCAGCGCGTTTAGCGTCCGTCCAGGCCTTGTCGAACAGGTAGGGGCGGCGGATTCCGTCCTTGCCAGGCTCGCCAAAAAAAACCAACTCAGTTTCGGACGGGCGTAAGGGATTGGCAATCGCTTCGTTGAAGACGCGCGTTGCCTCGGCGGTCAGCGGTACCGTGCGAGGCGAAGAGTTCTTGGTGTGATCCAGCCGGACTACACGTCTGGCGATGTCTACTTGCCGCAGGCGCAAGGTGGCGATTTCGGAGAGTCGCATCCCGGTCTCGATAGCGATGCGCACAATCCAGCTGAACATGGGGTTCGAGTGCTTGTCTACGGCGTTGAGCAGGCGGCCCTGTTCGTCTGGTGTCAGCCTGCGATTACGGCCGGCACCGGGCGCCGGGCGGCGGATGTTCGACACGGGATTGAACGGGAGACCGATTCCCCACTCTTTGATGGCGACGGTGAACAGGTGGCTTAGCAGCGCCAGTTCCAACCGCACCGTGTTGTTGCTGCGCGGCTTTAGCTTGCCATGTTCGTCAACATCGCCGGCCAGCCGTGAGTCTCGGAACTGTGCGACGACTTCGGCGTTCAGGGCGGCCAGCGAGTACTTGCCAAGATGCCGGATGATGACCTGCGCCTTCTTGTGCTCGCCGGCTTGGGTCGAGGCCCGCTTGGTGGGTGTGACTTCTTTGAGGTAGCGGGTCAGTGCCGCTTCGACGGTCATGCGCTCGGCGGGTGCGCGCTGGATATATACGCCGCGCACCATTTCGTCTTCGGTACGGCGCGCCCAGTCTTCGGCATCCCGCTTGGTGCGGAACGTCTTGGCCGTGGCCGGCCAGCCAGTCTTGCGAATGAGGGCTTTCCAAGTGCCCGAGGACGTCTTAACAATCGTAGCCATGAGTACTCCGTATGAGGCTAGCGCCGCATCACTGTACCGAAACTGTACCTGACCACAATTTTAGGAAAATCCCCCGGTGCGGGGCTTGTACTGCGAAATCTTCTAATGGTTTGAATTAGCAGAAGATTTGGGGATGGTGCCCGGGGCCGGAATCGAACCGGCACGCCTTGCGGCGGGGGATTTTGAGTCCCCTGCGTCTACCAATTTCACCACCCGGGCAGGGTTCCGGCGCGAAGGGCCGGAAGGAAGGGAGCCATAAATTATACCTGTAAATTGAGGTACTCTGCTCTCTCTTTACCAAGGAGCAAATCATGGCCCATGCCAGCGCCCGTCACATCCTGGTCTCCACCGAGGCCCAGTGCAACGAACTGAAAGCCGCCATCGAAGGCGGTGCCGATTTCGCGCAGGTCGCGCGCGAGCACTCCAACTGCCCGTCGCGCGCCCAGGGCGGCGATCTGGGCACCTTCGGCCCCGGCCAGATGGTGCCGGAGTTCGACCGGGTGGTGTTCAGCGCCCCCGTCAACGTCGTCCAGGGCCCGGTCAAGACCCAGTTCGGCTATCACCTGGTGGAAGTGACCAGCCGCCAGGACTGACCCGCACCGCCCGCGGCCACGCCGGGGGTTCACCCCTCAGCCCGCCGCGACGACCCGTTGTGTCTGGGACCCCAGCACGCCGCCGCCCAGCGTGACCACGTCACCCGCTTCCAGGTAGCGCGGCGGGCGGGCTCCCATCCCCACCCCGGCCGGGGTGCCGGTGATGATGACGTCGCCAGGTTCGAGCGTCATCACGCGGCTGCACTCGCTGACTAGGCGGGCGCAGGAAAAGATCATGTCGCCGGTATGTCCTGTCTGCCGGCGTTCGCCATTGAGTTCCAGCCACAGTTCCAGGTCCTGCGGGTCGGGCACTTCGTCCGCCGTGACCAGGTAGGGCCCCAGCGGGCCGAAGCTGTCGAAGCCCTTGCCCTTGCCCCACTGGCCGCCGCCGCGGTCGATCTGGTATTCGCGTTCGGACACGTCGTTGGCCAGGCAGTAGCCGGCCACGTGGCGCAAGGCGCCGGCCTCGTCGACGGCCCGCGCGCGGCTGCCGATGACGATGCCCAGTTCCACTTCCCAGTCGACCCGGGTGCAGCCGGTCGGAATGACGATGTCGTCGTCCGGGCCCGAGATGCAGCAGGTCCATTTGCAGAACAGCGTGGGTTCGGCCGGAATGGCCATGCCGGCCTCGGCCGCATGGCGCCCGTAGTTCAGCCCGACCGCGACGAATTTGCCGATGCCGCGCCAGGGCGTACCCAGGCGCGGCGCGCCGTCCACCACGGGCAGGCGCTGCGGGTCGAGCGCGGCCAGCGCTTGCAGGGCGGCCGGCGACAGGGTGTCGGGCCCGAGGTCGGCCAGCAGGCCGGACAGGTCGCGGATCACGCCGCCGGCGTCGAGCAGGCCGGGCCGCTCCAGGCCCGGCGGGCCGTATCTCAACAGCTTCAAGGAAACTCTCCGTATGGACGCGTTCAGTTGGGGGTGATGTCGGCCAGCTTGACCGCTTTGCCGAACTTGTCGAGGTTGTTGCGGATGTTGGCGGCATAGCCGTCAGGGCTGCTGCCGATGGCGGTGGCGCCCATGGCCTTCAGGCGGACGACGGTATCGGGCTGCTTGAGCGCCCGCGCCACCGCGGCCGAGAGCCGCTGCACCACGGTCTGCGGCGTGCCCGCCGGCACCACGATGCCCATCTCGGAACTGAAGTCGTAGCCGGGCACGGTTTCGGACACGGCCGGGATGTCGGGCGTCATGGCCGGACGGTCGAGCGTGGTGACGGCGATGAATCGCGCCTTGCCGGTCCTGACGTATTGTTCCAGCGCCGGATAGGCGGCGATCACCAGGGAGGTCTCCCCCCCCATGAAGGCAGGCACCGACTGCCCCGACCCCTTGTACGGCACGTGCACGACGTTGATGCCAAGGCCGTGCAGCATCGATTCCATGGCGATGTGGTGGATGCTGCCTATGCCCGACGATCCGTAGGTCAATGCCCCCGGCCGGGCCTTGGCCAGGGCGACGAGCTCGGCCAGGTTGTGCACGTTCAGCGACGACTGCACGGCGATGTAGAGCGGAATGGTCGCGGCCAGGGTCACGGGCGTGAAGTCCTTGTCGGCGGCATACGGCAGCTTCGCGAACAGGTAGGGGTTGATCGCAAGCTGCTGGATGTCGGAGAAGAACAGCACGTGGCCGTCCGGGGCGGCGCGGACCACGCTTTCGGCCGCGCCGATGCCGCCCGCGCCGGGCCGGTTCTCGATCACGAACTGTTGCTTGAAGAACTCCGACAAACCCGGCGCCAGCGAGCGCGCCAGCACGTCCGGCGCACCGCCGGGGGCGTACGGCACGATCATCCGCACGGGGCGGGTCGGATAGTCATCGGCCTGGACGGCCGGGGCCGCGGACGCCAGGATCGACATACAGGCCAGTACGCGGCCGATGCGCAACAGGGATTTCATCGTGAACCTCCAGGGGCAAGAGCGCCGACGCGCATCCTTAGAACGGCTGGGTCAGTTGCGGGAAGCTCTGGTCGCAGTTGGTGAGCCGCACGCACTTCTGGACGATTTTCAAATGCGCGCCGTCGAACCGCAGCGTGTGCAGATAACGTCCGCCGTACACGCGGCGGTCGGCGCCTGGCCGGTCCTCCAGCATGATGAACTTGCTGCGGACGCGGAAACGGTCACCGTCAGCAGCTTCCAGACCGAAGTTCGACAGCACGCGCACCGTCGTCGAAGGCGGGTCCTGGCAATGGATCATCGGGTGCTTGAGCCGCGCCACACGCGTCTTCATGGTGTGTTTCTCGTCATAGTAGAGCGACACGTGACTGATCCAGTCGGCCTGGTCCTGCGCGGCCGGCGCCCAGTACACGGCATCGTCGCTGTACAGGTCCAGCCACTCGTCGAAGCGGCGGTTGTCCAGCAGATCGGCCTCGTGTTCGACAAAGTCGCGCAGGGTGTCCAGGGACGGCGCGGCATGGCCCGCGGGGGTGAGTCTTGCAAGCGTGTTCATGGTGGCTCTCTGGTGGAATCAGGCGCTCATCAGGTCGCGCCAGGCATAGTGTTTGGCGCGCTGGCCGACTTCGCTCGAACGCGCGCCGAACAGCACGCCGTCGCCTTCGTCGACCTCGGCGCCCATGCCGCGCGCGACCAGTACCCAGTCGCTGCCTTGCGCCTTCAGCCCTTCCTGGCAGCGTTCGAAGGCCTCGAGGTCGTCGGTCTGGATGAACGACGACGCGGAGTGGGTCATGTTGACGTACTTGACCAGGTCGTCCGAAATCACGGCCGGCGCGCCCGCCAGCCGGACCGGCCAGATCTCGACTTCGGTCAGGTCCACCGCGATGGGCTTGACCACGCGCACCGAGGTCTGGGCGATCAGGATGTCCAGCGTCGGGAACAGCGTCAGGCTGTGCCGGCGGTTCTTCAGGATGTCGGCGGTGCGTTCCTCGCCGTAGCGCGCGACCATCAGGGCACGGTAGTCGTCCCAGACGCCGCCGGCCTGCTCCTTGTCGAACAGCGACTGTTCCGAACTATGGCCATGCGGGAAGCCGCGCACGCCCAGCTGCGACACCACCGCCTCGCCGTTGGGCGCGAAGAACAGCGCCGCTCCGCCCTGGTCACCCGCACGCCGCTGGAACTGGCGACCGTCCGGACCGACGGTCGAGCCGTGGGCGGCCGCGGGGTGGTAGGTGTCGGCCATGTTGTCCATCTGCAGCTTCCAGTTGCCGCGGAAGTGGTAGCGATGGCAGCCGGCCGCGAACTCGACCCGCCCTTCGGGCGAGCGGTCGACCAGTTCGTCGATGCCCTTGCGCGCCTCGCCCAGGAAATCGAGCAGCGGCATCACGCCGGGATCGAGCGAAGCGAATACGAAGCCGCGATAGCTGTCGACACGCGGCAGCGGCTCCATGCCCGCGCGCGGCTCGCGCAGCGCTTCCTCGGGAAAGTCGGCGCGCATGGGCACGCCCGCCAGCTCGCCGTTGGGGCGGAACGCCCAGCCGTGGTACATGCAGGAAAATACGCGCGCGTTGCCGCGCGTGCGGGACAGCACCTTGGCGCCGCGATGGCCGCAGCGGTTGTACAGCACGTGTACCGAACCGCTCTCGTGGCGGCTCAGCACCACCGGCTGTCCGGCCAGCGTCGTGCAGTAATAGTCGCCCGGATTGGGCACCAGGCTGTCGTGGCCCACATAGACCCAGACCTTGCCGAACACTTTGGCCATCTCGGCCTCGAACACGGCCGGATCGGTGTAGTAGGCCCGGTGCACGCGATCCGCCTGGACCAGGCCGGCGAGTTGCTCTTTGCTGTACGTCATCGAGTTTCCTGCTGGAGAATGAAGAAGGGTCAGCGCCGCAGGACGCCGTGGCCGGCTTCCTGGTCGTAGTGGAAAATGCCATTCAGGAACATCTTGTGCCGTTCGTAGTGCATGGGCCTGCGCGGCGCGGGCGGCGTGCGGTCCACCGGGTGCCCGGCCTTCAGGATGAGGTCGAAGCGCGACGGTTTCTGCAGCAGCCCGATGTCGGCCAGCGGATCGCCGTCGACCACGATCAAGTCGGCATAGCGTCCGGCCTCAAGCTTGCCGACCCGGTCGCCGAAGCGGCGGAACAAACGCGTGGCGCCCAGCGTGCCCGCATGCAGAGCCTGCCCGGGCGACAGGCCCAGGTCGTCCACGAATATCTGCATCTCGCGGGCGTGCCACTGGCCGTAGGGCACCGGCGACCAGCCGCTTTCCGACCCGGGCACCAGCGGGACGCCGGCACGGCTGGCGCGCCCCAGGTTGGTCAGCGCCGCGTCGACTTCGCGCTGGAACCCGGCATTGGCCGGATTGGCCGACCCGCCCGTGGCCTCGATCGCGTTGACCAGCAAGGGAAGGGTCGGCACGATCACGCAGCCGTTGCGCAAGCACAGGTCTATGCCTTCGTCATCGATGAAGGACGCATGGAAGATCACGTCGAAACCGGCGCGCGCGGCATCGGCCACGGCGTTGCGGGACCGCGCGTGCACCGTGCACATGCGGCCCAGCCGGTGGGCCTCATCGGCCACGATCCGGTATTCCTCATAGGTGAAGGCCGAGCCGTCGAGCGAATCGGGCGTGATGAAGGAGTCGTTCGATCCCGACACCTTGATGGCATCGACGCCGTCCTTGACCTGGTAGCGGATCTGTTCGACCAGTTCGTCACGGCTGCGGATCAGCACCCCCGCCTGCCCCGGCGGAAACTCCATCCAGTTGGGAAAGGAATCCTCCAGTCCCTGGTGGGAGGTCAGTTGCCGGCCCGACACCGCAAGGCGCGGCCCCTCGAACATGCCGCTGTCGATCGCGTCGCGCACCGACTGCGCGATGTTGAACGTGGTCGCGGCATCGAAGGCGCTGGTCACACCCGCCTGCAGCACCTTCTTGGCGTTCCACACCGCCTTCAGCGTGCGGAACTCCACCGGCGTGTACAGCGCCAGTTCCTCTTCCGAGCGCGCCTCGCCGAACGAGATGTGGATGTGTCCGTCGACCAGGCCGGGCAAGATGCTGCGGCCGGGCAGGTCGACCACCTGGGCGCCGGACTGCGCGTAGCGCGGCGGCAATGCCGCCGCCTCGCCCACCCATGCGATCTCCTCGCCCTGCGTCACGACCGCACCGCGCGCGATGGGTGCATCGAGCGTGCCGTCGATCACCTTGCCCTTCAGAATGTAGGCCGGCTCACCCATGCGCCACCCCGGTGAAGAACGGGACGGCCAGCGCCAGGAACTTCTCCGGCCACTCGAAGGCGACCGAATGGCCGCAGCGGCTCAGCAGGTGCACGTCGGCCCGGGCGATGAATCGCGACATCGGGAGCGTAAGAACATCGGCGGGGAAGCCGCGATCGTCGCGGCCGTGCAGCATCAGTACCTCGCAGCCGATGGCGCCCAGCTCGTCCGCCGTCAGCGCGACGGCATCGATGAAGCGCTGCTTGTCGCCCGCGAACATCTGTTCGAAACGCCGGCCGTGATCGCCCTCGCGCAGGATGCGCTCGCGACCGTCCAGATAGGCCTCGTCGATCAGCGCCGGATCGTGCACCAGCAGGCGCGAGGCCCGCTTCAGCGCCTCGCGGTCGCCGGGAAAGCTCCAGGCGGTTTCCGTGGCGGGATTGGCGGCGAACGACGCGCCCATGGTCGCCGTCGTCATCACGCGCGCCACACGCGGTTCGCAGGCCGCCAGACGCAGGGCCAGGGTGCCGGACAGGGAATGCCCGATCACGCCTATCCGCTCGCCCGGCATGCGCGCGATCATTTCGCGGCACTGGCGCAGCCACAGGGCATAGTCGAAATGCGGTCCTGCGGGCTTGGCGCCGGACCGGCCGAAGCCGATCAGGTCCATCGCATGCACGTGGTGCCGCTCGGCCAGCCGCGGCAGCACGCGCTGCCAGTTGCCATGGCTGGACGCGCCCGCCCCCGAGCCGTGCAACAGCAGCAGCGGCAGGCCGACGCCCCCTTCGACGTAGCGCGCCGGGATGCCGTCCAGCTCGAACACGCGCTCGCGCAGACAGGAGTTCATAGCGCCGCGACCGCCTGCACTTCGATCAGCAGATCCTCGCGCACCAGGCGATCGATCATCAGCAGGGTGTTGGTCGGATACGCGCGGGCGCCGAACATGCCCGGGAAGGCACGCTCGCGGTAGGCGCCCAGCCTGGGAATGTCCTGCGAGTGCACCAGGTAGGTCGTGAACTGCAGCACGTTCTGCCAGGTGGCGCCCACTTCCTTCAGCGCGATGTCGATGTTGCGGAAGACCTGCACGCACTGGGCGTCGAAGTCGCCCGCGCCAACGGTGTTCCCGTGCTGGTCGGTCGCCACCTGCCCGGCGATGAAGACGAACTCCGAGGCCTTGACGCGGGCCACCTGGGAATACTGGGCAAGCGGGGTACCAAGGCCAGCGGGGTTGAGGATCTGGATATCGGGCATGGCGTGTCCTGGGTGGTTTTCAGATTAGACGCACTAACTTGATGCATCCGGAGTATCGTTCTGGTGCCGGATAGGCCCCTCTGCTTTACGGACTACTATAGGGAGCACCACCAGGGCTGTCACACGAATTATCTTCCCTCATTAAGTTAGAAAAACTAATCTAAAAAAATGAGCCATACGCTGCCCCCGCTGACCGCGCTCCGAGCCTTCGAATCGGCCGCCCGCCACCGCAGCCTGAAGAAGGCCGCCGAGGAGCTGAATGTCACGCCGGCCGCTGTCAGCCACCAGATCCAGATCCTGGAGGACATGCTGGGCGTGCGCCTTTTCCGCCGCGTCCACCGCGGCATCGAGCTGACGGCCAGCGCCGAGATCTTCTTTCCCAAGCTGGAGGAAGGCTTCGACTGCCTGCGCCAGGCGGTGGGTCGGCTGCGCGACCATCGCGGCGCCGACGTGCTCGAGGTCGGCGCGCCGCCGTCCTTCATCTCCAACTGGCTGATGCCGCGCCTGCACCGCTTCGTGACCGCATGCCCCGACATCGACGTGCGCGTCTCCACCCGGGTGCGGCAGTTCTCGCGCCTGCCGCGCGGGCCGCGCGGAGACGTCGCCAGCGTGATGGGCTGGGTGGACGAGGTCGACGTGCTGGTCGTGTTCGGCAACGGCGGCTACCCGGGCATGCGGGTCGACCAGTTGATGCCGCTGACCATCACCCCGCTGTGCAGCCCCGCCCTGCTCGAAGGCGACAATCCCCTGCGCGAGCCCGACGACCTGCGCCGCCACGTGCTGCTCCACGACGATCGCGGCGTGCTGTACGAAGGGCCGTCGTTCTGGGACATGTGGCTGGAAAAAGCGGGCGTGACCGGCATCGACACCTCCCGTGGCCCCCACTTCTGGCACTCCATCCCCGCCATGGAAGCCGCCGTCGCCTGCAAGGGCGTGGTCGCCACCACCAAGGAACTGGCCCGCCTGGACCTGGCGACGGGACGCCTGGTGGCGCCCTTCCCGCTGGAGGTCCGGCTGGCGTCCAGCTACCACATCGTCAGCAACGAACCGGCCTCCAAGCGCGAGGTCGTCAGGCTGTTCCGGGACTGGCTCGGGAAGGAAGCGCGGACGGCCTGAGCCGGCGGCGGACGGCCAGGCGGGCGGCCGGGTAGGGGCCGATTCCAGGCTATGATGATAGGTTGCCGTGCGCTTTCCCAACCCTGTCTTACCCGTGCAAGATCTCACTCTCGACGATTTCGATTACGACCTCCCGCCCGAGCTGATCGCCCAGACCCCCGCCGCCGACCGCACCGCCAGCCGCCTCCTTCACCTGGACGCGCAAGGCGGACTGCACGACCGCCGGTTTGCCGATCTGCCCGGCCTGCTGCGCCCGAACGATCTGCTGGTCTTCAATGACACGCGGGTGATCAAGGCGCGCCTTTTCGGCGAAAAGAGCAGCGGCGGCAAGGTGGAAGTGCTGGTGGAACGCATCACCGAGCCCGACCGGGCGCTGGTGCACCTGCGCGCCAGCAAGTCGCCCAAGGCCGGCGCGACGATCCGCCTGGCGGGGGCCTTCGACGTGACCATGCTGGGCCGCGAGGGCGATCTGTTCGACCTGCGTTTCCCCGGTCCGGTGCTGGAGCTGCTGGCCGAGCACGGCCAGACGCCGCTGCCGCCCTACATCACGCACACGCCGGACACCGGCGACGACGCCCGCTACCAGACGGTGTACGCCCGGGAGCCGGGCGCGGTGGCCGCCCCCACGGCGGGGCTGCATTTCGACGATGCGCTGTTGGAGACCTTGCGCGCCCAGGGCGTGCGCACGGCTTTCGTGACGCTGCACGTGGGCGCCGGTACCTTCCTGCCGGTGCGGGTGGACAAGCTGTCCGAGCACGTGATGCACAGCGAACTCTATACACTGCCCCAGGCGACCGTGGACGCCATCGCGCAGGCCCGCGCCGCGGGCGGCCGGGTGGTCGCCGTGGGCACGACCAGCGTGCGGGCCCTGGAGTCGGCCGCCGCCACCCACTGGCCGCTGCGCGAGACGCGCGGCGACACGCGCCTGTTCATCACGCCCGGCTTCGAGTTCCGGGTGGTGGACGCGTTGATCACCAATTTCCACCTGCCCAAGTCGACGCTGATGATGCTGATCTCGGCGTTCGCGGGCATGGACCCCATCCGCCGCGCCTATGCCCATGCCGTGGCCCAGCGCTACCGCTTCTTCAGCTACGGCGACGCGATGTTTATAGAACGATGAACGGACTCAAATTCGAACTCCTGGCCACCGAGGGCCAGGCCCGCCGCGGGCGCGTGACGCTGAACCACGGCGTGGTCGAGACGCCCATCTTCATGCCGGTGGGCACCTATGGCACGGTCAAGGCCATGGCGCCCTACGAGCTGGACGAGGTCGGCGCGCAGATCGTGCTGGGCAACACCTTCCACCTCTGGCTGCGGCCGGGCACGCAGATCATCGATGCCCACGGGGGCCTGCACGGCTTCATGCAGTGGCACAAGCCCATCCTGACGGACTCGGGCGGCTTCCAGGTGTTCAGCCTGGAGGGCCTGCGCAAGATCACCGAGGAAGGGGTGCGCTTCGCCTCTCCCATCGACGGCGCGCGGCTGATGCTGACGCCCGAGGAATCGATGCGCATCCAGCGCAGCCTGAATTCGGACATCGCGATGGTGTTCGACGAGTGCACGCCCTACGCCATCGACAGCCGGCCGGCCACCGTGGACGAGGCGGCCACCTCGATGCGGATGTCGCTGCGCTGGGCGCGCCGCTCGCGCAATGAATTCGACGCGCTGGAGAACCCCAACGCGCTGTTCGGCATCGTCCAGGGCGGGATGTACGAGACCCTGCGCGACGAATCGCTGGCGGGCCTCAAGGACATCGGCTTCCATGGCTATGCCATCGGCGGCCTGTCGGTGGGCGAGCCCAAGGAAGACATGCTGCGCATCCTGGCCCACGTGGCGCCCCGGCTGCCGCAGGACGCCCCGCGCTACCTGATGGGCGTGGGAACGCCCGAGGACCTGGTGGACGGCGTGGCCGCCGGCGTGGACATGTTCGACTGCGTGATGCCCACGCGCAACGCCCGCAACGGCTGGCTGTTCACCCGCTACGGCGACGTCAAGATCCGCAACGCGCGCTATCGCGACGACACCCGTCCGCTGGATGAAACCTGCGGCTGCTATACGTGTCAGAACTTTTCCCGCTCGTACCTGCACCATTTGTTCAGGTCGAACGAGATTCTGGGGGCGCGGCTCAATACCATCCACAACCTCCACTATTACCTGCAGCTGATGCAGGAAATGCGCGATGCCATCGCCGGCGGCGTTTTCGCGTCCTGGCGGGCGGAATTCGCCGCCAACCGGGCCCGTGGCGTCTAGAATTCCACCTCCCGGCCCCGTCGTGGCCAACCAGGAGCTCGCGGCCACTGGTCAGCACGGCGGATCCGGCCGGGGTTATCCCTAGAAGAGGCCGGGTTCCGCCCTGGGCGGGCTGGGCTACAATTTTGAGTTATTTTCGACGCAAGTCATTGATTCTGGAGAAGAAATGCTGACATCCAACGCGCTCGCCAATGTCCTGGCGCAAGCTCCTGCGGCCGGAGGCGAAGGCGCCCTGATGGGGATGCTGCCCATCGTCCTGATGTTCGTGATCCTCTATTTCCTGATGATCCGGCCTCAGATGAAGCGCCAGAAGGAGCACAAGAACATGGTTGCCGCCCTGGCCAAGGGCGACGAAGTCGTCACCGCCGGCGGCATCCTGGGCAAGGTCGTCCAGGTCAACGACACCTACGTCTCGCTGGAAGTCTCGCGCGAAGGCGACAAGGCGGTGGAAGTCCTGGTCCAGAAGACCGCGGTCCAGACCGTCCTGCCCAAGGGCACCATCAAGGCTCTGTAAGCCGGGCGCTCGCGTCCATGCCGCTCGCGCGGCATCGATGCACTGCCGGGGGCTGGCGCCGGGCGCCGCCCCTTTTTCGCGTTCTGCGGCCTGGCCCGCTGCGGGCACCGGCGCCGATGCGCCAGCCTTCCGAGGTTTGATTACCGATGAATCGCTATCCTCTCTGGAAGTACATCATGATCGCCGTGGTGGTCGTGATCGGCTTCATCTACACCCTGCCGAACTTCTTCGGCGAGTCCCCCGCCGTCCAGGTCTCCAGCGCCAAGGCGACCGTCAAGGTCGACAACTCCATGATGGAGCGCGTGGACCAGACCCTGCAGGCCGCGGGCATCTCCAACACCGGCCTGTACTTCGAGCAGAACGGCCCCGTGGGCACGGTGCGGGTGCGCCTGAACACGCCGGACCAGCAGCTGCGCGCGCGCGACCTGCTCGAGAAATCGCTGAATCCCGATTCGTCCGACCCCAGCTACGTGGTCGCGCTGAACCTGCTGTCGGCCTCGCCCGCCTGGCTGCGCGCCTTGCACGCGCTGCCCATGTACCTGGGCCTGGACCTGCGCGGCGGCGTGCACTTCCTGCTGCAGGTGGACATGAAGGGCGCGCTGACCAAGCGCTACGACGCCATGACCGGCGACGTGCGCTCGCTGCTGCGTGACAAGAACATCCGCCACAACGGCATCGACCGCGTCGGCCAGAGCATCGAAATCAAGTTCCGCGACGCCGCCACCCGCGACGCCGCGCGCGACGTGCTGCGCAACGGCCTGCCCGACCTGCAGCTGACCGACCAGGACGCCGGCGGCGACTTCAAGCTGATCGGCGCCCTGACGCCGCAGGCCATCAAGACCGCGCAGGACAACGCGCTGCGCCAGAACATCACGACGCTGCACAACCGTATCAACGAACTGGGCGTGGCCGAGCCGGTCATCCAGCAGCAAGGCGCCGACCGCATCGTGGTCCAGTTGCCGGGCGTGCAGGACGTGGCCAAGGCCAAGGACATCCTGGGCCGCACCGCCACGCTGGAAGTGCGCATGGTGGACGACTCGCCGGAAGCCACCAGCGCGCTGGCCAGCGGCACCGTGCCCTTCGGGCTGGAACGCTACACCGACCGCGACGGCCGGCCGGTGCTGGTGCGCCGCCAGGTCGTGCTGACCGGCGAGAACCTGCAGGATGCCCAGGCCGGCTTCGACGGCCAGACCCAGCAGCCCGCCGTGCACCTGACGCTGGACGCCAAGGGCGCCCGCATCTTCCGCGACGTGACCCGCGACAACGTGGGCAAGCGCATGGCCATCTTGCTGTTCGAGAAGGGCAAGGGCGAGGTCGTGACCGCGCCCGTGATCCGCACCGAGATCAGCGGCGGCCGCGTGCAGATCTCCGGCAGCATGACCACGGTCGAGGCCAACGACACGGCCCTGCTGCTGCGCGCCGGCTCGCTGGCCGCGCCCATGGACATCATCGAGGAACGCACCATCGGCCCCAGCCTGGGCGCCGACAACATCCAGAAGGGCTTCCACTCGGTGGTCTACGGCTTCGCCGCGATCGCCATCTTCATCATCCTGTACTACGGGCTCTTCGGCGTGTTCTCGGTGATCGCGCTGGCGGTCAACCTGCTGCTGCTGATCGCGCTGCTGTCCATGCTGCAGGCCACGCTGACCCTGCCGGGCATCGCGGCCATCGCGCTCACGCTGGGCATGGCGATCGACGCCAACGTGCTCATCAACGAACGGATACGCGAGGAACTGCGTAACGGCGCCGCGCCGCAGCAGGCCATCCACCTCGGCTTCGAGCGGGCCTGGGGCACCATCCTGGACTCCAACGTCACCACGCTGATCGCGGCGGTGGCGCTGCTGGCCTTCGGTTCGGGCCCGGTACGGGGCTTCGCCATCGTCCATACCATCGGGATCCTGACCTCGATGTTCTCCGCCGTGGTCGGCGCCCGCGCGCTCGCCAACCTCTGGTACGGCCGCCGCAAGAAACTCGCCAAGCTGTCGATTGGCCAGGTCTGGAAACCCAAAGAGGTCTGAGCAACATGGAATTCTTCCGCATCCACAAGACCATCCCGTTCATGCGCCATGCGCTGGTGCTGAACCTCATCAGTCTGGTCACGTTCCTGGCGGCGGTGTTCTTCATCGCCACCAAGGGCTTCCACCTGTCCATCGAGTTCACCGGCGGCACGGTCATGGAAGTGGCCTACCCGCAGGCGGTGGAACTGGACAAGGTACGCGGCACCATCTCGCAGAAGGGCTACAACGACTTCCAGGTGCAGAACTTCGGCACCTCGCGCGACGTGATGATCCGGCTGCCCAACATCGAGGGCAAGACCTCGACCCAGCAGAGCAACGAGGTCATCGAGGCCCTGAAGGCCACCGACCCCGGCGTCGAGCTGCGCCGCGTGGAATACGTGGGCCCGCAGATCGGCAAGGAACTGGCCCACGACGGCCTGCTGGCGCTGCTGTTCGTGGTGGTCGGCATCATGATCTACCTGGCGTTCCGCTTCGAGTGGAAATTCGCCGTGGCGGGCGTGGTGGCCAACCTGCACGACGTGGTCATCATCCTGGGCTTCTTCGCCTTCTTCCAGTGGGAGTTCTCGCTGCCGGTGCTGGCGGCGGTGCTGGCGGTGCTGGGCTACTCGGTGAACGAGTCCGTGGTCATCATGGACCGGATCCGGGAGAACTTCCGCAAGCAGCGCAAGGCCTCGGTGCGGGACGTGATCGACAGCGCCATCACGGCCACCATCTCGCGCACGATCATCACCCACGGCTCGACGCAAATGATGGTGATCGCGATGCTGATCTTCGGCGGTCCGTCGCTGCACTATTTCGCGCTGGCACTGACCATCGGCATCTGGTTCGGCATCTACTCGTCCGTGTTCGTGGCGGCGGCCATCGCCATGTGGCTGGGCGTCAAGCGCGAGGACCTGGTCAAGCCGGCCAAGAAGGACACCGGCGAAGTCGTGGGCTGACGCCCGCATCGTTCCGGACGACGTCCCGAAGCGCCCGGCTCCGCCGGGCGTTTTTGTTTTCATCAGGCCATTCGACCCGACGGAGCACTTCCATGAATCCGCGATTCGATCTCCTGGCCCTGCAGCTGCTGCGCAAGGTCGACGAAACCGGCAGCGTGGCGCGCGCGGCCGAGACCATCCACCTGACGGCATCGGCCGCCAGCAAGCGCATCCTGGAACTGGAATCCCAGTTGGGCATCGCCCTCCTGACCCGGCGGCCGGAAGGCGCGCGCCTGACCGCCGCCGGCCAGGCGGTGGCGCGGCGTACCGAACGGGTGCTGGAGGAATTGCAGGGGTTGCAGCAGGACCTGGCGGGGTTCACCGACGGCACCTCGGGCACGGTCAGGATCGCCTCCAACACCTCGGGCATGTGCGCGGGACTGGCGGACCTGATGGCCCGTTTCGCGGTGGAATATCCCGGCATACGCATCTCGGTGCGGGAAGCCACGAGCGCGGCGGTGCTGGAGGCGGTGGCCAACGGGTCGGTGGACCTGGGCATCGCCCATGCCGGCGCCCAGGCGGGCCACCTGCAAAGCCTGCCGTATACGCGCACGCCGCTGGTCCTGGCGGTACCCGCCGGCCATGAACTGGCCGCACGAGACGCCGTCTTCTACGAGGAAACGCTGCGGTTCCCGCACATCGCGCGGGCGGCTGGCAGCGCGCTGGCGCAGTTCTCGGGCCAGGACGGCCAGGGCACGCGGTACCCGCCCGCCGTCTCCACCCAGGTGACCAGCTTCCCCGCGGTGTTCTCGCTGGTCAGCGCGGGCCTGGGCGTGGCCGTGGTGCCCGCCGCGCCCGCCGACTGGCACGTCCCGGCCAACATCCGGCAGGTGCCGCTGGCCGACGACTGGGCCAGCTTCGAACTGCGCCTGGTGGTGGATCCCGGCGTGGTCCCCACGCCCGCGGTGTCGCGCCTGCTGGAAGCGCTGTTGTCGCAGGCCGCCTAGTCGATGCTGACCGAGGCGTCGCGCACCACCTTGCCCCACTTGACCTTGTCCGAGGCGATCAGGGCCGAGAAAGCCTCCACCGTGTCGGACGCGGGCTCGTAGCCGTTCTCGATCAGCTTCTGCCGCACGGCCGGCCTGGCCACGTAGGCCCGCATCGCCACGTTCCACTTGCGCACCACGTCGGCCGGCGTGGCCCGGGGCGCGGCGACGCCCCACCACTCGTCGGCCACGTAGCCGGGCAGCCCGGCCTCGGTCACCGTGGGAACATCGGGAAAGCTTGCGGCGCGCGCGGCGCCGGTGGTCGCCAGCAGCTTGACCCGGCCCGACTTGATGTAGGGCGTGGCCGGCCCCAGGATGGCGAACATCATGGAGATCTGGCCGCCCAGCAGGTCGTTCAGCGCCGGGCTGGTACCACGGTAGGGAACGTGGCGGATGTCGATCCCTGCCATGGACTTGAACAGCTCCCCGGGCAGGTGGCCCGCCGCGCCGTTGCCCGCCGACCCGAAGGTCAGCATGCCCGGCTTGCTCCTGGCCAGCGCGATCAGCTCGCCGATGGAGTTCACCCCCAGCGAAGGATGCACCAGCACGCCGAACACGGTCGAGGCCACGCGGCTGACCGGCGTGAACTGCTTCTCGGGATCGTAGGGCAGGGATTTGTACAGGCTGGGGTTGATGGCCGACACGCCCGCCGTCGTCATCAGCATGGTGTAGCCGTCGGGCTTGGCCGTGGCCACAGCGGCGGCACCGATGGCGCCGCCCGCGCCGGGGCGGTTCTCGACGACGACCGGCTGGTGCCATTGCTGATCCAGCTCGCGCGCGAGTTCGCGCGCCAGGATGTCGGTGCCGCCGCCAGCGGGAAATGGCACCACCAGCCGGATGGGTCCGGCCGGGTAGGCATCGGCCGCCTGCGCGGCGTGTGGCCCGGCGAACGCGAGGCAGGCGGTCAGGAGAACACGGAACGGTTTCATGCGAGCACTTCCCTTGCAGACTCGGCGGCGGACGCTTCCAGCGTCGCCTCCGGAAAATAGACGGTGCCGGCGTACAGGCGCCGGGCGGTGCGAAGCAGGCTGGCCGATCGGATCTCGATGCCGGCGGCGCCCTGGCTCGCGTCGATCCCCACGCGCAGCGTACCCGCGGGGTGCTCGATGGCGACCTCGCCCGCCTCGGCCCGATCGGCGATCCGCGCGGCGACGGACCCCGGCACCTGCACGGCCGCCGCCAGGCACACCGCGCCGGTCACGGCGAACGAGGTATGGCAGGTGTAGGGCATGAAGTACCGGGCATTGATCGTACCGCCCCCCACGGGCCGCGCCACGGTCACCAGCTTGGGCATCTCCAGCCGCGACACGTCGCCCAGCCCCATGGCTCGGCCGGCCGCGCAACGCACGCGCTCGACACGAGCCAGCAGATCGTCGCGGGCATTGATCTCGTCGGCAGTCTCGTAGCCCGTCATCCCCAGCTCGGCGGCCTCGACGATGGCCATGGGCACGGCCGCGTCCACGCAGCTGACGCGCACGCCTTCCATGGTCTCGACGGCCTGGCCGGTGGGCAGCAGCTTGCCGGTCTTGGCGCCGGCCACGTCGCAGAAGCGCAGCCACACCGGCGCGGCGGTGCCAGCCACGCCGTCGATGGCCGCCTCGCCCGCATAGACGGCGCGGCCGGCCCGGGTTCGCACGGTGGCGACGATGCGCTTGCCCGTGTTGACATTGAAGATGGCCACGTCGGTGGAGGCCCCCGCGGCGGCCTTCACCAGGCCTTCGTCGATGGCGAACGGGCCGACCGCGGCCAGCATGTTGCCGCAGTTCACCGAATAATCGATGGTGTTCTTGTGGACGCAGATCTGGGCGAACAGATAGTCCACGTCCACGCCCGGCCGGGCGCTGCGCGAGATGATCGCGACCTTGTTGGTAAGCGAATCGATGCCGCCTATGCCGTCTATCCGCCTCGGCTCCAGGGCCCCCATCAGCCTGAGCAGCGCGGCGTCGCGCCGCGCGCCGGCCGGCGGCAGGTCCTCCGCCAGGAAAAACGGCCCTTTGGACGTACCGCCGCGCATCAGTACGCAGCGCAGCCCCAGTTGATCGGAAAATGTCTGCATGGCTTTCCTCCTTGCGGGGCAAGTCTGGGCCGTCCGGCCCGAGCGGGCAAACGACGAATCGGCGCGGGGGGCGCGAAAAAAATTCAGGTCTCTGCGGACACCGTCCCGCCGCATACTGGCGGCCATGCGACACCTGGACTATTCCCGACTATCGGCGGGCGAGATCGCCGCCCGCCTGCGTGACAACCTCCTGCTGCCGGCCGACGTCGCCCGCGGCGTGATCGAGCAGCACGCGCGGCTGGAACCGGCCCTGGAGGCCTGGAGCTGGTTCCAGCCGCGCGAGGTCGAGCGCGCCTACCGCGACGGCCCGGCGTTCACCGATCCGCGCCCGAGCCTGCTGGGCGTCCCCGTGGGCGTGAAGGACATCATCGACGTGGCGGGCATGCCGACCGGGCTCGGTCTGCCCGGCGCGGCCGCCCCCGCGTCCCGCCATGCGGCCTGCGTCGAGCTGCTGCGCGCGGCGGGCGCGGTACCGGTCGGCAAGACCGTCACCGCCGAGTTGGCCTTCTCGCATCCGGGTCCGACGCGCAATCCTCATGCGCCCGGCCACACGCCCGGCGGGTCGTCCAGCGGCTCGGCGGCCGCGGTCGCCGCTGGCATGGTGCCCCTGGCGCTGGGCACGCAGACGGGCGGCTCGGTCATACGACCGGCCGCCTACTGCGGCGTGGTTGGCATCAAGACCTCGCTGAACGCGGTCCCCACGGCCGGCGTCGCTCCGGTGGCCGGCAGCCTGGATTGCCTGGGCTGGTTCACACGTTCCGTGGCGGACGCCATCCTGGCCGCGAGCGTCCTGCTTCCCTGGCGGGACCTCGCACCCCTTGCTCCCGGGCACCGGCTGCGCATCTGGATGCTGGACGCCACGGAACTGGGGCCGCTGGCTCCTGAAGCGCGGCAGGCGCTGGACGATGCGTCCGCCGCGATGCGCGAGGCGGGCTGCGCCGTCGTCGAGGCGCCCCTGCCCGGCCTCCTGCCCGCGCTGGCCGAATGCCACCGCCGCATCATGCTGCACGAGCTGGCCCGCTCGCTGCTGCCCATCCTCAACGCGCGTCGCCACGAGTTGAGCGCCGTCATGCTGGCGGCGATCGAGGCGGGACAGGCCATCACGGCCAGTCACTACCAGGAGGCCCGGGACCGGGTGCGGAACGCGCGCGCCACGCTTGCCGCCCACATGCGGGACGTGGACCTCATCCTGACTCCCAGCGCGGCGGGCGCTGCACCGGCGGGCCTGCACCATACCGGCGAATCGACCTTCAACCGGATCTGGTCGGTGCTCGGCTGGCCCGCTATCCACCTGCCGACGGCCTGGTCCGCGCGCGGCCTGCCGGTGGGCGTGCAACTCGTGGGCAGCCCCGGGGAAGATGAGGCGCTGCTGCGGCGCGCCGAGGCCATCCACCCCGTGATAGACCGGCGCGGACCGGTACCGCGCGGCCAGGCACCGATGGCACAATAACCATTCTCCCGCTTCCTCGGTGGCTGCCCCATGCCCAACCCAAGCAAGATCCGCGTCTGGGACCTTCCCACCCGCCTCTTCCACTGGCTGCTCGTCATCTGTGTGGCCGGGGCCTTCGCCACCATCAAGGCCGGCGGCCTGTGGACGGAATACCACCTGCTGTTCGGCTACGCGGTGCTGGGGCTGATCCTGTTCCGCATCGTCTGGGGATTCGTGGGCAGCAGCCATGCCCGCTTCGCGCGCTTCGTGCGCGGGCCGCGCGCCATCGCCGCCTACCTGGGGGGCACCATGCCGCGCACGCCCGGCCACAATCCGCTGGGCGCGCTGTCGGTGGTGGCCATGATCCTGCTGCTGGGCTACCAGGCCGTCACGGGGCTGTTCGCCAACGACGACATCTTCACGGAAGGGCCGCTGGCGGGCCTGGTCGGCAAGGACTGGTCGGACCGGCTGACCGGGCTGCACAAGCTCGATGAGCTGCCCATCCTGATCCTGGTCGGGCTGCACCTCCTGGCGATCATCTGGTATCGGGTCGCGAAGAAGCAGAAGCTGACCCGCGCCATGGTGACCGGCGATGCTCCGGCCGAGGAATTCACCGCTGGCGCCGACTCCGCGCGGGATACGGCGGGCACCCGCCTGCTGGCGCTGGTCATCGCGGCCGTGGTCGCCGCGGTGGTCTACGGCATCGTGTCGCTGCGGCCCGCCGCCATGTTCTGATCCGTCTCGGGCCGTGCCGGTCAGCGGCCGCCGTGATGACCGCCGCCTCCGCCGCCGGCCATGCCCACGCTGCCGCCCCCACGGCCTTCCCCGCCACGGCCTTCACCGCCATGGAAGCCGCCGCCCCCGCGGCCGAACTCGCGTCCACCGCCGAACTCGCGGCCGCCCTGCGGACCGCTCCAGCCCCGGCCCGCTCCGGGGCCAGCCTGAACTCCGCCGCCTTCGCCACGGCCACCGGCCCATTCCCGGCCGCCGGACGGACGCGAGGGCATGCCCGCGGCGCCGCGCGGGCCGTCCTGGCCCGGACGCGACGCCTGGGGCCCCTGCCCGCGCCCACCCTCGGCTCCCGGCATCCCCGCACCGCCACCGGGCATGCGGCCCGGCATCGCGCCCGGGTTACCCGTCTCGCGGCCGCGGCCGCCATCGGCCCTGGGGCCGCTTCCCTGTCCATCGAAACGGCTGCCGGGCGTGCCGCGGTCGCCCGCCGCTCCCGGCCGCCCGCCATCGAAGCGGCTACCGTGGCCACCGTCGAACCGGCTGCCGTGGCCTCCGTCGAAGCGGCTGCCGAAATCCCTGCCGGGATCGCGCAGCGACGCGCGGTCGATATTGGGCAGGTCGCGCCGCCAGGCATCGGCACGTGCGCGGTACGCCTCGCGCGCGGCGAAATGTCTGGCCGGATCGCCGCCGTAGAACTGGCGGCCGCGCCCGGGATCACCGTAGCCGACGTTGCGGCGGTGGTAGGGATCGTGCTGCCAGTCGACGTGGCTGAAGCGTGTGCGGTTGAAGTTGTTGTAGTTGTAGATGTTGACGACGTTGACCCGGTGCGAGTGCCAGTCGTAGCCGCCCCACAGCGCGTGCCCGATGAACAGGCCCACGCCGAACGAGAACACGACGCCGGCGGCCACGTAGCCGGGCGGGTACCAGTAGAACGGCGTGTAGGCCGGATACAGCCAGGGCCCGTAGACGACCGTGGGGTTATAGACCGGCACATACACCACGTCCGGCCGCGCGGGCTCGATGCGGATGACCGTGGTGCCGCCCGAGGACGGCACGGTGGTGACCGTCTGCTCCGGCCCGGAGGTCAGGTTGCCGGCCGCCTGGGCCCGCGACCGCAGCACCTGGACCTGGTCCATCAGCGCATCCTGTTGCGACAGGAAGACGTCGCCCAGGCGCGTGGTCCAGCTCAGGCGTTCGTTCATCATGTCCAGCACGTTGGGGAAGGCGACCAGCGACTTGACGCTGGGATCCCAGTCCTGGTTCTGCATCGCGCCTTCCAGGTCCGCGCCCGTCACGTTGGGATGGTCCTTCTGCCAGCGGGCAGCCTCGACCACTTCCAGCGGATAGGTGGAGGCCATCAGGATCTGCGACAGCAGCGCGTCGGGATACAGCGCGATGGGCGCGACCAGTTGCTCCAGCTCCGCGGGTTGCGCGACGCCGTTGCGGGTCGATGCCGTGGTCTGGGCCGCGACGGGAACCGGCAGGCCGGCCGCGGTGGAAAAGGCGGCGGCCATGCACAAGACGATTTTCGATACGGAAGCCATGACGGGCCCCCCATTTGGCGGAAATACACAGGTATTCGACCGCCGGAAAACGAAAAAAGCCAGGGTGGACCTGGCTTTTTTTTGAAACAACGGGCTTACAAGCCCTGAAACCTATTTCGATCGATTACCGGTTCCGGAAATTGTCGTGACAGGCCTTGCAACTGGCGGCGGCCGCGCCGTACGCGGTCCGCACCTGGGCCAGATCGCCGGTGTCGGCCGCCGCCACCAGCTTGTCGATATCGCCGTGCAGACGCTCCTGGCCCTGCTTGAACCTGGCGTTGTCGGACCAGACCGCGGGCTTGGCGCCGCCGCCTTCGGTTCCCGGGCCGAATGCGCTCCACGGCAGTTTGGACATCATGGCCACGATGGCCACGTCGGCCTTCACCTGGGCCGGGTCGTAGGGCTGCTGGCCGCGCACGACCGGCGCGATGCGGCCGAAGTGGTTGGACATCACGGTAAGCGCCGACTGGCGATACTTGACGGCGTCCTCGGGCTTGGCGAACTGGGCGGCGGCGGTGGCGGGCAGCAGCATGGGGGCGGCAGCGATACAGGCGACGGACAGTACGCGCAAAAGTCTCTTCATCAGGGGCTCCTGGGTAGGACGGACGGGGGAGGGTCTACCGGACGATAGACCGGTCGGACAACGATTCCAACGTGTTCGATGCGCGCGGCGCGCCAGGGTTCCCGGGATGTGGGCGCCGGCGCCCACATCCCGGCGGGCTACGACAGCTCGCGGGCGAGCTTGGCCGCCAGGCCGATGTAGTTGCGCGGGGTCATCGCCAGCAAACGGGCCTTGGGCTCGTCGGGCAGGTCCAGCCCCAGGATGAATTCGCGCAGCGCCTCTTCGCTGATGCCCTTGCCCCGGGTCAGCGCCTTCAATTGCTCGTAGGGCTGCGGCAAGCCATAGCGCCGCATGACGGTCTGCACGGGTTCGGCCAGCACTTCCCAGCAGGCGTCCAGGTCGGCGTCGATGGCCGCGCCGTTGATCTCCAGCTTGTCGAGCCCGCGCACGCAGGCGTCGTAGGCCACCAGGCAGTAGCCGAAGGCCACGCCCAGGTTGCGCAGCACGGTGGAGTCGGTCAGGTCGCGCTGCCAGCGGGAAACGGGCAGCTTGTCGGCCAGGTGGCGCAGCGTGGCGTTGGCGAGCCCCAGGTTGCCTTCGGAGTTCTCGAAGTCGATGGGGTTGACCTTGTGCGGCATGGTGGACGAGCCGATCTCGCCTTCCTTCAGGCGCTGCTTGAAATAGCCCAGCGCGATGTAGCCCCAGATGTCGCGGTTCACGTCGAGCAGGATCACGTTGGCCCGCGCCACGGCGTCGAACAGCGCGGCCATCCAGTCGTGCGGTTCGATCTGGATGGTGTGGCGGTTCTGCGTCAGGCCCAGGCCCTGGAGCACCTTGGCGCTGAAGGCTTCCCAGTCGATCTCGGGATAGGCGGACAGGTGGGCGTTGAAGTTGCCGGTGGCGCCGTTGAGCTTGGCCAGCGGCTCCACGCGCTCGATCTCGGCGATGGCCCGGCCCAGGCGCGCCGCCATGTTGGCGAATTCCTTGCCCATGGTGGTGGGACTGGCGGGCTGGCCGTGGGTACGCGACAGCAGCGGCTGGTCGGCATGCTGTTCGGCCAGGGCCGCCAGCTTGTCGTAGGCCTTGCGCAGCGCCGGCACGAGGGCCTGGTCGCGCGCGGCGCGCAGCATCAGCGCGTGCGAGGTGTTGTTGATGTCTTCCGACGTGCACGCGAAGTGGATGAACTCGGCCGCGGCGGACAGCTCGGCGTTGTCGGCCACTTTTTCCTTGAGCCAGTACTCCACCGCCTTCACGTCATGGTTGGTGGTGCGCTCGATGTCCTTGATGCGGGCGGCGTCGGATTCGGAGAATTCCGCCACCAGTTCCGCCAGCCGCTGGCGCGCGGCAACGGAGAAGGGTTGCAATTCGGGCAGTCCCGCGTCGGACAGCGCCACCAGCCACGCGACCTCGACCTGCACCCGGTGATGCATGAAGCCGGCTTCGGACAAGAGCGGGCGCAGGAGCGCGCCGCGGCTGGCATAGCGGCCGTCCAGCGGCGACAATGCATTGAGGGGGGTCAGCTGGTCGGAAGTCTTCATAAGCGCTTGAAAGTAAAAAGAAATTGTAGCACCGCAGCATATCCGGGGACGGGTCCGGATGGTATACTCCGCGGCCCATCCATGCCCGCCGGCCGGCCCTGATTTTAGGACCACCCGGCTCTTGCTCTATGAAACTTATCGGCTCGTTGGCCAGCCCCTTCGTCCGCAAAGTCCGCATCGTCCTGGCAGACAAGAAACTCGACTACCAGTTCGAGCAGGAAAACGTGTGGGCGGCGGACACCCGCATCCAGGACTCCAACCCGCTGGGCAAGGTCCCCTGCCTGATCATGGAGGACGGCGGCGCGGTCTTCGATTCCCGCGTCATCGTCGAGTACCTGGATACGATCACGCCCGTCTGCCGGCTGCTGCCCCCCTCGGGCCGCGAGCGCTCCGAGGTCAAGTGCTGGGAAGCCCTGGCCGACGGCCTGCTGGACGCCGCCGTGCTGATCCGCGCCGAATATACCCAGCGCCCCGAGGCGCTGCGCAGCGAGAGCTGGATCGCGCGCCAGCAGGGCAAGATCGACGCCGCCTTGGATGCCATGGAAACCGGCCTGGGCGAAAAGCCCTTCTGTGCCGGCAACAGCTACACGCTGGCCGACGTCGCGGTGGGCTGCGCGCTGGGCTACCTGGACTTCCGCTACCCCGAGCGCGACTGGCGCGACGGCCATCCGAACCTGGCCCGCCTGGCCGAAAAACTGGCGCAGCGCCCTTCCTTCGCCGACACCGATCCGCGCCGGGGCTGATCCCGGCCCGTCCGCTCCGCGCTGCTATGCTTGACTCCGTTGCAGCCCCAAGGAGTCTCGCATGTCCTGGTTTGCCCCCCGATACACCACGTTATGGCTGGCCGTCCTGGGCACCGCGGGCTTCGGCCTGCTGGCCGCGGACGACGCGGACTGGGGCATCCCGGCGCTGATATTCGCGGCGCTGCTGGCGCTGGGTATCGTCGATCTCCTGCAGCGCAAGCACGCCATCCGCCGCAACTATCCCATCCTGGGCAACCTGCGTTTCCTGTTCGAATTCATCCGTCCCGAACTGCGCCAGTACTTTTTCGAGGACGACACCAAGGCCGCGCCGTTCTCGCGCAACCAGCGCTCCATCGTCTACCAGCGCGCCAAGCAGGACATCGACAAGCGCCCGTTCGGCACCCAGGAAGACGTGTACGAACGCCGCTACGAATGGATCAACCACTCGATGGCCCCGGTGCACATCGAGAACTTCGATTTCCGCGTGGCGGTGGGCGGACCGGACTGTACCCAGCCCTACAGCGCCTCGATCTTCAACATCTCGGCCATGAGCTTCGGCGCGCTGTCCGCCAACGCGGTGACGGCGCTCAACACCGGCGCCCGCAAGGGCAATTTCGCGCACGACACCGGCGAAGGCGGCATCAGCCGCTACCACCGCGCGCCGGGCGGCGACCTGGTCTGGAACATCGGCTCCGGCTACTTCGGCTGCCGCGACGCGGACGGCAGCTTCAGCGAGGAAGCCTTCGTGGCCAACGCCACCTCGCCGCAGGTGCGCATGATAGAAATCAAGCTGTCACAAGGCGCCAAGCCGGGCCATGGCGGCATCCTGCCGGGCGCCAAGGTCACGCCCGAGATCGCCGAGGCGCGGGGCGTGCTGGTGGGCGTGGACTGTAATTCTCCCTCGCGCCACGGCGCCTTCTCCACGCCCATCGGCCTGATGCAATTCGTGGCGCGCCTGCGCCGGCTCTCGGGCGGCAAGCCCGTGGGCTTCAAGCTGTGCGTGGGCCATCCCTGGGAATGGTTCGCCATCGTCAAGGCCATGCTGCAAACCGGCATCACGCCCGACTTCATCGTGGTGGACGGCGCCGAAGGCGGAACCGGCGCGGCGCCCGTGGAATTCACCGACCACGTCGGCGTGCCGCTGCAGGACGGCCTCCTGCTGGTCCACAACACCCTGGTCGGCGTGAACCTGCGCGACCGGATACGCATAGGCGCCTCGGGCAAGATCATCACCGCCTTCGACATCGCGCGCACGCTGGCGCTGGGCGCCGACTGGTGCAACAGCGCGCGGGGCTTCATGTTCTCGCTGGGTTGCATCCAGGCCCAGGCCTGCCATACCGACCGGTGCCCCACGGGCGTCACCACGCAGGATCGGCTGCGACAACAGGCGCTGGTGGTGCCGGACAAGGCCGAGCGGGTCTACAACTTCCACCGCAACACCCTGCGCGCCCTGAGCGAACTGGTGTCGGCCGCGGGCCTGGACCATCCATCCAAGCTGAGCGCCGAGCACATCGTGCGCCGGATATCGGGCAACGAAGTCAAGCTGCTGGCCAACCTCTTTCCCTTCCTGAAGCGCGGCGAGCTGCTGGCCGGCACGCCGCCCTACGAGGTCTACCGGAAATACTGGCCCATGGCCCAGGCCGAGTCCTTCGAGGCCATGCTGCCCCAGACCCAGGCCGCTTCCTGACCGCGGCCGCCTACCCCTCGCTCCCCTTCCGGCCGCCCGGCAGGAAGGCAGCGACGGATATCAGGCTTCGGCCGTGACCGGGTTGCGCAGCAGGCCGACCTTCTCGATCTCGATCTCCACCACGTCGCCCGGCTTCATCCAGACCTGCGGATTGCGTGCCTGGCCCACGCCGGCGGGCGTGCCCATGACGATCACGTCGCCCGGCTCCAGAGTCAGCACTTCGGTCAGCAGCTCGATGGTCTCGGGGATGTCGAAGATCATGTCGCTGGTGTTGGCATCCTGCATGACCTGGCCGTTCAGGCGGCACTTGATCGACAAGCCCTTGGCGGCGGCAGGCAGCTCGTCGGCGGTGACCAGGTGCGGGCCGAAGGCGCCCGTGGCGTCGAAGTTCTTGCCGATGGTCCACTGCGGCGTGCGCTTCTGGTAGTCGCGCACCGAAATGTCGTTGAAGCAGGCATAGCCGAACACGAGGTCCATGGCCTGGTCGCGCTTGACGTGGCGGCCGGCCTTGCCGATCACCACGGCCAGCTCGGCCTCGTAGTCGAACTTGTCGGACACGCGCGGACGCACCGTGGGTTCGCCATGGGCCAGCAGCGAGGTGGCGCCGCGGAAGAAGAACCAGGGGTATTCGGGCTTGTCGCGGCCGCCTTCCTTGGCGTGGTCGAAGTAGTTCAGGCCCAGGCAGATGATCTTGCCGGGGCGGGGCACCACGGGCGCGTAGGCGATCGAGTCGGCCGGCAGGCGCGGAGCCGACGACGCGATGGCGGCCTTGGCAGCGGCCTGGAGGTCGACGCCGGCCTGCAGCGCGGCACCCAGGTCCGCCGGGACCTGCGGCTGGGCCTGGTTCAGGTCGATGATGCCGTCATCGGCCAGGACGCCCAGGCGCACGGCGCCATCTTTGCGGAAACTCACGAATTTCATCTCTAACTCCGATAGTGGGGTGAAAACGCGCGTGCCTGCACGCGCAAAGACGCCTGCCCCGCGGGGCGGTCATTCCTTCGGCTTCGCCATTTTATATACATTTTCTCTGAACGCAATTTTTTATACATATTTTATTCCAAGACGGTGTTTTATACACTTTCATATAAAATCCACCGGCCGGCACCCACGCACGGCCGCCCCGCAACGGGCTTCATGGAGTTCTCGTGGCTAAGACCCCCGCCCCACCGGCCGATCCCGGCGCCCCCGCCGCCACCCTGGCCACCTCGCTGTACGACCGCATGCGCGCCGATCTGCTGGCGGGCCGGTTGCTGCCGCCCGGGCGCAAGCTGCAGATCGAATTCCTGAGCCATCACTACGGCGCCGGCCAGACCCCCGTGCGCGAGGCGCTGAACCGGCTGACCGCCGACGGCCTGGTGGAGCAGCGCGACCAGCGCGGCTTCGCCGTGGCGGCGGTCAGCCCCGCCGACCTGGTGGAGATCACCAATACCCGCTGCTGGCTGGAAGAGATCGCCCTGCGCAAGTCCATGGCGTCGGGCTCCGCGCAATGGGAAGAGGACCTGGTCCTGGCCTTCCATCGCCTGTCCAAGACGCCACGCTCGCTGCGGGACGACCGCTTCGAGGCCAACCCGGAATGGGAACAGCGCCACCGGGCCTTCCACCGGGCGCTGATAGGCGGGTGCGGGTCGCGCTGGCTGATCGGCTTCTGCGAACAGCTGGCGGACCAGTTGTACCGCTATCGCCAGTTGTCGGTGCAGAAGATCTTCCCGGACCGTCCGATCCAGGCCGAACACGAGGCCTTGATGGAAGCCATCACGGCGGGCGACGCCGATCGGGCCGTCGAACTGCTGACCGAGCACTACCAGAAGACCGCGCGGATCGTGCTGGATGACCCCGAGGCCTTCGAGGGATAGCCGGCCGCGCCGGCGCCCCCCTTTGATAAAATCCCCCATGGATCCGAACGAGTACCCTCCATGGTCTGGACGCCCCGAGTCACCGTCGCCGCCGTGATCGAGCGCGACGGCAAGTTTCTGGTCATCGAGGAAGACACCGGCGACGGCGTCAGGCTGAACCAGCCGGCCGGCCACCTCGAAGCCGGCGAGTCGCTCGAGTGCGCCGTCAGGCGCGAAACCCTGGAAGAGACCGCGCATCCCTTCGTACCGTCGGGATGGTTGGGCACGTACCTGTGGCGCCCCGAAGCCGCCAATGCGCCGACTTTCCTGCGCTTCGCTTTCGTGGGCGAGGCAGGCCAGCCGATTCCCGGCCGCGCCCTGGACGAAGGCATACGCCGCGCGTTCTGGATCTCCGCCGACGAACTGCGCGCCCGGCAGGCCGAGCACCGCAGTCCGCTGGTCATGCGCTGCGTGGACGACTATCTGCGCGCGCGGGCGTCGGGCCGGCCGTGGCTGGCGCTGGACGCGCTCTACACACATACGGCAATCGTGGATACGCATCATGGCAAGCAGTAAGGGACGCATCGTAGTGGGCATGTCCGGCGGCGTGGATTCGTCGGTCAGCGCCTGGCTGCTGAAACAGCAGGGCTACGAGGTGGTCGGCCTCTTCATGAAGAACTGGGAGGACGACGACGATTCCGAGTACTGCTCGACCCGCCAGGACTGGCTGGACGCCGCCAGCGTGGCCGACGTGATCGGCATCGACATCGAGGCGGTGAACTTCGCCGCCGAATACAAGGACCGCGTGTTCGCGGAATTCCTGCGCGAATATTCGGCCGGCCGCACGCCCAACCCCGACGTGCTGTGCAACGCCGAGATCAAGTTCAAGGCCTTCCTGGACCATGCCATGCGCATGGGCGCCGAACACATCGCCACCGGCCACTACGCGCGCGTGCGCCGCGTCGAGTCGGGACCGCAGGCGGGCCGCCATCAATTGCTCAAGGCCCTGGACGGCACCAAGGACCAGAGCTATTTCCTGCACCGGCTGAACCAGGAACAACTGTCGCGCACGGTGTTCCCGCTGGGCGAGATCCGCAAGACCGAGGTGCGGCGCATCGCTCATGAGCTTGGCCTGTCCAATGCCGCCAAGAAGGACTCCACCGGCATCTGCTTCATTGGCGAACGCCCGTTCCGCGAGTTCCTGAACCGCTACCTGCCCACCCAGCCCGGCCCCATCCTGACGTCCGAAGGCCAGCGCGTGGGCCGGCACGTCGGGCTGTCGTTCTACACGCTGGGCCAGCGCAAGGGCCTGGGCATAGGCGGCGTGAAGGGCCGCCAGCAGGAGGACGGCACCGCGGACGCCTGGTACGTGGCGAAGAAGGACCTGGCGTCCAACACGCTATACGTGGTGCAGGGCCACGACCATCCCTGGCTGCTGAGCCACGCCTTGCAAGCCCAGCAAGCCTCCTGGATCGCCGGCGAGCCCCCCGCCCCCGGCACCTACGGCGCCAAGACCCGTTACCGCCAACCCGACGCCGCCTGCACGCTGCAGCACGCCCAGGGCGAAGCCTTCGAGCTGGGCTTCCCCGAAGCGCAGTGGGCCGTCACCCCGGGCCAGTCCGCCGTCCTCTACGATGGCGAAGTCTGCCTGGGCGGCGGAATCATTGCCCTCCCCTCTTGCCCTTCGGGCGCCCGCTGAAGGGGGCGGCGCAAGGGGCTACCTCAACCCCGGCATGTCGAAGCCCAGTTCCTCCAGCTTGCCGATCAGCTCCGCCTCTTGCTCCCCCGGCAGCTCGGTCAACGGCGGCCGCACGGCGCGCCAGGCCTGGTCTTGCGCGAAATAAGAGATGATCGCCTTGAGCGCCGGGATCATCGAATACTTCTGCACCAGTTCGCGAGTCTGGGTGACCTTCTGCTGCAGCGCTTCGGCGTCGGGACCCTGCCAGTTGGCGTAGAGCTGGCTGATGGGACCCGGGTTGATGTTGCCGGTGGCCGTGATGCAGCCCTTGCCGCCCGCGCGCAGGCCGCGCAGCAGCAGCGTTTCGCTGGCGGGGAAGACGTCGAAGCCGGTCGAGGCGAAGGCGTCGATGACGGACTTGGAGTAGTTCCAGTCGCCGGACGAGTCCTTCAGGCCCACGACGGTGTCGGGATAGGCCTTGATCAGGCGCTCGATCAGCGGCAGCGAGATCGGCACCTGCGACACGGGCGGGATGTGATACAGGTAGACGCGCAGCGCCGAGTCGCCGACGTTCTCGATGACCTGGCTGTAGTAGCGGAACAGGCCCTCGTCGGGCACGCTCTTGTAGAAGAACGGCGGCAGCATCAACACGCCGGCCGCGCCGTGCTTGACGGCGGCGGCGGTCAGTTGCGAGGCCTCGGGCACCGAGCAGGCGCCGGTGCCCGGCATCAGCTTGGCGCCGGGGATGCCGTCGGCGACGAGCCTGCCCATCAATTCGATCTTCTCGGTGGCCGACAGCGAGTTGGCCTCGCTGTTGGTGCCGAAGATGGCCAGGCCGGCGCAGCCGCTGTCAAGCAGCCACTGGCAATGGCGGGCGAAGCGGTCGGCATCGGGCAGCATGTCGGGCTGGAACGGCGTGACGACCGGGGCAAGCAGGCCTTGCAGGCGGGGAGGTGCGGACATGTCTCTCTTCCTTCTTACGGGGGGTTGATCATTCATGGAGCTGAGCGCCACGTTGGTCGATGAAACGGCAACTCATCCAGGGCACAGCGGATCCGGCTCCGCCGGGCCGCCAGTGCCGCCCCTCGAGGGGCGCGCGCAAGCGCGTAGGGGTGGGCTCCATCCTCAGTGGGCTTGGATGCGTTGCAGGCGGGCCATCGCGTTGCTCATGTGGGCATGGGCGGCCTGCCGGGCGGCTGCGGGGTCGTGCGCGGCGATGGCCTCGTAGATGGCTTCGTGTTCCATCGTGATGTCGGTCAGCCAGCCGGCCAGCTCGCAATTGCGGCGGCTGATGGAAAGCTGGTTGCGGGTATGGCGTTCCAGGAACTCGAAGAAATCGTCGTAGACCGGGTTGTTGGCGGCGCGCGCGATGGCCCGGTGGAACAGGATGTCTTCCTCGACCCCGTCGCCGCCGCGCTGGCTGGCCTGGTTCAGGACTTTCAACGCCTGGCGGATCTCCTTGACCTGCGCCGGGGTCGCGCGGGCGGCTGCCAGGGCGGCGGCCTCGGTCTCCACGCCTATGCGCAGCTCGAACACCTGCTGCACGACGGCGTTCGCCTCTTGCCGCTCGCCGCCGATGCGGAACGGCCGGCCCGCTGGTGTGGCCGCGACGAAGGCCCCCAGCCCCTGGCGCGTCGTGACCAGGCCATCGGACTTCAGGCGCGCAATGGCCTCGCGCACCACGGTGCGGCTGACGCCGAAATCGGCGGCCAGGCGTTCTTCGGTGGGCAGGCGGCTGCCGGCCTCGCGCTCGCCCGACACGATCTGCGTGGCGAGCACTTCGCTGAGCTGCTCGGCCAGGTTGCTGCTGCGCAAGGGAGTCGATGACATGCGAAGGCGTGACCGGGGAAGGTTCAAAGCACACATATTGCCCGGTTATCATACAACCCGTCAACCTGGGAAGCCGCCGGCCGGTGCTGCCGGCCCTGCCCGGCGCGGCCGATTTGACCGGGCATGCTAGGATGCTCCGGGCGACGCGAGGGGAATCGCCACAGGCCGCGCAAGACGGCAACGCCCTTGCGTTCGACCGCCACAACGCAACGAGGAGAATCTCATGAAGATTGGGGTCCCGACTGAAATCCGGCCGGGGGAGACACGTGTTGCCGCAACGCCGGAAACCGTGAAGAAAATGTCGGCAGGCGGCAACCAGGTACTGGTGCAGGCCGGCGCCGGACGGCTGGCCAGCTTCCCCGACGAAGCCTATGCCGCCGCGGGCGCCACGCTGGTGCCCGATGCCGCGCAGGTCTACGCGCAGGCCGAACTGGTGCTGAAAGTCCAGGCGCCGCAGGAATCCGAGCTGGCGCAACTGCGCGCGGGCCAGATCCTGCTGGGCATGCTGAACCCCTTTGACGCCGAAGGCCTGGAGAAACTCGCCGCCACCGGCGTGACCGGCTTCTCGCTCGAGGCCGCGCCGCGCATCACGCGCGCGCAAAGCCTGGACGTGCTGTCCTCGCAGGCCAACATCGCGGGCTACAAGGCGGTCATCGTCGCGGCCGACCACTACGGCCGCTTCATGCCCATGCTGATGACCGCCGCCGGCACCGTCAAGGCCGCGCGCGTCGTCGTGCTGGGCGCCGGCGTGGCGGGACTGCAGGCCATCGCCACCGCCAAGCGGCTGGGCGCCGTGGTCGAGGCCTCGGACGTGCGGCCCGCCGCCAAGGAACAGATCGAATCGCTGGGCGCCAAGTTCATCGACGTGCCCTACGAGACCGACGAGGAACGCGAGATCGCCCAGGGCGTGGGCGGCTACGCCCGGCCCATGCCGGCGGCATGGATGGCGCGCCAGGCGGCGCTGGTGGCCGAACGCTGCAAGCAGGCCGACATCGTCATCACGACCGCGCTGATCCCGGGCCGCCCCGCGCCCGTGCTCGTCAGCGAGGAAACCGTGGCCGGCATGAAGCCGGGCTCGGTCATCGTCGACCTGGCGGTGGAACGCGGCGGCAACTGCCCGCTGTCCCGGCCCGACCAGGTGGTCGAGGCGCACGGCGTGAAGATCGTCGGCTACACCAACCTCGCCGCGCAGGTGGCCACCGACGCCTCCGCCCTGTACGCCCGCAACCTGCTGGACTTCCTGAAGCTGGTGGTCGCCAAGGATGGCGCCCCCGCCATCCAGCGCGAAGACGAGATCGTTGCCGCCTGCATGGTGTGCGATGCCAACCGCGTGCTGAGGAACAAGTAATGGAACTCATCGACCACACCATCATCAACCTCATCATCTTCGTGCTGGCCATCTACGTGGGCTACCACGTGGTCTGGAACGTCACTCCCGCCCTGCACACCCCGCTGATGGCCGTCACCAACGCCATCTCCGCCATCATCATCGTCGGCGCCATGCTGGCCGCGGCGCTGACCGACACCGGCCTGGGCAAGGCCATGGGCGTGCTGGCCGTCGCGCTGGCCGCGGTCAACGTGTTCGGCGGCTTCCTGGTCACGCGGCGCATGCTCGAGATGTTCCGCAAGAAGCCCAAGGCCGCGCCGGCCGAGGCCGCCAAGCAGGAGGCCCGCTGATGCTATCGCTCAACGTCGTCACCCTGCTCTACCTGGTCGCCTCGGTGTGCTTCATCCAGGCGCTCAAGGGCCTGTCGCACCCCACGACCTCGCGCATGGGCAATACCTTCGGCATGGTCGGCATGGCCATCGCCGTGCTGACCACCGCCGCGCTGATCGGCAAGCTCGCCGCCGAGCCGCTGGCCGGCCTGGGCTGGGTCGTGCTGGGCCTGCTGGTCGGCGGCACCGCCGGCACCATCATGGCCAAGCGCGTGGAAATGACCAAGATGCCCGAGCTCGTGGCCTTCATGCACAGCATGATCGGCCTGGCCGCGGTGTTCATCGCCATCGCGGCGGTGGCCGAGCCGCATGCCTTCGGCATTGCCGATCCGGGCATCCCCATTCCCACCGGCAACCGCATCGAGCTGTTCATCGGCACCTTCGTGGGCGCGATCACCTTCTCCGGATCGGTCATCGCCTTCGGCAAGCTGTCGGGGCGCTACAAGCTGCGCGTGTTCCGTGGCGCGCCGGTGGTGTTCGCCGGCCAGCACATGCTGAATCTGCTGCTGGCCGTCGTCATGGTCGGATGCGGCATCTGGTTCGCGGTCACCCAGGAGTGGACCCCGTTCGTCATCATGACGGCCATCGCCTTCGTGCTGGGCGTGCTCATCATCATCCCCATCGGCGGCGCCGACATGCCCGTCGTGGTGTCGATGCTGAACAGCTACTCCGGGTGGGCGGCGGCCGGCATCGGCTTCTCGCTCAACAACCCCATGCTGATCATCGCCGGCTCGCTGGTGGGCTCGTCGGGCGCGATCCTGTCCTACATCATGTGCAAGGCGATGAACCGGTCGTTCTTCAACGTGATCCTGGGCGGCTTCGGCGGCGACGCCTCGGCGGCCGGCGCGGCGGGCGAACAGCAGCAGCGCAGCGTCAAGTCGGGCAGCCCCGACGATGCCTCCTTCATGCTGACCAACGCCGAGACCGTGGTGATCGTGCCGGGCTACGGCCTGGCCGTGGCGCGCGCACAGCATGCGCTGAAGGAACTCACCACCAAGCTGACCGAGAAGGGCGTGAACGTGAAGTACGCGATCCATCCGGTGGCCGGCCGCATGCCGGGGCACATGAACGTGCTGCTGGCGGAAGCCGAAGTGCCGTATGACCAGGTGTTCGAAATGGAGGACATCAACTCCGAGTTCGGCCAGGTCGACGTGGTGCTGGTGCTGGGCGCGAACGACGTGGTGAACCCCGCCGCGAAGAACGATCCCAAGTCCCCCATCGCGGGCATGCCCATCCTCGAGGCCTACAAGGCACGCACCATCATCGTCAACAAGCGGTCGATGGCGGCGGGCTACGCGGGCCTGGACAACGAGCTGTTCTATCTCGACAAGACCATGATGGTGTTCGGCGACGCGAAGAAGGTCGTCGAGGACATGGTCAAGGCGGTCGAGTAGTACCCGCCGTCCTGCCGCCCTGAAAAAGCGCGCGCAGGACGGCGATCAACGCCATCGGCTGGTCCAGCATCAGGTAATGGTGGGCCTGTGGCACGACCACGGGCCCACGCCCATGCCGCAGATGCGCCACGATGCGCTCGGCGTTCTCCTGCCGGATGACGCTGCTGAATTCCCCCCGCACGTAGTCCACGGGAATCTCCAGGCCGGCGAGCAGTTCCGACATGTCTCCCTCGTGCGGGCCCGGCGGCAGGTGGGGATCGAATTTCCACAGCCAGCCGCCCTGCTGCCGCCTGAGCGCATGGCGGGCGACGTGATCGACCAGGAACGCGTTGTCGCAGGGTTGCGGCGGCGTCAGCCGGTACCGGGCGCGCGCGCTGGCGAAGTCCGGATACGGTTCGAGCCGGGGACGCCTGGGCGGCGCGGCATGGCCGGGCGGACTGTCGGCCAGGCGGCAGATGCTGTCCACCGCCACGACGTGCCGGATCCGGTCGGGAAAATCCGCGGCGGCGCGCAGGGCGCGTGCGCCGCCGAAGCTATGCCCCACCACGACCGCCGGCCCCAGCGCCGCATGCTCGATCACGGCGCCGATGTCGGCCGCGAAGCCCTGCGCGGTGTAGGCGGCACGGTGGCCGCTGTCGCCCATGCCCGACAAGTCCATGGACACGACCCGGAAGGCGTCGGCGAAGTACGGGGCGATGAAATCCCAGTAGCGGGCGTGCGCGCGGTAGCCGTGCACGAACAACAGGCCGGGCTTGTGGGTGTGCTCGAGCCCCCAGGCCAGATAGTGCAGGCGCGCGCCATCGGCCATGACCCAGCATGATTCGGCCGGCCGGGCCATGGCGCGCAGATACCAGTCGGGTCCGGCCGAGGGCGCCGCCGCTTCGCTCGCCTGCATCGCTCAGTCCAGGCGGGCTCGGGGTTGCGCGCCGGCGGCATCGAGGACGGATGCATGGCGGCTGGACGCGGCGATGTGCAGGCGGGCCTGGGCGACCTCTTGCATATGCCGGGCGATGGTGGCGCGGCGCTCGGCCAGCACCAACCGCTTGGTCAGGCGATTGGCATGGAAGGAATTGCCCGCCAGCTTGCGCGCCAGCGCCAAGGCTTCGGCATAGGGATCGGCGGCGACCCGGTTCACCAGGCGGATGGCCTGCGCTTCTTCGGCCGAGTAGGCCCGGCCGGTCAGCATGATCTCGAGCGCGGCCGCTTCGCCCACCAGGGCGGGCAACGTGATGTCGCTGATGCCGGATAGCATGCCGTGTTCGACTTCGGGGAAGGACAGGCGCGCGTCCGGGCCGGCGATGCGCAGATCGCAATGGATGGCCAGCGTCAGGCCAAAACCGATGACATAGCCATGCAGGGCGGCGACCACGGGCTTGGTGAGTTCCACGCCCACGGACGGAATCGCGTTGGCCAGGATGTCGGTGCCGACGGTGCCGCCGGTCTCTTTCATCGCCTTGAAATCGGAGCCGGCCGAGAATGCCCGGGGGCCTGCCCCCCGCATCACCACGGCCCGGACCTCGTCACGCGCCTCGGCCTGCCGCCATATGTCCGCCAGCGCCTGCTTGTGCGCGGCGTCCAGCGCATTCAGCCGCTCGGGACGATTCAGCGTGACGACGAACACGCCATCGCCCATGCCTTCGAATTCGATGCTCATCGATTGCTCCGCCGTGCCCCGGTTGCAAGGCACATCCTGGACGATTTTAGGAAGAGTTTGTATAGAGCACAACTTGTGTTTATTATGAACATATCGCCCTTCATCGCCCGCCATGAGCATCCCCGCGCTTCTCGAACAAGCCCGCCGGGCCTGGCCCGACCGCTGCGCCCTGATCGACGCGGACAGCGGCCGAAGCTACGGCTTTCCCGAACTGGTGGGCGAAGTGTTCGCCTTCTCGCACCGGCTGCTCGCGGCGTTCGACACCCGGCCGGGCGACCGCGTCGCGCTGCTGGGAGACGCAACGCCGGCTTTCCTGTTCGCCGACTATGGCGTGATGAGCGCGGGCCGCGTCCGGGTATCGCTGGACCCTGCCCTCGACCCGGCCGAACACCTCGCCCAGTTGCACGACTCCGGCGCGAAGGTGCTGCTGTACTGCCCGTCGCACGCCGACCGGGTGCAGGCGCTGCGACCGGGCCTGCAGGACTGCGGCATCGATGCCCGTCCGCTCGACAGCCTGGCGGGCGAAGCCGGGGCGGCCACGACCGGCCTGCATCCACCTGTCCCATGCGAACCGGACCGGATCGCGGCGCTGAACTACACGGGCGGCACCACGGGCATGCCCAAGGCCGTCGTGCATACGCACGGCAGCTATGCAGCGGCCCTTCACAACATCGTGGCGGCGCGCCGGCCATGGACGGGCGACCGGATGCTGAACATGCGGCCGCTCTGGCCGATCGCGGCGATATCGCTGCTGGCCCATCTGCTGCAAGGCGGCACGCTCATCCTCGGCGGCCATTTCGAGCCCCGGCGCTTTCTCGAGCTGGCGGCGCGATACCGGCCGACCTGCACATCGCTGGTCCCCACGCACCTGGTCCGCATCCTCAGGGTGCTGCCCGACGTGCACGTCGATCTCGGCTCGCTGGCCTGCATCGAAATCGGCGCCGCCGCCATGCCGCCGGAACTGTTCGAGCAGGCAGTGGCCGCCTTCGGTCCCGTTTTTTCCGTCATCTATGGGCTGACCGAAGCACCGTGGACCTGCTATCGGCCGCCGTCCGCCGCCTCCGAACTGCTGGCCGATCCGGCCGGCACGCTGGGACTGGTCGGCCCCACGACCGACCGCGCCGAAATCGCCATCGGTGACGGCCGTACCGTCCTGCCCGCGGGCACGGTCGGCGAAGTGCTGATACGCGGCGGCCACGTCATGCAAGGCTATTGGAACCAGCCGGAGCTGACGGCTGCCGTGCTGGACGGCGCATGGTTCCACACCGGCGACCTGGGCTGTCTCGACGCCCGGGGCCGATTGCGCATACAGGGACGAGCCAAGGCCATCATCCGCACGGGCGGTAAATCGGTGCAGCCGGCCGAGGTGGAGCAGGTGCTGTGCAGCCATCCTTCGGTGTTCGAAGCCGCGGTCGTCGGCATCGCGGACCCCGAGTGGGGAGAAATCGTCGCCGCCGCCATCGTCGCGCGGCCCGGCTCCCGCCCCAGCCCCGACGAGCTGGCGGCGTTCTGCCGGGAACGCCTGTCCGCGCACAAGCGCCCCAAGCGCACGGTGTTCATGGACGCCCTGCCGCGCTCCCATTACGGTAAAGTGTTGACCCGGAAGGTCCAGGACGCGATCGCCGCCGCCCGCCAAGACTGAACTCCCTTTAGCGTGAACAGGCCCTAGCCTTGCAGACGACGCCAGAACACCGCCAGCCGGATGCCGACGGCACCGGACGGGTGCAATCCATAGACCGCGCCTTCATGGTGCTGCGCGAACTGGCCAGCACGCCCCAGGGCGCCACGGCGCTGGACCTGTCGCGCCGCACGGGCATAGAACGGACCACCGTCCATCGCCTGCTCAAGACACTCGTGCACTGGGACATGGTCACGGCCGACGACGGCGCCTATGCCTTGGGCCCCGAGTGCCTGCTGTTCGCCACGGCGCACGCCAGCCGGCTCAACGTGCGGCGCGCCGCGCTGCCCTACGCGGTCGAACTGCAGGAGAAAGTCCTGCACGGCCGTTCCGCGCTGGTGTCGATCTCGGTGCCGGCGCGCGACCGGGTCATCATCGTCGAACGCATCTGGACGCCGCGCACGCCGATGAACGTCATCATCGATATCGGCAACCAGTTCCCCATCGACGATTGCGCCAGCGGCAAAGCCATCCTGTCCACGTATGCCGACGACCTGTGCCTGGCCACGCTGGGCCAGGCCCGTTTCGACAAGGTCCGCCCCGCGCTGCGGAAAATCCGCCAGGCAGGGGGATTCTGCGCCACCGTGGGCCAGTACAAGCGCGGGCTGGCCTCGCTCGCCTGCCCCTTCCACGGACGGAGCCCGGCGGCGCTCGGCGCCATCGTCGTCTCCGGACTGGACCTGGATGACTGCCTGGACACGGGCTCGTCGCTGGCACAGCACCTGTACCGAGCGTGCGAGAACGTCTCGTCCGCGCTCCAGCACGGCTGACGCCGCGCGGCCGTCAGGCCGCCGGGTAGCGGCGCGGCCGCAGTCCCGCCTGGAACCAGTTGATCAGCGATACGCCGTCGAACACCGGAATGCTGAAGCGCTCCGCGATGTCGGCGCTGAACGGCGTCATGTTGGCGCACTCGGACACGATGGCGCCGACGTCCGGATGGCGGTCCAGCAGCCGCTCGGCGGCCTGGAGCACCTCGACACGCATCGCCTCGTGGCGCGGCACGACATCGCCCGACTTGATGGCGGTGACGAATACCGAGTCCGCCGGCATGCCCTCGACGGGCGTGCCGGCATCCACGCCCACCGCCTCCAGGTGCGAGGCATGCAGGCTCTCCTTGCTGAAGGTCAGTATCCCCACCCGCTTGTCCGGCGCGATCAGGCGCTGCGCCAGCGGAACCTGGAGCAGGCTGCTGGAGGCCACGGGCACGCCGCAGGCCGCCGCCAGTTCCCGCTGGTACAAGGCCAGGAAACCGCAAGTCGTGGCGATGCCGTCGACGCCGCCGGCGACCAGGTCCCTCGCCGCGGCCTTGAAGTCGTCCAGCAACCCCGAGGATTCCAGCGCCATCATCTTGTCCGGCGTCGCGCCTTCGACGATGCGGTACTGCACGGGGAAGTCCCAGGTACCCGCATGGCCGACATCGCCCGGCAGGCGGCAAAACCCGGTCTTGACCATCAGGATGCCGACGGTCACGCCGTGGAAAGTCTTCTTGCGTCCAGCCACCGTTGTTCCCCCGTCCCGATCACTTGGGTTCGATCTTCGCATCCGCGACGGCCTGCGCGTACTTCTTGCTTTCCTGCCGGACATAGTCGCCGAACTGCTTGCCCGTGACCGTGCCGGCAACCATCCCCTGCTTGTCCAGCCAGGCCTTGAATTGCGGCGATCCCAGCACCTTCGTCAAGCCAGCCTGGATACGCCTGGACACGGCTTCGGGCATGCCGGCGGGGCCCCACATGCCGTACCACGAGACGAAGTCCATGTCGGGCACGCCAGCCTCGCCCAGGGTGGGCACCGAAGGCAACAGCGCGCTGCGGCGCTCGCCCGTGACGGCGATGGCCTTCAGGCGGCCGGTACTGACGAAGGGCAAGGTGGTCAGCACGGGATCCATGATCGCGCTCAACTGGCCGCCCACGATGTCCGTCAGCGCGGGGGCGGACCCCTTGTAGATCACCATCGGGATCGACGTGCCCGCCCGGACGTTGAAGGTTTCCATGGCCAGGTGGCCGCCGGAACCGAAGCCCCCCACGCCAAAGTTGATCTTGTCCGGATGCGCCTTGGCCTCCTTGATAAAATCGCCGACCGTGGCGATGCCGCTTTGCGGCGACACGACGAAGACCAGGGGTGTGCTGGCCACCATGCCGATGGGCGTGAAGTCCTTGTGCAGATCGAAGCGCTGCTTCTCTTTCATTACGAGCGGGTTGACGATGACCGTGCTGGCCGTCAGCAGCAGCACATGGCCATCGGGCTCGGCGCCGGCGACATATTCCGCGCCGATGTTGCCGGAGGCTCCCGCCCGGTTCTCGACCACCACCTGCTGCCCGAACTCCTCGGACAACTGCGCGGCAAGCGCGCGCGACAGGGCATCGACCGTTCCACCCGGAACATAGGGCGCGACGATTCGCACCGGCTTGACGGGGAACCCCTGCGCCGATGCCGTGCCCGCCGCAAGAGCAAGGACAGCCGCCGCGCCCGCCGCCATTCTCTTCATCATCATCATGAACGCTTCCTCTGGCCGATGGAAGGAGCCGGAGCATCTGCGGGGATGCATGCCGGCACCCTCGGTTGATTGTTCGCAATATGGACAATATGTGCGAATCACGGCTAGGTTATGCGCGACGCTCCGTCCGGTCAACGAATTTTTAGGAAGAGATTCATGGCGTCCGGAAATGAGGCGTCACGGCTCGGCCGACGTCGCGGGCAACAAGGCCGACAGCGTTTCCAGCGTGTCGGCCTCTTCCACCGGCTTGTCCTGCCGCCAGCGCAACATGCGCGGAAAGCGCACCGCGATGCCGCTCTTGTGGCGCGTGCTGCGCGCGATCCCTTCGAATCCCAGTTCGAACACCAGGGTCGGCAGTACGCTGCGGACCGGTCCGAAGGTCTCCTGCGTGGTCTTGCGCACGATGGCATCCACCTGGCGGATCTCGTCGTCGGTCAGGCCCGAATAGGCCTTGGCGAACGGGACCAGGCCGCGTCCGGGCGTTCCCGGAGGCGCGTCCCAGACGGCGAAGGTGTAGTCGGTGTAGAGGCTGGCGCGGCGGCCATGCCCCTTCTGGGCGTAGATCAGCACGGCGTCCACCGAATAGGGATCCACCTTCCATTTCCACCACAGCCCCACGTCCTTGCTGCGCCCCACGCCGTAGCTGCCGCCGGCCTGCTTGAGCATCATGCCTTCCACGCCGCGCTCGCGCGAGCTCTCGCGCAGCCGGGCGTAGTCTTCCCAGGAGCTCTCCAGCAGCAGCGGACTGGGCAGCAACCCGGCACTTCCGGCGTCGGCCAGCAATGCGTCCAATGCGGCGCGGCGCTCGCGCTGGGGCCGGGCGCGCCAGTCCTGGCCCTCCAGCTCCAGCAGGTCGTAGGCCAGCAACGCCACGGGTATGTCGCGCAGGATGCGCGGGGTCAGGGTCTTGCGGCCGATCCGCTGCTGCAATTGCGCGAAGGGCTGCACCCTGCCCTCCTTGTGGACCACGATCTCGCCGTCCAGGACGGTCCCTTCGGGCAAGGCCGCCGCGGCCTGGAGCAGCTCGGGAAAACGGTCGCTGACCAGTTCCTCGCCGCGCGACCACAGCCAGGCTCCGCCCGCGCGTCGCACCAGTTGCGCCCGGATTCCGTCCCATTTCCATTCCACCAGCCAATCGGCGGGCGGGCCCAGCAGCCGCTCGAAGTCGGCGATGTCCGCCTGCAAGGGATGGGCGAGGAAGAACGGATACGGCATCCCGCTTTCCTGGCGGCCGGCAGGCGCCTCGGCCGCGATCAGCGCCAGATAGCCCTGGGCCGAGGGCAATGCGTTCAGGTCGGTATAGCCCACCATGCGCTGCGCGATCTCCTTCGCGTCCACGCCGGCCAGCTCGGCCAGCACGCGCGTCACCAGCAGCCGCGACACCCCCACGCGGAAGCTGCCGGTGATGAGCTTGGTGAAGACCAGCCGGCCACGCGTGTCGAGCCGGCTCCAGGCCTCCAGCAAGCGGGGCTTCAAGGGTCCGGGGTCCATGCCGCGCAGCGGCAACAGGCTGTGCTCCATCCAGGCGGCCAGGCTGGCATCGTCAGCGTGCGGCGTGTCGGGCAGCAACAAGGCGATGGTCTCGGCCAGGTCTCCCACGGCCTGGTAGCTTTCCTCGAACAGCCACTCGGGAACGCCGGCGGCCTCGCGCGCATATTCCTTCAGCAGCTTCGCGGGCACCAGTTGTCGCGGTTTGCCGCCGGCCAGGAAATACACCGCCCAGGCGGCATCGGCCGGCGGCGCATGGCGCAGGTAGTCGAGCATGGCCGCCCGCTTGCCCAGGCTGGAGGTCGTGGCGTCGAGCGCGGCATAAAGATCGACGAAGGCTTTCATGCGTCGTCCGCCGGTGTCGCCGGATCGCCGATGTCGCCATCCTCTTCGTCGCCATCCTCTTCGTCGCCGTACTCGGTGGCGAAGGTCTCGGCATCCAGGCCGCGCTCGCGCAGCCAGCGCACCATGGCGTGCGCGCTGCCATGGGTCACGAAGACCCGCTGCGCCCCGGTGGCCTCGATGGCGCGCTGCAAGGCCGGCCAGTCGGCATGGTCGGACAGCACGAAGCCGCGGTCCACGCCCTTGCGTCGCTGGTTGCCCCGCACCCGCATCCAGCCGCTGGCATAGCCGTCGGAATGATCCCCGAAGCGCCGGAGCCAGGGCGAGCCCTGGGCCGAAGGCGGCGCCAGCACCAACGCCCGCCGCAGCATGGACCGGTCGGCAACGTCGGTCACGCGCGGCGCGGCGGGCAAGTCGACGCCGCTGCGGCGATACGCGTCATTGAGCACGGCCACGGCGCCATGCGCGATGACCGGCCCGATGGCCGGGTCCACGCTGGCCAGGACGCGCTGCGCCTTGCCGAAGGCGTAGCAGAACAGCACCGAGGCGCGTCCCGCGTCGGCGTTCCGCCGCCACCAGTCGTCGACCTCGCTGAACAGCGCCTCGCGGCCAGGCCAGCGATAGATGGGCAGGCCGAAGGTCGATTCGGTGATGAAGACATGGCAGCGCACCGGCTCGAAGGGTGCGCAGGTGGGATCGGCCTCGAGCTTGTAGTCGCCCGATGCCACCCAGACCTCGCCGCGATACTCGATGCGCACCTGGGCCGAGCCCAGCACGTGGCCGGCCGGATGCAGGGAAACCCTGACCCCGTTCATCTCCACCGCCTGCCCATAGTCCAGCGTCTGCAGCGGGATGTCGCCCAGGCGGATGCGCAGCACCTGTTCGCCCGCCGCGGCGGCCAGGTAGGCGCCGTGCCCCGCCCGGGCATGGTCGGCGTGGGCATGGGTGATCACCGCCCGTTCGACGGGGCGCCACGGATCGATATGGAAGCGCCCGGGCGGGCAGTACAGCCCGTCGCGGGTGGCGACGACGAGATCCATCGGCGGTTTCCGCATAAGCCAATAACCGGAAGATATGAGCGCCGCCGGGCGTACACAAGCCGGGGGTCGCAAGCGGATGGTTCGGTTCGTGAGCAGATGTGAACGAGCCGCTTGTACGCCGAGCTTCTGAGCAAATGCGAATTTCTTGGTTGGGTTCCGCGGATGGCTGGCTTATGGTGACAGCCTCGACATTCGGCAGCCCGCCATGCACTCGATACTGACCATTACCGGCAGCCCCTCGGCCGTCTCGCGCTCGACCCTGCTGGCCCAGACCCTGGACGCGCACCTGGAACAGGCGGGCTATGCCACCCGCTCGCTGAACGTGCGCGACCTGCCCGCCCAGGCCTTGCTGTCGGCCGACACCACCGACGCCCATATTGCCGCCGCGCTCCGGTCCCTGGCGCCGGTCGATGCCGTGATCATCGCCACGCCCATCTACAAGGCGGCCTACAGTGGAATACTGAAGACCTTCCTGGACCTGCTTCCCCAGACCGCGCTACAGGGCAAGGTCGTCCTGCCGCTGGCCACGGGAGGCTCGCCGGCCCACCTGCTGGCCGTGGACTATGCCCTGCGGCCCGTGCTGAACGCGCTTGGGGCGCGGCACATACTCAGCACGGTGTATGCCGCCGATGCGCAGATCACCGGCGACTCGGTCACAGGCTATCAACTCTCGCAGGACATCGCCGCCCGGCTGCTGGGCGGCTTGCGCGAGCTGAACGCAAGCCTGGGCGTGCGCGTCCCGCGCATCCAGCCGGTGGAAGTGCGGGAACGCCTGTACGCCTGACCCGTCACGGCGGGATCAATCGCCGACGATCTTGCGGTCCCGGATGATGGCGCCGAAACGCTTGGCGTCGTACTCGGCACGCTCGTGGAACTGCTCGGGCGTCATGGGCGCGGGGTCGCCGCCCAGGGCCACCAGGCGCTCGCGGAAGGCGGGCGTGCTCACGATCTTGTTGATCTCGGTATTGAGCTTGGTGACGATGTCCTTGGGCGTGCCGGCGGGCGCGTAGAAGCCGAACACGGTGTCGGCATCGAAGCCCTTCAGGCCCGCCTCGTCCAGCGTGGGCACGTTGGGGAACATGGGCGAGCGCGTCAGGCTGCCCACGGCCAGCATGTTGAGCTTGCCCGACTGCACGTGCTGCATGGCAATGCCCGGGTCGAAGGCGAAGTCGATCTGACCGGCCAGCAGGTCCACCAGCGCGGGCGCGGCGCCACGGTACGGGACATGGACGGCGCTCACGCCGGCCTGGCTCTGGAACATCTCCGCGGCCAGGTGGGGCGAGCTGCCATTGCCCGGCGTGCCGTAGGTCAGCTTGCCGGGATTGGCCTTCAGGTAGCCGATGAACGACTTGACGTCGGTGGGCAGCTTGCCCGGCTTGACCACCAGGAACACCTTGACCTTGGCGGCCGCGGCCACGGGCGCGAGGTCCTTGATCGGGTCGAAGGACATCTTGGGATAGATGTAGGGGTTGACTGACACCATGCCGCCGGAACTCATCAGCAGGGTGTAGCCGTCGGGCGCCGAACGGGCGACCGCCTCGCCGCCGATGTTGCCGCCCGCCCCGCCCTTGTTCTCGACCACCACGGGCTGGCCCAGCGCCTCTTGCAGGGGACCGGTGATGGCGCGCGCGATCTGGTCGGCGGCGCCGCCCGGCGGGAAGTTGACCACGACCTTCACGGGCTTGGTCGGATAGGCTTGCGCCACGGCGCCGAAGGCGACCGCGCATCCCAGCGCGAGCGCGCTCCACCTGGCCGCGAGGGCCGCTTTGCCTGCTTGACGGTTCATGTCTGTCTCCTGTTTTGTCATGAACGAACACGGATGCCCGCGTCCGCGCCCGGCCGCGACGGGCGCGAGCGGAGCGATCAGAACGGGTAGTGGCGCGGCGTGGTCTGCACGGTGATCCAGCGCAGTTCGGTGAACTCGTGGATGCCGGCGTTGCCGCCGAAGCGGCCGATGCCGCTGGCCTTGACACCGCCGAACGGCATCTGCGCCTCGTCGTGCACCGTGGGGCCGTTGACGTGGCAGATGCCCGACTCGATGCGCTTGGCCACTTGCATGGCACGCGCCACGTCGCGCCCGAACACGGCCGAGGACAGGCCGTACTCGGTGTCGTTGGCGCTGTTGATGGCGGCCTCGACGCCATCAACCCGCACTACCGCCTTGACCGGCCCGAAGGATTCCTCGCCGTAGATGCGCATGTCGGGCGTGACGCGGTCCAGGATGGTGGCGGGCATGAGCGTGTTTTCGGCCTTGCCGCCGCACACCAGCACCGCGCCCTTGGCCAGCGCGTCGTCGATCATGGCGTTGCAGCGTTCGACGGTAGCCATGTCGACCACCGATCCCAGCACCGCGGGCCCCTTGCGCGGATCCTGCAGCGGCAGCGACTTGGCCTTGGCGCCGAAGCGCGCGACGAATTCGTCGGCGATCTTCTCGTCGACGATGATGCGCTCGGTGGACATGCAGATCTGGCCCGAGTTGGCGAAGGCGCCGAAGGCGGCGGCGTTGACCGCCGCGTCCAGGTCGGCGTCGTCCAGGATCACCAGCGGCGCCTTGCCGCCCAGCTCGAGCACGACCGGCTTGAGGTACTTGGCGCAGGTCTGCGCGATGATCTTGCCCACGCGCGTCGAACCGGTGAAGTTCACCCGGCGCACGGCGGGATGCGAGACCGCGGCCTCGACCACCGCGCCGGCATCCGCCGGGTCGTTGGTGACGAAGTTGACCACGCCCGCGGGAAAGCCCGCTTCGTTCAAGGCCTCGACGATCAGCCCGTGCGTGGCGGGGCACAGTTCGGAGCCCTTGAACACGACCGTGTTGCCGCAGGCCAGCGGCACGGCCACCGATCGCACGCCCAGGATCACGGGCGCGTTCCACGGCGCGATGCCCAGCACCACGCCCGCGCCCTGGCGCACGGCCATGGCCAGGCTGCCTGGCACGTCGGACGGAATGACCTCGCCGCTGATCTGGGTGGTCAGGGCGGCGGCCTCCTGCAGCATGCCCGCCGCCAGGTGGACGTTGAAGCCGGCCCACATGGCCGATGCCCCGGTCTCGGCGGCCATCGCCTCGATGAAGGCCGGCGCCTTGGCTTCGAGCGCCTGGGCGGCCTTGAGCAGCAGCGCCCGGCGCTCGCCCGGGCCGGTCTCGCGCCAGCTCGTGAACGCGCGCGCGGCGGCGTCGACCGCCTTGGTCATGTCCTCGGGGGTGGCGGCCGGCGCCCGGGTCGCGACCGAGCCGTCGAGCGGATTGCGGCGCTCGAAGGTCGCCTTGCCGGAGGCCTCGGCGGATTGGCCGTCGATCAGCATGGTCAGGGTTTTCATGTCAGTCTCCTGCTCTGGAAGAATGGGGATAGTGACGGCGGAATCAGGCGATTTCCACGTCCACCAGGATGGGCACCGGCGATGCCAGCGCTTCGCGCAGCACACCGGCCAGCTTGGCGGGGTCCGACACCCGGATACCCTGGCAGGCATGCCCGCGCGCCAGCGACACGAAGTCGAGATCGGGCAGGTCGGTGCCGGCAAGCGGGTCTTCGGGCTTGAAGCCGAAGGTCGGGGCGAACTCCGTCAGGGCAGCATAGCGCCGGTTGTTCAGGATCACGAAGGTGATCGGCAGCTTGAGCTGCGCCGCGGTCCACAGCGCCTGGATGGAGTACATGCTGGAGCCGTCTCCGATCAGACCGATGACCTTGCTTTGCGGCTTGGCCAGCGCGACGCCCACGGCGGCCGGCATGCTGTAGCCCAGGCCGCCGCTGCACATGGTGTAGAAGGTCTCGCTTTGCAGCATGGGCAGGTACTTGTGCATGACCGGCCGCGCGCTGGGCGACTCCTCGACCACGATGGAAGCGGGATCGCGCACCTCGGCCAATGTCTGCAGCACGTAGGCCACCGACATGGGCGAGGACGGCTCGGCGCGCGGCAGCGGCGCCCGCGGGACGGGCAGTTCGCGCGCCGGCGGCGAAGCCCGCGCCAGCAGTTCGCGCACGCCCAGGCTGATGCTGCCCACCGCCGCGGTGCCCACCGGCGCCCAGGCCGCGACCTGCGGATCGTCGGTGAGCTGGACCAGCTTCGCGCCGGGCGGCAGGTGCGGCCCGAAGCCTTCGACGTGATAGGTGAAGGCCGGCGCGCCGATCACGAAGATGCAGTCGTAGCCACCCAGCATCGAGACGATCTTCTCGCGGATGGCGGGCAGGAAGCCCATGAACTGGCGATGGTCCTCGGGGAAGCCGCAACGGCCCGACATGGGCGCGACCCACACGCCCGCCTTGTGGCGCTCGGCCAGTTGCACCACGTCGTCCCAGGCGCCGTCGCGGTCGACGGAGGCGCCGATGACGAAGGCCGGACGCCGCGCAGCGTCCAGCGCGCCGGCGATCTCGGCCATGACGTCGGGATCGGGCCGCAGCAGCTTGCCGACCCGGCGGGCCTCGACCGGCTCGCATGCTCGCGACCAGTCGTCCGCCGGCACCGAGATCAGCACCGGGCCGCACGGCGGCTGCATGGCGATGTAGTAGCCGCGCGCGATGGCCAGCGGAACGTCCTCGGCCCGCGCCGGCTCGCAGCTCCACTTCACGTAGGGCTTGGGCAGTTCGGTGGCCTGCGCCGAATGCAGGAAGGGATCGAAGGGCAGGATGGAGCGCGACTGCTGGCCGGCGGTGATGACCAGCGGCGTGCGGTTCTTGTAGGCGGTGAAGATGGTGCCCATGGCGTTGCCCACGCCGGCCGCCGAATGCAGGTTGATGAACGAGGCGTTGCGGCGCGCCTGCGCGTAGCCGTCGGCCATGGCGACCACCACGCCCTCGTGCAGCCCCAGCACGTAGTCGAAGTCGCTGGGGAAGTCCAGGAAGAGCGGCAGCTCGGTGGATCCCGGGTTGCCGAAGATGGTGGTCATGTCGAAGGCGCGCAGCAGGTCGAGCACGGCTTCGCGGACGGTGGTCATGGGTCTCGTCTCCGCGGTGTGATGGTGTGCGGGCCGGGGTCCGTTTCCTGAGCCCGGCGAATCCCGAGAGTATGGCCAGCATACCCTTGCCTGAACATTGCTTTTTCAGGAAAAAGTCATTACCTTTTGGCATGACTTTCGACATACGCCAACTCAACGCCTTCCTGGCCGTGGTCCAGCACGGAACGCTGGGCCGGGCGGCGCAAAGGCTGAACATCACCCAGCCCGCCCTGAGCCGCACCATCCGCCGGCTGGAAGAACAGATCGGCGCCCCGCTGTTCGAGCGCTATGCGACCGGCATGATGCTGACCAGCTTCGGCCAGGCGCTGCTCCCCCACGCCACCCTGCTACAGCGCGAAGCGGAACAGGCCACCGAGGAAATCGACGCGCTGCGCGGCCTCTCGCGCGGCACCATACGCGTCGGCGCGGTGGCCAGCGCGGTCAGCCTCGTGCTGCCCATGGCCATCGGACGCGTGCTGGCCCAATGGCCGAACCTGCAGGTCCATCTGCTCGAGGGCGTGGGCGACCTGCTGACCGACGCGCTGCTGACTCACGACATCGATCTCGCCATAGGCGTGTCGATGCCGGACACGGCGGACATCTGCGTGATCCCCGACTGCGAATGGCACGACACCAGCCAGATCATTGCCGCGTCCACGCATCCGCTGCGCAAGCGCGCCCGGCTGCGCCTGGAAGACACGCAAGGCCACAAATGGGTGCTGCCGCCGCGCGGCACGGCGCCGTTCGACGAACTCATGCACCTGTTCGCCTCGCGCGGCCTGCCCCCGCCCGACATCGTGGTGGAGACGCGCTCCATCATCGCCATCAAGAGCATGGTGGCCCACGCCGGCTTCCTGAGCTGGATGCCGCACCCCATGTTCGAGGCCGAGCGCGGCGCGGGGCTGGCCGACACCCTGCCCATTCCCGGCGCGGCCCTGCAACGCCGGCTGATGGTGTTCCGCCGCACCAAGGGCATTCTTCCCCAGCCGGCCGTCAAGCTGCTGGACGAACTGCGGCTGATGTGGGCGTCTCCTACCCGCTGACGCGCTTGCCGGCCAGCGCGGCGTCGACCGCTTCTATCCAGTGCACGACCGGGGTGTCCGTGCCGGCCTGCAGATGCGCCAGGCAGCCGATGTTCGCGGACAGGATGAGATCGGGGCCGGCCCTGCCCAGCTCGGCGAGCTTGCGGTCGCGCAGCTCACCGGCGATCTCGGGCTGCAGCACCGAGTAGGTTCCCGCCGATCCGCAGCACAGGTGGCTTTCCGAGAACGGCTGGAGCGCGAAGCCCAGGTCCGCCAGCAGGCGCTCGACCAGCGGCCTCAGGCCCTGCCAATGCTGGAGCGTGCACGGCGGATGGAAGACCGGCCGCGCGGCCAGCCGGCCGGCCAACCGCGGAGCCAGCTCGCCCGCGTGCGGCGCCAGCACCTCGGCGATGTCGCGCACCATGCCCGACACCCGCGCCGCCCGGCCGGCATAGGCCGGATCGTCGCGCAGGTGGTGCGCGTACTCGCGCACGGTGGCGCCGCAGCCCGAGGCGTTCATCACGATGGCCTCGATGCGGCCCGCTTCGATGTCGGGCCACCAGGCATCGACATTGGCGCGCATCTGCGCCAGCGCCGCCGCCTGCTGGTTCAGGTGGAAGCGCGCCGCGCCGCAGCAGCCCGAACCCGGCGCGACCGAGGCCGAGATCCCCACGGCATCGAGCACGCGCAGGGTGGCCGCGTCGATGGCCGGCATCATGGAAGGCTGCACGCAGCCCGCCAGCATCAGCACCTGGCGCTCATGGCGGCGCCGCGGCACCTGGCCCGCCGGCCGCCGCGGCGGCACCTTGGCCGCCAGCGCGGACGGCAGCAAGGGGCGCAGCGCCTGCCCCAGCCTCATGGCCAGCCCGAAGGCCGGCGTAGCCAGCGTCCTGCCCAGCACCGCGCGCTTGAGCTGGTCGCCGGGCGCCCTTTCCACGCGCGTCTCGACCATCCTGCGGCCGATGTCGATCAATTGCCCGTATTCCACGCCGGACGGACAGGTCGTCTCGCAATTGCGGCAGGTCAGGCAGCGATCCAGGTGCAACTGGGTGCTGGCCGTGACCTCGCCCCCCTCAAGCATCTGCTTGATCAGGTAGATGCGGCCGCGCGGGCTGTCCAGTTCGTCGCCCAGTACCTGGTAAGTGGGACAGGTCGCGGTACAGAATCCGCAATGCACGCACTTGCGCAGGATGGCCTCGGCCTGCCTGCCATCGGGGGTGTCCTTGATCGACTCCGTCAGCCGTGTCTGCATGGAATGGGTGGTTCGTGTCTAGAGGTCGGGATACATGCGGCCGGGATTGAACACCCCTTCCGGATCGAATTCGTTCTTCAGGCGCCGATGGATGGCGGCCACGGGCGTCGACAGCGGATGGAACACGCCCGACGCCCGCGCCTCGTCCACCGATGCGGCGCGAAACAACGTGGCATGCCCACCCGCCAGCGCGGCCGCCTGGCGCACGCGCTGCGCCGGCACGGGCCCGCTCAGCCATCGCTGCGCGCCGCCCCATTCGATCAGCGTGGGCCCCAGGCCCAGCGGCCGGGTCACCGACGGCAGCGACAGGCGCCACAGCGAGCGCACGGCCAGGAAGGGATGCGTATGGTCGCGCAGCGACCGCCACCATGCCTGGGCCTCTTCGTCCGGCAACGCCTCGCCGCCCAGCGCCGCGCGTGCCGCCGCGATCGCGGCCTGGGCGCCCGACAGCCGGACGGTCAGGCATCCGCCGCACCAGGCCGTGGCGCTGACCGGCAACGCCTGGCCGCCCCAGGCATTCATCCGGCGCAGCGCCGTCGCCTCGTCCATCTCAAAACGCAGCGTGGTCTCGCAGGCGGGCCGGGGCAGCACCTTCAGCGACACCTCCAGGATCGCGCCCAGCGTACCCAGCGAACCGGCCACGAGGCGGGACACGTCATAACCCGCCACGTTCTTCATGACCTCGCCGCCGAAACGCAGCACGCGCCCCTGGGCATCCAGCAGGCGCACGCCCAGCACGAAATCGCCGACCGAACCGGCGCTGGCGCGGCGTGGTCCGGCCAGCGCCGTCGCGATGCAGCCGCCCAGCGTGGCGCCGGCCGAGAAATGCGGCGGCTCGAAGGCCAGCATCTGGCCCTGCTCCGCCAGCATTTCCTCGACTTGAGCAAGGGGCGTACCCGCCCGGGCGCTCAGCACCAGCTCGCTGGGCTGGTAGTCGATGACACCCGCGTAGGGCGACAGGTCGAGCACGGCATCGTGGTCCACCGGCAGCCCGTAGAAGCCCTTGGTGCCGCCGCCGCGGATGTACAGCGACTTGCGGCCCACATGGGCCATCAGCACGCGGGCGCGAAGATCGGATAACAGAACGTCCATGGCCGGGAATCAGAAGCGGGGGATCTCGGGAAAGCGGATGGCATCGCGGTGCACGTGCCGGCGTCCGTATTCGTTGCACCGGGCCAGCGTCGGGATGGCCTTGCCCGGATTGAGCAGGCCGGTCGCGTCGAAGGCGTGCTTGATGCCGAAGAAGACGTCCAGCTCCTCGCGCGCGAACTGCACGCACATCTGGTCGATCTTCTCGGCCCCCACCCCATGCTCGCCGGTGATCGTGCCGCCGACCTCCACGCACAGCTCCAGGATCTCGGCGCCGAATTGCTCGGCCCGCTCGACCTCATCGATGTCGTTGGCATCGAACAGGATCAGCGGATGCAGGTTGCCGTCGCCCGCATGGAACACATTCGCGCAGCGCAGGCCGTACTTGTGCTCCATCTCGGCGATGGCCGACAGCACGCGCCCCAGGCAGCGGCGCGGGATGGTCCCGTCCATGCAGTAGTAGTCGGGAGAAATCCGCCCCGCCGCCGGAAAGGCATTCTTGCGGCCGGCCCAGAACAGCAGCCGCTCGGCCTCGGAACCGGAAACCTGCAGGCGCGTCGCGCCGCACTGGGCGAAGAGCGCCTCGATCCGGCAGATCTCGTCGGCCACTTCCTCTTCGGTGCCGTCCGATTCGCACAGCAGGATGGCCTCGGCATCGAGGTCGTAGCCCGCGCACACGAAGGGTTCCACCATGTGCACGGCGCGCCGGTCCATCATTTCGAGTCCGGCGGGAATGATGCCGGCCGCGATGACCCGGGCGACGGCATCGCCGGCCGCCTCGACCGACGCGAAACTCGCCATGACCACCCGCGCCACGGCCGGACGCGGGATGAGCTTGACCGTGACCTCGGTCACGATGCCCAGCATGCCCTCGGAGCCGATGATGATGGACAGCAGGTCCAGGCCGGGCTCGTCCAGCGCCGACGAGCCGAGCTCCAGCACCTCGCCGTCCATCGTGACCACGCGCGCCGCCAGCACGTTGTGCACCGTCAGGCCGTATTTCAGGCAATGCACGCCGCCCGAGTTCTCGGCCACGTTGCCGCCTATGGTGCAGGCGATCTGGCTGGAGGGATCGGGCGCGTAGTAGAGCCCGTGGGGCGCGGCGGCCTCGGAGATGGCCAGGTTGCGCACGCCCGGCTGCACCACCGCCAGGCGCGCCTCGGGGTCGACATGGACGATGCGGTTGAACTTCGCCAGGCCCAGCAGCACACCCTCGGCATGCGGCGTCGCGCCGCCCGACAACCCGGTGCCCGCGCCGCGCGCCACCACCGGCACGCCCATCCGCTTGCACAACCGCAGGACCTGCCGCACCTGCTCCTCGGTCTCCGGCAGCACCACGACCATGGGCAACTGGCGGAACAGCGACAGTCCGTCGCATTCGTAGGGACGCGTGTCCTCTTCCCTGAACAGCACACAGTAGTTGGGAAGCACGGCGCGCAATGCCTGCACCACCTCTACCTGGCGCTCGGCCGCGATCGGGTCCAGCCCGATTTCTGTTGGGGCGTTCATGCACATCTCCAGTAACTTCTGAAGATAGCGTGCCCCCGCCTTCCCCAATAGTGGTATTACCCCCCGGGAAGCCCACCCCCTACCCGCTACGCGGGCCCCCTCAAGGGGGCGATGCGGGTGGACCGGCGGAGCCGGATCCACCGCATCCTGGGTCTAGTACCTGTTTCTTGAGGGGTGGCACCGGTGCTATCGCTGGCCGCCAGCGATAGCACCGATGATTCGGTCCAAGATAACCTCCCTAGACCCAGGAAACCGCGGATCTGGCTTTGCCAGTCCGCCGGTTTCGCCCCCTTGAGGGGGCGCCCGAAGGGCGTAGGGGGTGGGCTTCCCCTCAGCGCGTAGGGGGGGGCAATATCTTCCCGGGATTGAGGATATTCAACGGATCGAAAGCCTGTTTCACCTGCCGCATCAGCGCCAGCGCGTCCTCGCCGTGCTCCTCGGCCAGGAATTGCATCTTGTGCAGGCCCACCCCGTGTTCGCCGGTGCAGGTGCCGTCCATGTCCAGGGCGCGGCGGACCATGCGGCGGTTGATGGCCTCGGCTTCGGCCCATTCGGCCTCGCTGTCCGGGTCCAGCAGCATCTGCACGTGGAAGTTGCCGTCGCCCACGTGTCCGACCACGCAGGTGGGGAAGCTGGCCAGGGCCAGGTCGGCGTTGGTTGCGCGGATGCAATCGGCCAGCCGGGAAATGGGCACGCAGACGTCGGTGCTGGAGGCGCGCGCGCCGGGACGCAGCTGCAGGGTGGCGAAATACGCGTTGTGGCGCGCGGTCCAGAGACGGTTGCGGTCCTCGGGATGCACGGCCCATTCGAAATCCATGCCGCCGTGCTCGCGCGTGATCTCCTGCACCGTCGTGGCCTGTTCCTCGACCCCGGCCGGGCTGCCGTGGAACTCGAACAGCAGCAGCGGCGTCTCGCGCAGGGTCAGCTTGCTGTAGAGGTTCAACGCGCGCACGGTGGCGGTGTCCAGCAGTTCGACCCGGGCGACCGGGATACCCATCTGTATGGTCTGGATGACCGCGGCCACGGCCGCATCGACGCTGGGGAAGTTGCAGACCGCCGCCGACACGGCCTCGGGCTGGGGATACAGGCGCACCGTGACCTCGGTGATGATGCCCAGCGTGCCTTCGCTGCCGATGAAAAGACGGGTCAGGTCGTAGCCCGCCGAGGATTTCTTCGCGCGCCGCGCCGTGCGGATGACCTTGCCCTGGGCCGTGACCACCGTCAGGGACACGATGTTGTCGCGCATCGTGCCGTAGCGTACCGCGTTGGTTCCCGACGCCCGCGTGGCGGCCATGCCGCCCAACGAGGCGTCCGCGCCGGGGTCGATGGGAAAGAACAGCCCGGTATCGCGGATTTCGTTGTTGAGTTGCTTGCGCGTGACGCCGGCCTGCACGGTAACGGTCAGGTCGTCGGGGTTGACCGACAGGAGGCGGTTCATGCGGGACACATCCAGCGTAATGCCGCCTTCGATGGCCAGCACATGCCCTTCCAGCGACGATCCCGAACCGTAGGCGATCAGCGGTACGCCGTGCGCGGCGCAGGCCTGGACGGCCGCCACCACGTCCTCGGTGCTTTCGGCGAACACCACGGCGTCGGGCGGCACCGCCGGATAGGGCGACTCGTCGCGGCCGTGGTGTTCCCGCACGGACGCATTGAGCGACAGGCGGTCGCCGAAATGAGCGGCCAGCGCATCGAGGCAGGCCTGGGGCACCGGACGGCGCAGCGAGGAAAAATCGGGGGCATTCATGAATCGACAGCCTGAGGGTGGATCCCCCAGATTTTACGCCCTGCCCCCCCAATCAGGCCCGCCGCACCGCCGCACCGCCGGCGGCACGAAGGCCGTGACCGGCGGCGCGTCGTCAACGCGCTCGATCTCGACCAGGGCGGTCTGCGCCATCGAGCCCTGCGCCAGGCTCGACGTGCCCTTGTCGAGCGTCACCATGTTCGGATTGCCATGCTTGTCCAGCGAACCGGGCTCGCCGCCTTGCAGCGGGTCGTACCAGGCCCCGGTGGCGATCTGCGCGACGCCCGGCATCAGGTGCCCGGCCAGCACGGCTCCCGCCAGGAAGGCCCCGCGGTCGTTGAACACGCGGACCACGTCGCCTTCCCGGATGCCCCGCGCCGCCGCGTCGTCGGGATGCAGGGCGATGGGCTCGCGCCCAGCCACCTTGCTGGCGCGGCTGGCCTGCGCCGGATCGAGCTGGCTGTGCAGCCGGGTGGCCGGCTGGTTGGACAGGAGGTGCAGGGGATAGCGCGCGGCCTGCGCGCCGCCCAGCCATTCGGCCGGCTCCAGCCATGCGGGATGGGCCGGGCAGTCCGCGTAGCCATAGCCCTCGATCGTGCGCGAATGGATCTCTATCCGGCCCGAGGGCGTGGCGAGCGGATGGCCCCCGGGATCGCGGCGGAAATCGTCCAGCAGCACGCAGCCGGTCTCGGGCTGGGGAAAGGCGAATTGGCCGGCCTGCCAGAACGCATCGAACGCCGGCGGCGCGTAGCCCGACTCCCGGGCCCTGGCGGCGGCGACCTCGTACATGTGGCGCAGCCAGCCCATCTCGTCGCGCCCTTCGGTATAGGCCGCCTCGAAACCCAGGCGCCCCGCGACCTCGGCCAGGATGTCGAAGTCGTTGCGCGCCTGCCCCACCGGCGGAATGACCTGCCGCATGGCCATCCAATAAGGGGAGTTCTCGTGCGCCAGGATGTCGTTGCGCTCCATGGTGGTGGTCGCCGGCAGCACGATGTCGGCATGCCGGGCGGCGGGGTTCCACCACGGCTCGTGGACGATGACCGTTTCCGGCGCCTGCCAGGCGCGCAGGAAACGGTTCAGGTTGGTGTTGTGGTGGAAGGGGTTGCCGCCTATGGAATAGATCAGGCGGATGTCCGGGAACGTGATGGCCCGGCCGAAGCACTCGATCTGCTTGCCGGGATGCAGCAGCATGTCGGCGATGCGGCCCACCGGCACGTAGGTCTTGATCGCATTGGGCCCCAGCGGCAGCGTCGGGCGCGGCATGCCCTCGACGCGTGGCGCCGTCATGCCGTTGACCGCGCCGAAGCCGATGCTGAAGCCGCCGCCCGGCAGCCCGATCTGCCCCAGCATCGCGGCCAGGGTGACCAGCATCCACACCGGCTGCTCGCCGTGATCGGCGCGCTGCACCGACCAGCTCAGGTTCACCATGGTGCGGCTGCCCGCCATCCTGCGGGCCAGCGCGCGGATCTGGCGGGCCGCAATGCCGGTGATGGCCGCCGCCCACTCCGCGCTGCGGGGCGGCCCGCCGTCGCGGCCCAGCAGATAGGCCTCGAAGCGCGCGTAGCCTTCGCAATGGCTGGCCAGGAACTCCCGGTCGTGCAGGCCTTCCGAGGCCAGCGTATGGGCGATGCCGAGCATCATCGCGGTATCGGTATGCGGGCGGATGGGCATCCATTCCGAACGGGACGCGGGCGGCTGGTCCGCGCGCGACGGACTGATGGTCACGAACACGGGCCCGCCGCTTCCTGTGTTCCGGTACCAGTCGGGGTTGTCGTGCACCACCGCGCCGCCGGGGTCGAGCTGGGTATTCTTCAGGGCGGCGCCGCCGAACATCACCATCAGTTCGGTCGAGGCCATGACTTCCGGCCACGATGCCACCAGATTGGTGATGTCCGAGCGCCCCAGGACGTAGGGCATGATGCCCAGCGCGGCGCCGAAGCTATGGTTGCCGCGCTTGTCCACGTAGCCGCCGTGCAGGCCCAGGAAACGCTTGAGCACGCTGGGCCCGTGGTGCAGCCGGCCGGCGCTGGCCCAGCCATACGAACCGCCGTAGATGGCCTCGTTGCCGTGCTCGGCCTTGACCCGGGCCAGCTCGTCGGCGACCAGGCCCAGGGCCTGGTCCCAGCCGACGGGCACGAAGGCGTCGCCGCCGCGCCCCTGGCCGTTGCGATGGCGCAGGTAGCCCGCCCGGACATAGGGCTGGTCGATCCGCAGCGGCCCGCGCACGATCTCGGGCAGGCCCCGCACGAAGCTGGCCGGATGCGGGTCGGCGCGGAACGGCACGGTATCGACGATGGCGCCTTGCTCGTCGGTCACCACGTCGTAGACGCCCCAATGCGAGGCGGTCTGTATGGTTCGGGTCGCCACGTGTCCTCCTGGGAAGATGGAACGATCGCCGGCCGTCAGTCGGCCTGGATCTTCAATTCGTCGATCAGCCGCCCCAACTGCCGGTAGTCGGCGGCCACCCGGGCTCCGAGCTTTGCGGGCGAGCCCCCCGCCGGCACGGCCGACCATGCCGCCGGCGCGAAGAACGCGTTCCAGGCGCGCAGGCGCACGTCGGGAAACCCGGACTCGGCGATGGAAGGCACATTCGGCAGGAACGGCGTGCGGTCGGGATCCGCCACCGCGATGGCCGTCAATTTGCCTGCCTTGAGATACTGCCTGACCGGCCCGATCGTCACAAGCGCGACCGGAATGTGGCCCGCCACGACGTCGGTCACGGACGGCGCGACGCCCTTGTAGGGACGCGCCATGACGTCGGTGTCGCTGCCAGGTGGATAGGCGACCACGATGGTGATAGGCTTTTCAGGATAGCGTTGCGCGTGGCCGGCCGCGCTCCAGCCCCCCCCCCGCGACGGCCAAGGCCGCGCCCAACCGCCGACGAGTGATTTTCGACATGACGTTCCTCCGTGGAATCCCCGGCACTATAGGAATCGCCCGCTTCTTCCACTGGCGAGAAACCGTCAGTTTTCGGCGAAGAACCGACATATGACCCTGCTGCCCGTGCCCCTGCCCGTCGACATGGCGGGCGAGCCGCTGCGCGTCGTCGTGCGCGAAGGCCAGGCCGGCGAAACCTCGCTCCACACCCACGCCTGCGGACAGCTGCTGTATCCCGAGCGTGGCGCCACGCTGCTCCAGACCGGGCACCACCTGGTCCGGCTGGGCCCCAGCCGAGCCGCCTGGATCCCTCCCGACCTTCCCCACGCGGTGCTGATGGAGCGCCCCTACCGGTACCACAGCGTGTATATCGATGCGGCCGTATATGCCGAGCCGGCCTTTGCCGTGACGGGAATCAGCCCCCTGCTCAGGGAACTGATCTTCGACGCGGGACGCTGGGACGCTTCGCACGCCGATGCCTCATCGCGCCATTGGAAGACCCGGGTGATCCTGGACGAGATCCGCCGGGCCCCGCGCGTGGCAGCCGGCCTGCCCATTCCCGAGGACGCGCGCATCGCCCAGATCTGCCGGGCGCTGGAGGCCGACCCGTCGGATGGCAGGACGCTGGCGCAATGGGCGGCGCAGGCCGGAGCCAGTGAAAAGACGATGCAGCGCATCTTCGTGAAGCTGACCGGACTGTCGTTCCAGCAGTGGCGCAATCATGCACGCATGACACGCGCGCTCGAGCTGCACGGCCAGGGCCGCCGGATGCTCGATATCGCGGTCGAGCTGGGCTATTCCAGCGAAGGCGCCTATTCCCACGCTTTCAGGCAATTCTACGGATACTCGCCCAGCCAGTTGAAGAGAAGGAAAGCGGAAACGCCCTGACTACAATCCACGCACGGCGATGCCCACAGGGGCATGCACAGGGACCCTGATCATGGAGCATTCATGGGACATCGATTGAGCGTGATCGCCACGCGCACCGGCGACGACGGCACCACCGGCCTGGCCACCGGACCGCGCGTGGCCAAGGACTCGCCGCGCATCGCGGCCATCGGCGACGTGGACGAACTCAACAGCGCGGTGGGCCTGCTGGCGACCGAAGCCTTGCCGCAGGACATCGCGCACGACTTGCTGGACATCCAGCACGATCTGTTCGACCTGGGGGGAGAACTCAGCATGCCCGGCCACGTCCTGCTGACTGAGGCGCGCGTGGCGCACCTGGACGGCCTGCTGGCCGATTACAACGCCCGGCTGCCGCCGCTGCGCGAATTCGTGCTGCCCGGCGGAAGCCGGCCGGCGGCCCTGGCCCACATGGCCCGTACCGTATGCCGCCGGGCCGAACGCAGCGTGGTGGCGCTGGCCGGCGTCGAGACCGTCCATGCGCCGCCGCGGCAATACCTGAACCGCCTGTCGGACCTGCTGTTCGTACTGGCCCGCGCCATCAACCAGGATGCCGGCGCGCCGGAAGTCCTGTGGCGCTCGGGCCGTACCCGAGGCCTCTAGCCGCGGCCTACTTGCCGCTGCTGGTCGCCACCAGCCGGCGCGCCTGCACCGCCTGGGCCAGGCGCTCGAGCACCTGCACCGAGGTATCCCAGTCGATGCAGCCGTCGGTGATGCTTTGGCCATAGACCAGCGGCTTGCCGGGAACCAGGTCCTGCCTGCCGGCCGTCAGGTGGCTTTCCACCATCACCCCGATGATGCGGTTGTCGCCCGCTTCCATCTGGCGCGCCACGTCGTCCAGCACCTGGGGCTGGTTCTCGGGCTTCTTGCTGCTGTTGGCATGGCTGGCATCGATCATCACGCGCTGGGCCAGGCCGGCCTTGGCCATGTCCTGGGCCGCGGCTTCCACGCTGGCGGCGTCGTAGTTGGGCGCCTTGCCGCCGCGCAGGATGACGTGGCAGTCCTCGTTGCCGTTGGTGGACACGATGGCCGACACGCCGCCCTTGGTCACCGACAGGAAATGGTGGGGCTGGGACGCCGCCTTGATCGCATCGACGGCGATGCGGATGTTGCCGTCGGTCCCGTTCTTGAAGCCCACGGGACACGACAGGCCGGAGGCGAGTTCGCGGTGGACCTGGCTTTCCGTGGTGCGCGCGCCGATGGCCCCCCAGGAGACGAGGTCGGCGATGTACTGGGGCGTGATCATGTCCAGATATTCACACCCCGCAGGCAAGCCGAGGGCGTTGATCTCCAGCAGCAACTGGCGGGCGGTGCGCAGCCCCTTGTTGATGTTGAAGCTGCCGTCCAGGTCGGGATCGTTGATCAGGCCCTTCCAGCCGACCGTGGTGCGCGGTTTCTCGAAGTACACCCGCATCACGATCTCGAGCTCGCCGGCGAAACGGTCGCGCTCGGCCTTCAGGCGGGAGGCGTATTCCAGGGCGGCCTTGGTGTCGTGGATGGAACACGGCCCGATCACCACCACGAGGCGGTCGTCCATGCCGTGCAGGATGCGGTGCAGCGCCTGCCGGGTGGAGTAGACCGTCTCCGAGACGTTGGTGGTGCAGGGAAACTCGCGCATCAGGTGCGAAGGCGGAGCCAGCTCCTTGATTTCACGAATGCGCAAGTCGTCGGTGTTGTGGGACACGATCCTCTCCTGGATTTCAATGATGTCTGGTATGCATGTCTTGGGGGGTTCGCCCCACCGTTTCGTCCAGGCACAAAAAAAGCCGCCAGGACGCTGGCGGCTTTTTTGGGGCAGGAATCCGTTAGATACGACGCTTCCTTTCCTCCGCCAGCGGCTTTGGAAATCCAAAAAAGTAAAAGTAAAAATACGTGGAAGCGTAGTTCATAAAATATATCGTAGCAGGGGCCGGCCGCTTCGGCAAGTAGCGGGCACCGTTCTTGCGGACGGCGGAAACCATGGCCACGCCCGCTTCCCACACCTGGATGCCGCCCCGCCGGCGGCGCCCCCGGCTGCTTGCCTGGACGCTGGCGGCCGCGGCGCTGTGGCTGGGCTGGCCCGTCGTCCGCCCGGCACTGGAAATCCCCCTGTACGGACTGAGACTGGCGGCGATGCCCGCCCCCTCGCGCCTGCCGGTGCCGGTCGAGGGGGTGCGTCCGCGCGACCTGCGGGACACCTGGAACGCCCCGCGCGCCGACGGCCGGCACCACGAAGGCATAGACATTTTTGCCCGCCGCAACACCGCCGTGCTGTCGGCCACGGAAGGCATCGTGACCCGGATCGGCACCAATACGCTGGGCGGGCACACAGTGTGGGTCATGGGCCCGGGCCGGCAGATGCACTACTACGCCCACCTCGAACGCTATGCCGACCTGCGGTCGGGCCAGCGCATCCAGGCCGGGATGCCGCTGGGCTACGTGGGCAACAGCGGCAACGCGCGCGGCACGCCCACCCACCTGCACTACGGCATCTACGAGGCCGGCGGCGCCATCAATCCGTATCCGCTGCTGGCCGGGCGTTGAGGGCGCCTTCGTGCGTGCTCAGCCGAAAAAGGCCAGCAGCATCCGGTTCGTCGCCTCGGCCTGCTCGAACTGCACCCAGTGCCCGGCATGGGGAATCACGCGCCACTGGCGCTCGGGCCGGCCGTCGACCCACCACGGCCCCACCCGGTCCGGATACGCGGTCACGTCGTGCTCGCCCCAGGCGAACAGGATGGGCATGGAAAAGCCGTCCAGGATGCCCTTGGTGGGGCCGCTCTGCGACAGGGCCTTGCTGCGAAAACGCGTGGCCTCGCAGGCCTGGCGGTGCACCGCCACCGCCAGCGCGTCGATGCTGCCTTCGTCGTGCAGCATCAGGGCGCGCAGGTTGTGGCGCAGGTCCTCGACCAGGGCCGCCTCGCCGCTTGCCAGCCGCCAGTTGACCATCGCGGCCTTCTGCCGGCGCGGCGTGCCGTGGCCGGCGGCGCCCAGCAGGGCCAGGCGCGCCACGTTCCCGCGCCGCGCGGCCAGGTGGGCCGCGCACAGGCCGCCGAACGAGAAGCCGGCCAGGTCGATCGGGGTATCCGCTCCCACGAGCTGGTCCAGCGTCGCCGCCGTGGTCGCCACCAGGTGGGGCAGGTCGGCGGGCGGCGTCAGCGTGCCGGATTCGCCGAACGACGGCATGTCCGGCACCCATACGGTGTGGCGTTGCGCGAGCGCCCCCAGGTTGCGTATCCAGTGCCGCCAGCTGCCGTGCCCGCCATGCAGCATCACCAGCGGACTTCCCTGCCCGGCCGAGCGCCAGACGACGCGCGTGCCGGCATGCTCGGCCTCGTGGCGGACGGTGGCGGCTTCCACGGCGGCGATGGCCGCCTCGGCCTGGGCACGGTCGTCGTTCGGGAACAGGATGGGATCGATGTCGCTCATGGCGGAGGGGCGGGAAGCTGGCCGACAAAGGCGCAAGCTTAACCCGTCGCGGCGGCGGCCACGGCCCATCCACTACACTAGCGCCTCTGCACCGATTCTTGACCGTGGCCAGTATGTCCGAACCCGTCCGCCTGTCCAAGCGCATGTCCGAACTGGGACTCTGCTCCCGCCGGGAGGCGGATGAATGGATCAGCCGCGGCTGGGTGCGCGTGGACGGCGCGGTGGTGTCGGTGCTGGGCAGCAAGGTGCTGCCGAACCAGAAGATCACCATCGAACGCCAGGCCAGCGCCGAACAGGCGCAGCGGGTCACCATCCTGCTGAACAAGCCGGTCGGCTATGTCAGCGGCCAGGCCGAGGACGGCTACCAGCCGGCCGTGACCCTGGTCAAGGCCAGCACGCGCTGGACCGGAGACCGCTCGCCCATCCGCTTCCAGCCCAGCCAGTTGCGCAGCCTGGTGCCGGCCGGACGGCTGGACATCGATTCGGTGGGCCTCTTGGTCCTGACCCAGGACGGCCGCATCGCCAAGCAACTGATCGGCGAGGACTCCACCGTCGACAAGGAATACCTGGTCCGCGTGCAGTACACCCGTCCGGGACGCCTGCCCGACAGCGACCTGAAGCGGCTCAACCACGGCCTGTCGCTGGACGGCAAGCCGCTGCGGCCGGCCAAGGTCCGCTGGCAGAACGACGACCAGTTGTCCTTCACGCTGCGCGAGGGCAAGAAACGCCAGATCCGCCGCATGTGCGAACTGGTGGGCCTGAAGGTGGTGGGCCTGAAGCGCGTGCGCATCGGCGGCGTGACGCTGGGCGACCTGCCGCCGGGTCAATGGCGCTATCTCCGGCCCGACGAACGGTTCTGATTCAGTCCAGCGACGCGCCCGATTCCTTGACCGCCGTGGCCCACACCTTGTTGTCGTCGGCCAGCTTGCGGGCGAACTGCTCGGGCGTATTGCACAGTACCGATACCCCGATGGCCGCCAGCTTCGCGGCGAACCCCGCATCCTTGCCCGCTTCCGCCAGCGAGCCGGCGATGCGGTCGATCACCTCGCGAGGCGTGCCCGCCGGCGCGGCGATGCCGTTCCAGGTTTCCGTGGAAAACCCGGGATAGCCCTGCTCGGCCACCGTCTTGACCGAAGGCAGGTCGGTCGACCGGCGCTCGCCGGATACCGCCACGACGCGCAGCTTGTCGCTCTTGACGTAGGGCAGGACCTCAGCGACGTTGGCGAAGTACATGGGCACCTGCCCGCCCACCACGTCGGCGATGGCCGGCGCGCCGCCGCGATACGGGGCGTGGATCATCGACAGGCTGGCGCGCTTGACGAACATGGCCATCGTCAAATGGCTGACCGAGCCGCTGCCCGCCGAGGCATAGGCGACCTGGCCCGGCCGCGCCTTGATGTAGTCCACCAGTTCCGGCAGGCTCTTGGCCGGGAAGCCGGGATGGACCGCCAGCGCGAACTCGTTGGTGGCCACGATGGACACCGGCGCGAAGTCCTTGATGGGATCGTACCGGACCTTCTGCAAGGCCGGAACGATGGCCATCTGCGGCAAGGTGGCCATGAACAGCGTGTAGCCGTCGGGCCGGGCGCGCGCGACGTAGTCCGCGGCGATCGCGCCGTTGGCCCCCGGGCGGTTGTCGACCACCACGGTCTGCTTGAGCTGCGTGGTCAGCCATTCGGCGGTGATCCGCGCGATGCTGTCGGTATTGCCGCCGGCGGCGAACGGCACGACCAGCGTGATCGCGCGCTCGGGCCATGCCGCATGCGCGGCCCCCGCCATGGTCAGCGAAAGAAGAACCCCTGCAAATCGCCACTTCATTTTCATGCCATTCCCCGACGTGCGTGGTTGAAAAATCAGGCTGCGTGATTCATTTCCCGATAGACGTCGCGTGCCTCGGCTTCGGCCGCCTTTACGTGCGCCACGGCCACGGCGCGCGCCTCGCGGGCATCGCCCTTCTCCAGCGCGCCATAGATGGCCTCGAGCTCGCGCACGCTGTGCTTGGCGCGGCCGGGGCTGGCCATGGTCCGGGCCCGCAGGAAGTTGATGCGTGTCAAGAGGCCGTGCAGTACCTCGCCCATGACCGCGTTCCCGCAGCATTGGATGATCACTTCATAGAAATCCGCCGTGGCCGAGATGCGCGTCTTCCAGTCCTGCTGGTCGACGGCGGCGGCAAAGATGTCGAGCGCCTCGCGCATGCGGCGCAGGTCGTCCTGCTTGACGCGCCCGGCCGCCAGCGCGGCGGCCTCGCCTTCGAGCAGCGCGCGCAGGTGATAGATGTTCTCGGCCTCTTCCCAGCTCAGTTCGGCCACCGACGGCCCCTTGTTGGGCACGATGGTGATGAGCTTTTCCGTCGCCAGCACCCGCAGCGCCTCGCGCACGGAAGTGCGGCTGACGCCCAGCAGGCTGCACAGCTTGGCCTCGACCAGCCGTTCGCCCGGCTTGAAGTAGCCGCTGGTGATGGCTTCGCGGACCAGGCGCACCGTTTCCTGTTGCACCGAGCGCGGAGAGATCTTCAGGTCCATGGGATCGTGTCTCCGGTTACAGCGGCGGCAGTTGCCGGGCCTGGTGGCGGTCGAACAGGTCGTATGTCCCCTTGAACCAGGGCTGGGCGGCGAGGCGCTCGCGCCAGGGCGTGGCGCGGGCCTTCGCGCGGGCCGGCGACTCCAGCGCGCCGACGTCGTCCAGGTAGTGCAGCGCCAGCCGGTTGTAGCGGCCCGGCTCGCCGTCCTTGACATGGAAGCGCCGCACCGTCCGCCACTGGGGGCATTCCAGCAGCAGCGGCACGTGATCCTGCTCGTACCAGGCGTCGAAATCGTCCAGGTGTTCCGGGGGCACGTTGAACCACACGGGATAGAGCACCGGGGCATTCAGGGCTTCGGGCGAGGCGTCGCCGGCGCTGCCGATTTCCTCGCACAGGTAGCGGGTGAATCCGGAGACGTTGCGCAGCATCCACGCCGTTTCCTCGGAAGGATGCTGCTTGATGGCCTGGTAGGCGACGGTGCGCAGCGCGGCCAGATCGTCCATTTCATAGACGGCCAGGTAGTTGCGCTCGGGCGCGGCGTACCGCTGGGCGCTGACGAAACCGCGCAGGCCCATGCGGATGGGGATGTGCTCGGTGTCGTACCAGTGGTTGAACCTGTCCTCCCACTCGGGGGCCGGTTTCATTTCCGAGAACAGAATGGCGCGTCCGCGCATGGCGTCCTCCTGACCTTCATTGACTTTATGATTGTATGACAATAACATCGTCGAACATTCGGTTCAACAAGAATTTGAAACCCTCGCCGAGGGTGGCTGACGTCAGGAGCGACACATGCAATTGAAAGTACGCAGGTGGCAGGCGATCGTGGAAGAGAAGCTCGAGGAAGCCGGCCGGCCGGCCGACGAATCGCTGCGCAAGGCGGCCATCGTGGCCTTCGTGGAAAACCCCTACGCCGGCCGATATGTGGAAGACCTGTCGCCCATGATCGAGGCCAGCCCCGAACTGGGCGCCCGCATGGCCGCCCGTCTGCGCGCGGCCTATGGCGACCATCCGATCCTGTCGTACGGCAAGGCCGGCGTCGTGGGGCTGGGCGGGGAACAGGAACATGCCAACGCGCTGCTGACGACGGCGTCGGCCGAACCCCTGCGCAAGGAGATCGGCGGCGGCAAGGCCTGGATCTCGTCGGTGACCAAGATCGGCGGACCGGGCACGGTGCTGGACGTGCCGCTGGCCTCCAAGGATGCGCTGTACGTGCGCTCGCTCTATAACGCCATGACGCTGTATTTCGCCGACGGCCCCCTGCCCGACGAAATCGCGCTGGTGTTCGCCGTCTCCAACCGCGAGCGGCTCAACGCGCGCGTGGGCGGCCTGCGGCTGCGGGACGTGCAGGGCAAGGACGGACTCGTTTGAGGAGCACACGATGAAACTCGCCATCGTCAATCTGGGCCGGATACTGACCGGCGAATGGCGCGAGCCCTATGCCTCGGGCGACGCCATCCTGATGCAGGACGGGCTGATCTCCAAGGTCGGCACGCTGAGTCCTGCGGAAGTCGAAAGCGCCGACGTGGTCATCGACGCGGCCGGCACCACCGCAATTCCGGGCCTGATCGACTCGCAGGTGCACAACACCTTCGGCGACTACACGCCGCGACAGAAGACCGTGGGCTTCCTGGAAAGCTACGTGCACGGCGGCGTCACCACCGGCATCACGGCCTCGGAAGTGCACACGCCCGGCCGCCCCAAGGATCCGGCCGGCGTCAAGGCGCTGGCGGTGGCCGCCCAGCGCTGCTTCCAGGACTACCGTCCGGGCGGCATGCGGGTATATGCGGGCTCCATCATCATCGAACCCGGCCTGGTGGAACAGGACTTCGCCGACATCGCCGCGCAGGGCGTCTGGCTGGCCAAGGCCGGCTTCGGCGCGGTCAAGACCCCGTACGACTACGTGCAGGCCATAGGCTGGGCCCGCAAGCACGGCATGATCACCACCGTGCATACCGGCGGCTCGTCCATACCCGGTTCGTCGGGCATCTGGGCCGAGCACCTGATCGCCATGAACCCGCATGTCTCGTTCCACGTCAACGGCGGCCCCGTGGCCATGCCCGACGAGGGTTTTCCGAAGATGGTGTACGAGTCGGAGATCGCGCTGCAGGTCTGCACCGCGGGCAACCTGCGCACCACGCTCATGCTGGGCGACATGGTGCGCAAGGCCGACCAGTTCGACCGTTTCCTGATCGCCACCGACACGCCCACCGGCAGCGGCATCATGCCGCTCGGCATGATGTACACGATCACCCACCTGGCCAGCCTGACCGACATGCCGGTGGAATGGGCCATCGCGGCGGCAACCGGCAACAACGCCCGGGTCTACGGCATCAACAGCGGTTTCCTGAAGCCGGGCAAGGATGCCGACGTGGTCCTGCTGGACGCCTGCGTGGGCGGATCCAAGGACGATCCGCTCGATGCCCTGCGCAACGGCGACATCGCCGCGGTGTCGGCCGTCGTGACCGCCGGCGTTCCGCGCTTCGTCGGCAAGAGCCGCAACACCCCGGCCGGCAACCGCCCGGTCCGCGTGGCCCGCTGCGACATTCCCCAGGACTACTCCACCGGAGGCCATTGAATGAGCAAGCACATCGCCATCGTGGGCGCCGGGCCGGTCGGTGTCGTCGCGGCGCTGGCCGCCGTCCAGCAGGGCTTCCGGGTCTCGCTGTACGAAGCCGAGTCGCGCGTGGACGACAGCCCCCGCGCCGCCACCACCCATAGCTCGACCCTGGAGATGATCGCCCGCGTGGGGCTGATCGACCGCTTCGTCAAGGAAGGCCTGACGGCGCGCTACTTCCAGTTCTGGGACCAGGCCGCGCAGTCCATGGTGGCCCAGTTCGACCACGAGATCCTGAAGGACGACACGCCCTACCCCTTCGTCGTGCAGACCGAGCAGCACAAGCTCGGCAACATGGGCATCGAGAAACTGCGCACGTACGCGGACGCGGCGGTCCACTTCGAGCATCGCATCACGGCGGTCGCGCAGTCCGGGGACGGCGTGACCCTGACCGCCCAGGCCCCCGGCGGAGAGGTACGCATCGAGGCCGACTACGTGATCGCGGCCGACGGCGGCCGCAGCGCGCTGCGCAAGGCGCTGGACATCCCGTTCGAAGGCATGACCTGGCCCGAGCGCTTCATCGTCATCACGGTCAAGGACGACTTCGAGCGCCTGATGGGCTGCTGCTACCGCAACTACCTCGCCCACCCCGACGCCTGGACGAACCTGTTCAAGATCTCGGGGGACGACATGCAGGGGCGCTGGCGCGCGGTGTTTCCGTCCGGCGTGGACGAGACCGACGAAGAGGCCCTGAGCGACGCCGCGGTGGCCCGCCGCCTTGCCCACGTGTTCCCCAGGGCCGAGCCCTACGAGGTGCTGCACCGTAACATCTACCGCGTCCACCAGCGGGTGGCGGCGCGCTTCCGGCAGGGCCGGGTGTTCCTGGCGGGCGACGCCGCGCACGTCAACAACCCCATCGGCGGCCTGGGGCTGAACTGCGGCATCCACGACGCCATGGAACTGGTCGACATGCTGGCCGCCGTCGAGCGGGGCGAGGAAGACGCGTCGGTCTTCGATCGCTACGAGCGCCGGCGCCGGCAGATGAACATCGAGTTCGTGCAGCAGCAGACGGTCAACAACAAGAAGCGCCTGGAGGAGAAGGATCCCGCCGTGCGCGCGCAGGCGCTGGACGACATCCGCAGGATCGCCGACGATCCGCAGCGGCACCGGCAGTTCCTGCTGCGCAGCTCGCTGATCGATAGCGTGCGCAAGGCCAGGACGATCGCCTGAAGCGCCCGGGCCGGTTCGCCGGCCCTATCCCGCCGCGCAGTACGGCGCCGGGCCGCCGCCCGGCACCGCGCGCACGCTGGCGGCGATGGCATCGGCCACCAGGGCGACCAGCCCCTGGTGGGCCGCCACCACGTCGGCGACCGACCCGCCGGCCGCGGCCTGCTCGAAGCGGCCCAGGCAGACCTGCCCCGCGCCGCCCGCCGACGGCTTGACCGACCACGCCACCGTGGCCTCGACCGGTCCGCCCAGGCGCGCGTCCAGGCGCGAGAACTCGACGTTGATGCGATAGGCGGGCTTGCCCGCCACCCCGCCCTTGGCCACGTCCACCGCGTGCAGCCGGCCTTGGAGCGCCGAGGACAGGGCATCCTGCAATTCGTCGCCCAGCGTGGCGGACCACCGCTGCCCTTCCAGCATCTGTACCTTCGCGCCATCCTCGCGCAGCACGATCTGGCGACGGCGCAGGCGCTCGGGCAGCGCCACCGGGGCGAGGTCGACCACCATGGCCGGTCCGGCCGAGGGCGCGGCGGCCGCGTCCCGGGACGGGGCCTGCAGCGTGTAGACGTCGGGCGCCACCGGCGCGGCGCAACCCGACAGTCCCGCGGCCAGCGCCGCCGTGGCCAGCACGAATGTCTTCATCGTTCTTCCTTGGGCTTTCCACGCAGCAGCGACTGCGGGTTCTCTTCCAGATAGTCGGTCAACTGGCGCAGCGAATTGGCCGTGCGCATCAGTTCCCGCAACGCGCGCCGCAGGTCCTGCTGCATGGGGGCATCCGCCGAGAACGTGCCTTCGGCGGCCTTGAGCGTCTTGCGCGCGTCCTCCATCGTCGCCACGATCTCCGGGGCGACCTGGCCGTCCAGCCGCTTCACCAGCTTGTCGGCGGACGCCATGGTCTCGCGCATGCCGGCCAGCGCCGCCGTCAGGTCACGGCCGATGGCGTCGAACGGCACCTTGCCGATCTTGTCCACGATGTCGGCCAGCTTGCCCTGCAATTCATCGAAGGCGCCCGGTATGGTCGGGAATTCGTCCAGGCCGTGGCTGCGGCCCATGTTGGCCGGCGGCGGCGCACCCTTGAAGAAATCGATGGCGACGTACATCTGGCCGGTCAGCAGGTTGCCGTTGCGCAGTTGGGCGCGCATGCCGCGGCGCACCAGCGCGTCCGTCAGGCGGCGCTCCGCGTCGGCATCCAGCGCGCCCGGCTCGCCGGGCCGGCGCAGGCCCAGGCGCGAGGGATAGAAGTCCACCACCACCGGCAGCCGGAAGGAATTGGTGGACCGGTCGAACTCGATGCCGATGGAGCGGACGGCGCCTATCACCACCCCGCGGAAATCGACCGGCGCGCCGGGCGACAGGCCCCGGACCGATTGCTCGAAGTACATCACCACGCTGGTCGCCGGACCGTCGTCGACCTTGAGCGCGTCGTCCTGGTTGCCGGCAAGCTGGAACACGGCATCGTCCTGCGCCGGCTGCCCCGGCGGCAGGTGGGGCGAATCGATGAACGAGACCCCGCCCAGCAGCACGGTGGAGATCGATTCGGTCTGCAGCTTCAGGCCGTCGGCGTCCAGCTTGAGGTTGACGCCGCTGGAATGCCAGAAGCGGGAACTGGTGGTGACGAAGCTGTCGTAGGGCGACCGGACGAACACCCGCACGGTCACGCCCTTGCCGTTCTGGTCCAGGTCATAGGCCACGACCTGGCCCACGTTGACGCGGCGGAAGTACACCGGCGAACCGATGTCGAGCGAGCCCAGGTCGCCGGCGTGCAGGACGAACTGCTTGCCCGGCGTGTCGGCCGTCACGATGGGCGGCACTTCCAGGCCCGTGAACGAGTCCTCGCGCTCCTGCGAACGTCCGGCGTCCACGCCTATGTAGGCGCCCGACAGCAGCGTGCCCAGGCCGCTGACGCCGCTGGCGGCGATGCGCGGCTTGACCACCCAGAAGCGGCTGTCCTCGACGGCGAAGTTGGCGGCATCGGAGGTCAGCTCGACCTCGACGATGACGTGCGACCGGTCTTCGGCCAGGCGGATGGATTTCACCTGGCCGATGTCCACGTCCTTGTAGCGGACCTTGGTCTTGCCCGCCTCGATGCCTTCGGCCGAGCGGAAGGTGATGTCGATGGTCGGCCCGCGGGCATACCAGCTGTTGACCGCGAACGAAAGGCCGGCGATGGCCGCGACGATGGGAATCAGCCAGACCAGCGACGGCAGCCACCGGTTGGGCCGGCGGCGCGCCGGCTCGCCCGGCGTGGCGTCGGCGGGAGTATCAGGCTTGGTTGTCATGGGCGTCTATGGGGTCCCAGATAAGGCGAGGATCGAAGCTCATCGAAGCGAGCATGGTCAGCACGACCACGGCACCGAACGCGATCGCGCCGGGCTCGGGCCGGACGGTGGCCAGCGCATCCAGGCGCACCAGCGAAGCCAGCAGCGCGACGACGAACACGTCCACCATGGACCAGCGCCCCACGGCCTCGACCATGCCGTACAGCCGGGTGCGTTCGACCGGCCGCCAGGTCGAACGCGCCTGAGCCGTGATGACGAGCATCAGCAATACGACGAGCTTGAAGATGGGGATGACGATGCTGGCGCAGAAAACCACGGCGGCGACGAAATAGGAGCCGTCCTGCCACAGGTAGACGACGCCGCTCAGGATGGTGTTGGTCTGCGAGCCCAGCAGCGTGCCGGTGGTCATGATGGGCAGGATATTGGCCGGCAGGTACAGCGCCATGGCGGCCAGCAGGAAGGCCCAGGTGCGGCGCAGGCTGTCGGGCTTGCGCAGGTGCAGCGCCGCGCCGCAGCGGTCGCACGCGGAGCCGCCGCGCCGGCGGGGATGGATGGCCGAGCACTGCGGGCACTCCATCACGCCCGCCTGTGCCGCGGTGCGCACCGGGCTCATGGCCGGTGCTCCGCGGGAGACGGATGGCCGGCCTCGATGGCCTCGGCATGCTCCCACAGGTCGGCCGGATCGAAGCTGACCACGATCGCCAGCAGCACCGTCAGCGCCCCGAACGCCCACAGCGCCACGCCGGGGATCACGGTCGCCATCGCGGACAATTTCACCAGCGATGCCACGATGCCCAGCATGAAGACCTCGATCATGCCCCACGGCCGGCCCAGCCGGACAAGGCGCACCACCGGGCCGAAGCCGGCCGGGATCCGGCCCAGCCACAGCGGCACCAGCAGGTAGGCCAGGAGGCCCAGTTCGACCAGCGGCATCAGGATGGTCGTGACGAAGACCAGGGTCGAGACCGACAGCATGTCCTCCCGCGCCAGTACCCGGACCGCGCCCCAGACGGTGGTGCGCGTGCTCAGGCCCTGGATCTCCATCGTGACGATGGGGAAGGCGTTGCAGCAGACGAAGACGATGAGGCTGGCCAGCACCACCGGCAGCAGGGCTCCGTAGCGCCGGTCGTTGTTCCGGTAGAGCTCGGACCCGCAACGTGGGCAATAGGCCCGCTCGCCCGGGTCGAGCCGGATCCGGCGGAACACGGCATCGCAGTGTTCGCACAGCTTCAGCGACGTGTCGGCGCGAGGATCGGAATAGTTGGACATGAAGAGGGCTGTCCGCTTCCGCCGCGGGCGGATTGGGCAAGAAGACACTTACAGACAAGACTGTATGTATATGCCTGCGCCATGATATCGCAGATTGCCGCGGCCGCGCATCGCCTCACGGCGCCTGGGACAGGGCCCGGGCCTCTTCCTCCAGGCATTCGACCAGGGCCAGCATGGCGGGCGACGGTTCCAGGCTGTCATGGCGTATCACCCCGATGGGGCCGAACACCGGCGGCAACTCCACCGCCAGGATCGCCAGCGCATGCCGGCGCGCATGATAGGCGGCCACCGCGCGCGGCATCACCGACAAGGCCTGGCTGTTGTCCATCAGGACCATGTTGTTCAGCACCGAGGCCGATTCCACCCGCGAGGCCGGACGGACGTCCTCGCGCTGGAACAGCATGTCCAGCCCCGCGCGCACCGGGCTGCCGCGCGGCGGCAGGATCCACGGATAGGCCGCCAGGTCCTTCCAGGACGGCCGTTTCCTGGATGCCAGCGGGTGGCTGGCCGACCCGCATACGCACATCGGCTCTTCACCCAGGATGCGCGTGGAGAGTCCGGCACCGGCCGTGCCCGCCCCCAGCCGCGCCACCACCAGGTCCAGCTTGCGGGTCTGGAGATCGGGCAGCAGCGCCTCGATCGAACCTTCTCGCACCAGCACGTTGACCCCCGCCGTCCGGCGCTCGAGCCGCAACAGCGTGCGCGGGACCAGGAAGGCGGCGGAGGACGAGTTGATGCCCACGCTCAGGGTCTCGACGCCCAGGCCGCCGGGCTCGGACCATTCCCGTCCCATGCGTTCGAGGTCGCCCAGCACCCAGCGCGCGTGCCGGATCATCGAGGCGCCGTGCACCGTCGGGAAGGTCCCTTTCGAGGTGCGCTCGAACAACCTGGCCCCGACCATGCCCTCGAGCTCGGCCAACATCCTGGAGACCGCCGGCTGGGTCGTGGCCATGCGGCGCGCGGCCTCGCCCACGTTGCGCACGTGCCCTTCCTGATGGAGAAAATGCCGTACCAGCCGCAGAAGGACCTGGAACCGGTCGCCACGCTGTCCACCCTGCGCTACGTGCTGGTCGCCTCGCCCACGGCGCCGTTCAAATCGGTCGAACAACTGCTGGAGCAGGCGCGCGCCCGCCCCGACACGATCACCTACGCCAGCGGCGGCGAGGGCTCCACCCACCACCTGGGCATGGCGCTGTTCGAACAGGAGGCCGGCGTGTCGTTCAAGCACGTGCCGTACAAGGCGGCGCCCCAGGGCTTCGTGGACGTGATGGGCGGCCACATCGACATGATGTTCCTGGCCGCCAGCACAGCCATCCAGCCGGTCCGGGGCGGCAAGGTCCAGGGACTGGCCAACACGGCGGCCACGCCCATCCCCGACCTGCCTGACCTGCCCATGCTCAAGGACAAGGTGAAGGGCTTCACCTTCGACAGCTGGTTCGGCCTGTTCGCGCCGGCCGGCACGCCGGCGGCGGTGATCGACAAGCTGACCGCGTCCGTCCAGGCGGTGCTGCGCAATCCGCAGGTGCGCGACAAGCTGCAGGCCCAGGGCCTGGCGGCGGGCGAAGGCGGCCCGCGCGAGCTGCGCGAGCGCATCGCCGCGGACACTCGCCGCCTCGTCCCCGTCATCGCCAAGATCAAGAGCCAGCAAAGCAAGCCATGAAGCGCCCCAACATCCTGCTCATCACCACCGACCAGCACCGGGGCGACTGCCTGGGCTTTGCCGGACGGCGCGTGAAGACGCCACACATCGACGAGCTGGCTCGCACCGGCACGCACTTCTCGTCGTGCATCACGCCCAACCTGGTATGCCAGCCATCACGGGCATCGATACTGACCGGCCTGCTGCCGCTGACCCACGGCGTCTGCGACAACGGCATCGACCTGGACGAGCGCACGGGCGAAGCCGGCTTCGCCGGCAGCCTGGCCGCGGCGGGATACGCCACCGGCTTCATCGGCAAGGCACATTTCTCCACGCACCACACATTCGCCCGCACCGGCCGGCCCGAGTGCCAGCACACCGAGGCCGAACTGGGGCCCGACTGGTCGGGTCCCTACATGGGCTTCGGCCACGTGGAACTGGTCGTCGAAGGCCACAACTACTGGCTGCCCACGCCGCTGCCCGGCGGCCTGCACCATTCTCGCTGGTACTACGGCGACGGGCTGGGGGACATGCGCAACCGCCTCTACCAGACCGACCTGGGACCACCCAGCGGCGCGCCGCAAACCTTCAATTCGGCCCTGCCCGTGGCCTGGCACAACTCGACCTGGATCGGCGACCGGACCATCGAATACCTGCGCGCGCATCGCGACGAGCCCTTCTGCCTGTGGGCCTCGTTCCCCGATCCGCACCATCCCTTCGACTGCCCCGAACCCTGGTCCCGGCTGCATCATCCGGACGACGTGGACCTGCCCCGCCACCGTTCCACCGACTACGATCGGCGCCCCTGGTGGCATCGCGCCGCCATGGAAAGCCGGCCGGTGGGCAGCGCCGAGGTCCAGGCATTGCGACAGAACTTCTCGCGCATCCCCACCCAGCCCGATGCCCAGCTGCGCAACATCATCGCCAACTACTACGGAATGATCTCGCTGGTGGACCACCAGGTAGGCCGCATCCTCAAGGCCTTGCACGAGTACGGACTGGACGGCGACACGCTGGTCGTCTTCACCTCGGACCACGGCGAATGGCTGGGCGACCACGGCCTGATGCTCAAGGGACCCATGGCCTACGAAGGCCTGCTGCGCGTGGCCATGGTGGCGCGCGGGCCGGGCGTGCAAGCCGGCGTGCAGGTGCGCGATCCGGTCTCGACCCTGGACCTCGCGGCCACGATGTTCGACTACGCGAACACCGCCGCGCTGGGGCCGCAGCACGGCCGGAGCTTGCGGCCGCTGCTGGAAGGCACGGACGCTGGCCGGGACTACGCCCTGAGCGAATGGGACGTGGCGGCCTCGCGCTGTGGCGTGGAGCTGAAGCTGCGCACGGTACGCACCCGGGACTGGAAACTCACGCACGAACAAGGCAGCGGCGCGGGCGAGATGTACAACCTGGCCGACGATCCGGACGAGATGGACAACCTGTTCGACGACCCTGGCTACGCGGGCCGGCGGCGGGAACTGCTGGACATGCTGCGCGAGCGGCCCGATGACCGGCGGCCCGAGCGGCTGCCGGCTTCGGGCGTGGCCTGAGACGGCGGCCCCAATCCTAGGGCTCCCGGGAAGACTCGGGCTTGAACCGGCCCAGCCCCCTGGAAACCTGATCGGCCGACTCGACCAGCCTGGCCAGATAGCGATCCACCGCCTCGACCGATGTCATCACCGACGAAAACCAGGTCAGGCCCAGCGTGGCGGCGACGCCGCCATGGTGGAAAACCGGAACAGCCAGCGTGCAGGACTGCTGGCTGAGTTCGGGCACGCGCAGGGCATACCCCTGCCGCCGGGTCTCCTCCAGCAGGCGCTCCAGCCCCTCGGGGTCATGCGCCAGCGCGTCTTCCTCGCGGCCCGTGCGGCGCACCACGTCCAGGATGAACTCGCGCTCCTGCGGATCGCAGAATGCAAGGTAGGCCAGGCCCAGCGCCCGCCCCACCAGGCTGCGCCGAAGGTTGATCGACGAATGCAGCAGCGACAGCGGCGACTGCGGAATGGTGCTGTAGCGCACCACCATCGCGTCGATGTCCAGCAGCGCCAGCGTGACCGGCCACTTGAATTCGCGCGTCAGCGCGTCGCACACGGGCGTAGCCACCTCGATCACCTGCGGCTGGTGGTTGTAGCCGCAGCACAGCGACGCCACGCCCGAGGCGAGGTAGTACGCGCCGAACCGCACCGATTGCGCCACCAGCCCCTTGGCTTCGAACGTGCGCAGCAGCCGTGCGATCGTGGACTTGGGTATGCCGGTGCGCCGGTGCAGATCGTCGATGCTCGATACCGACTGCCGGTTCAGGGCCTGCAACAGCTCGATCGCCCGCTCCACGCTGCGGATGCCGCCGCGGGCGCGTTCGTCCGGCGCGTCCGGATGCGGCCGGGTCATGCCGGCCGCGCCTCGGCGGCACCGGCCGCGGCGCGCGCCGCCATGTGCTGGCGATAGGTGCTGAGGCGGTAGCCAAGATCGGGCGAAGCTTCTTCCACATGCATGGAGATAGCAATGGGCAAACGGTCGGACAAGGGCTTGAATCGTGCGAGGATGGCAGCGAACAAGCGGTCGGTCGACGCCTTCTTTACCTGCGGATCCCGGCCAGGCAGCGTGCGCAGGACAAGATGCACGAAGACGTTGTCGGGGTGGGCGTCGGCGATGCGGTAGCGCCGGACCGGCACCGCGCGGGTACGCAGCCCGGCCAGCGGAAAGACACCGTCGGCCGCCACCTCGCGGTGTATGTCATCGAGCAGCGCGTCGATATCGACGTGCGACTCCAGGTTGTCGGAATACTCCATCCACAGATGCGGCATGTCTGTCCCCCTGGCTTACTGGATGCGCAACTGATGGCGCTGGATGAAACCTGCGATGTCCCGCGCCTCGCCACGATACTTCTTGCCGAAATCCGCAGCGCTCTGCACGTCCAGGATGATCCCCTCTTCGCCCAGCTTGCTCTGGACCGCGGGATCCCTGAGTGCGGCATTGATGGCCGTATTGAGGCGCTCGACCACCTCGGGCGGCGTGGAGGGCGGGGCGAACACGCCCAGCGCGCCGCTGGCATTGAAGCCCGGCGCGCCGCTGCGGGCGATCACCGGCAGCCTGGGAAAGGCGGGGCTGGGATCGGGCGAACCGATGGCCAGCGCCCGCACGGTACCGCTTTGCAGATGGCCGGCGGCCAGCGACGAGGAACCGAAGATGGCCTGCACCCGGCCGCCCAGCATGTCGGTCAGCATCTGGGCCGCGCCCTTGTACGGCACCGCGGTCATCTTCAGGCCAAAGGCCGCGTTCAGGTGCTCCAGCGCGAAATGGTTGGGCGAACCGATGCCGCTGGTGCCGAAGTTGTAGATGCCCGGCCGGCTCTTGACCAGCGCCACGAACTCCTCGAAGGTCTTGGCCGGAAAATCGGCGCCAACCAGCAACAGCGTGGTCGGCCGCCCCACCGAGGCCACCGGGAGCAGGCCGTTGACCGGATCGAAGCTGAGTCCCTGGTTGGTGGCCGCGGCGATCTGCAACGAGGTGTAGGCGGTGAAGAGGATGGTATGGCCGTCGGGTTTGGCCTTGGAGGCGAGGTTGGCGCCGACCAGGCCCGCCGCCCCACCCTTGTTCTCGGGCACGACGGCCTGGCCCAGCATGGGGGCCAACACGGCCGCCAACTGGCGCGCGACGGTATCGACGATGGCGCCGGGCGGATAACCGATCAGCATGGTCACGGGCTGGGTGGGATACGGACCCTGGGCCTGCGACGGCGCGGCGGCCAGCAGCGCGAAAACGGCGCCCAGCAGGCGCGCGGCGGTACGGACGGCGCGTGGGCAAGCGCGCGCCGCCGAAAGCTCGGAACGGTACATGATGTCTCCAGGAATGAATCGTTATGGGTGGCGCGCCTCAGGCGCCGGCGGCCGGATCCTCGTAGTCGGCCGAGTTGCAGATCCAATGGTGCGCGATGAAATCGCGCCGTGGCGGTGAAAACACGTCGATCAGCAGGTGGTAGCCCGGTCCGACGCCCTCCGTGGTGTGGACCAGATTGACCGGGATCACCAGCAACGTGCGCGGATCGGCCTGCACATGCAGGTCGTCGCGCCAGCGCGTCGCGTCGTTGCCCCAAGGCGTGCGCAGGTGGTGCACGAACTCGCCCTCGATGGCCAGCGAGCCTTGCTCGAAGCGCGCGTGGCTGTGGGGGCTGAGCTGCGTGCGGTCGCGCGGACCGTCGTATTCGACCCAGTTGATGCTCAGGGTATCGGTCTGCAGCATCTTCAGGCGCTTCTTGTCGGGTGGCGCAATGATATCGTCGACGGGAATCACGACCAGCTCGCCGGCCTTGCGCACGCGGCGGAACGCCGGGGTCGAGGCGACGACGCGCGGATCGTGCTCCACGGCATTCAGGTAATCCTGTTCCGCCAGGTCCGGGCGCGAACTGGCGATCAGAATGCCCGGACCCGGCGCATCCAGCGTGACCGTGCAGCGCCCGGCCGGCACGATGCACAGCGAACGGCCGGGCGCATCGGCCCGTCCCCCTTCGTACTCGATGTGCGCGCCCGCGCCCGGCAGCAACAGCAGCAGTTCGTGCTCGCTGCGCGCCGCATGGGGCTGGGTGCTGTCTATCCATTCGACCGAGAAATTCTGGGCACGGCCGATGCGCCGGCCACCGGCCGTCAGCGGGTTGTCCAGGTCGATCAGGTCTGCGTCGCGCAGCACCGTGGAGTCGTTGTCGCTTGCCATGGCTGGATTCGTAGCGTGTCGTTCAGTTGAGCGGAGGGTTGGGGCGGGACAGCTCGACGAGTTCGCCGACGGAGGAATACTGCGAGCCGCCCAGACGGGTCAGCGGACGCGTGCGGGCGACGTCGAAATGGCCCTGTGCCGTCATGAACGCCTCGTCCAGGTGCACGCCGACGATGCGGCCGAATACCACCGAGCTGCGAGTCTCGCCGGGCCGCTCGGGCTCGATCTCGACGATGCGCAGCAGCGTGCATTCGAGATGGGCGGGCGAGGCGCCCACGCGCGGCGGGCGAACCTTGACGCTGGCGAGCTTCTCCAGCCCCGCCAGCGCGAACTCGTCGGTGCCGTGCGGCACGTTCAGCGAAGTCTGGTTCATCGCCTCGCGCAGGTCCCAGGTGACCAGGTTGGCGACGAATTCCCCGGTGGCGCGGACGTTGGCCAGCGTGTCCTTCTCCGGGCGGTCGCCCGCGGCGTTGCACGAGAAGATCAGCACCGGCGGCGCGGTGGAGACGAGATTGAAATGCGAGAACGGGGCGAGGTTGGCCACGCCCGTGGCGCTGAGGGAGCTGATCCAGCCTATCGGCCGCGGCGCGACGATGGCGTTGAACAGGCTGCGCTTGAAACCGGGTGCGGTCTCGGGATCGAGAAACATGGCGGCGGGATGGGAGTAGCGGGTGACGGGCGCAGCGGCGACGGTCCGCCGCGTGCGGTTCGCGAAAAATATACGAACCCGCGCGGCACGCTGTCCATCGACATTTCCCGACTTTTCTCCCAGTGGAAAGCTCGGCCGCCGCCGGGCTTTCCCCAGGCGCGGCCGCTCAGGCGGTGCCGCCCACCGTCAACCCTTCCATCCGCAGCGTGGGCTGCCCCACCCCCACCGGCACGCTCTGTCCATCCTTGCCGCAGGTACCCACGCCGGAATCGAGCTTCATGTTGTTGCCGATCATGCCGACCCGGGTCATGGCATCCGGGCCGTTGCCGATCAGCGTCGCGCCCTTGACCGGATAGGTGATCCGGCCGTCCTCGATCATGTAGGCCTCGGAGGTCGAGAAGACGAACTTGCCGTTGGTGATGTCCACCTGTCCGCCACCGAAGTTGACGGCATACAGGCCGCGCTTGACCGAGCGCACGATTTCCTCGGGATCCTTGTCGCCGGCCAGCATGTAGGTGTTGGTCATGCGCGGCATGGGCAGGTGGGCGAACGATTCGCGCCGGCCGTTGCCGGTCACCGCCGTCTTCATCAGCCGCGCGTTCAGCGAGTCCTGCATGTAGCCGCGCAGGATGCCGTCCTCGATCAGCACGTTGCGCTGCGAGACGTTGCCTTCGTCGTCGATGTTGAGCGAACCCCGGCGGCCGGGGATGGTGCCGTCGTCGACCACGGTCACGCCCTTGGAAGCCACGCGCTCGCCGACGCGGCCGGAGAACACGCTCGACCCCTTGCGGTTGAAGTCGCCTTCCAGCCCGTGGCCCACGGCCTCGTGCAGCAGGATGCCCGGCCAGCCCGAGCCCAGCACCACGGTCATCTCGCCCGCCGGCGCCGGACGCGCCTCGAGGTTGACGAGCGCCTCGTGCACGGCATGGTCCACGTACTGCTGCAGCAGCTCGTCGCTGAAATAATCGAAGCCGGTACGCCCGCCGCCGCCGCCGTGGCCCACTTCGCGCCGCCCGTCCTGCTCGGCGATCACGGTCAGGGACAGCCGCACCAGCGGCCGCACGTCGGCGGCCAGGCGGCCGTCGCTGCCGGCCACCAGGACGACGTCGTATTCGGCCCCCAGGCCGGCCATCACCTGCACCACCCGCGGATCCTTGGCCCGCGCCATGCGCTCCACCCGCTCGAGCAGCGCGACCTTGTCGGGAGCCGGCAGCGAGACCAGCGGATCCTGCGGCAGGTAGAGCGAACGCCCCTCGGTGGGCCGATAGCCGCTGGCCACCTTGGCCCGGCCGGCGCCCTGGCGCGCGATGGTGCGCACCGCGCGGGCCGACGACAGCAAGGCATCCTGGGACAAGGAATCCGAATAGGCGAATGCGGTTTTCTCGCCGCTGAGCGCGCGCACGCCCACGCCCTGCTCGATGGAGAAGCTGCCGGTCTTGACGATGCCTTCCTCCAGGCTCCAGCCTTCGCTGCGGGTGTACTGGAAGTACAGGTCGGCATAGTCGACCTTGTGGGTGAAGATCTCGCCCAGCGCGCGGGAGAGATCCGCCTCGTCCAGGCCCCAGGGGTCGAGAAGCAGGGATTTGGCGATGGCCAGGGACTGGATGTTCGGTTCTACGAGTTGCATGGATGGGTGATCAGGAAATCGTTGCGAAACGCGGCGGGCGCCACGGGGTCTACAGTACACGATGGCGCAGCGCGGGCAGCGCGGCGCGCACCTCGGCGATGCGGGCGGGATCCAGCAGGCCGTCGACCACGCCCGGGCCCTCGGGCAGCACGGACTGCACCGTTCCCCAGGGATCGACCAGCATCGCGTGGCCCCAGGTCCGGCGCCCGTTGGGGTGCGTGCCGCCCTGCGCCGGCGCCAGGACGTAGCACTGGTTTTCTATCGCGCGGGCGCGCAGCAGGATTTCCCAATGCGCCTGGCCTGTGGTGTAGGTGAAGGCGGCCGGCACCAAAATCAAGTCCACCTGGCCCAGCGCCCGGTACAGCTCGGGAAACCGCAGGTCGTAGCAGGTGGACAGGCCCACCCGGCCCCAGGCCGCATCGAAGCCCACCGGCGAGGCACCGGGGCGGATGCTCTGCGCCTCGTCGTAGGACTCGGCGCCGCGGCGGAAGTTGAACAGGTGGATCTTGTCGTAGCGCGCGAGCGTGCGGCCGTCGGGGCCGTAGACGAACGCGGTGTTGTAGACCCGGTCCGGATCCGGACACTCCAGCGGCAGGGTTCCCCCCGCCAGGTAGATGCCGTGCCGGCGCGCCTGGGCGGACAGGAACGCCTGGACCTGGCCGTGTCCCTCGCGTTCGCGGATGGCCACTTTCTCGCGGTCGCTGCGGCCCATGAAACAGAAATACTCGGGCAGGGCCACCAGGTTGGCGCCCCGGCCGGCGGCTTCGGCGATCAGGGCTTCGGCGTCGGCGAGGTTGCGCGCCACGTCGGGGGTCGAAACCATCTGGATGGCCGCCACGCGCACGGCGGGGTCGGAAGCTGTCATGGGCGGGGGTTCCTGGCTGTGTGTTGCACGGGCATGCGGCTATTGTCGCGCAGAATCACGGCGGTGGTGCCGCCGGCTCGGCCACGGGCGGTGCCGTTTCCTTGCCCGCCGCATCGACCTTGGTGCTGCCGACCTTGGCCACCTGGGGGTCGGTCCAGGTGCCGGTGACCTCGTACTGGTAGGCCAGGACCTTGGACAGCGGATCCTTCAGCAGCAACTGGGCCAGGAACACGCTCAGCCCCACCGCGGGGTTGACCGCCAGCCCGTACAGCAGCGAGGCGGCGCCGGCATCTAGCTTGGGCACCACCACCACCTGCAGGCGCTGGGTCTCGTGCGCCAGGTCGGCATCGCCGGCGATGACGACGGTGGCGTTCACGCCGTTCATCTTGAAATCGTCGGTATGGGCCACGCCGTTGGCGATGGCCGCGTGCGCCCGTATCGTGTCGTAGGCGAAGCCTTCGCTGAAGATATCGCGGAAATCCAGCGTCACCCGGCGCGGCAGCGATTGCAGCGACAGCACGCCCAGCAGCTTGGCGATGCCCGGCTCGGCCTTGAGGAACTGCCCCTTGTCCAGCGACAGCTCGACCTTGCCGGACAGGCTCGCCAGGTCCAGCGTGTAAGGCAGGCCCCGCCACGATACCTGCGCCGACATGCTCCCCGTCCCGCCCGCCATGGCGCCGTGCACGCCCATGCGCTCGAGGAACTTGCCGGTGTCGGCCAGCTTGAGCACCGCGTCGAGCGACATCGCGCGCCGGCCTCCGGGGCGGGCGCCGGTTTCCAGCTTCCAGACGCCCGAACCGTCCAGCTCGGCGTCCGGGTTTTTCACGTTCAACCGGCGCAGCCGCCATTCGCGGCCCCGGTCGGAGCTCTGGGCCAGCACCTCCAGCCGTCCCAGCGCCTTGCCGAACAGTTCGAAGTGCTCGGCCACGAGATCGATTTCCGGCACGTCCTGGTCGTCGGCGGCGGGCTCGTCCAGCGCGCCGCCGCGATCCGCGTCCTCGGTCTCGCTGTCGACCACCAGCCGCGACAGCCGCGCGCTCAGGCGGTTGGGCCCTTCGCCGCCGCGGGTTTCGGCCCATGACAGGCGGCCGGCCAGCTGGGCCGACTCGACGTCGGCACGCCAGTTGGCGTTGCCGCCTGTCTCCTGCCGCACGGCGTACAGCGTGACCTTGTCGAGCTGGCGGCCATGCACGCGCAACACCGGGGTCGACAGGCTGATGCGGTTCAGGGGAATGTCCGCGCCCCCGCCCTGGCCGGCCCCCGCCGCCGGATCCCTGGGCGGCTCGAACTCCGCGGCCACCTTGCGCAGTGCGTCCACGTCGACCTCGGGCAGGGAAGCGCTCACGCTCAGCCCCGGGCCGCCGATCGTGGCCGCGCGGTTGATGCCGATGACCCCCCGCACGGCGGCCACGGTGCCGGCGGACGCGTAGTCGCGTTCGACGTGCAGGTTGACGGCGGGCCCCAGGCTGCCGGCGAACCAGTCCATCCGGGGCTTGTCCGCCGTGGCGGCGTTTCCGCTCCATTCCAGCCGCGACGGGCGCGCCTCTTGCGCGGTCTTGCCCAACGGCGCGGGCAGGTCGGCCGCCAACCCCACCAGGTCGGACTCCACCAGCACGGTGGGCATCTTGCCGGGCGGGATCCGCACCGAGGCCTTGTAGGCCGTGCGGCCGGACAGCCGCGCCATGCCGGGGGCCTTCCACCAGAAGCCCAGCGCCGCGGCCGATGCGGAGCCCTCGGCCCGCAGCAGGTCCGTGCCGTCCGGCTGCGGGCCGCCGGACAGCTTCAGCGGGCCGTCCAGAGCCATGCCCGCCACGTTGCGCAGGGCGATGCCATGCTGGTCGAAGGCCACCGTCCCGGTCAGCCGCGAGAAAGGCGGCACGGCGGGCGCCAGGGAGAAATCGTTGCCCGACAGCCGGACCTCGCCCTTGACCTGCACCTCGGCATGGCCGGGATCCGCGTCATGGTGGTCGAGCGGAATGCGCAGGGACAGGGGCACCACGAAGTTGCCGCTGGCGGAGGCGTCGTCCAGCGCGCCGCCTATCATGTGTCCCACCGGCGAGCGCTTGACGAAGGCCAGGAACGCCGGCGCCGCCCCGCGCGTCTCGCCATCGATCTCCAGCAGCGGCCCATGCTCGAGGTTGGCGATGGCCGCGCGCGTGCGCCCCATGGCCACGGTGGTCGCGCGGTCCACCCGCACGCGGCCTGAGCGGACGTCCACGCCCATCGACACCCGGTCGAACACGAGATCCCCCGCGAGGTCTTCCAGCCGGGGCCAGAACTCGCCTCGCGCCAGGGGTTCGGGCAGGTAGTCCAGGGTCACGCCGCTGATCTTGCCTGCCACCCGGAACTCCCCGGACTTGTCCGCGCCGTAGGGAAAGGTGTCCAGGTCGCCGCGCAGGCGCACGGCCACGTTCTCGGCCTGTCCCGAGACCAGCGCATGCTGGAGCCAGGTCCGGACGTCCGCGCCGACCACGATGGGGATGTAGCGATGGACCTCGCGCACGTCGGCGCGCGCCAGCGTGCCCCGCAGGTCCAGGGTGCCGGCGGGCCCGCGGCCCTGGCTGCTCCAGTTGCCGCTGAAACTGCCCTCCACGCCGCGGCGGCTGAAATCCAGGCGCTCGACGTCGACCGTCCAGGCGCCGTCGGCCCCCTTGCGGGCCGCGGCCCGGACATCGAAGACGTCCATGGGCAGGTCGGGCTCGGCGAACACGCCCGGAAAGCGCAGCACGGCGTCGCGCGCGTGGACGTCGACGCGTCCGCCCTGCGCGTCCACCTCGATGCTGCCCCGCAGGTTGGAGAACCCCGGCCGTTGCGGATGGTGGCCATCGTTGACCGCCGGTTCCGGCGCCGCCGCGATCGACAGCCCCGAGAACGCCGCGCGCCCCGACACCCCGGTGGGTTGCGCGGGCGCCCCCTGCCAGCCCAACCGCAGTTCGTCGATCCGGCCCTCGGGCCGCAGCTCGGCCAGCTTCTCGCGCGCCGCCGCTGGCAGGGGCAGGCGGTCCGCCAGATGCAGGCCGGTCGCGAGATCGAATCCGTCCACCTCGAGCTGCGTGGCGGGCGGCGTGCCCTGGCGCCCCGGAGTCCAGGTGGCGGCCAGCCGCTGGGGATGCAGCGCCAGGCCATCGGCGGTCGCCGCGTCCAGCCCGGCCAGGTCCAGCTGGTAGCCGCCGCCGGCCACCGGGGACAGCTCGGCCCGGCCCGCCAGCCTGGCGATGTCCAGCGGCGGCAGGTCCGGCCCGAGCTGCACGCTCAGGTCGCGCAAGGCCAGGCGCGCGCTGCCGGAGCGGATTCGTCCACGGTCGTAGTCCATCCAGGCCCGCAGGTTGCCCGCGCCCTGCCGAGGCTCGCCCGGCAGGTCCAGCCAGGGCCGCCATCCCGCCAGGTCGACGCCGTCCAGCGCCGCGTACAGCGACCCCCGCCATTGCTGCGGATCGGAGGCGTCCAGCGTGAACCAGCCATGCGTGAAGTCCGCGCGCACGTCCAGCATGGACCCCAGCGCGGCGGGCGGCTCGGCCCTGAGCGCGGCACGGTGGTGGCGCCCGGTGTTGCGCATCACGAAGGCCACGTTGCCGATCTCCAGCGGCGGCGCCTCCCGCCGGGCATCGTTCCACCGCAGGCGGGCGCCGCGTACCACGACCTCGCGCTGGGCCAGCAGCCAGTCCAGGCCTTCGCGCGATCCGCCCCGGGCCTGGGGATCGACTTCCCAGCCGGCGATCCAGTAGCGCCCCTGCCCATCGCGGCGCGCCTCGAGTTCGGGCGCGTCGAGCTGCAGGCGCAGCAGGCGCGGCTCCAGCACCAGCAGGCTGCGCCACGACAGGATGGCCGACACGCGAGGCAGGACCAGCCCGGACTGCCCGGAGGCATCCGACACCTGGACGGAGGACAGTTCGAAGCTGGGATGCAGGCCCAGCCATTCGGCATCGATCCGGCCTATGGTGACCGAGGCTCCGATCGCGCGGCCGACCATGCGCTCGATGCCCGGCCGGTAGTCGTCGATGGCGGGCAGCACGGCGTAGCGCACGACCACCAGGGCAACCGCGAACAGGAAATAGGCGGCCAGGATCACCCAGACCAGGGGCCGCACCACGAGGCGATAGAGATAGGCTAGGTCGATATGCACGAAGAAACGGCGGAACGCAGTCGTTCCGTCGAAGCGGCCGCTGTGGCCTGGATGGATGAATCGGGAAAATGAAAGCTTATACCGCCCCGCATGTCTTATGCTGGCTTATGCGCAAAACTTCTTCGTGGCGCACAATTCTGTAACGTACTGCCACAACTTTCGCCATGACAGACACTTCGCTGCTCACCCCCGCGCTTTCCTGGTCGGGCCACCTGCGCCGACGCATAGACGCCCAGCCCGACTACGGACGGTGGCTGGCCGACGCGATGGCCCGGCCGGTCGACGTCCAGGCCCTGGCCGCCTGGTTCGACGAATTGTGCACGGCCCGGGGCGTGGCCGCGGCCGGCCCCCTCCCGGTGGCGGACTGCCGCGCGGTGCTGCGCAGGCTGCGCGAGCGCGTGTTCTGCACCGTCATGGCCCGCGACCTGGCCGGCCTGGCGCCGCTGGAGGAGGTCGTGGGCGCCATGACCCGCCTGGCGGACCTGGCCATCGAGCAGGCCTACCGCAGCGTGGCGGCTGAACTGGCCGAGGTGCACGGGATCCCGCGCGAGGCCGCCTCCGGCCTGCCGCAGGAAATGCTGATCGTGGGCATGGGCAAGCTGGGCGGCGAAGAACTGAACGTCTCGTCCGACATCGACCTGGTCATGCTGTACGGCGACGAGGGCGAGACCGACGGGCGCAGGCCCATCTCCCATCACGAGTTCTACGGCAGGCTGACGCGGCGCATGATGCCGGTCATCTCCGAGATCGACGCCGACGGCCACGTGTTCCGCACCGACCTGCGGCTGCGGCCCGACGGCGATGCCGGGCCGCTGGCCTGGAGCCTGGACGCCTTCGAGAACTACCTGGTCTCGCAGGGACGGGAATGGGAACGCTATGCCTGGCTGAAGGCGCGGCGCATCGAGGCCCAGGCGTTCGAGGGCAGCGACCCCGCCAGCCAGGCGGCGCAACTGGAGGCGCTGCGGCGGCCTTTCGTCTACCGCAAGTATTTCGACTTCGATGCGCTGGCGGCGCTGCGCGCGCTGCGCGAGCGCATACGCGAGGACTGGAACCGCCGCTCGTACAACGGCACGGGCAGCCAGGCCACGCAGGCCGACAACGTCAAACTGGGCGAAGGCGGCATCCGCGAGATCGAATTCGTGGTCCAGCTCTCGCAACTGATACGCGGCGGCCGCACGCCGACGCTGCAGGAGCGCGGCCTGCTGGCCGCGCTGCATGCCGAGCGCGAGGCCGGCCTGGTCCAGCCGGAGGATGCCGGGCGCCTGGAGGCCGCCTACCGCTTCCTGCGGCGGGTCGAGCATGCCCTGCAATACCGCGAGGACCAGCAGACCCACCTTCTGCCCCAGGACGACGAACGGCGCGCCGAACTGGCCCGCGCGCTGGGCTTCGACGATCCCGCCGGCTTCGAGCGCACGCTGACCGCGCACAGGGAATTCGTCGAAGCCACCTTCCGGGGCGTCTTCGGCCAGAACGAAGGCGATCAGTCACCGGGGGACCGCGGCGCGGCCGACCCCGAAGACGAACTGGTCGCGCGCATACGCGCGACCCTGCCGGCCGAGGCCGACAGCCTGCTGCCGCGCGCCTCGGCGCTGCTCGACAGCCCTCGCATACGCAGCCTGCCCGACAACAGCCGGCGGCGCCTGGCCGCCCTGCTGCCGGCCGCCGTGGACGCCTGCGCCGGCACCAAGGCGCCCGCCGCCGCGCTGGTCCGCATGTTCGGGCTGATCGAGCACATCGCCCAGCGCAGCGCCTACATGGCGCTGCTGGCCGAGTATCCCGACACGCTGGCGCGCGTGGCCCGCATCTTCGCGGCCAGCGACTGGGCCGCGGGCTACCTGACCCGGCATCCGCTGCTGCTGGACGAGCTGCTGGACTGGCGCACGCTCATGGTGGAGCCCGACCTGCCCGCCATGGCCCGCAAGCTCAGCGACGAACTGGATGCCTGCGTGATCGACGGCACCGGCGCGCCCGACGTCGAGCGGCAGATGAACCTGATGCGCGACACGCAGCGCCAATGGGGCTTCCACCTGCTGGCGCAGGACCTGGAAGGCCAGTTGACGGTCGAGCGGCTGGGCGACTACCTGTCCATGGTCGCCGACATCATGCTCGAGGAAACGCTCAAGCGCGTCTGGTACAGCGTGTCCAGGGACGAAGGCCGCACGCCCGCGCATTTCGCGGTCATCGCCTATGGCAAGCACGGCGGCAAGGAGCTGGGCTACGCCTCGGATCTCGACCTGGTGTTCCTGTTCGACGACCCGCGCGAGGACGCCGGCGAGATCTACGCCCGCTTCGGCCAGCGCATCCTGTCATGGCTCGGCTCGATGACCGCCTCGGGGCGCCTGTACGAAGTGGACCTGCGCCTGCGCCCCGACGGCCAGGCCGGGCTGATGGTGATCTCGACCGAGGCCTTCGAGCGCTACCAGAAGGAGCACGCCTGGCCCTGGGAGCACCAGGCCATCACGCGCGCCCGCTTCGCCGCCGGGGATCCCGAGGTGGGCAGGCAGTTCGAACGCATCCGGCGCGAGGTGCTGCTGATGCCGCGCGACGCCCGCCAACTGGCCGACGAAGTCATCGCCATGCGCCGCAAGATCAGCGAAGGCCATCCCAACCGCACGCCGAACTTCGACCTCAAGCACGATCCGGGCGGCATGGTGGACGTCGAGTTCGTCACCCAATACCTGGTCCTGCTGCACGCCCGCGAGCACGAGATCCTGGTACAGAACCTCGGCAACATCGCATTGCTGCGCCTGGCCGCCGAAGCCGGCCTGATCCCCGCCGACCTGGCGCGGCGGGTGGGCGATGCCTATCGCACCCTGCGGCGGGAACAGCACGCGCTGCGCCTGCAGGACGTGGAAAAGGCTCGCGTGCCGCAGGAGGCCCTGACGGCGGAACGTGCCGCCGTGATCGAACTGTGGGAACAGGTGCTGGGCCCCCGTTCCTGAGATCCCCGGGGGCGTCGTCCCCCGTCTCCCCCTTCCCCCGATTCCCGCCGCTTCCCGCCGGAAGCGGCACGCGGCCGCTCGCCCGCTGCTCCGCCCCACCTAGGGTTTCACACAGGTCTTATTTTTGAGTTTTTTACGTAATATGCAAAAAACTCGAATTTCAATGGCGATTATTCGCCACACATCAGATTATATTTTCCATCATGCCCCAAAGACCCGGTCTTTCCTTCAGCCACGTCGGCATCTTCGTCACCGATATCCAGCGGATGGCCGATTTCTATTCGCAGGTCCTGGATTTCACGATCACGGACCGTGGCATGCTCGACGGGCCCCATGGCCCGATCGAACTGGTGTTCACCAGCCGCGATCCGGACGTCCACCACCAGATCGTGCTGGTGTCCGGGCGGCCCGCCGATCTCCGCTTCAACGTCATCAATCAGTTGTCGCTGATGGCCGACTCGCTGGAAACCCTGCAGCGCTACCATCGCCGCCTGGTCGGCGCGGGCGTCGCGGAACTGGCGCCCGTCACGCACGGCAACGCGCTGTCGCTGTACTGCCGCGACCCGGAAGGCAACCGGCTCGAGCTGTACATCGACACGCCCTGGTACGTGTCGCAGCCCATGCGCGTGCCCATGCCCATCGAGCTGCCGCCGGCCGAACTCATGGCCTGGGCCGAGCGGCACGCGCGCACCCTGCCCGGTTTCCGCAGCCGCCAGGAATGGCGGGCCGACATGGCCCGGCGCATGGGCGTGGAGCAGGCGCCCGCATGACGGAAAGCGCATCCAGCCTGGGCCGCATGCTGATGCTGCTCGATGCCTACACGCACGACCGGTACGCCTGGACGGTGGACGACCTGGCCAGCCACTTCGGCTTCACCCCCTCGTCCACCTACCGCTACGTCAAGGAATTGTGCGCGGCGGGCTTGCTGATACGGCTGCCGCGCGGCATCTACGTGGTGGGCGCGCGCGTGGTCGAGCTCGAGGCCCTGATCCGCGAGACCGACCCGGTCACCCGTGCCGCCCAGCCCATCCTGCGCGACCTGGCGCAGGAAACCGGCTGCCACGTGCTGCTTTCGAACGTCTACGGCGAGCACCTGCTGAACGTGGCGCACGAAGCCGGCGTCGAGCCGCTGGAATTGACCTACATGCGGGGCAAGAGCCTGCCCTGGTTCCGCGGCGCGCCTTCGCTGTCGGTGCTGGCGTTCTGGCCGCGGGCGCGGGTACGCAGCCTGTTCGAGCAGACCCACCCGGACGCCGGCGAGCAGGCCTGGAACGCCACCTGGGCCGGCCTGAAGGCCATACGCAAGGCGGGATACGCCATCAGCCACGCCGGGCTCGATCCCGACGTCATCGGCTACGGCGTGCCCGTGATGGCCGAGGATGAAGTCATCGGAACGATCTCGCTGGTCTGTTCGAAACAGCGGGGGGAGTTCCTCAACGGCGCGGCCCTGGGGGCCGTGCTGCAACAGAAAAGCCGCGAGATCTCCGCCCGCCTGCAGGCGGCGGACTGAGCGGCCACACGCGCGCCTCGACGGGGCCGCACGAAAACGGGGACGAAGAGGAGACCCACCATGCATGACACGATCACCGGCCGCCGCCAGGCCCTCGCCGCCGCCGGCATCCTGGCCGCGGTATTGGCGGGCCCCGCGCACGCGCAGACCACCTACCCCAACCGGCCGATCAAGCTGCTGGTCGGCTTCGCGGCCGGAGGCGGCAGCGACGTCGTGGCCCGGCTGGTCGGCAAGGCGCTATCCGAGCGGGTCGGCCAGCCCGTCATCGTCGAGAACCGCGCCGGCGACGGCGGCAACATCGCCTCGGCCCAGGTCGCCAAGAGCGAGCCCGACGGCTACACGCTGGTCCTGATGACCAGCGGCCACGGCACCAATGCCGCCATGCGCAAGGACCTGCCCTTCGAGCCGGTCAAGGGTTTCAGCTGGATCTCCACGATCACGACGTATCCGTTGACGCTGGCCGTGGCGCCGTCCTCGCCGATCAAGTCCTTCGACGACTTCGTCCGCCGCATCAAGACCGAAAAAGACCGCTACACCTACACCTCGGTCGGCGTCGGCACCGCCATGCACCTGGTGGGCGAATGGATCATGGCCGAAAGCGGCGGCAGCGCGCTGCACGTGCCGTTCAAGGGCGGCGCCGGCCCGATGACCGAACTGCTGGCCGGACGCGTGGACGTCATGATCGACACGATGACCAACACCGCGCCGCTGTTCAAATCCCAGCGCGTGCGGCTGCTGGCGACCACCGCGCCCAAGGGCGTGCAGGCGCTGCCCGGCGTGCCCAGCGTGGCCGACACGCTGCCCGCCGTCGTCTTCGAATCGTGGCTGGGCATCGCCGCGCCGGCCGGCACGCCCGCCGACGTGGTCGCGCGCCTGAACCGCGAGTTGCGCGCGGTGCTGGATACGCCCGCCGTGCATCAGCAACTGGTCGACTGGGGCGGCTCGCCGCGGGCCTCCTCGCCCGACGAATTCCAGGCCCGCGTCGAGAACGACATCCGCCGGCTGCGCGCCGTCGTGGTCCAGCGCAACATCCAGGCCGAATGAAAGGGGCGCGGGCGCTCAGCCCGCCAGCCACCTCAGCAGCCACAGCGTGACCATGCCCGCGCCTATCATGGCGATCGTGTTGCGGGTGGCCACCATGACCGCCACCGCGATCACGGCGGCCAGCGCGCGCCAGTCGAACACCGGCAGGCCGCCCGGCGCCCATGGCAGCAGGTCCGGCACGATCACGGCCGCCAGCGCCGCGGCGGGCGCATAGCGCAGCGCCCGCCTGACGCCTTCGGGCAGGGGCACGTTGTCGCCCAGCAGCAGGAAGCCGGCGCGCGTGAGCACGGTGCACAACGCCAGCGCGATGATGACCAGCCAGACGTACAGGGAATCGGATACCGGCGGCAGGGTGGACGGACTCATGCCCCCGCCTCCTTGCGGCGCTCCAGCGCCCGCTCCGTGGCCACGCCGGCCCAGACGCCCGCCACGACCGCCAGGACCAGCCCCAGCCGCAAGGGTAGCGGCTGGCCGGCCCACCCCACCAGGGATGCCGCCCCGACCGCCGCGGCCACAGGCCAGCTCGCGACCATGGGCACCACGATCGCGATCAGCGCCAGCACCGCGGCGAACTCCAGCGACCACGACTGCGGCACCACGGCGCCCAGCAGGATGCCGGCCACCGAGCACACCTGCCAGGTCAGCCAGTTGCCCACCGCCGATCCCAGGAAGAACCAGGTCTGCTCCGGCGTGCCCTTGACGGCGGCATCGCCGTAGCGGGGCATGAACAGCACGAAGCCGATGTCGCTCGTCAGGAAGCCCAGTCCCAGGCGGCGCCAGCGCGAGTAGCGGCGGAAATACGGGTGCAGCGCCGCCGCGAAGATCACGAATCTCAGGTTGACCACGCAACCCGCGGCGAACACCAGCCAGACCGGGGCGCCCGCCACGATCAGCGGCAGGGCGGCCAGTTGCGCGGAGCCGGCGTACACCAGGAAGGTCATCGCCAGCGCCAAGGTCTGGCTGAGGCCGATCTTGACCATGGCCACGCCGCTGACCATGCCCCAGACGCCGATCGCGATCGTGGTCGGGGCCAGCGCCTTCAGGCCCGCGACGACGGCCGCCCGGCGCTCCTGGGGGGACAGACCGGGCACTGCGGCGGACGGGCGCATGGCGGACATGGGATCGGGGGGGAACGGCGGCGGGCTCCCGGCGAAGGCCGGCCGGGAAGGAGTAAAGTTATGGCTCGCAGCTATTGTAAGTGATTACCCGAATCTCCCTGGATTCCCGGGAAGCGGCGGGCGTGGACCCCTGCGCGCCCGCTTCGCCGCTGGATCCTGTCGCAGATTGGTACAATATCTGGTTCATTTCGGAGATCCCCATCATGTCGATGTCAGACCGCGACGGCTTCATCTGGTACGACGGCAAGCTCGTGCCCTGGCGTGAAGCCAACACCCATGTGCTCACACACTCTCTGCACTACGGGTTGGCGGTATTCGAGGGTGTGCGTGCGTACAAGACCGACATCGGAACCTCGATCTTCCGGCTCAAGGAACACACCGACCGCCTGGTCAACTCGGCCCACATCTACCAGATGCAGATCCCGTACAGCCGGGAAGTCCTGATGGAAGCGCAGAAGGAAGTGGTCCGCGTCAACAAGCTGGAATCCTGCTACCTGCGTCCCATCGCGTTCTACGGTTCGGAAAAGATGGGCGTCTCGCCCAAGGGCGCCAAGGTCCACGTGGCGGTCGCCGCCTGGGAATGGGGCGCCTACCTGGGCGCCGAGGCCCTGCAGAAGGGCATCCGGGTCAAGACCTCGTCCTATGCCCGCCACCACGTCAACGTGACCATGCCCCGCGCCAAGCTGGCCTCCACCTACGCCAACTCCATCCTGGCGAACCTGGAAGCCACCGAGGACGGCTACGACGAGGCCCTGCTGCTCGACACCGAAGGCTTCGTGGCCGAGGGCTCGGGCGAGAACGTCTTCATCGTCAAGGACGGCGTGCTGGTCGAGCCCGAGATCGCCTCGGCCCTGACCGGCATCACGCGCTCGACCATCCACAGCCTGGCCGCCGACCTGGGCATCAAGGTCGTCACCAAGCGCCTGACCCGCGACGACATCTACATCGCCGACGAAGCCTTCTTCACCGGCACGGCGGCGGAAGTCACGCCCATCCGCGAGCTGGACCGCCGCAAGATCGGCGCCGGCCAGTGCGGTCCGATCACGGCGCGCCTGCAGCAGGCCTTCTTCGACCTGGTCGCGGGCCGCAACGCCAAGTACGGCCACTGGCTCACGCACGTCTGATCGGGAGGAACGGCCATGACCACCGAAGCCGCCAACGCCATCATCGAAGTCGATGCCGATGCGCTTCCGCTTTCGTGCCCGGGGCCGCATACTCCGCTGTGGAACATGCACCCCAAGGTATTCCTGGACATCGGGACGACCGGCGAAGCGAAGTGCCCATACTGTGGCGCCGAATACCGTCTGAAGGACGGCGCCAAGGTACATCATCACTAAATCCCCCCGGGCGCTCGCGCGCCCCTGGGGGGGACATGGCTGACGCTGCCCCGGCCCGCCGGGGTTTGCTTTTTATTCACAGGACCTCCCCGTGCAGCACAACGATTACATCCTGACGCTCGCCTGCCCCGATACGACCGGCATCGTGTACCACGTGTCGGGATTCCTGTTCGAGCGCGGCTGCAACATCCTGGACTCGCAGCAGTTCGGGGACGAGGACACCAAGCTGTTCTTCCTGCGCGTGCACTTCTCGGTGCCGGACGGCCTGGACGCCGACACCGTGCGCAAGGAATTCGCCGCCGTGGGCGAGCGCTTCTCCATGCAGTGGCAGATCCGCGACCCGCACCGGCGCGCGCGCGTGCTGCTGATGGTCAGCAAGCACGGCCACTGCCTGAACGACCTGCTGTTCCGCGCCAAGAGCGGGCAACTGCCCATCGACATTCCGGCCGTGGTCTCCAACCACCCCGACTTCGCGCTGCTGTCCGCGTCGTACGGCGTGCCCTTCTACCACCTGCCGGTGGCGCAGGGCGGCAAGGAACAGCAAGAGCGCCAGGTACTGCAGATCGCCGAGCGCGAGAACGTCGACCTGGTCGTGCTGGCCCGCTACATGCAGATCCTGTCGCCCGAGATGTGCCGGGCGCTGGCCGGCCGCGCCATCAACATCCACCACAGCTTCCTGCCCAGCTTCAAGGGCGCGCGCCCGTACTACCAGGCGCACGACCGCGGCGTGAAGCTGATCGGCGCCACCGCCCACTACGTCACGCCCGATCTGGACGAAGGCCCCATCATCGAGCAGGACATCGCCCGCGTGGACCACAGCATGTCGCCGGAAACCCTGACCCAGGTCGGGCGCGACGTCGAATGCCTGGTGCTGGCGCGCGCCGTGCGCTGGCACGTCGAGCATCGCATCCTGTTGAACGGCCACAAGACGATCGTGTTCGCGTAAATGGTGCTCAAATCCCGCGGCGCTCCGCTGTTCGCCACCTCCGAAGAAGCCGAGCAGGCGTTCTACGACGCGCTGGAACAAGGCGATCTCGCGCAGTTGATGGCCGTCTGGGCCGACGACGAAGACATCGTCTGCATCCATCCGGGCGGGCCGCGGCTGATCGGGCACGACGCCGTGATGGAATCGTGGCGCGAGATCCTGGGCAGTTCGCCGGTGCCGATACGGCCCACGCGCGTCCACGCCGTGCAAAGCATGATGAGTTCGGTCCACACCGTGGTCGAACAACTCATGGTCGACACCTCCCAGGGCAAGCAGCTCGTCAACTGCTATGCAACCAATGTCTTCCACAAGGGTCCCACAGGCTGGCGGCTGGTCTTGCACCACTCGTCGCAAGCCCCTGCCGACCTCGGCCCGACCGAGCTCCAGGACGTTCCCGACCTATTGCATTGAGTTGCCCGCCCATCTCGCATGCCCGCCTACCTGGACACGACACCCTGCCCCACTCCCGCATGGTTGCCCGAAGGACATAGCCAGACCATCTTCGCGTCGCAGCTCTCGTCGCACCATCACGCCTCGTTCCAGCGCGAACGGGTGGACACGCCCGACGGCGATTTCATCGACTTCGACTGGACCGCCCCGGGCCTCGGCCCCGATACGGTCGTCGGCCCCGAGCTGTTCGCGCGGCTGGCCGAGACGGCCGGCACCACCGCCGCGTCGCGCAACGGGCTCGTGCTGTTCCATGGTCTGGAAGGCAGCAGCGCCAGCCACTACGCGCAGGCCATCTCGCAGTATTTCCGGGCGCGCGGCTGGACCGTCGTCGTCCCGCATTTCCGCGGCTGCTCGGGCGAGCCGAACCGCCTGCCCCGCGCCTACCACTCGGGCGACTCGGCCGACGTCGGCTTCATGCTGGACACGGTGCGGCAGCGCCTGCCACGGATGCACTGGCACGCCGCCGGCATCTCGCTGGGCGGCAACGCGCTGCTGAAATACCTGGGCGAGGCCGGCGCCACCGCCGGCTGGCTCGCCGCCGCCGCGGGCGTCTCGGCCCCGGTCGACCTCATGGCCGGCGGGCGCACGCTGGGCACCGGACTGATCAACCGCCGGATCTACACCCACATGTTCCTGCGCACGCTGAAGTCCAAGACGCTGCAGAAGGCGCAGCGCTTCCCCGGCACCATCGACGTGCTGCGCGTGGCCAACGCGCGCGACCTGTACGAGTTCGACGACGCCTACACCGCGCCCACGCACGGCTTCCGCGACGTCGACGACTACTGGACGCGCGCCTCCAGCAAGCCCCTGCTGATGGACATCGCCATCCCGACGCTGGTGCTGAACGCGCGCAATGACCCGTTCCTTCCCGGCCGCTACCTGCCGACTCCCGAGCAGGCCTCCAGCCGCGTGGTCCTGCACCAGCCGGCACAGGGCGGCCACGCGGGTTTCCCCACGGGCAGCTTCCCGAGCAACCTGAACTGGCTGCCGCGCAGGCTGGCGGACTTCTTCCGGAACGGCCGCTAGCCCTGCCCGGCCCCGCATCGGGCAAGCCCCCGCTGACATCCCCGGCGTTTTCTTCGACAATGGAGAAAACCACACGGATGCTTCCATGGCCTCGACTTCCACGGTATCCAACGCCTCGGCCACCACCGGCGGCCGCCTCCTGGTCGACGCGCTGACCGCCAACGGCGTCGACCGCGTCTTCTGCGTCCCGGGCGAAAGCTACCTGGACGTGCTGGATGCCCTGCACGCCCACGCCGACATCGACGTCGTCGTCGCCAAGCACGAAGGCGCCGCCGCCAACATGGCCGAAGCCGACGGCAAGCTGACCGGGCGGCCGGGCATCTGCTTCGTCACGCGCGGCCCCGGCGCCACCCACGCCAGCATAGGCGTGCACATCGCGCAGCAGGACTCGACGCCGCTCATCCTGTTCGTCGGCCAGGTGCCCACCCGCGAGCTAGGCCGCGAAGCCTTCCAGGAAATCGACTACCAGTCCATGTTCGGCGGCATCGCCAAGTGGGTCGTCAGCATCGACGACGCCGCGCGCATACCCGAACTCGTGGCGCGGGCCTTCGCCTGCGCCACCTCGGGCCGCCCCGGACCGGTGGTGCTGGCACTGCCCGAAGACGTATTGAGCGCCGCCTGCCCGTCCGCGCCGGCCGCGGTCGCCCCGGCAGTCGCCGGCGGCCCCGATCCCGACGCGGCCCCGCGCCTGCGCGAGATGCTGGCCCAGGCCCGCCGTCCGCTGGTCATCCTGGGCGGATCGAACTGGAGCGAGCCCGCCGCCTCGGACTTCTCGGCCTTCATCCAGGCATGGAACCTGCCCGTGGCCTGCGCCTTCCGCCGCCAGGACATCTTCGACAACCGGCGGCCCCAGTACGCGGGCCACCTCAGCCTGGGCATGAACCCCGAACTGGCCGAGCTGGTGCGCGACGCCGACCTCGTCCTGGCCGTGGGCACGCGGCTGGGCGAGATCGCCACCGGCGGCTACACGCTGCTGACGCCCCCCCGCCCGGCCCAGAAACTGATCCACCTGCACGCCGACGCGGCCGAACTGGGCCGCGTCTACCAGCCCGACCTGGCCATCCAGTCCGCCCCGGCAAAGGCCGCCGCGCTGCTGCGCGGCCTGGAAGCCCCGGCCTCGCGCGCCTGGGACGACTGGACCCGCCGCGCCGGCGAACTGCACGCGCGCTACCAGGTCGTGCCCGCGCCGCATGCCGAGGCCCGCGGCGTCGACCTGGGCCGGGTCGTCGCCCATCTGGACCGCGCCCTGCCCGACGACGCCATCGTCGCCAACGGCGCCGGCAACTATGCGGTGTGGCTGCACCGGTTCTACCGCTACCGCCGGCCGCGCACGGAACTCGCCCCCACCTGCGGCGCCATGGGCTACGGCCTGCCCGCGGCGATAGCCGCCAAGCTGCGCCATCCCGACCGCACCGTGGTCTGCGTGTCCGGCGACGGCTGCTTCCTGATGTATCCCCAGGAACTGGCCACCGCGCTGCAATTCGGCTCCGCCGTCGTCGTCATCGTCGTCAACAACGGCATGTACGGCACCATTCGCATGCACCAGGAAAAGCGCTTCCCGGGCCGGGTCAGCGCCACCGACCTGCGCAACCCCGATTTCGTCGCGCTGGCACTGTCGTTCGGCGCCCACGCCGAACGGGTGGAAAGCGCCGAAGCCTTCCCCGCCGCATTCGAGCGCGCCTGCGCGGCCGGCCGCCCGGCGCTGCTGGAACTGCGCACGGATCCCCGGCAAATCACGCCGCAGTCGTGGCTGGCGGGGCATGGATAGCGATGTCCTGGCCGCCATGGCGCGCTGGCCCGACGTGCCGGACGCGTATGGCTGGTTGTCGCTGGATGCCCGGGGCCGCTGGCGCCTGCATCCCGCCGGCGACGCCCTGGCGGGAGGGCCGGGCGTCTCCATTTCCAACACCGGGATCCTGGCCTTCATCGGACGCAACTACGGGCACGACGAGCAGGGCCGCTGGTTCTTCCAGAACGGTCCGCAACGCGTGTTCGTGAGGCTGGACGCGGCGCCGCTGATCCTGCGCCAGGCGGATGCGGCCGGTTCGCTGGCCACCCATACCGGCCATGCCGTGTCCCGCGTGGATCGCTGGGCGCTGGACGCCATGGGCAGGCTCTACGCCGCGACCGAACACGGTCCCGCCATGGTCGAGGATCGCCATCTGCCCGACGTGCTGGAACGCATGAAGCTGGCATCGGGGCAGCCGCTGCTCGATGCCCCGCCGGGCTGGCTGGCCGACACCGGCCAGGCGCCGGCCGGGGCCGCGACCCTGTCCGTGGTCTATCCGCCGGTTGGCGCCGCCGCCGCGCCGCTGGCCCCGTTGCGCGGCCCGGCCGGCCAGGCCTTCGGCTTCGTCGACAGGCCCGAGCCCGTCAGCTCTGGAAGCGCTTGAGCAGGTCGCGCTCTTCCTTCAACCGGCGCTGGTATTCGCGCACCTTCGCGTCGATCTGCGACTGCTCGTAGAAATCCCTGGAAGCCGCGCGCGCCTGCTGCAACTGCTCGACCGCGGCCGGCAGGGCGCCGGTCATCGCGTAATAGTCGGCCATGCTGCGGCGCTCGTTCACGGTGCTGCCCAGCCGCGAATAGCTGACCGCGGCCATCTGGTAGAAGCGGGGCTCGTCGCTCCACTTGAGCATCTGCTCTTTCAGGAAATCGACCGCCTCCTGGTTGCGGCCGGCGCGTTGCAGGGACTCGGCCATTGCCATGGCCAGGCCGCGCTGCTCGGGCCAGCGCGCGACGGCGCTACGCGCCAGGCTCATGGCCTGTTGCGTGTCGTTGCGCGCCAGCGCCAGGTCGATGGCCAGGTGCTCGAGCATGAAATGGGTGCGCGCGCCCGACGTGGCGGCCAGGTAGGCGTCGTTGGCCTTGCCGTATTCGCGCTGGCGCACATAGCCCAGCGCCATGCCATAGTAGGCCGCGGCACGCTCGATGCCCTGGGCCTCGGTGCTGCGGTTCTGGAAATAGCGGATGGCCTCGATGGTGTCCTGGCCGCTGTTTGCCTGCAGCATGCGCATCTTGGCGCGCACGAAATAGAAATCCGAGGAACTCGGGCGGTCATGGATCACCACGCCGCGCGCCCGGTTCTGCATGTCGGACATGCGCTCGATGGACAGGGGGTGGGTGCGGGTGAAGGCCTGGCCGGTCCTTTCATTCAGCCCCGACGCCTGCATCAGCCGGCCAAAGAACGAGGCCATGCCGTTGACGTTGTAGCCGGCCGCCTCCAGCATCTGGAAGCCGGTGCGGTCGGCTTCGCGCTCGGCCTCGCGCGAGAAGCCCAGTTGCGAGTTGATCGCCGCGGCCTGGCCGAAGGCCATCGCCGCCTCGGGCGCCTGCGAGTTGCCGCGCGCGGCCACCAGCGCCGCCAGCAGGGCCGCCACCATGATCAGCGTGTCCTGCTTCTGCTGCACCAGGCCCCGGGCGATGTGCCGCTGCACCACGTGGCCGATTTCATGCGCCAGCACGCCGGCCAGCTCGGACTCAGACTGCGCGGCCACCACCAGCCCGGTGTGCACGCCTATGTAGCCGCCCGGCATCGCGAAGGCGTTGATGCTGGGATCGCGCACCGCGAACACGTTGATGTTGGGCGTGCCTGCGGGCGCCTGGGCCGACAGCTGGCGCGCCATGCCGGTCAGGTACTGGAGCAGGTCCGGATCGTCGATATAGGCCGGGTCGCGCAGTGACTCCATCATGATGGCGTCGCCCAGGCGCTGCTCCAGCCGCGGCGAGAGCTCCTGCGCCGCCGAGTCCCCCAGGTCGGGCAGCCCGACCGGCTGGGCGGGCGCCAGCGCCGGCGCGGCCGCCGCCAGCAGGGCCGGCAGCAGCAGCGCGACGGCCTTGCGGCGCAGCGACAGGGAACGTTCGGAATTCGGCATACCGGTATGATAGCCAGCTTGGGCGACGGGTTCCCGCTCCCCTGTCGAAACGTGAAAAATTTACCTATGGCGGCCGGTATCGGGCCGGCCGCACGGCAACGCTTACAGGACATGCCATGAGCCTCAGCACCCTGATTTCCGCGCAGGCGCTGCACGCGCTGCTGCAATCCCCCTCGCCGGTCGTCGTGTGCGATTGCAGCTTCGACCTGGCGGACACCGGCGCGGGCGAGCGCGCCCACGCGGCCGCGCATGTCCCCGGTGCCCGCTACGTCCACCTGGACCGCGACCTGAGCGGCGCCAAGACCGGCGGCAATGGCCGCCACCCCTTGCCGCGGCGCGAGGACTTCGCCGACTTGATGGCCCGCCTGGGCATCTCCGACGCCACCCAGGTGGTGTGCTACGACACCGCCGGCGGCGCCATGGCCGCCCGCCTCTGGTGGCTGCTGCGCTGGGCGGGCCACGAGGCCGTCGCGGTGCTGGACGGCGGGCTGGCGGCCTGGCGCGAGGCCGGCTACCCGCTGGAGGCCGGCCAGCCCGCCGCGCCCGCCCCGGGCGCGTTCACGCTGCGGCCACCGCTGGTCGCGGCCGCCACCTACGAGGACGTGCGGGCCAACCTGGACGCGCCGGCCCCGCGCCTGGTCGTGGACGCGCGCGCCCCCGACCGCTTCCGCGGCCAGAACGAGACCCTGGATGCCGTGGGCGGCCACATTCCCGGCGCCGCCAACCGCTTCCTGCGCGACAACCTCCAGCCCGACGGGCGCTTCAAGCCCGCCGCGCAGTTGCGGTCCGAGTTCGAGGCCGTGCTGGGCGGCACGCCCGCCGACCGGGTCATCAGCCAGTGCGGCTCCGGCGTCACCGCCTGCCACAACCTGCTTGCCATGGAAGTGGCGGGCCTGACCGGGGCGGTGCTGTACCCCGGCTCGTGGAGCGAATGGAGCAGCCGCCCCGGCTCGCCCATCGCCACCGGAGACGCATGATGGCGCAATCCCCCCTGACCCATTTCGACGCGGCCGGGCAGGCCCATATGGTGGACGTCGGCGCCAAGCCGGCCACCGCGCGCGTGGCCGTGGCGGCCGGCACGATACGCATGCAGCCGGCCACGCTGGCCCTGGTCCGCGAGGGCAACGCCAAGAAGGGCGACGTGCTGGGCATCGCGCGCATCGCCGCCATCATGGCCGCCAAGAAGACCTCGGACCTGATCCCCCTGTGCCATCCCATCCCCTTGACGCACGTGGCCTGCGATTTCTTGCTGGACGAGGAAGCGAGCGCCGTGCGCTGCACCGTGCGCGCCGAGACCGTGGGCGGCACCGGCGTGGAGATGGAGGCGCTGACCGCCGTCAACGTCGCGCTGCTGACGATCTACGACATGTGCAAGGCGGCGGACCGGGGCATGGTCATGACCGACGTGCGGCTGATGGAGAAGAAAGGCGGGAAGTCGGGGACGTGGCGCGCAGAGGGTTGAGCCGGCCGCCTATGCTTCCCAATCTTCGACCCGCAACGCGGGTATGCGCGGGAACTCGCGTACATTGTGCGTGATGAGCGTCAGACCACGCGCCAGCGCCTGACCGGCGATGAGCACGTCGTACGGGCCGATCGGTGTTCCGGCAGCGTTCAGCGTCGCGCGCAGCTCGCCAGCCTGCCGCGCATCTTCCTGATCGAAGGCGAGAACTTCGAATTGCAGGGCGTCGAGTCGCGCCAGGTTCTGCGTAGTCCGCAGTCCTTTGTACGCGCCATAAAAAAGTTCGTGGGCCACGATAGCGGAGAGCGCGAAATCCGCGGGTTTGTGGCGCCGGAGTCGCTCCAGGAATCCGGGATGGCCCTTCAGAAGCGCAATGACGGCGTTGCTGTCAAGCAAGTATTTCACTTGAAGTAGTCCAGCTCGGGACGCTCCTGCTCCCGTGCCGCTTCTGTGGCGGCCCGTTCGAAATCTTCATCGACCGGCCCTATGACGGCATCGAGCCAGGCCCAGTTCTGTGCGACCGGTTCCAGGATGACGGCATTCCCCTGACGCCGAATGCGGACCTCCTCAGTGTCGAAACGGTATTCCTTGGGTAGCCGCACCGCTTGCGAACGGCCGGACCAGAAGATCTTGGCAGTATCCATGTAGACCTCCCAGAATGATATATACCAAAAAAATATACCATTCAAGCTACTGCGGGAGCAAGTTCCCCCTGAGGAGACCCTTAGACCTGTACGACTCAGAAACTCGACCACGCCGGCGTCGTCATCCCCTCGGGCGTGACGGCGCTGTACACCCCGCGCGCGACGGCGCGGGCCAGCACGTCGGCGGCCAGCGCGCCCAGCCGGCAGACGATGAAGGGCCGCGGGTCCACCGGGCCTTCCATCATCGGCGCCTGGCGCTGCCCGGTGGAGATCGCGAACACGGTATCGCCGTCGAACGGCGCATGGATGGGGCGGATGGCGCGGGCCAAGCCGTCCTGCGCCATGGTGGCCACGCGCTGCAACTCGTCGGGCGACAGCGCGACGTCGGTGGCGACGCAGGCGATGGTGGTGTTGGCGCGGGGGCGGGGATCCAGCTTGGCGTATTCCCAGTTCTCGCCCTCTGCCCGGGTATTCGCCGGGCCCAGGCCGCCGAATTCGTCGCCGATCTCGAAGGCTCCGGCCCAGAAGCGCCGTCCCTGCGGCGCCACCACCGAGCCGAAACTGTTGCAGGCCACGATGGCGCCCACGGTCATGCCGTCGTGCGTGACGTAGGATGCCGATCCCAATCCCCCCTTGAGCGCCCCCGCCGAGGCGCCGAAGCCCGCGCCGTGCGTACCCAGGTCGAAACCGGGCTGGGCCTGGCGAGCGGCCCGCATGGCCAGGTCGCGATAGGGCGGGGCCTCGCCCCATTGCTTGTCGCCGCCGTTGGCGAGGTCGTACAGCACCGCGGTCGGCACGATGGGCGAAGGCGGCACGCCGGGCTGGTGCAGCAGCGTGAAGCCGCGCCCCTGCGCCCCCAGCCAGGCGGCCACGCCGTCGCCGCTGGCCAGGCCGTAGACCGAACCGCCGGACAGCACGATGGCATCGACCGAACGCACGAGATTGGATGCGCCCAGGGTGTCGGTCTCGCGCGTGCCGGGCCCGCCGCCGCGGATGTCCACCGCGGCCATGGCCCGCTCGTCCGGCAGGATCACGGTGACGCCGGTGCAGGCCCGGGCGTCGTGCGCCTGCCCCACCCGCAGGCCGGCGACGTCGGTGATCAGGTTGCGCCCGCCCGGGCGGCCGGCCATTGCGTCGCGTGCGTCCATGCTGGAACTCCGTCGGGGGAAATGAAGTGGGGGCTATTGTAGGGACCGGCCGGCGGGCCGGCCACCCGCCCGCTTCATTCCTGGTCGCTCAGTTGCCTGGCCCGGGCGATGAAACTGTCCAGCATGGTGAAGAACCTGGCCACGTCGGCCGCGGAATGCCCGTCCAGCACGTGCCGGTTCCGGGCCTGGGCGGCGGCGGTCAGTTCCGCGTGCATGGCCAGTCCCTGCGGCGTCAGCGACAGCTCCGCCTCGCGGCTGTCGCGCGCGCTGCGCGCGCGGTTGACGTCGCCCCGCGCCACCAGCGAGGACACCGCCCGGCTGATCTGGGCGGCATCGAGCATAGCGTGATAGGCCAGTTCGCGTATGGACACCGGCTGGAACACGCCCAGCAGGGTGACGACCTGCCACTCCACCTGGGACAGGCCATAGTGCGCCTTGGCGAACTGGACGGCGCTGCGGGTCAGCGCCTTGCTCAAGGTACTGACCCGGGGCGCCAGCAGGCCGCCTTCCGGGAAGGCCTGCGAGTGCCCGGGCCGGCGCGGCGGATTCGCCGATGAAGATCGTGCCATGGCCTACTCCAGCCCCGCGCGCGCCAGCGCCGCGTCGAGTTCGTCGAAGGACGGCGGCGACACGGCCAGCAGCCGGCCTTCCCGCACGACCAGGCGGTCGGACTGGGGCCGGGCCAGCAGCCGGGAAATACCACGGGCGTCGAAAATCACGAAGTCCGCCGCTTCGCCCGGTTCGAGCCGCCCGGATCCGCCGTGGCGCATCAAGGCCGCGGGAGTCGCCGTCACGCTGGCGGACCAGTCGCCGGCGTGGCTGTCCAGGTGGCCGTTGCGCACGGCTTCGCGGAATACCTCCAGCATGTCGTAGTCTCCGTAGGCGTGGAATGCATCTGCGCAATTGTCGCTCGATAACGCCACGGCAATGCCACGGGCCGAGATTTCCTGCAACGGCGGCAGCCCGCGCAGCCGGGGCGTGCGGCCCGCCTTCCTGTCCTGCAGGAACAGGTTGACCAGCGGCAGGCTGACGATGGCCAGGCCCGCGTCGCGGCAGGCATCCAGCACGCGCTCGCGGGTCTCGTCCTCCTGGACGGCCAGGCTGCAGCAATGGCCGCATACGACCTGCCCGCCCAGGCCGCGCGCCTGGGTGCGCCGCGCGACCTCCAGCAGGGAATCGGCCTCGGGTTCGCAGGATTCGTCCACGTGCAGATCCACGTCCAGGCCATAGCGCACGGCCCAGTCGAACAACGCATCCAGGGCCAGCCCCAGGCGCTGCCGCGCGGCGGGCGGCGCCAGCCCGGGCACGCGCGTCACGCCGCCCAGTACGCCGCCGGTCTCGGCCACGCGGCGCACGAAGTCCTCCGCGCCATCGCCCAGATAGGTTTCCATGGGCGCCATGGCCACCATCTGCACCCACACCCGGTGCCTCCATCGCTCGCGCAACCCCAGCATGACGTCCCATGCCATGCGCGCCTGCGGACCGGCCGCATCCAGGTGCGTGCGCAGGCCGGCCGTACCGTGCGCCCAGGCGCAGCGCAGGGCGAAGTCGGCGCGCGCCTCGAGCTCGGCCGGCCGCCAGCGCGCATGATCGGCCATCACGGCCTTGACCGCCCCCAGCAGCGTGCCGTCGTCATTGGGCGCGCGCGCCAGCGTGTGCGTCTTGTCCAGGTGGGTATGCAGGTCATGGAAGGCCGGCCAGACCTGCCGGCCGGCCAGGACCGGCCCCGCGCCCCCTTGCAGCGCCCCGGCGGGCGCGACCGCGCGCAGGCGCCCTCCTTCGACCGCCAGGTCCACGTCCGCCAGGCCCTGGGCGTCGGCCAACCCGGTCAGGGCGGCGGGCAGCAGCGCCGCGGGCGCCCGCGCGCCGCGCAGGACGTAGGCGCCGGCCGCCCGTTCGAGCTCCGCGGCCAGCGATTTCAAGATTCGCGCTCCATGGCGCTTTCGTGCCACCGCCGCAGGATGCGCTGCGACACCCACGAGGTCGCCAGGAAGATCAGTACCCCGGTGCAGGAAATCATCAGCAGGGCCGCGAACATGCGCGGCGTCTTCAACTGGTAGCCGGCCTCGAGGATGCGATAGGCCAGGCCCGAGCCCTGTCCGCCCGCCCCGGCGACGAACTCTGCGACCACCGCGCCGATCAGCGACAGCCCGCCCGAGATGCGCACGCCCGCCAGGAAGTACGGCATGGCCGACGGAATGCGCAGCCGGCGCAGCGTCTGGCCAGGCGTGGCGCCGTAGAGCCGGAACAGGTCGCGCAGGTTGTGGTCGGCGCTGTTCAGGCCGACGATGGTGTTCGACAGGATGGGAAAGAAGGCCACCAGCCACGCGCAGATCAGCAGGGCCGCCTGCACGTTGTCCACCCAGATGATCAGCAGGGGCGCGATGGCGACCACCGGCGTGACCTGCATGATGACCGCATAGGGGAAGAAGGTCAGCTCTATCCACTTCGACAGGCTGAACAGGATCGCGATGGCGCCACCCACCAGCACGGCGCTGACGAAGGCCGAGGCGGTGATCTTCAGCGTGACCCACAGCGCCGCCGACAGCAGCGGCCAGTCCTCGACCAGGGCCCGGCCGATGTCGGCCGGGCCGGGCAGGATGTGGGGCGAGATGCGCAGGCCGCGCACGATCGCCTCCCAGGCCAGCAGGCAAAGAACGCCCATGACGACGGGCAGGACGATGCGCGCGGTACGGAGCTTGGGGTTCATGCGTTCATCGCCTTTTCGAGGGCTTCCGAGGCCTGCCTGCACAGGTGCGCGTATTCGGCCGAGGTGCGGGACGATTCGCCGCGTTCGGCGTCGGGAGAAATGGACAGATCGGCATGGAGCCGCCCCGGCCGCGCGGCCATGACGATCACCCGCTGGGACAGGTACACCGACTCGAACACCGAGTGCGTGACGAACACGGCGGTGAAGCGCTGGTCCTGCCACAGCCGCAGCAGGTCGTTGTTGAGCTTGAAGCGCGTGATCTCGTCCAGCGCCGCGAAGGGCTCGTCCAGCAGCAGGACCTGCGGCCGGGTCACGATGGCCCGGGCGATGGAGACGCGCATCTTCATGCCACCGGACAGCTCGCGCGGCAGGGCATGCTCGAATCCCTTCAGCCCGACCTTCTCGAGCGCCTCGGCGGCGCGCCGCCGGGCCTCGTCGCGCGGCACGCCCGCCAGGTCCAGCGGCAGCGTGGTGTTGGACAGCGCCGTCTCCCAGGGCATCAGCGTGGGTTCCTGGAAGACGAAGCCGACCGCCCCCTTGGCCCCCTGCCGCACGACATCGCCGGCGGTCGGCTCGGACAGTCCGGCGATCATGCGCAGCACCGTGCTCTTGCCGCAGCCCGAGGGTCCGAGCAGGCTGACGAAGCTTCCCCGCGCCAGCGACAGGCTCAGGTTCTCGACCGCCAGCGTGCCGTTGCCGAAGCGCTTGGAAATGTTCCGCAGTTCCAGCACGCGGCCGGTATCCATGGCCGTTCCAGTCATCGCATGCCGACCTTCTTGTTGACGAACTTCAGCGTGTAGGCCTTGCGCACGTCCAGGCCGGAGGGCAGCACGCCCACGTCCACCATGGACCGGTAGAAATGCTCCCAGCGCGCGTCGGTCATCGCCCCGATGCCCAGGCGCTTCGCATCGCCGGAATCGATCAGGCCGCGCTCCTTCATGGCCTGGATCGCGAAGGCGATCTGCTCGTCAGTCATCTCGGGGTTGTTGCGCTTGATCAGTTCATTGCCGGGCGACGGGTCGTCGTACAGGTAGCTGTACCAGCCCTCGATGGACGCATCGACGAACTTCTGCACGAACTGCGGCCGCTTCTCGACGTTGTCGCGCGTGGTGACGATGGTGGTCATGTAGGGATCCCAGCCGTAGTCGGCCAGCAGGAAGGACACCGGGTTCTCGACGCCGGCCTTCTTCAGCGCCAGCGGTTCGTTGGTGATAAGCCCCTGCTGCACCACCTTCTTGTCGGCCAGGAAAGGCGCCAGCGAGAAGGTATAGGGCTTGACCTGGTCGTCGGTGAAGCCGAAGCGCCCGCGCAGGTAGGGCCAGAAGGTCGCCATGCCCAGCGCGCCCACCAGCACCGTGCGGTCCTTGATCTGCTCGATCCTGTCCACGCCCTGGTTGGGATGGGCGATCAGCACGCGCGGGTCCTTCTGGAAGATCGCGGCCACCGACATCAGCGGAGCGCCTTCGCGCGCCGCGTTGAGCGAGGTGCCGCTGCTGCCCGCCGTGAAATCCACGCGCCCGGCCAGCAGCATGGGCGTGGGATTGCTTTGCGGATTGCCCAGGCGGATCTCGACGTCCAGCCCGTGCTTGCGATAGATGCCCTTGGCCACGGCCTGGAAGAAGCCGCCCCACTCGGCCTCGGCCCGCCAGCCGATGAACATCACGGCCTTCTCCGGCGCGGCGCCGGACGGCTGGGCGCCGGCAAGGCCCGGCTGCGCGCAGGCCAATGCCGCGCAGAACAAGAGCGCGCGGCGAACCCTGGAACTGGACTGCTTCATGACGATCTCCCGACAGTGACTAACATCCATCCGCGCGCGGCGGCTTCGAAATCAGAAGAACTGCTCCACGTCGATGTCGTGGTCGAGCAGGCCGGCGCCGCGCAGCACGGTCACCCAGCTGCGGTACATGGCCTTGACCTCGGGATCGTCCATGCCGAAGGGGTGGAAGAGCGTGGTCTTGAACCCGATCTCGCGCAGCAGCGCGGAGTCCTGGCCGGTATGGCGGGCCATCGCGTCCAGCGCGGCCGACGGATCGGCGTACACGACGCCCACGGCTTCGGCCAGCGCATCGGCCGTGGCGGCGAACAGCCCGGGATCGCGTGCGTAGGCCGCCTGCGTGGTCCACCAGTTCGACACCAGCGACGGATTGCCCGTGCTGGCCATCGCCAGCGAGCCCTCGCCCAGCACCTCGTCCACCGCGCGGCCCAGGCCGCGCCGCAGCATCAGGGTGACCAGCGGCTCGACGCAGATGGCGACGTCGATCTCGCCCGCGGCCAGCGCGTCCGGCATCTTGTGGAAAGGCATCGGCACCCACTGCACGCGCGAGACGTCGACGCCGTGCAGGTTGAACAGGTGCAGCGGCGCCGAGTGCGTGATACCGCCGTCCAGCGCGAAGACGCCCAGGCGCTTGCCTTCGAAATCCGACGGCCGTTCGATGGCCACGCCGTGGCGGGCGATGAGATTCATGAAGTCGGCGCTGCGGCCGGCATAGGAGCCGCGCAGCGCGGCGGCCGACACGAAGCGGGACGGCAGGTCGAACCGCTCGCGCGCCATGATGGTAAGCGTGGGGCCGGAGAAGGTCAGGTCCATGCGGTCGGCGCGCATGTCCTCGATGGCCTGCACCGCCGACCGCTGCACGAACACGGGTTCGATGCCGCGCTTGGCGAACAGGCCGGCGTCGATCGCGGTGAACAGGGGAACCAGCCCCATCATGGGGTCGGGATGGGCATCGATTCTGAGTTTCATGTCGCTCCGGCCGCTGTGCGGGTCATGACGATTTGCATGACTTTATCATGCAAATTTCGGCTGTCAATGGAACCCGGGACAGGGATAAACCCTGGGCTGGCGGACGCGTGGCGGGGACTAGGCGGAATCGACATTCATGTTCTTTGCCCGGTCTTGTCCAATGCGCAGGGGCCGGGCAGGCGGTGGAGCGCAGCGAAGCCGGTCCCGCTGCGCGGGACTACCCGGTGGGGACAGGGTGGACGGGGCGGGCGCAGAACTCGGGCCGGGGTAGCCCACTGGGCTACCCCGAAGGCCGCCCTCAAACAGCTGCGCCCTTGCTTCCCCGTCCACCCTGTCCCCACCGGCGGCTCCGAATGCGCCCCACCGCCTGCCCGGCCCCTGCGCATTGGACAAGACCTGCACCGCTAGTCACGTAGACTCACGGACTTCAGTACGGTCGTCCTGTTGAATGGGAGAAGGAGCCCTCGCTGTGTCTCGATCTGCGATCGTCACTCATCACCGCCGTAGTCCTTGATCGGTGGGGCGGGGCGGCCCGCTCGGGGGGCGCATTCGGAGCCGCCGGTGAGGGTGGGCTTGGCGGGGAAGCAAGGGCGCAGCTGTTTGAGGGCGGCAGTAGGCACAGTCCGGGGGACTGTGCCCGC
>Ga0180221_1000123_pt1 | contig 114353 bp, 113 predicted proteins | sample eDN5th37CKraftMG_FD_151339 | JGI IMG/M metagenome (GOLD analysis project Ga0180221, IMG submission 151339) | Enriched Miracle-Growth compost microbial communities from Emeryville, California, USA - eDNA 5th pass 37_C Kraft MG (version 2) (version 2) ... | reverse complement strand
GCCCAGCGACGAGCAGCCCTCGCCGGCTTCCTCACGCGCTACAACACCACACGCCCGCACCGGTCACTCAACGGCCAGACGCCCTTCGAGCGCCTGGCCGAGAGAAACAAGACTGCTGCTGCTTACAGCTAGGCCGCGCCGGGCCCGGACGGCCGATCTGCTCTTATCTGCATCTGACGCCCGGGTATCTACCTTCGAGGCAGGCAGATGGCAGATCGGCTGTGGACCACTCCAGAACCCGAGGACGAGCTCGCCGGCTGGCGGCCTGAGCGGCCCGAGCCCGCGCGCCCGGTCGACGAGCCCGCGGTCCACGCGGAGGAGCCGACGCGCGAGCTGCCGCTGACGCGGGCCTCCGAGGCGCCGACCGAGCCCATCGACGTCGCCTCGGCCGCCGCCCGCGTCCGCGGGGTGCTCCCTCCCGACGAGGCGGACGAGCCGGCGCGGGGACGCCGCCGCCGCCGGACCGACCCGGCGGCCGCCGCGCCCACGGCGGCCGCCGCGTCCGTCCGCGAGGCGCCGACCGAGCCGCAGGGCCCGCTCGACGTCACCGAGGCCGCGCGCCGCGTGCGCGACCGCCAGGCCGCCTCCGGCGGCGACGGCGGCTCGCCGTTCTCGGCCCGCACGCGTCCGGCGCCGCCGGTCGCGCCGCCGCCCGCCCGCCGCACCTGGGTGGCGCCGTTCCTGAGCGCGCTCGTCGGCGCGCTGGCCGTCGTCGTCGTGTTCCTGCTGCTGTTCCGCGGCGGCGGCGACGACGCGCCCGACCCGCTGCCCGCGACCGCCGGCCCCGGCGGCGGGCAGGCCAACGTCCGCGCGATCTACGCCCGCGCCAGCAGCTCGGTCGTCTCGGTCGTGGCGCGCATGTCCAGCGGCCGCGCGACCGGCACCGGCTTCCTCGTCGGCGGGCGCGACACGATCGTCACCAACGCGCACGTCGTCGGCACCGCCCGCGAGGTGCAGGTGCGCTTCGGCGACGACGGCCACCTGCTGGACGCCGAGGTCCTCGGGCGCGACGTCTCCACCGATCTCGCGGTGCTGCGCGTCGACCCGGGCCTGCACACCGGCAACCCGCTGCCGCTGGCCGACTCCGACGACGTCCGCGTCGGCGACGCCGTCGTCGCGATCGGCAACCCGTTCGGCCTCGACCGCACCGCCACCGCCGGCATCGTCTCCGCGACCGACCGCCACATCTCCGCGCCCAACGGCTTCGACATCGACGGCGTCATCCAGACCGACGCCCCGATCAACCCCGGCAACTCCGGCGGCCCGCTGCTGGACGCGCGCGGCCGGGTGATCGGCGTCAACTCGCAGATCGCCACGTCCGGCGCCGGCGGCGGCAACGTCGGCATCGGGTTCGCGGTGCCGTCGAACACGCTGCGCGACGTCGTGCCGCAGCTCGAGCAGGGCAAGCGCATCCGCCGCGCCTACCTCGGCGTGTCCACCACCACCGGCGATCGCGGCGCGCGCGTCGCGGAGGTCACGCCCAGCGGGCCCGCCGACACGGGCGGCATCCGCGTCGGCGACGACATCATCCGCGTCGGCGGCCGCGCCGTGAACGACTCCGACGACCTCGGCAGCGTCGTGCAGGAGTTCAAGCCGGGCGACACGGTCGAGGTCGAGGTCGTCCGCGACGGCGTCGAGCGCACCATCGAGGTCCGACTCGGGACGCGACCCGGCGGCTAGGCCCATGCACTTCGTCGATCCGCTGTTCCTGCTGACGCTCGTGGCGCTCGGCGCGGGCGTCGTCGCCTACGTCGCGGTCGCGGTGCGCCGCCGCCGGCGCGGCACCGCGTTCGCCAACCCCGCGCTGATCCCCAACGTGGCGCCCAGCTCGCCGCGCTGGCGCCGCCACCTGCCGCTGGCGATCTACGCGCTGGCGCTCGCCGCGCTGCTGATCGCGATCGCCAAGCCGACGACGACGGTCGCCGTGCCCGACGAGCGCGCCTCGATCATGCTCGTCACCGACGTGTCCGGGTCGATGACCGCGACCGACGTGGCGCCCAACCGCATGCGCGCCGCGCGCGGGGCGGCCCGGCGGTTCGTCGAGGACGTGCCCGACCGGATCCGCGTCGGCGTCATGGCGTTCAACCAGCGCCCGCACACGCTGCAGCGCCCGACGCGCGACCGCGCGGAGGTCATGCAGGCGCTGAACCGCATGCGCCCCAGCGGCGGCACCGCGACCGGCGAGGCGCTGAAGGCGGCGCTGCAGGTGCTGCGCCCGCCGCTGGAGGAGGGCGAGGAGCCCGCGCCCGCCGCGATCGTGCTGCTGTCCGACGGCGAGTCGGTCACCGGGCGCGACCCGGTCGCCGTCGCCCGCGAGGCGGCCGACGCGCGCGTGCCGATCTACACGGTGGCGCTGGGCACCGACGCGGGCACGATCGAGGTCCGCCGCCGCGACGGGACGACCGTCACCGAGCCGGTCCCGCCCGATCCCGAGACGCTGCGCGAGATCGCCGAGATCTCCGGCGGCGCCGCGTTCACCGCCGCCGCGTCGGACGAGCTCGGCGCCGTGTACGAGCGCCTCGGCTCGCAGCTGGGCACCCGCGACGAGGAGCGCCAGATCACCGTGTGGTTCGTCGGCGGCGCGCTCGCGCTGCTGGGGCTCGGCGCCGCCGTCTCGCTGACGACGATGGGGCGGGTGATCTGAGGCCGTGAGCCTGACCGACCCGATCTGGCTCGTCGCGCTTGCCGCGATCCCGCTGCTGGCCCTGCTGCAGCTCCTCGCCGCCCGCCGGCGCCGCCGCCACGCCGTCCGCTTCCCCGCGCTGGGGCTGCTGGCCGCGGTCGCGCCGCGCAGCACCGCCTGGCGGCGCTGGCTGCCGGCCGCGCTCGTCCTCGCGGCGCTCGCCGGCATGGTCGTCGCGATGGCGCGCCCGGAGCGCACGGTCGCGGTGCCGATCGAGAAGGCGGCGGTGATGCTCGTCACCGACACCTCGAACTCGATGATCGCCGACGACGTCGACCCCGACCGCCTGACCGCGGCCAAGAGCGCCGCGCAGACGTTCATCGACGAGCTGCCCGACGGCCTCGAGCTCGGCGGCGTCGCCTACTCGACCGGCCCGTACGACGTGGTCGAGCCGACGACCGACCACGACGAGGTGCGCGAGATGATCGACGCGCTGTCGCCGGACGGCGCGACCGCCACGGGCGACGCGCTGCAGGCCGCGCTCGAGGCGCTGCGCGAGCACCGCGGCCAGGACGGCCGCCGCGCGCCGGCCGCGATCGTGCTGCTCTCCGACGGCCAGACGACGGCCGGCAGCGACCCGATCGAGGCGGCCGAGGAGGCCAAGCGCATGCGCGTCCCGATCTACACGGTCGCGCTGGGCACGCCCGACGGCACGATCCCCGGCCCGGGCGGCTCGACCGTCCCGGTGCCGCCCGATCCGGTCACGCTCGAGCGGATCGCCCGGATCACCGGCGGCCAGGCGTTCAACGTCGACGACGCGGCCGCGCTGGACGCCGTCTACAGCCGGCTGGGCTCGCAGATCGGCTCCAAGCGAGAGACGCGCGAGATGACCGCCGGCTTCGCGGCGATCGGCGCGATCCTGCTGGCCGCCGGCCTCGTCGCCGCGGTGCGCTTCCAGCCGCGGTTCCCGTAGCTCAGCCGGCGACCGTCACGGTCAGCGCGCCGCCGCGCACCTCCTGGCGGCCGGCGGTGGCGACCGGGCGCCAGCGCGGCCAGGAGCTGCCCGCGACCAGCACGACCAGCCGCTGCCCGGCGTCGAGCTGGATGCAGACGTCGCCGAGCTCGACGACGACCTCCGGCGCGTCCACCGGCGCGCGCACGACCGCCTCCGCCAGGTTGTCCCAGCGCCCGTCGGCCGCCTCGACGGCGAGCGTCACGACCCAGTCGCGCAGCGGCCCGCCCTCCGCCGCCACGTCCAGCCGTGCGCGGACGGGGCCGGCCAGCAGCGTGTCGGCCTCCAGCGGGGCGAGCGGGACGGCGAGCACGTCGTCGCGCTCGGCCAGCGCCCGCTGGTCGCGGATCCCGTAGCCGGGATCGGCCGCCCACAGGCGCAGCGCGCGGCCGCCGAGCGCCGGCACCGGAGCAGCCGGATCGGCGGGGAACGCGCCGCCGTGGGGGAGCGGCAGCTCGCGCTCCCGCGCGCCCGTGGGCGGCCAGGCGTCGAGCTCCCACCAGCGCCGCGCGTTCAGCACGTACGCGGTGACCGGGGGGAGCGGGGGCTCGCGGCCGTCGAGGATCGCGTCGTAGAAGTCGCACACGCGCGCGGTGAGGCCGAACTCGGCGGCGTTCGCGGCGAACCCGACGTTGCGCTCGCCGGCGAACTGCATGACCTGGACCTCGTGCGCCCACGGCCCGACGATCAGCCGGTCCCACGGGTGGCGGGAGGCGGCGTGGGCGGCGAGCGTCGCGCCGATGAACACGTCGTACCAGCCGCCGATCGACAGCACCGGCACCGTGATCTCGGCGCGGCGGGCGCGCACGTCGCGCGCCGCCCAGTACGCCTGGTCGGGCGGGTCGCGGAACCACGGCTCCGCCCAGGGCGCCAGCGCCACGAGCTCGTCGGTCGCCGTCCAGGCGCGCTCGACGTCGTCCATCCAGCGCTGCTCGGGCGGCAGCAGGCCGGCGGCGATCCACGAGCTCAGGATCCCGAGCTCGAGCACGTCGCCGCGCAGCGACCAGCCCTCGCCGTAGCGGTCGCTGGAGATCGACGGCGCGATCGCCCGCAGCGCCGGCGGCGCGCCCACGGCGGCCAGCCACTGGGTGGCGCCGACGTACGAGTAGCCGGCCATCACGACGCGCCCGTCGCACCACGGCTGGGCGGCGACCCAGGCGACCGCGTCGACGCCGTCGGGCTCCTCCTGCAGCCAGGGCTCCAGCGTGCCCTCCGACGTGCCGGTGCCGCGCACGTCCTGCACGACGATCCGGTAGCCGCGGTCGAGCGCGACGCGCGGGTCGAGGAACCCGCACGGCAGGGCGGCCTCCTTGCCGTACGGGGTCCGCCACAGGATCGCCGGGCCGGGCGGGGCGCCCTCGGGCTCCCACACGTCGGCGCGCAGCGCGACGCCGTCGCGCGTGCGCATCGCGACGTCGCGCTCGATGCGCAGCGGCGCGGCGCTCATCGCCGCGCCAGCGCCACCGCCAGGATGATGATCGCGCCGCGCACGATCTGCTGCTGGCTGTACTCGAGGCCCATGAGGATCAGGCCGTTGTTGATGAGGCCCATCAGCAGCGCGCCGGTGACCGCGCCGACGACCGAGCCCTTGCCGCCGAACAGCGACGTGCCGCCGAGGATCGCGGCCGCGATGACCGACAGCTCGTCGCCCTCGCCCCACTCGAAGCGCCCCGACTGGAAGCGGCCCGCGTAGAGCATCCCGGCCAGGCCGGCCACGGCGCCCGACAGCAGCAGCACCGCGAACTTGATGCGCCGCGTGTTGACGCCGCTGAACGCGGCGGCGGACTCGTTGCCGCCGGTCGCCAGCACGCGCCGGCCGAACGGCGTGCGCCGCAGCGCGACGTGCCCGACGATCAGCGCGGCCACCATCCAGAAGATCAGGACGGGGATGCCGAGGATCGTCGCCGTGCCGAAGATCTTCGTGAACGTCTCGTTGGAGATCGGCTGCGGCGCGGTGTCGCTGATCCACATCGCGACGCCGTGGGCGATGCCGAGCATGCCCAGGGTCACGAGGAACGAGGGGATCCGCACGACGGTCGTCAGCGCGCCGCTGATCGCGCCGCACACCAGGCCGGTGCCGAGGCCGACGACGATCGCGCCGACGAGACCGACGTCGCCGATCACCATCGCGGTCGTCACCGACGACAGGCCGGCGACCGAGCCGACCGACAGGTCGATCTCGGCGGTCGAGATGACGAACGTCATCGCCACCGCCATCACCGCGATGATCGCGCTCTGGCGGGCGATGTTCAGGAGGTTGGTCTTGTTCAGGAACCCGTCGTCGGAGAGCGTGATCGCGAAGATCGCGAACAGCACGACGAAGCCGATGTAGACGACGTACTCGCGCCAGTCGAAGCGGCGGGAGCGCGCGGCGCGCACGGTCCCGGGGGTGGCGGTCTCGGCGGCCATCAGGCGACCGCCGGGGTCGTGGTGTCCTGGAGCATGTGGTGGAGGTCCTTGTCGTCGGCGATCTCGGCCCGGGCGAGCACGCGCTGCACGCGTCCGGCGCGCAGCAGCAGCAGGCGGTCGCTCACCGCCAGCAGCTCGGGCAGCTCTGAGGAGAAGAGGAGGATCGCGTTGCCGGCATCGGCCAGCTCGCGGATCATCTCGACGATCTCGACCTTGGCGCCGATGTCGACGCCGGCGGTCGGCTCGTCCATGATGAGGACGTCGGGCTCGGTGGCCAGCCACTTGGCCAGCACCACCTTCTGCTGGTTGCCGCCCGACAGCAGGCGCGCCGGCGCCTGGATCGAGGGCGCCGCGATGCGCAGGCGCTCGACGTAGCGGCGCACGAGGTCGTTGCCGCGGCGGTCCTGGACCATCCCGCGGCGCGTGAACGTCCCCAGCACCGGCAGCAGCACGTTGTCGCGCAGGCTGTGGGCGAGCACGAGGCCCTGCACGCGCCGGTCCTCCGGCACGAGCGCCAGGCCCGCGGAGATCGCGTCGTGCGGGCGGCGGATCGTGCGGTCCTGGCCGTGGACGCGGATCGTCCCCGCGGTCGCGCGGCGCACGCCGAACAGCGTGGTCGCGAGCTCGGTGCGGCCGCTGCCCAGCAGGCCGGCCACGCCGAGCACCTCGCCGGCGCGCACCTCGAAGGAGACGTCGTTCAGCGGGTCGGCCGTCAGGCCCTCGACCTCCAGCAGCGGCTCGCCGGGCGCGCGCTTGGGCGGGCGCCAGCGGAAGCCGTCGCTGATCGAGCGCCCGACGATGTGCTCGATCGTCGCCTCGAGCGTCAGCTCGGAGGCGTCCTCGGTGATCACGAGCTTGCCGTCGCGCAGCACCGTCACGCGGTCGACGATCTCGAAGATCTCCTCCATGCGGTGCGAGATGTAGACGATGGCGATCCCGCGGTCGCGAAGCCGGCGGATCAGCGCGAAGAGGTTCTCGGTCTCGGCGCGCGCCAGCGACGACGTCGGCTCGTCCATCACGAGCACGCGCGCGTCCTGCGACAGCGCCTTGGCGATCTCGGTGAGCTGCCAGTAGGCGGTCGGCAGCGAGGAGACGGGCCGCGTCACGTCGAGGTCGATCTCGAGCTCCTCGAACAGGGCGCGCGCGCGGCGCTCGGTCTCGCGGTCGTCGATCAGGCCGGCGCGGGTGCGCGCCTCCCGATCGAGGAAGACGTTCTGGGCGACGGTCAGCGTCGGGACCAGGCTGAACTCCTGGAAGATCATCGCGATGCGCGCATCGGGCGCGACCTCGATCTCGCCGGCGTCGGGCGTGTAGATCCCGAGCAGGATCTTCATCAGCGTCGACTTGCCGGCGCCGTTCTCGCCCATGAGGCCGTGGACCTCGCCGGGGCGCAGGTCGAGATCGACGCCGGACAGCACCGTGGTGCCGTCGAACGACTTGCCGACCCCGCGCATCCGCACGACCGGGGCGGCCTCCCCGGCGCCCGCGCGAACGCGGGCGCCGGAGTCCTGACGCGGAGGGCCGTCAGCCATTGGCCGCCGCGGTGAGCTCCTCGGGCGGGGCCGAGTGGTACACCTGCTCCCAGGCGTCCAGGACGTTGTCCTGGGACACCGGCAGCGGCGGCAGCACCACGTACGGCGGGGCCTCCTTGCCCAGCAGCGCGTAGCCGGCCAGGGTGGCCTCGGCCACGCCCTGGTCGTACGGCAGCTGCGCGCCCAGGCCCTTGATCAGCCCGCCGGACGCGATGTCGATCGCCACGTTCAGGCCGAGGTCGACCGTCGTGATCGGCTGCGACGTGCCGTTCGCGGCCACGGCCTGCTTGGCGCCCTCAGCCGGGATGTCGAACCAGGCGAAGATGCCCTTCAGGTCGGGGTGCTTGGTCAGCATCGCCGACGCGGCCTTCTCGGAGTCGCCGGCCCAGTCGGGCGCGTTGATGCCCTGGTCCTCGACGATCTCCATGTCGGGGTAGTTCTCGGCCAGCGTGTCCTGGAACGCCTGCCAGCGCTGCTCGGTGGCGTAGTTGCTGGCGTCGGCGTAGTGCAGCGCGCCGACCTCGCCCTCGCAGCCGATCGCCTTGGCGAGCAGGTGCGCGGCGGCGACGCCGTTGCCGTAGTTGTCGGCCGACACGACGGAGACGTAGTCCTCGCCGGGCTTCATGTCCTTGGCCGGCGTGTCGAGGAACACCAGCTTGGCGCCCTGCTCGACGGCCTTCGAGTACGCCGACGCGGTCGCGGTCGGGTCGATCGGGATCGACAGGATCACGTCGGGCTTCTTGGCCATCACGGTCTCGAGGTCGTTGACCTGCTTGTCGGCCTTGCCGTCGGCCTGCGTGACGGCGACCACCTCGACGCCCATCTTCTCGAATTGCTCGCGAGCACCCGCCACCTGGGCGTTCGTCCAGTCGTTGCCGCCGAAGTGCATGACCAGCGCGGCGGTGGCGTTCATGCCCTTGATCTTCTCGAGCTCCTCGTCGGTGAGCTCGAGCTCGGACGCCGGCACGGCCTCCTCGCCGTACGGGCCCTTGCTGGCCACCTTGCCGCTCGCCAGGTCGGCGAGCTTCTGATCGACGGTGGCGCAGCCGTTGTCGGCCGCGGCCTCGGCGGTCGACGCCGCCCCCGTCGCGGCGGCCGTCTCGCCGCCGTTGTCGTCTTCGCTGCCGCACGCGGTGAGCGTGAGGCCCGCTGCCACCAGCAGCAGGGCCAGCAGCCTCCTGTGTCCCTTCACGATGTCCTGCTCCTCTCGGTGTGTCGCACGATGCACCTTCCTTCCTTGGGGGTCGCCCGCTCCGGGCCGCTCATGACGCCATGACGTCCTCCTGAAGCCGCGCGAGGGCGTGCGCCTGCTCGCGGGTGGCGGGGTAGAGGTCCCGGTAGAGCTCGTAGAGGCGGCCGTAGACGTCCGCGTGCTCGGGCCGCGGGCGCACCTCGTGGTCGGGCTGCGCCCAGCCGTCGCCGCCCGCGTCGACGAGCCCGACCGCGGCTCCGGCCAGCATGGCCGCGCCGTATGAGGCCCCGACGGTCTCGCGCGGGACCTCCTGGGTCATGCCGGTCACGTCGGAGACGACCTGCGGCCACAGCCCGCCGCGGGTGCCGCCGCCGACGGCGACGAGACGCCGCGGGCGCGCGCCGATCTCGTCGAGCACGTCCAGGTGGTGGCGGACCGCGTAGCCCGTCGCCTCGAGCATCGCCCGGTACAGGTGGCCGCGGCCGTGGCGGAGGGTCAGGCCGGCGACGACGCCGCGGGCGTCGGGGTCGAACAGGGGGCTGCGCTCGCCCAGGAAGTAGGGGAGGACGACGAGCCCGTCGCTGCCGGGCGGGACGGCGGCCGCCTCGCCGAGGAGCTCGTCGTAGCCGGCGGCGCCGGTGAGGTCGCGCACCCACGTGGTCAGGGCGCCCGACGTGGCCATGCCGCCGGCGAGGCTGAACGTGCCGGGCAGCACCCCGGCGGTGCACCACAGGCGCGCGTCGGGCCGCGGCGCGTCGGCCGTGGCGACGAGGAACATCGTGGTGCCGTACATGAGCATCAGGTCGCCGGGCGCGCGCACGCCGGCGCTGAGCGCCTCGGCCCAGGCGTCGACGGTGCCGGCCGCGACCGGGGTGCCGGCGGGGATGCCGGTCTCGCGCTCGCCGCGCTCGTCGACGACGCCGGCGACCTCGCCGGGCCACAGCAGGCGCGGCAGCTCGACGCCGGGCGCGATCTCCGCCGCCCACTCGTCGATCCAGGCGCCGGCCCGCAGGTCGTAGAGCGGGTCCCACTGGCTGGCGGTGTGGTGGTCGAGCACGTACTCGCCGGTCAGGCGCAGGACCGCGAAGGAGCTGGCGGTCGTGACGCGGCGGGTGCTCGCCCACACCTCGGGCTCGTGGCGCACGAGCCAGGCGATCTTGGGGCCGACTGCCTGGGTGGTGAGGCGCGAGCCGCCGCGGGCGACGATCGCGTCCGCGCCGTAGCGCTGCTCGAGCTCGGCGATCTCGGCCACGGCGCGCGTGTCGACGCCGTAGAGGATGGCGGCGCGCAGCGGGCGCCCGGCCTCGTCGGTCGGCAGCAGGCACGGGCCCAGGCCGCTGACGCACACCGCCGCGGGGCGCGGCTCGGTGGCCAGCAGCTCGTCGCAGACCGCGCGGATGCCCGTCCACCAGTCGGCGTCGGCGTCCTGCTCGACCCAGCCGGGACGCGGCATCGACGTGCGCAGCGTGAAGCTCGCGCGCGCACGGATCGTGCCGTCGTCGTCGCAGACCACGCCCTTCACGGACGAGGTCCCGACGTCGATCCCGAGCAGCCGCTCAGCCATCGGAGCGGGCGCCTCCGAGGCGGTCGAGGTCGACGTCCAGCAGGCGGCAGATCGTGGCCAGCTCGGCCTCGACGTCGCCGGGCACGGCGTGCACGTGGTTGGCGCCGAAGCGGCCGAGGATCTCCTCGACCGAGGCGTCCAGGCGCGCCCACGCGTGCGGCCAGGTGGGGCTGGAGGCCTGCTGCAGCCGGGTCGACGTGGCGTCGTCGAGCGTGACCAGCTCGCCGCGGGCGACCTGCAGGCGGTAGCGGCCGTCCAGGCGCGTGAGGCGCGCGAACGTCGCGTCGGTGGCGGCGGCGACGTGGTGGACCGACGCGCCGCCCGCCGGGAAGTAGAAGTCCGACGGGAAGAGCTGGACGTGGCGCAGGTTCTCGGCAGGATCCTCGCTGCGCGCGGCGTACCAGGTCGCGTGCTGACCGGAGTTGCAGAGGTCCCAGACGTCGTTCTCGGCGTCGTAGTGCCGCACGTCGGCGAACAGGACGGGCGTTCCGGTGAGTCCCTTCAGCAGTTGCATCGTCAGCGCGCCGTCCATGTCGGCCTCCGTCGCGCAGACGTGCGGCGCCTTCGGCCCCTCCCAGTCGTAGGGGTCGTTGAGGAAGGCTTCTGTGACGTCCATCGTGGCGAAGTTGGCGGTCAGCTCGGGCTGCGCCTTGATGCCGGTGAAGTCCAGGCCCCACTCGTCGATGAGCTCGCGCATCGCGTGGTAGGAGCGGATCTGGCGCTCCAGCAGCTCGGGGGTGAGGCGGTCGCCGTCGTAGTGGATCGTGCCGACGTGGCGCTCCAGCCACTCGCGGCCGGCGCGGACGCGGGCGTCGTCGACGAGCGCGCTGCGGCGGACGATCTCCCACTGGTCGATCTCCTCGACGTCGACGCCGAACTTGCGCCGCCACTGGTCGGTGTTGGCGACCGCGGTGTTCATGCCCATCGAGCGGCCGCCGATGCGGCCGAAGGTCGAGCCGCGCAGGGCGCCGACGGCGCCGGCGGCGCGCACGAAGCGCAGCAGCTTGTCGCGGACGGCCGGGTCGGTGGGGTCGCCATACGCGCGCTCGTGGCGGCGGCCGACCTGGTCCAGCGCGCCGCCGGCGGCCAGCATGCCGACCATGCCCGGGTAGGCGGGGTCGATGTTGCTGAGCAGCAGCAGCGGGACGTCGAGCTCGCTGGCGACGATCGCCGAGAAATGCGGGAACGCCCAGACGCAGTAGTGGAGGATCGCGGCGTCGACGCCGGCGGCACCGAGCGCGCGCGCCTCGCGGACCGCGGCGGCGCTGTCGGTGATCGGCGCGGCGACGGCCACGACCTCGTGGCCCGCGTCGCGAAGGACGGCCTCCACGGCGGCCTGCGCGGCGCGCACGTGGGAGTCGGTGTCGCCGGCGACGTAGGGGCGGCCGTCGGAGAGGCTGATGAGTCCGATTCGGGTCATTGAGCGGTAATCGATTTCTCGGTGAGGGAAGAAAGAGCGGACCTCAGGTCCGCTGGCGGGGGTAATCGATTTCTGCAACCCTAGACACGTGATCGGCGACACGTCAAGCGGGAACCGCACCGAACGTCCTCCGCGCCCGGTGCGAGCGACGATTCGCGACGTGGCGAGCGCCGCCGGCGTGTCGACGGCGACGGTCTCGCGCGTGCTCAACGGGGCGCGCACGGTCGACGCGGAGCTGGCCGAGCGCGTCAACGCCGCCGTTCGCGAGCTGGGCTACAAGCCCAGCGGCGTCGCGCGCAGCCTGCGCCGGGCCCGCACCACGGTGCTGTGCCTGATCATCTCCGACATCCGCAACCCGTTCTTCACCGACGTGGTGCGCGGCATCGAGGACCACGCCAGCGCGGCCGGCTACTCGCTCGTGCTCTGCAACGCCGACGAGGACGTCGCCAAGGAGGCCGCCTACCTCGACCTCGTCGTCGCCGAGCGGATGGCCGGCGTCATCATCTCGCCGTCGTCGACGCGCACCCGGCTGGCGCCGCTCCTGGAGCGGGGGATCCCGGCGGTCGCGATCGACCGTCGCGTCCACGACCCCGTCGACGCCGTCGTCGTGGAGTCGACGCAGGCCTCGCGCGAGGCGACCGCGCACCTGCTCGAGGCCGGCTACCGGCGCGTGGCGTGCGTCACCGGCCCGGCCGACGTGACGACGGCGGTCGAGCGCCTGGAGGGCTGGCGCGCCGCCCACGAGGACGCCGGCCTGCCGGTCGACGAGTCGCTCGTGCGCCGCGCCGACTACATGGAGGGCGGCGGCCACGTCGCCGCGCGCGAGCTGCTGGCGCTCGACGACCCGCCCGACGCGTTCTTCGTCGCCAACAGCCTCATGGCCGTGGGCGTGCTGACCGCGCTGGAGGAGGCGGGCCGCGCGGTGCCCGACACCGGCCTCGTCTGCTTCGACGACCCGTCCTGGGCGCGCCTCATGCACCCGGCGCTGACCGCGGTGTCCCAGCCGACCTACGAGCTCGGCCGCCGCGCGGCCGAGCTGCTGGCCGCGCGCATCGACGGCTCGTCGGAGCCGCCCCGGCACGTCATGCTCGAGCCGCAGCTGCGCGTGCGCGACAGCTCGACGCGCCCCTGACCGCGTTGCTCGTCAGGCTGGTTCCCTCAGGGGGAACCAAGGCGACAAGCAACGGCGGGAGACGCGGGGGCGGGGCCTAGGCGTCGGCCTCGAGCGGGCGGAACCAGCGGTCGGGCGGGTGGTGCCAGGGCCGCTCGTCGCGGCCGACGAGGAGGTCGGCCATGACGATCGTCTCGGCCTCCGGCCCGTAGGGGCCCTCGGCGACGATCCCGTCGGGGCCCATCAGCAGCGAGCAGCCGATGCACTTGCGCCCGGCCCACGGGCCGTCGGGGATCCAGCCCACGTTGGAGACGCCCACGATGTAGAGGTGGTGCTCGCGGCAGACCGGCCCGTAGGCGTTGCGCCACAGGTCGCCGTAGGGCTCGACGTCCTGGTCGTGGTCGCCCGGGACCGCCCAGGCCGACGGCGACAGGATCAGCTCGGCGCCCATCAGCCCGAGCGTGCGCGTGATCACGCGGTCCTCGGCGAACGCGTCGGCGCAGATCATCAGCCCGACCCGGCCGAGCGCGGTGTCGGCCACGCCGAGGCGGTCGCCGACCGCGTAGTAGGGGTGGCCGATGTCGAGCTCGTTGATCTTGCGGTGGTGCAGCAGGATCTCGCCGGCGGGGTCGATCAGCACCGCGGCGTTGTAGACGCGGTCGCCGTCGCGCTCGACGACGCCGGAGCACAGGTGGATCGCGTGCTCGCGGGCGGCGCGGCGCAGCAGCTCGACGGTCTCGCCGCCCGGGATCGCGTCCGCGAGCGCCGCCGCCGACGGGTCCGTCCAGCCCAGCGGGAAGCACTCGGGCAGCACGACGACGTCGGCGCCGTCGCCGGCCGCGCGGGCCACGAGCTCGATCCCGTGGTCGAGGTTGCGCTCGCGCTCGCCGCCGGCGAGGAGCGCCTGGACCATGGCGACGCGCACGGTCCGGCGGGCGCCGCCGCCGTTGGCGGTAATCGATTTCTCAGGCACGGGAGGGTTGTATCGGCGCGCGTGCCCGCCGTCAAGCGGCGGGACGCGCGCACGCCGGGCGGGCGCCTACCAGTGCACGCCCTTCATGAGGTTCGCCATCGCGATCTGCTCGACCGACGCCTTCTCGGCCGGGTCCTGCTCGCCGCGCGCCGCCGCCGAGTCGGGGAAGACCTTGTAGGCGGTGTGCAGGATCTGGTCGACGACCTTCGGCGCGAGCGCGTACAGCACCTCGCCGAACGTGCCCAGGCGCGTGTTGATCGTCTTGGGCTTCGAGCGGATCGCCTCGCACACGAGGTCGCCGGCCTCGTCGGGCGTGATCGTCGGGAACGCGTCGTAGATCTTCGTCGGCGCGATCATCGGCGTCTTCACGAGCGGCATGTGGATCGTCGTGAAGCTGATGTTGTCGCCGATCACCTCGGAGCTGACGACGCGCGTCCACGCGTCCAGCGCCGCCTTCGAGGCGACGTAGGCGCTGAACCGCGGCGGGTTCGTCTGCGCGCCGATCGACGACACGTTCACGATGTGGCCGAACTTCCGCTCCCGCATGTGCGGCAGCAGCGCCATGATCATCTTGATCGCGCCGAAGTAGTTCAGCTGCATCGTGCGCTGGTAGTCGTGGAAGCGGTCCTCGCTCAGCGCCACCGACCGCCGGATCGACCGGCCCGCGTTGTTGACGAGCATGTCGATCGCCGCGTGCTCGCTGAGCATCCGCTGCACGCACGCGTCGATCGCGTCGAGGTCCGACAGGTCGCACGGGTACACGTAGGCGGTCCCGCCGCGCGCCTCGATCTCGGCCTTGACCTCGAGCAGCTTCTCCTCGGTGCGCGCCACGAGCAGCGGGATGCCGCCCGCCGCGGCGATCTTGAGCGCGGAGGCGCGGCCGATGCCCGACGACGCGCCGGTGATGACGACGGTGCGCCCGTTGACGGCGCCCTCGAACGAGCGGTCCTTGAACAGGTCGGGGTCGAGGTTGCGCTCCCAGTAGTCCCACAGCCGCGCGGCGTAGTCCTCCAGCGGGGGTAGCTCGATCCCGGAGCCGGCCAGCGCCCGCTCGGTGTCGCGCGTGTCGAACTGGGCGGTCAGCCCGACGTACTCGACGACCTCCTCGGGGATCTGCAGGTCGGCCAGGATCGAGCGGCGGATGCCCTTCAGCGCCGGCAGCTGCATGAGCATCGACCCGACGCCCTTGGGCAGCGCGTCGGTGAGCTTCTTGTCGATGCGCACCGCCATCTGCGGCGCGTGCGCGGCGCGCGCGAACGTGTTCAGCACGTCGCCGGAGCGCATCCCGCCGCGGGTGTCGGTGAGGTGGAAGGCCTGCCCGTCGAGGTCGGGCTGGTGGGCGATGTGGTCCATCGCCGCCGCCACGTAGTCGACCGGCACGATGTTCGTCCAGCCCAGCTCGGGCCCGGCCAGCGGCACCCACTCCGGCACGTAGTGGCGCGCCTTCTGGATGATCTTGAAGAAGTAGTAGGGGCCGTCGACCTTGTCCATCTCGCCGGTGCGCGAGTTGCCGACGACGATCGCGGGGCGGTACACGCGCCACGGGACCTGCGACTCCTCGCGCGCGATCCGCTCGGCCTCGAACTTCGTGCGGTGGTAGGCCGAGGGCAGCTCCTGGCCCTGGTCGAAGTGGTCCTCGCGGAACAGGCCCTTGTAGAGGCCGGCGACCGCGATCGACGACACGTGGTGCAGGCAGCCGGCCTGCAGCGCGTTGGCGAGCGCGACCGCGTTGCGGGTGCCGCCGACGTTGGCCGCCTCGTTGGCCTCGTCGGGGGCGGTCATGTCGTAGATCGCCGCGAGGTGGAAGAAGTGATCGATGCCGGCGGCGCGCAGCGCCTCGACCTGCGCGTCGTCGAGCCCGAGGTTGGGCTGGGTGAGGTCGCCGACCACCGGCTTGACGCGCCCGGGCCGGCCCCAGCGGGCGATGAGCTCGTCGAGGCGCTCGGTGGAGCCCTCGCGCACGAGCACGTGGATGTCGCCCTGGCGCCGCTCGAGCAGCACCTCGACCAGGTGGCGGCCGATGAACCCGGTCGCGCCGGTCACGAAGTACGTCATCGCTCCCTCTCTCCAGTGGTCAGGTGCGGGAGCCTATACCCGGCGGGGCCGGGGTTCGGCCGCTTCACGCGGCGCCGGACTACCAGCCGCCGTGCCAGTCGGACGCCAGCTTCTTGGCGGCCTTCTTGCGGCGCTCCTTGCGCTGATCCAGCTTCCACTGGATGAGCGACAGGACGAGCACCAGCGTCGGGAAGAAGATGATGACCAGGAAGCCCGCGTTCGTGATGTTCTTGTCGGTCACCGGGCCGTAGGTGCCCTCCCCGTGATCGGGGTCGGCGGCCAGGGCGACGGGGGCCAGCAGCGCGAGGCTGACCAGCAGGGCGGAGGTGGTCACGGCGAGTCGACGCATCGCGGCCGGAGTATACGAGCCGGGCCGGCATGCGGGCGTCCCGCTCAAGTCCTCCGGGGACCCGCCGAACGATGCGGGCATGACCTCCCGCCTGCTCGCGCCGATCGTCGCCGCGCTCGTGGTCGCGGCCGCGACCGCGGGCGTCGTCGTGGCCCGCGGCGACGACGACGCCGTCGCCGCTCCGTTCCGGGCCGAGGTGCGCCACGCGCAGGTCGGCGACCAGGAGATCGCCTGGTACGAGCGCGGCAGCGGCCCGCCGCTGGTCATGGCGATCGGGACGGGCTCGACGATGGCCGAGTGGGATCCGGCGCTGCTGGAGCTCCTGGCCCGCCGCCACCGGCTGATCCTGTTCGACTACCCGGGCATCGGCGAGTCCTCGCCGCTGCCGAAGGGGCGCCTGACGTTCGCGTGGCTGGCCGACGTGACCGCCGACTTCATGGCCGCGATCGGCGTGCCGCAGGCCGACGTGCTGGGCTGGTCGATGGGCGGGTTCGTCGCCCAGCAGCTCGCGATCCGCCGGCCGGGCGCGGTGCGCCGGCTGATCCTCGCGGGCACGAACCCCGGCGGCGACGCCGCGGTCCTCGGCGACGACGACGACCAGGACGACGACAGCGATCCCGATCCCTCCGAGGCGCAGATCCTGCGGATGCTGTTCCCGCGCACGAAGGCGGGCCGGGCCGAGGGGCGCGCGTTCCTGCGCCGCCTGGACACCGCCTCCGAGGACGGGACCATCCCCGACGACTTCGACGTGCCGGAGGCGACGCAGCGCGCGCAGGTCGCGGCCGAGGATCCGTGGCTGCGCTCCAACGCGAATGCCGACGCGCTGCGCACGCTGTCGATGCCCGTGCTCGTCACCGGCGGCCGCCTCGACCCGGTCACGCCGCCGGAGAACGCGCGCTGGATGGCGCGCCGCATCCCGAACGCCCGCCTGCAGATCTTCGCCGACTCGCACGCGTTCCTGTTCTCGGAGCGGGCGAGGTTCGCCGCGCTCGTCGACGACTTCCTCGGCTGACGCCTTCGGACAGAATGGGCGCTATGCCCGCCGCCAGCCTGCAGCTCGAGCGCGTCGACGACGGCGCGATCGCCGTCGCCCGCCTCGACCGGCCCGAGGTCCGCAACGCGCTGGACTCGGCGACGATCGACGCGCTGTGCGCGTGCCTCGGCGAGCTGGCCGCCGACCCGGGCCTGCGCGGGCTGGTGCTGTCGACGACGAGCGAGCGCGCGCTGTGCGCCGGCGCGGACGTCGGCGAGCCGCTCGACCACGCCGGCGGGGTCGCGCGCATGGAGGGGTTCGCCCGCCTGTACGCGGCCGTCGACGCGTTCCCGGCGCCGACCGTGTGCGTGTGCGTCGGCAACGTCGTGGGCGCGGGCGCCGAGCTGGCCGCCGGCTGCGACCTGCGCGTGGGCGGCGACAACCTGCGTCTCGCCTGGGCGGGCGCCCGCGTGGGCGCGCCGGTGGGCCCGGCGCGCCTGGCTCCGCTCGTCGGCCTCTCGGTCGCCAAGGACTGGATCCTCACCGGCCGCACGATCGGCATGGAGGAGGCCGCGGCCGCCCGCTTCCTGCACCGCACCGCGCCGGCCGCCGAGGCCGAGGCGGCCGCGCTGGACCTCGCCCGCGAGGTGGCGGCGAACGACCCCGGCGGCGTGCGCACGCTGAAGGCGATGATGCGCGCGTACGAGCGCTCGGCCGAGCGGATCGCCGACGAGAACGCCCGGCTCGTCGCCTTCCAGCGCGACGGCGCGGGCCTGCCGCGCCGCTGACGCTCAGCGCCGGCGCGCCGCCCGCATCGACACGCGCGCGCCGACCTTGCGGATCGTGAAGCGCGCGGTCGTGTCGTTGCCGTTCGCGTCGCGGGCGAGCACGGTCAGCGCGTGGCGCCCGCGCGGCAGGCGCCTGGCCTGCGGCAGGACGGCGTCGCCGATCATGATCGGCCCGCGCGCGCCGAAGGTGCGCACGCGGCGGCCGTCGAGGAAGACCGAGATGCGGCTGACGTGCTCGGGGTCGGCGGCGGCCACGCGCAGGCGCAGGGTCGTGCGATAGCGGCCGCTGCGGCCGCGGTCGCCGAGGCGCAGCATCCGGATCGACGGCCCGGTGAAGTCCCCGCACGGCCCGGTGAGCCGGTCGCCGCCCGCGATCACGTCGGCGAGCGCGAGGAACGCCGGCTTCTCCGTCCAGTCCGCGCGCAGCAGCCCGAAGCGGTGGTCGGGCGTGTCGTCGGGGGCGAGGTCGCGCAGGCTGAACCAGAACGCCCCGCCGATGCGCGGGTCGGCGGCGATGCAGTGCCACGCCTCGCGCAGGAAGCCGGCCTGCTGGTCCTCCGACACGCCGCCCGGCTTCTGGCCGGCCCACACGCCCTGGTCGCAGACCGCGGAGCTGGAGGACCAGCCCATCTCGGTGAGCCAGAGCTGCTTGTGGCCGTCGCCGTGGGCGGCCATCGAGGCGAGGACCTCCTGGTAGCCGAGGAACGACCAGCGGCTCACGCGCCCGTTCGGATCGCGGTAGTACGAGGACGGCGCCGCGATGCCGCAGGCGGTGTCGGTGTGGACGCTGACCGCGTCGAAGCTGTCCTTCGCGCCGGCCGCGTAGAGCTCCTCGAGGAACGCGTAGTGGTTGCCGGTCAGGCCGCCGAGGACGACGGTGGCGCCGCTGACCGCCTTGATCGCCGGGTACGTCGCGCGCAGCAGCTCGGCGTAGGCGGCGGCGCTGGGACCGGACGGCCACCACTTCTCGGCGTCGGCCTCCTGCCAGATCTCCCACGCCTCGACCTCGGGCAGCGCGGCGGCGATGTCGCCGGCGAAGCGCGCGAAGCCGGCCGGGTCCGGAGCGGCGAGGACCTCGTCGCTGCCCGACTCCCACGACGGCGTGCCCACGATCACGACCTCGGTGCGCACGCCCTCCCAGGCGTGGCGGCGCACGGCGGCGCGGTAGGCGGCCAGCCGGCGCTGGTCGAGGACGCCGGGGGCGGGCTCCAGCTCGTTGCGGTACAGGTACACCCGCACCCAGCCGGCGCCGAGCCGGTGGACGGCGTCGAGCGCGTGGGCGTCGTCGAACTGGGAGCCGGCGAGCACGACGCCCGGCTGGGCGGCGGCCGCCGGGGCGGCGGGGACGAGGAGCGCGGCCGCGGCGACGGTGGCCAGGGCGAGACGGCGGAGTGTCACCTCCCGGTGATCGGACGCGCGGGCGCCCGGTGGATCCTCCGCGCGCGGGTTGGCGCGCGGACGGCCGTTCCTACCATGGGCGCATGGCCGTGGTGATCGCTTCCGACCTGCGCAAGGACGTCGCCGGCGCGCCGCTGCTGCGGGGCGTCAGCTTCAAGCTGGAGCGCCGCGACCGCATGACCATCGCCGGCCGCAACGGGGCCGGGAAGACCACGCTGCTGCGCATGCTCGCGGGCGAGAGCTCGATCGACGGCGGCGAGCTCGTGCTCGAGAAGAACGCGAAGGTCGCGCTGCACGACCAGCGCCCGCCGCGCGAGCGCGACGTCACCCTCCGCGACTACGTCCTGTCCGGCGCCGCCGAGCTGATCGCGCTGGAGGAGGAGCTCGCGCGCCTCGAGCAGGCGATGGCCGAGGGCGCGATGGACGACGCCACCTTCGACGCCTACGCGCGCGCCCAGGCCCGCCTGGAGGCGGCCGGCGGCTACACCTGGCGCGAGGAGGCCATGGGCACGATCCGCGGCCTCGGCTTCGACGAGGACGACCTCGACCGCCGCCTCTCGACGTTCTCGGGCGGCGAGCTGACGCGCGGCTCGCTCGCGCGGGTGCTCGTCGCCAGGCCCGACCTGCTGCTGCTCGACGAGCCGACCAACCACCTCGACATCGGCTCGCTCGAGTGGCTGGAGCAGCAGCTGGTGCAGATGGACACCGCGATCGTGCTGGTCGCCCACGACCGCTGGTTCCTGGAGGCGGTCGGCACCGCCGTCCTGGAGCTCGAGGCCGGGCGCGCCCGCTTCTTCGCCGGCCCGTGGCACAAGTGGCGCCAGGAGCAGGCCGCGCGCGAGCTGGCGCTCGGCCGCGCGATCGACAAGCAGCGCAAGGAGATCGAGCGCATGGAGCGCTTCGTCGAGCGCTTCCGCGCGAAGGCGTCCAAGGCGCGCCAGGCGCAGTCGCGGCTGAAGGCGCTGAGCAAGATGGAGCGCATCGAGCGCGACCCGCGCGACGAGCGCGAGCTGGCGTTCAGCTTCAAGCCGCCGGAGCGCTCCGGACGCGTCGTCTTCGAGCTCACGGGCGGCCGCCTGGAGGTCCCGGGACGCGTGCTGATCGAGGACGGCGAGCTGTGGCTCGAGCGCGGCGAGCACGTGTCGCTCGTCGGCGCCAACGGCACCGGCAAGTCGACGCTCGTCAAGGCGCTCGCCGGCCAGCGGCCGCTCGACGGCGGCAAGCTCTCCACCGGCCACAACGTGCAGGTCGGCTTCCTGGCCCAGCACGCCGAGACGATCGACGACACCGGCACCGTCGTGCAGGCCTGCCAGCGCGCGACCGGGCTGACCGAGAACAAGGCGCGCGCCCTCCTCGGCCGCTTCCTGTTCAGCGGCGAGGAGGCCGACAAGCCGGTCGCCGGCCTGTCGGGCGGCGAGCGCCAGCGCCTGTCGCTGGCGATCCTCGTCCAGTCGGGCGCCAACGTGCTGATCCTCGACGAGCCGACCAACCACCTCGACATCGAGAGCCGCGAGGCGCTCGAGGACGCGCTCTCGGAGTTCCCGGGCTCGCTGCTGCTCGTCTCGCACGACCGCGCGCTGCTCGACGCCGTCGGCACGCGCACGATCGCCGTCGAGGACGGCACGCTGCGCTCCTACCTGGGCGGCTGGGCCGACTACCTCGCGCACCGGCGCGAGCGCGAGGAGGCCGAGCAGGCGGCGAAGGCGGCCGCGAAGCGGGCGCCGTCCAACGGCGGCGGCAAGAAGGCCGAGAAGCCCGCCAGAAAGCCCGCGCAGTCCAAGAACGCGGCCAAGCGTCAAGCTCAACTCGAGCGTGAGATCGAGCGCGCGGAGGCCGAGCTGAAGGCGCTTGAGGAGGAGCTGTCGGACCCGGCGGCCTGGGCGTCGCCGAGCGGCGCGGAGCGCTCCACCAAGCGCCACAACGCCGCCAAGCAGCGGGTCGCGGAGCTGCTGGCGGAGTGGGAGGCGGTCGCCGCCGGGTAGGCGCGGACGCTCAGGCGAGGCCCAGCTCGCGCCCGATCCGCGCGCGCAGCGCCACGAACTCCGGCGCCTCCCGCAGCGCCCGGTCGCGCCCGTCCGGCGGGAACGGGATCGGCTCGTCGAGCACGATCCGCCCCGGGCGCGGGCTCATCACGAGCACGCGCGTGCCCAGGTACAGCGCCTCCTCGACGCTGTGGGTGATGAACAGGACCGTCTGGCCCGCCCCGCGCCAGATCGCGTTCAGCTCGTCCTGCATCCGCTCGCGCGTCAGCGCGTCGAGCGCCCCGAACGGCTCGTCCATGAGCAGGATCTCGGGGTCGTTGGCCAGCGCCCGCGCGATCTGGCAGCGCTGCTGCATGCCGCCCGACAGCTCGTAGGTGGCGTGGTCGGCGAACTCCGCCAGTCCGACGAGCGCCAGGAAGCGGTCGGCGATCTCGCGCCGCTGCCGCCGCGAGACGCCGCGCAGGCGCGGGCCCAGCGCGACGTTCTCGCGCACCGACATCCACGGGTACAGGTTCGACTGCTGGAAGACGACGCCGCGGTCGGGCCCCGGCCCGCGCACCTCGGCGTCGCCGACCAGCACGCGGCCGCGGGTCGGGTGGACGAACCCGGCCACCAGCCCCAGCAGCGTCGACTTGCCGCAGCCCGACGGCCCGACGACCGACACGAACTCGCCGGGCTCGATCTCCAGGTCGACGTGGTCGAGGGCGAGCACGTCGCCGCCGCGACCGTCGTAGACGTGGCTGACCCCGCGCAGGGCCACCCGGTGCTGCCGCGCACCGGATGGCCCCGTCGGGGCGGTCGCCGGGAGGGCGCCCGTCGAGGCCATGGCCTCAGCCGGCCGCCTGCTCGGCGAACGTCGGGTTCACGGCCTTCACGTAGTCGGCCTCCGGCTTGACCTCGGGGATCTCGCCGACCTGCCGGTTGAACTCGGCCGTCTGGAACAGGTCCTTCCCGAGCTTGCCGCCCAGGTAGTCCGGCCCGGCCTGCTCGGCCGCCGTCAGGTAGATGAGGGCCCTCGATCTGGGGCAGCACCTCGTCGGCGGTGAGGTTCAGCTCGGCGGCGATCGCCTCGGCCGCGGCCTGCGGGTCGTCGTTGAGCAGCTTGACCGCGCGGTCCTGCTGGCGCACCCACTCGGTCACCGCGTCCGGGTACTTGCTCGCGAAGTCGTTCGTCACGAGCGCGAGGTCGTAGGTGGTCTTGCCCCGCTCGGCCAGCTCGGCGCTGGTGAGGATGATCTTGCCGCCCTCGTCGACGATGCGCGCGAGGTTCGGGTTCCACACGTACGCGCCGTCGATGTCGCCGCGCGACCACGCCGCGTAGATGTCGTCGGGCTCGGCGTCGATGATGTCGACGTCGCCGGCCGACAGGCCGGCCTCCTCGATGGCGGCCAGCAGGCTGTAGTGGGTGGTCGACGCCAGGGGGGCGGCGATCTTCTTGCCCTTCAGGTCCTCCACCGACGCGATGTCGTCGCGGACGACGAGCGCCTCGGCCTCGCCGATCACGTCGAAGATCCACGGCACCTGGAACTCGATGCCGGTCGACAGGCCGCGCGACACGGGGCTCGACCCGGCCAGGCCGATGTCGATCGAGTTCGCGGCGACCGCCTCGATCACGGAGCCGCCGGAGTCGAAGATCTTCCACTCGATCTCCGTGTCGGGGAAGGCCTCCTCGAGCCAGCCGTTCTGCTTGACGATCAGGTCGCCGTTGGGGATCGCCTGGTAGGCGATCGTGATCTTCTCGGGCGCCTCCGCGGCGCCGTCGGCGGCCGCGGTGGCCGCCGCCGTGCCGGAGGTCGCGGCGGACGTGTCGCCGCCGCCGTCGTCGGAGCCGCCGCATCCGGCGGCGGTCAGGGCGGCGAGCAGGATCAGGGCGAGCAGCGCCCGCAGGGAGTGCTTCATGCGTCTCCTCGGTGAGGTGTCGTCGACAGAGCCGTCATGCCCGGCCTCTCCAGGGCACGACGAGGCGCTCGACCGCCTTCACGAGCTGGTCGAGCAGGATCGCCGCGAGACCGATCACGATGATGCAGAGCACCGCGACGTCGGTCTGCTGGAACTTCTTCGTCGACCAGGCCAGGCCCCCGATCCCGGGGAGGCCGTCGACGGTCTCGGCGGCGACGATCGTGGTCCAGGCGAACCCGATCGCCAGCCGCAGGCCGGTGAAGAACTCGGGCAGGACCGAGGGCACCACGACGTACCGCAGGACCTGCAGCCGGCCGGCGCCCAGGGCGCGGGCGGCGTCCAGCCGCGTCTTCGGGATGCCGCGCACCCCGCTGACGACCGACAGCGCGATCGGCGGGAACGAGGCCAGGAAGAGCAGCCAGATCTTCGAGGTGTCCTCGATGCCGAACCAGATGATCAGCAGCGAGAAGTAGGCGAGCGGGGGCAGGGCCCGGACAAAGTTGACGTAGGGCTCGGCGATGACCTGGAAGGGGCGGACGGTCGCGAGCAGCAGGCCGAGCGGGACGGCGAAGAGGATCGCGAAGAACAGGCCGTTGCCGATGCGCCACAGGGACGCGCCGAGGTGCTCCCACAGGAACGCGTCCGAGAGGCCCTCGCGGCCGTCGTGCACGGTGACGGACTCGACGAAGCGCTCCCACACGTCGGTGGGGCTGGGGACGAACAGGTCGGGCCAGACGTCGAGCGCGGCGACGATCCACCAGATCGCGATCACGACCGCGAGCGACAGCAGGCGCAGGGCGACGCGCAGCGCGGCGCCGTCGGGCATCCGCAGGCGGCGGCGCCGCGCGCGCGATGCGGGCACCGGGACCGGCGTATTGCCTGTAATCTCGACCATGTAAGTCGAGATTACCAAGATCGTCGGCTTCACCGGCTGTTCACCGTGGGGCCGGCCGCCGCGGGCACCCTGGCGGCATGCAGGAAGAACATCGCCATCACCTCGACGGCCGCCTGGGGCTCAACGTCCCGCGCGGGACGTGGCCGACGCCCGCGCTGCTGAAGGCCTACGAGGCCGCCGGCTTCGCCTGGGTGCAGGTCCACACGCCGCCGCTCGGCGTGCTCGCCGAGCGCGAGGACGCCCGCCGCCACGCCCGCGCGCTGCGGGCCGTCCTGGACGCGACCGCGCTGCGCCTGCTGGTGCACGGGCCCGACGACCTCAGCGCCGGAACCGACCTCCACGACCGCGCGCTCGCCGGCCTGCTCGACTACGCGGCCGAGGCGGGCGCCGAGCTGGTCGCCTACCACGGCCTCAACTTCCGCGCCTCCGAGGATGCGATCGCCGGGCGCGCCGTCGCCGAGCGCGTCGAGCTCGAGGAGCGCGCGCTGCGCCGCTTCGCGCCCGTGGCCGCGCGCCTGGGGCTGCGGGTGTGCGTCGAGAACCTCGCGCCGACCTACCCGTCGCCGCCGCGCGTCTGCCACGACCCGCGCGAGGTCGCCGCGTTCGTGCGCCGCCTGGACAGCCCGGCGGTCGCGATGCTGTTCGACGCCGGCCACGCGCACATCGCCGCCGGCCTGCGCCGCGGCGACGCGGCCGCCCAGCTCGACGACGTCGCCGACGCCGTCGGCCTGTTCCACCTGCACGACAACCTCGGCGCGCGCCGCCACGAGCTGCAGGCGCCGGGCGTCGACCCGCTGCGCCTCGACCTGCACCTGCCGCCCGGAGCGGGCACCCTGGCGTGGGAGCGCCTGGCGCCGGCGCTGGCCGGCCACGACGCGCCGCTCGTGCTGGAGATCGGCGCCGGCGTGCGCCAGGAGCCGGTCGCGCTCGCGGCCGCGGCGCGCGCGGCCCTGACGGTCCCGGTCGCGCGCGCGGCCGCCTAGACCGGGGCGCCCTCCAGCGCGAAGCGCTCGGCCGCGCCGGTCCCCGCGTCCTGCGGCTCGTCGGTGACGAGCAGGGCGATCCCGGTGCGGTACGTGCTCATCGCGACCGGCTCGATCCCGCGCTGCGCCAGCAGCTCGTCGCAGCGGCCGTCCCCGCCCTCGGACTTCGTCTCGACCAGGACCCAGTCGGCGTCCAGGCGGGCCAGCGCGCCGTCGGGGCGCACCAGCTCCAGGTCGAGGTCGAACGTCACCCGCTGGGAGCCGTCGCGCTCCAGCAGCGTCCCGCGGCGGAAGCGCGTGATCAGCGACGGCGCGAGCCCGGCCGGCAGCTCCTCGCCCGTGCGCTCGCGCAGGTGCTCGCCGAGGAACGCGCGGGCGCGGTCGAGGTTGCCGTGGTCGGCGTCGTCGCCGTCGAGGTGGTCCTTGACGGTCTCGTCGTCCTCCTGCTTGACCTTCAGCTCGAACGACGACTTGTCGCCGCCGACGTAGCGGCGGCTGCGCACCTTCCAGCGCGGCCGCTCGCCGTCGACGTGGTCGCGGTACGTGCGCAGGTCGGGCGTGTCGAAGTAGATCGTCTCGTAGCGCGACAGCCGGTCGCCGTCGACCTCGAGCGCGACGTGGTCGGCGGCGAGCGCCTCGACGACCTCGATCCACACGGGGGTCGGGACGAGGTACTTGCGGTCGACGCGCCGCTGCAGCGCCGCGCGCTGCTCGACCGTGTCGAGGTCGATGGGGTCGAGCCGCTGCACGGCGGCGAGCACGGGGTGGGGCATGCGGGCCGGTTACCCAGGTCCGTCTGGGAGGATGCCGCGCCATGTCGGTCTCCTGGGTCACGCAGGTCGGCGGCGTCGAGCTGGCGGTCGGCGCGCTCTCGGGCTGGGTCATCGCCCTGAGCGTCGACGCGCCGGAGCGCGTGCGGGCGGCCGGGGTGCGGGCGCCGCACCGGCTGCGTCAGGCGCATCTCGACCTGATCGTCATGGGCGTGATCCTCATCGCCGCCGGGCTGGCGGCACCCGGCCTGCCGACGGTCTGGCAGGTCCTGCTCGTCGCCGGCGCCTGGGTCAACCCGCTGCTGTTCCTGCCGCTGGCCTGGAGCCCCGACCAGCAGAAGCGGCTGCCCTACCGCGCGGTGACGCTCGCCTCGTTCACCGCGATGAGCGCGGGCACGGTCGCGCTGGCGGTCCACCTGATCGCCGCCGGCTGACGCTCGCGCCGGCGCCGCAGCGGACGCACGATCGAGTCCCGGTGACGCTGGCGGACCTCGCGTTCGCGACGTGAGAACGGGGCGTTCGGCGCCGATGGGGCCGCGCCGATGCCGGAGGTATGCGCTTTTCCATCCAGACCAAGCTGCTGGGTTCGTCCGCGTTCATCCTCGTCTGCCTCCTGGTGGTCGGGATCGTGGGGATCACCAGCCTGTCGTCCGTCGCCACCAAGGGCGAGAAGGTCGACGAGAAGGTCGTCACGCCGATCGTCGATCTTGCCGTCGCCCGCGCGAACCTCAACGAGAACCTCGCGCTGATCGGCAGCCACATCCTCGAGACCGACGCCGAGGCGAGCGCGGCGATCGAAGAGGAGTTCGCGGCGATCAGCGAAGAGACCAGCAAGCGCCTGGCGGCCGTCCAGCCGACGCTGCTCACGGCCGAAGCCCGCCGGCTCTTCTCGGACCTGACGGAGGCGCGCGAGCAGGCCGTCGCCGCCGCCGACAAGACGTTCGCGCTCTCGCAGGCCGGCCGCAACGCCGATGCCTACGCGACCTACACGTCCGAGCTGCGCCCGTCGTTCCAGGCGCTCATCACCAACCTCGAGAAGCTGTTCGAGAGCAAGGAGCAGGTGAGCGCGGAGACCGCCGCCGAGATCACCAGCCTGTACGAGTCGCGCCGCACGCTGTCGATCGTGATCATCGTCATCGCGCTGCTCGGCGGCTTCGTGCTGTCGTTCCTGATCGCCCGCAGCATCCGCCGCTCGGTCGCCGACGTGCGCGACCGCCTCGGCTCGCTGCGCGACCGCGACACCGCCGACCTGCAGCGCGGCCTGACCGCGATGGCGGAGGGCGACCTGACCGTCAAGGTGGAGCCGGCCACGGAGCCGATCGAGCGCATCACCGGCGACGAGCTCGGCGAGGTCGCCACGGCGACGAACGAGATCGCCGCCGCGACGGCTGCCACCGTGGAGGCCTACAACGCCACGCAGGAGGCGCTGGCCGGGATGCTCAAGGAGGTCGCGCAGACCGCCGACACCGTCGCGTCGTCGTCGGAGCAGATGGCCTCGACCTCCGAGGAGGGCGGTCGCGCCGTCTCCGAGATCGCGCACGCCGTGGGCGACGTCGCCGCGGGCGCCGAGCGCCAGGTGAAGATGGTCGGCGAGTCCCGCGAGGCCATCGAGGAGACCAGCCGTCTGGCCGACGAGACGCGCGAGCGCGCCGACGAGGGCGCCGCCGCGGCCGAGAAGGCGACCGAGGCGATGACCGCCGTCCGCAGCTCGTCGGCCGCCGTCAGCGAGGCGATGGCCTCCCTGGCCGCCAAGTCCGACGAGATCGGCGGGATCGTCTCCGCGATCACCGGGATCGCCGAGCAGACCAACCTGCTCGCGCTCAACGCGGCCATCGAGGCCGCCCGCGCCGGCGAGCAGGGCCGCGGCTTCGCCGTCGTGGCCGAGCAGGTCCGCAAGCTCGCCGAGGAGTCCCAGCAGGCCGCCGGCTCCATCTCGGCCCTGATCGAGCAGGTCCAGAAGGAGACCAACGACACCCTCGCCGTCGTCGAGGAGGGCGCCCAGCGCTCCGACGAGGGCGCCGAGATCGTCGAGCAGGCCCGCGAGGCGTTCATGCAGATCACCGACGCCGTCCGCACGGTCGGCGATCGGCTGAACGACGTCGCCACCGCGGCCGGCGAGGTCGCCGCGGTCGCCGAGGAGTCCTCGGCCTCGACCGAGCAGGTCTCGGCCTCCACCCAGCAGACCAGCGCCTCGACGCAGGAGATCGCCGCGTCGGCCCAGGAGCTCGCCGGCAACGCCGAGCAGCTCAAGGCGCTCGTCGGCCGCTTCACGGTCGCCTGAGCACCCCGTGCTGAGCGGTCGCCCCGGGCACGCCCCGGGGCGACCCCGGCGATATAAGGACAAGCTGAGTGTTGCCGATTGCCGGAGCACTATGCGCTTTTCAATCCAGACCAAGCTGCTGGGTTCCGCGGCGTTCCTGCTCGTCTGCCTCCTGGTGGTCGGGATCGTCGGGATCACCAGCCTGTCCTCCGTCGCATCCAAGGGCCAGCGGGTCGACGAGAAGGTCGTCGTGCCGTTGGCGGACCTCGCCGTCGCGCGGGCCAAGCTCAACGAGAACCTCGCGCTGGTCTCGATCCACCTCCTGGAGACCGATCGCGCCGCGCGCGCGGACGCGCAGAAGGAGTTCGCGGCCAACCGCAAGGAGATCAGCACGCGGCTGAACGCCGTCGAGCCGACCATGGTCACGGCGGAGGGCCGCCGGGCCTTCGGCGAGATGACGGAGCTGCGCGAGGCGTTCCTCGGCGCCGTCGAGCGCGCGTTCGAGCAGTCCGCCGCCGGCGACGACGACGCGGCGCTCGCGACGTTCCACGACGAGGTGCGTCCGGCGTTCGAGCCCCTCGTCAGCAAGCTCGGGGAGCTGTTCACGACCAAGGAGAACGTCGGCGACCAGACCACCGACGAGATCACCAGCCTGTACGAGTCGCGGCGCACGCTGTCGATCGTGATGATCGTCGTGGCGATGCTCGGCGGCTTCGCCCTCTCCTTCCTGATCGCGCGCAGCATCCGCCGCTCAGTGGCCGACGTGCTGGCCCGCCTCGGCTCGCTGCGCGATCGCGACACCGCCGACCTGCGCAACGGCCTCGCGGCGATGGCGCAGGGCGACCTGACCGTCAAGGTCGAGCCGTCGACGGAGCCGATCGAGCGGATCACCGGCGACGAGCTGGGCGACGCCGCCACGGCGACCAACGAGATCGCCGAGGCCACGGCGGAGACGATGGCGGCCTACAACGCCACGCAGCAGGCGCTGGCCGGGATGCTCACCGAGGTCGCCCAGACGGCCGACACGGTCGCGTCGTCGTCGCAGCAGATGGCGTCGACGTCGGAGGAGAGCGGCCGCGCCGTCTCCGAGATCGCCCATGCCGTGGGCGACGTCGCCGCGGGCGCCGAGCGCCAGGTGAAGATGGTCGAGCAGTCGCGCGGGGCGATCGAGGAGACGACCCGCCTCGCGGCCGAGACCCGCGAGCGGGCCGACACCGGCGCCGCCGCGGCCGAGCAGGCGACCGAGGCGATGTCCGCCGTGCGCGGCTCGTCGGCGGCCGTCAGCGAGGCGATGGCGTCGCTGGCCGCGAAGTCGGACGAGATCGGCGGCATCGTCTCCGCGATCACCGGCATCGCCGAGCAGACGAACCTGCTGGCGCTGAACGCCGCGATCGAGGCGGCGCGCGCCGGCGAGCAGGGCCGCGGGTTCGCGGTCGTCGCCGAGCAGGTCCGCAAGCTCGCCGAGGAGTCCCAGGAGGCCGCGGGGTCGATCTCCGCGCTCATCGAGCAGGTGCAGAAGGAGACGACCGACACGCTGGCCGTGGTCGAGGAGGGCGCCCAGCGCTCCGACGAGGGCGCCGAGATCGTCGAGCGCGCTCGCGAGGCGTTCATGCAGATCACCGATGCGGTCCGCCAGGTCGGCGATCGCCTCAACGAGGTCGCCGAGCAGGCCGGTGAGGTCGCCGCGGTCGCCGAGGAGTCGTCGGCGTCGACCGAGCAGGTGTCGGCCTCCACGCAGCAGACCAGCGCCTCGACGCAGCAGATCGCCGCGTCGGCCCAGGAGCTGGCGGGCAACGCCGAGCAGCTCAAGACGCTCGTCGGCCGCTTCACGGTCGCCTGAGACGGCGCCGTTCGCATCGCCGCGTCCCGGGGCCGCGCGCCCCGGGACGTCGGGGATCCCCGGAAGTGGCGATCCCCGGAAGTGGCCATGCACATCCTCGCGGACCGGCCGAGTACGTCGTCCATGAGGAGAGCTTCCGTCCAAACCAAGCTGCTGGGGTCCGCGGCGTTCCTGCTCGTCTGCCTGCTGGTGGTGGGCATCGTCGGGATCACCAGCCTGTCGTCCGTCGCGTCCAAGGGCCAGACGGTCGACGAGAAGGTCGTCGCGCCGATCGTCGACACGGCGGTCGCCCGCGCGACGCTCAACGCCAACAACGCGCTGCTCGCGCGCCGCGTGCAGGAGCGCGACGCCGCCGCCGGCGCCGAGCTGCAGAAGCAGTTCGAGGCCAACGCCGAGGAGATCACCAAGCGCCTCGACGCGGTCGCGGCGACGATGATCCTGCCCGAGGGCCGGCAGGCCATCGCCCAGGTCAAGGAGCTGCGCTCCGGCTTCTACACGCCGGCGCAGCAGGTGCTCGAGCTGGCGGCCGCCGGCCGCCTCGACGACGCCCGGGCTCTGTACGAGGCCGAGGTCGTCCCGGCGTTCGACCGCCTCGGGGCCGGCTTCGACCGGGTCTTCGACATCAAGGTCGGCATCAGCGCCGACACGACCGCCGAGATCACGACCCTCTACGAGTCGCGGCGCACGCTGTCGATCGTGCTGATCGTCGTGGCGCTGGTGGGCGGGTTCGCGCTGTCGTTCCTGATCGCGCGCGGCATCCGCCGGTCGGTGGCCGACGTGCGCGACCGCCTCACCTCCCTGCGCGACCGCGACACCGCGGACCTGCGCGGGGCGCTGGCGGCGATGTCGGAGGGCGACCTGACCGTCGGCGTCGCCCCGTCGACGGAGCCGATCGAGCGCATCACGCGCGACGAGCTGGGCGACGTCGCCACGGCCGCGAACGAGATCGCGGCCGCGACGGCCCAGACGATGGCGGCCTACAACGCCACGCAGCAGGCGCTGGCCGGGATGCTGACCGAGGTCTCCCAGACGGCCGGCGCCGTCGCGTCGTCCTCGCAGGAGATGGCCGCGACCTCGGAGGAGGCCGGGCGCGCGGTCGCGGAGATCGCGAACGCCGTCGGCGACGTCGCGCAGGGCGCCGAGCGCCAGGTGAAGGTCGTCGAGCAGGCCCGCACCGCGACGGAGGAGACGAACCGGCTCGCCGTCGAGGCGCGCGAGCGCGCCGACCAGGGCGCCGCGGCCGCCGTGCAGGCCGCGGACGCCATGACCGCGGTGCGCGGCTCGTCGGCGGCGGTCAGCGAGGCGATGGCGTCGCTGGCGGCGAAGTCCGACGAGATCGGCGGGATCGTGTCGGCGATCACGGGGATCGCCGAGCAGACGAACCTGCTGGCGCTGAACGCCGCGATCGAGGCCGCCCGGGCGGGCGAGCAGGGCCGCGGGTTCGCGGTCGTCGCCGAGCAGGTGCGCCAGCTCGCCGAGGAGTCCCAGCAGGCCGCGGGGTCGATCTCGGCCCTGATCGACCAGGTGCAGAAGGAGACCGCGGCCGCGCTGCGGGTCGTCGAGGAGGGCGCCCAGCGCTCCGACGAGGGCGCCGAGGTGGTCGAGCGGGCGCGCGAGGCGTTCGTGCAGATCACCGAGGCGGTGCGGTCGGTCGGCGAGCAGATCGCCGAGGTCGCCGCGCAGGCCGGCGAGGTCGCCGCGGTCGCCGAGGAGTCGTCGGCGTCGACCGAGCAGGTGTCCGCCTCCACCCAGGAGACCAGCGCCTCGACGCAGCAGATCGCCGCGTCCGCGCAGGAGCTCGCCGGCAGCGCGCAGCAGCTCCACGCGCTCGTCGGCCGCTTCACCGTCGCCTGAGCCCGCCACGCGCCTGGCTCCGCCCGATGTGGCATCGTCCGCGTCGATGAGCGGGGCGGAGCCAGAGCGCGCGGGCGGCGGCGAGTTCGCCGGCGACGCGACCCGCCGCACGTTCCTCGCCAACGAGCGCACCCAGCTCGCCTGGTGGCGGACCGGCCTGACGTCGGTCGCCGTCGGGGTCGGCGTCGGCCGCGTCGTGCCCGAGCTGGGCGGCGGCGAGCACTGGGCCTACGCCGCCGTCGGCGTCGGCTACATCGTCTACGGGCTGCTGTTCGTGCTCGTGGGGACCTGGCGTCAGCGCCAGGTCGAGCGGGCGGTGCTCGAGCACGGCTGGCGCGCCCAGGACCGCATGATCCTGCTGGCGATGACCGCGGGCGGGGTCGTCCTTGCCCTCGCCACGGCGGCCCTGGTGGTCATCGACGCCTGATGGCCGCGCCGACCGCCGACGAGCTGCCCGTCCTGCGCTGCCCCGACGCCGCCGCGTTCGAGGCGTGGATGGAGGCCGAGCACGTGAGCGCGCCCGGCGTGTGGCTCGAGTTCGCCAAGAAGGCCAGCGGCATCCCGACCGTCACCTATGGCGAGGCGCTCGACATCGCGCTGTGCTTCGGGTGGATCGACGGGCAGACGAAGTCGGTCGACGAGACCTGGTACCGCCAGCGCTTCACGCCGCGGCGCACGCGCAGCAGGTGGTCGCTGCGCAACGTCGAGAAGGTCGCGGAGCTGATCGCCGCCGGGCGGATGCGCCCGGCCGGCCTGGCCGAGGTCGAGCGCGCGAAGGCCGACGGTCGCTGGGAGGGCGCCTACCCGAGCCCCAGCCGCATCGAGGTCCCGCCCGACCTGCAGGCCGAGCTGGACGCCGACCCGCAGGCGGCCGCGTCCTTCGCCGCGCTGGACAGCCGGAACCGCTACGCGATCCTCTACCGCCTGCACGACGCCAAGCGGCCGGAGACCCGTGCGCGGCGCCTGGCGCAGTTCGTCGACACGCTGCGCCGCGGCGAGACGATCGTCTAGCGCCGGCGCTGCGCCGTACAGACCGAGGCGGTCGGCGGTCTCCGCGGCGCGCGGCGCAGCAGCCTCAATGCCGCCACCGTACGCGCCGGATCCCGGCGTACACGACTTCTTCACCGAAGCTTCACAGCCGGGTAACGGCGATCGGGCCGCGTCGCGCGAGGGTGGCGGCCATGGAGGCCGCGTCCAACGTGCTGCGCTCGGGCGAGGTGGAGGTCCACCCGGCCGACGGGCTCGTGCGCGTCGGCGGCCGGGTGGTGGCGATGTCGATGCGCGAGCTGCGGCTGCTGTCCGCGCTCGTGGAGCGCGAGGGACGCATCGTCTCGCGCGCCGACCTGTACCGCATCGCCTGGGGCGCGCCGCTGCGCGACGGCGACCGCTCGGTCGACGTGTACGTCCACAAGCTGCGCGTGAAGCTCGAGGAGGCGCTCCCCGGCCACGCGTTCATCCACACCCACTTCGGCTTCGGCTACCGGTTCTCGCCGGAGCCTTCACACGCTTTTCACAACGGCGACCCCGGGGCCTAGCAGCCTGGGCCCGCCACGCGCGGAGACCAAGGAGCTGCCCCCGTGACCCCAGGCCAGACCACGCAGATCACCCCGGCGGCGCCGGCGCCGATGCGACGCCTGCGCCCGGCGGCGGCCGACGCCGGCGCGCAGCGGCCGGTGGCGATCGAGCGCGCCGCCCGTCCGGTGCGCCTCGAGGGGCTGAACGCCTGGTACGGGTCCCACCACGCGGTCAGGGACGTGAGCCTGACGTTCCCGGCCAACGCGGCGACCGCCCTCATCGGCCCGTCGGGCTCGGGCAAGTCGACGGTCGTGCGGTGCATCAACCGCATGCACGAGGAGATCCGCGGCGCCCGCGCGCAGGGGCGCGTGCTGCTCGACGACGTCGACGTCTACCACCCGAGGGTCGACGTCGGCGCGGTCCGGCGCGCGATCGGGATGGTGTTCCAGAAGCCCAACCCGTTCCCGACGATGTCGATCTACGACAACGTCGCCGCCGGCGTGCGCCTGACCCGGCGGAAGGTGTCGCCCGATCACGTCGAGTCGGCGCTGCGGCGCGCGAACCTGTGGGACGAGGTCAAGGACCGCCTCGACCGCCCCGGCCACGGCCTGTCGGGCGGCCAGCAGCAGCGGCTGTGCATCGCCCGCGCGCTCGCCGTCGAGCCCGAGGTGCTGCTGATGGACGAGCCCGCCTCCGCGCTGGACCCGATCTCGACACTGAAGATCGAGGAGCTCGTCCAGGAGCTCAAGCAGCGCCTGACGATCGTGATCGTCACCCACAACATGCAGCAGGCGGCGCGCGTCGCCGACCGCACCGCGTTCCTGCTCGACGGGCAGGTCGTCGAGGAGGGGCCGACCGAGACGATCTTCACGGCGCCGCGCGACCGCCGCACCGAGGACTACGTCAGCGGGCGGTTCGGATGAGCGGCACCGGGATGCGCGTCCACTTCCACGAGGAGCTGGCCGCGCTGGAGACGCAGGCGCTCGGCGGCATCGACCTCGTCGTCGGCCAGCTCGACCGCGTGATGGAGGCGCTCACCCACCAGGACGTCGAGCTCGCCAGCTTCGTCATCGCCGACGACGACCGCCTCGACGGGCGCTACCTGGAGGTCAACCAGGGGATCCTGTCGCTCCTGGCGCTGCAGGCACCGGTCGCCGGCGACCTGCGCGTCGTCGCGGCACTGCTGCACGTGATCAAGCACGTCGAGCGCATGGGCGACCAGTGCGTGAACGTCGCCAAGCTCATCCCGCTCGCCGGCCACGAGCCGCCGCGGCTGCCGGAGATCGTCGAGCAGCTCGTGCACATGGGTCAGTTCGCGCGCAGCCAGGCGCTGCAGGCGAAGACGTCGTTCGCCGAGCGCGACGTGGCGCTCGCCCGCGACCTCGTGCGCCAGGACCGAGAGATCAACCGGCTCAACCGCGAGATCTTCAACACGGCGCTCGCGGTCGGCGACGACCCGGACGTGCGCGAGTGGGCGATGCACATGGTCCTCGTCGCCCGGGCGCTCGAGCGCATCGGCGACAACGCGGTCGACATCGGCGAGCAGACGGCGTTCGTCGTGACCGGCCTGTTCCGCGAGTTCACCGACTCGTCGGACCACGCCGAGACGTGAGGCCGGACGTTCACAGGGCTTTCACACCGCGGCGACAGGTCGGTAACAGGCTGCCCGGTGTCGGGGCGCGAGGCTGACCTCGCAACCCCACGAGGACGAGAAGGAGCTCTCAGTTGAGACCGACACGCACGATCACCGCGCTGGCCCTGTGCGGCGCGCTCGCCGTCGGCGCCGCCGCGTGCGGAGACGACGACGACAACGGCAGCACCGGCACCACGGGCGGCGGCGCCGCCACCGCGCAGGCCGCAGCGACGTCGCTGTCGGGCCAGATCGCCGGCGCCGGCGCGAGCTCGCAGGCGGCCGCGCAGGAGGCGTGGATCGCCGGCTTCCAGACCGCCAACCCCGACGTGACGATCTCCTACGACCCCGTCGGCTCCGGCGGCGGCCGCGAGCAGTTCGTGGCCGGCGGCACCGCGTTCGGCGGCACCGACTCGGCGCTGGCCGACGAGGAGCTCACCGGCGCCCAGGAGCGCTGCGGCGGCGTCGACAACCTGATCGAGATCCCGGCCTACGTGTCGCCGATCGCGATCGCCTACAACGTCCCCGGCGTCGAGGAGCTGAAGCTCGCGCCCGAGACGCTGGCCCGGATCTTCAAGCAGGAGATCAAGAACTGGAACGACCCGGCGATCGCCGCGACGAACGAGGGTGTCGAGCTGCCCGACCAGGCGATCACCGTCGTCAACCGCTCCGACGAGTCCGGCACGACCGAGAACTTCGTCGAGTACCTCGCCGCCGTCGCCCCCGACGTGTGGACGTTCGAGGTGAGCGGCGACTGGCCCGTGAAGGGCGGCGAGGCGGCCGAGGGCACGTCCGGCGTCGTGGACGCGATCCGCAACGGCGAGGGCTCGATCGGCTACGCCGACGCCAGCCAGGTCGGCGATCTCGGCGTCGTGCAGGTGCAGGTCGGCGAGGACTTCGTCGGCCCGACCCCCGAGGCGGCGGCCGAGATCTTCGCCGACTCGGAGCGCACCGAGGGCGAGGGCGCGAACGTGTTCACGTACACGCTGAACCGTGAAACGGAGGCCTCGGGCACGTACCCGATCGTGCTCGTGTCCTACCTGATGGCCTGCACGCAGTACGACTCGGCGCAGGAGGCCGACATCGTCAAGGCCTACCTGAGCTACCTGATCAGCCCGGAGGGCCAGGATGCCGCCGCCCAGGCGGCCGGCTCGGCTCCGATCTCCGACGAGACTCGGGCGCTGATCCAGCCCGCCATCGACGCGATCGGCGGTGGCTCGGCCTCCTAGCCGGCCCCGCCGCCCGACCCCGCCCGAGGAACCGACGCCCATGAGCGCCACACCCCACACGACCAGCCTCGCCGCTCGTCGCCGTCGTGGCGTGCGCGGCGCCGGCGACCGAATGTTCGCCGGCGCCGCCGTCGGGGCCGGGGCCGTCATCCTGGCCCTCCTGGGCGGGGTGGCCGTCTTCCTGCTCGTGAAGGCGTGGCCGGCCATCACCGCCGACGCCGACGAGATCCCCGGCGACGGCGGCCTGCTGTCCTACATCTGGCCGCTCGCCTTCGGCACGCTGCTGGCCGCGGTCCTCGCGATCCTCATCGCGGTGCCGATGGCCGTCGGCGTGTCGCTGTTCATCAGCCACTACGCGCCGCGCTGGCTCGCCCAGCCGCTCGGCTACGTCGTCGACCTCCTCGCCGCGGTGCCCAGCATCGTCTACGGCCTGTGGGGCATCGCGGTGCTCGGCCCCGCCTCGGTCGACCTCCTGCGCTGGCTGCAGGACAACCTCGGCTTCCTGCCGTTCTTCGTCGGCCCCGCGTCGGCCACCGGCCGCACGATGCTCGTCGTCGGCGTGGTCCTCGCGGTGATGATCCTGCCGATCATCTGCGCCGTGACGCGCGAGGTGTTCTCGCAGACGCCGCGGTCGCAGATCGAGGGCGCGCTCGCGCTCGGCGCCACCCGCTGGGAGATGATGCGGATGACCGTCCTGCCGTTCGGGCGCTCGGCGATCATCGGCGGGTCGATGCTCGGCCTCGGCCGCGCGCTGGGCGAGACCATGGCCGTCGCGATCATCCTGTCGGTCTCCGGCGGGGTGACGGTCAACCTGATCAGCTCCGGCAACCCGTCGACGATCGCCGCGAACATCGCGCTGGACTTCCCCGAGTCGTCCGGGCTGGGCGTGAACGTGCTGATCGCCTCCGGCCTCGTGCTGTTCGCGATCACGCTGGTCGTCAACATGGCCGCGCGCGCGGTCATCGAGCGCACCGAGCGGGCGAGGCGCGCATGAGCACCCTGGACGTCATGCGGCCGTCGCTGCCCTCCTGGGGGCCGTGGGCGCCGCCGGCCGCCGCGCTGGCGGCCGCCGTCGCGCTGGCGATCGCCACCGACATCGGCACGGGCGTGCTCCTCGTCGGCGCGGTCGTCGTCGCGGCCGCCGTCGTGTACGCGTGGTCGCGGGTCGTCGAGGGCGGCCGGCGCGCGCTGGACCGGCTCGTGACCGTGCTCGTCGCCTCCGCGTTCGCGCTCGCGGTCATCCCGCTGATCTCGGTGCTCTACACCGTGATCGTCAAGGGCGCCGAGCGCTTCGACTGGGCGTTCTTCACGGAGACCGGCCGCAACGTCGTCGGCGCGGGCGGCGGCGCGTGGCACGCGATCGTCGGCACGCTCGTCATCACCGGCGTGGCGACCGTCGCCTCGGTGCCGATCGGGATCATGGCCGCGATCTACCTGCAGGAGTACGGGCAGGGGCGGCTGAAGCGGTGGCTCACGTTCTTCGTCGACGTGATGACCGGCATCCCCTCGATCGTCGCCGGCCTGTTCGCGTTCGCGCTGTTCGCGATCTTCTTCGGGCCCGGCGTGCGCATGGGCGTCATGGGCGCCGTCGCGCTGTCGGTCCTGATGATCCCGATCGTCGTGCGCTCGACCGAGGAGATGCTGAAGGTCGTGCCCAACGGGCTGCGCGAGGCGTCGTACGCGCTGGGCGTGCCGAAGTGGCGCACGGTCGTGAGCGTCGTCCTGCCGACGGCGCTGGCCGGCATCGTCACGGGCGTGATGGTCGCCGTCGCGCGGGTGATCGGCGAGACCGCGCCGCTGCTGATCACCACCGGCACGATCACCAGCCTCAACGCGAACCCGTTCAGCGGCCGCATGGAGCCGCTGCCGGTGTACGCCTACAGCCAGTACAAGCACCCGGGCGTCCCGCCCGAGCCGTACTTCGCGCGCGCGTGGGCGGCGGCGCTGACGCTGATCGCCATCGTCATGCTGCTGAACCTCGTCGCGCGGCTCATCTACAAGCGCTTCGGCACGGAGATCCGCGGATGACCGAGCACGCATCGACCGCCGCCGGCGAGGCCGCGGCCACCGCCGCCCCGCGCGGCGGCGCCGCCACGGTGGAGGCCGTCGCGGCCAAGGCCGTCGAGGTCAGCGACCTGAACCTGTACTACGGCGACTTCCACGCCGTGAAGGACGTCAACCTGCGCATCGAGCCCAACGCGGTGACGGCGCTGATCGGCTCCTCCGGCTGCGGCAAGTCGACGTTCCTGCGCTCGCTGAACCGCATGCACGAGCTGGTGCCGGGCGGCCGGGTCGAGGGGTCGATCCGCCTCGACGGCGACGACATCTACGCCCCCGACGTCGACCCGGTCGCCGTGCGGCGGCAGATCGGCATGGTCTTCCAGGCGCCCAACCCGTTCCCGACGATGTCGATCTACGACAACGTCGCGGCCGGGCTGAAGCTCACGCGCCGCCGGCGCGACCGGGCGGGTCTCGACGAGATCGTCGAGCGCTCGCTGCGCCAGGCGCACCTGTGGGACGAGGTCAAGGACCGCCTCGACAGGCCCGGCATCGGGCTCTCCGGCGGCCAGCAGCAGCGGCTGTGCATCGCCCGCACGATCGCCGTGGAGCCCGAGGTCGTGCTGATGGACGAGCCCGCGTCGGCGCTGGACCCGATCTCGACGCTGGCGATCGAGGACCTCATGATCGAGCTCAAGGAGCGCTACACGATCGTGATCGTCACCCACAACATGCAGCAGGCGGGGCGGGCGAGCGACTACACCGCGTTCTTCAACATCGCGGGCGTCGGCGAGCCCGGGATGCTCGTCGAGTTCGACACCACCGAGAAGATCTTCTCCAACCCCTCCGAGCCCGCCACCGAGGACTACATCAGCGGGCGGTTCGGCTGAGCCGCCGCGCCGTCGCGCTCGGAGCGGGGATCCTGTGAACGAGCTGTGATCATCGCGCCCGCGCCCCTTGCCGCCGCCCCGGCGGGGACTAAGCTGCGGGGCATGGTCGAAGGAACGCCGGGCGTGCCCCACGGGCACGCACAGGAGGGGCCGGCGGGCGCGCCGTTGCGTCTCGCCGTCCTGGATCGCGACAGCGGGTTCCTGCAGGTGCTCGGCAAGCGGCTCGACCGCCTCGGCTGGGAGCACCGCGTCCTGGCCAGCCCCGTGTCGTCCGACGCGCTCGTCTCGATGCGCCTCAGCGCGATCGTCGTCGACCTGGCGATCCTCGGCCCGCAGGCGTGGGAGTGGCTGGAGCGCACGTGCGCCGCCCTGCCCGGCCTCGGCGTGGTCGTGTGCACCGGGCAGTCGACGGTCGCCCAGCGGGTGCGGGGCCTGCGCGCCGGCGCCGACGACTGGGTGACCAAGCCGTGCCATCCCGAGGAGGTCATCGCCCGCGTCGAGTCGGTGGTGCGCCGCCGCCGCCGCGCGGAGGCCCGCGTCGACGTCGAGCCGGTCGTGGCCGGCGAGGTCGAGATCCGCGCCGACCAGTTCCAGGCGTTCGTGGGCGGCCGCTCCGTCGACCTGACCCGCCGCGAGTTCGAGCTGATCGAGCTGCTGGCCGCCGCCCGCGGCCGCGTGCTCGAGCGCGAGGAGATCTACCAGCGCGTGTGGGGCTACGCGATGGCGCGCGGCGACCGGTCGGTCGACGTGTTCGTGCGCAAGCTGCGCCAGAAGCTCGAGAAGGCGTCGCCGAACTGGCGCTACATCCACACCCACTTCGGGATCGGGTACCGGTTCGCGCCCGAGCCGGTCGAGGGCGCGGAGGTCGTGACGCCGCTGGCCGAGGCGGTGGCGCGCGAGGCGGCGGAGTCCGCCGAGGCCGTCGAGGCGGCGGCCGATCCGGCCGCGTCCGTCTATCGTTGACGGCGTGAAGCACGTCCGCAACTTCGCGATCGTCGCGATCCTGGCGTTCGGCGTCTACGCCCTCCCGGGCGGGGACACGGCCGCCGACCTGTTCGGCGCGATCCTGTTCGTGATCCTGACGATCGGGATCGGCCTGCTGGCCGCGCGCCTGTACCGCGAGCGCCGCTTCGACATCGAGGCGCTCGGCGACCGCTGGCGGCTCCTGCTGTACGGGACGCTGGGCGCGATCGTGCTGGCGCTGGCGGCGACGCCGGAGCTGTTCGACACGGGCCTGGGCACCGTCGCGTGGATCGCGATCATGGCGGCGTGCGTGTACGCGCTGGTGCTCGTGTACCGCCACTCGCGCGAGTACTGACTTCCGTCGCGATTTCGCCGCTGTCGCGGCGCAGACTGGTGGTCCGCTGACACATCTGTCGCGCCAGGCTGTGGCCCATGGCGCGCGGGCGGCGGGGACAGGCGGCGGTGGAGCTGGTGGCGCTGCTGCCGCTGGTCGCGCTGCTGGGCCTGCTGGCCTGGCAGGCGGTGGTGGCCGGGCAGGCGGTGTGGCTGTCGGGGGCGGCGGCGCGGGCGGCCGCGCGCGCCGACGCCCTGGGCGGCGACGCGCAGGCGGCGGCGCGGCGGGTGCTGCCGCGGTCGCTGGCGCGCGGGACGCGCGTGGTGGGGGAGGGCGGCGGCGCCGGTGACGTGACCGTGCGCGTCGCGATCCCGGCCGTGGTCGGCGGGATCGAGCTGGCGGCGATCCGGACGCGGGCGCGGTTCGCGCCGCAGGAGGGCTGAGCGGTGGGGTGGCGTGGGGCGGCCGGAGGCGGCGTGCGGCGGGATCGGCGCGCTACGGGGGCTCGAGGGCAGGCGACGGTCGAGCTGGTGGGGATGCTGCCCATCCTCGTGCTCGTCGCGCTGGCGGCGGCCCAGCTGCTGGCGGCGGGCATCGCGCGGGAGCTGGCGGGCCACGCGGCCCAGGCGGGGGCGATGGCGCTGCTGCAGGGCGGCGAGGCCGGCCGGGCCGCGCGCGACGCGGTGCCGGGCTGGGCGCGCGACCGCATGACGGTCTCGGTGCGCGGCCGGCGCGTCGAGGTCGTGCTGCGCCCGCCCGCGCCGGTGCGCGCGGTCGGCGACGGGCTGGCGGCGCGGGCGGTCGCGACGGCCGGGCCGGCGTCGTGAGCGCGGTCGCGCGCTGGTTCGTGCGGCCGGCCGGCGAGGCGCGGGCGGCCGGCGGCGCCGGCCGGGCCCGCCGGGGCGCGCGCGAGGCGCCGCCGGCGCTGGCGATCGTGGCGACCGGCTCGGCCGCGCCGGCCGCCGCGGCGGCGGCCGCGCTGCGCCACGCCGGGAGCGGTCCGGTCGTGCTCTGCTGCTGGCGGGTGGCCGGCGCCGGCCGCGCGCGCGGCGCGGCGGCGCTGCCGTCCGCGCGGCGCCTGGCGGCGTCGCTCGGAGCCCGCGGGCTCGACGCGGTCGCCGCCGGCCGGCTGGTGCGCGTGGCGCTGCCGGCCGACGATGCGCAGGCGGTCGCCGCGCTGCGCCGCGCGGAGGCGGCCTGCGGCGAGGCGCCGTGCGTGCCGGTCGTGGGCGGGCCGCGCGGCGAGGCGTGGGACGCGGTGCTGGCCGAGCGCGGCCTGGTGCTCGTGCACGGCGACGATCCGGCGGTGGTGCGGGTCGCGCTGGAGCGGCTCGTGTCGGCGCGGTGCGCGGCGGCGCCGCTGGGCGCGGTGCCGCCGCGGCCGCTGCGGGCGCTGGCGGTCGCGGGGCTGATGCCGCCGGCGCCGCGCCGGCGCTCGCCGCGCGCGGCCGACGGCCAGGCCGCGGTGCTGCTCGTCGGGATCCTCTGCGCGGTCCTGCTCGGAGCGGCGGTGCTCGGGCTGCTGGCCGCCGGCGTCGGCGCGCACGGCCGCCAGCAGCGGGCCGCCGACCTCGGCGCGCTCGCGGCGGCCCGGCGCATGCACGACCTGCATCCGCGCCTGTTCGAGCCGGCGCTGATCGACGGCCTGCCCAACCCCAGCCACCTCGAGCGCGCCGCGTACCTGGCGGCGGCGCGCGAGGCCGGCGAGACGGTCGCGCGCGCCAACGGCGCCGACGCGGTCGCGGTCACGTTCCCGCACGCCGACCCGATCGCGCCGGTGCTCGTGCGCGTCGCGGTCGGCGAGCGCGTCGCGGTCACGGTGGCCGGCGCGCGCCGGCGCATCGACGTGCAGGCCAGCGCCGACGCGCAGATCGTCCCGGTCGCCGCGCCGGCGGGCGCGGCGTGGGGCGACGAGTACCGCGGCCCGTTCGCGGTGCGCCAGGGCCGGCGCATGCGGCCGGACGTGGCGCAGGCCTTCGACCGCCTGGCCGCCGCGGCGGCCGCCGACGGCGTGCAGCTCGTCATCGCCTCGGCCTTCCGCTCCAACGCCGAGCAGGCGGCGCTGTTCGCCGCCCACCCCGACCCGAAGTGGGTCGCCCCGCCGGGCACCTCGCTGCACCGCCTCGGCACCGAGCTCGACCTCGGGCCGGCGTCGGCGTACCCGTGGCTGGCCGCGAACGCGCCCCGCTTCCACTTCGTCATGCGCTACGACTGGGAGCCCTGGCACTGGGGGTACGCGCTGAACGCGGGCAGCAGCGCGGCGATGGCCCGCCGCCGCGGCGGCGACGGCGAGCGCGGGGGCGCGCTGCCGGCGTTCGTGCCCGAGCGCTACGCGCCGGCGATCTCGCGGGCCGCGCAGCGCTGGAACGTGTCGGCGACCCTGCTGGCGGCCCAGCTGCAGAAGGAGTCGGGGTTCGACCCGTCCGCCGTCTCCGCCGCCGGCGCGCGCGGGATCGCCCAGTTCATGCCCGGCACGGCCGCCGCCTACGGCCTGTCGAACCCGCACGACCCCGACGCGGCGATCGATGCCCAGGCGCACCTCATGCGCGACCTGCTGCGGCGGTTCGGCTCGGTCCCGCTGGCGCTGGCCGCCTACAACGCCGGCCCGGCCCGCGTCGCCGCCTGCGGGTGCGTCCCGCCGATCCCGGAGACGACCGCCTACGTCGCCGCGGTCCTCGGGCTCATGGGCGGCGCCGGCGACCCGGCCGGTCTGGGCGGCCTGGAGATCCGGCTGGTGCGCTGAGATGGCCGTCCGTGCCATCGGCGCCATGCCGCTCACGGTCGGCGATCGCCCGGTCCGTCCGCTCACCGCCACGGAGGTCATGGCGATGGTGGACGCCGGCATCGTCGCCGACGACGCGCCGGTCGAGCTGCTGCACGGGGCGCTCACCGAGCTGACGCCGCGCCCGCGTTGCTTGTCACCTATTGCGTGCCAGGCACGCAAAACCTGACAAGCAAGCGGGAGGAGGAGCGGCGCGGGGAGGAGGAGCGCCGCGGGGGAGACGCGTGCGTGCGCCGGGCGCGACCGGGGACAGGGGGTCCGGTCGCGCCCGCGACACACGCGGGAAAGTCCTCCGTGGGAGGAGAGGGAGAGCACGGAGGTCCCACACCCTCCATCGGAGCTCCGGCCGGGGAGCTTGAGATCCGCACGACGAATTAGTCCGTACTCGGACGATCGTCCAATCGACGCCACGGACGCCCGTCCGGCGTACAGTCCCGAGCATGGCCGCACCGCTGGTCGCCTCCGCCGTTCAGACGTCGGCGCTCGTGATCGTCGCGATCCTCGCGCTGGGCCTGCCGCTCTACCAGCTCACGCGGGACGGGGTGCTGCCACGGCCGTTCCGGCGCGGTCGCTGACCGCCCGCGGCGCCAGCGTCACCGGGATCCCGTTCAGGACCGCGGTGCCCGACACCGGCTCGAGCACCTGCTCGTCGCTGAGCACGTTGCTGTTCGCGCCCGCGTGGCGAGCCGCCGTCGCCCAGCCGACCCCGTCGGCGTCGTGGCCCCACCCGTGCGGGATCGAGACGACGCCCGCCATCACGGCGTCGGTGACCTCCACCGGCAGCTCGATCTCGCCGACCTGCGAGCGCACGGACGCCACCGCGCCGTCGACCAGGCCCAGCCGCGCCGCGTCCTCGGGGTGCACCTGCACCGTGCATCGCCGCGGCCCCGACACGAGCAGCGGCAGGTTGTGCATCCACGAGTTGTTGGAGCGCAGGTCCCGGCGGCCGACGAGCAGCAGCTCGTCGCCGTCCGCGCCCGGCGGCGCCGCCGCCAGCGCGTCGTGCAGGCGCGCCACGTCGGCGACCACCAGCTCCGGCGCCAGCCTGATGCGCCCGTCCTCGTGGCCCAGCAGCTCGGGCAGCCGCGGCTCCAGCGGGCCCAGGTCGATCCCGTGCGGTCTGGCCTCCAGGTCGGCCAGCGTCAGGTCGTAGGGGCCGGCGCGCAGCATCGCGTCGAGGATCCGCTCCGGCCCGCGCCGCGGCGCCAGCGCCTCGAGCTCGACGCCGAGCCGCTGCGCGGTCGCCGCCGCCACGAAGTCGTCCAGGGCGTCGAGGTCGGCGTCCGGGCCCTGGCCCGCCGCGATGCCGGTCAGCCGCAGCAGCGTCTCCCACTCGTCGGGCATCCCCTCGGGCCGCGGCAGCGCGGGCGGCGAGTAGTTGGCCACGTTGCGCACCGCGAACCCGTACAGGGCGATGTCGTAGTGCGAGCGCTCCAGCGGCGAGGGGGCCGGCAGGATCACGTCGGCGTGGCGCGTCGTCTCCGTCACGTACAGGTCGACGGCCACCATGAACTCCAGCGACTCCAGCGCCTCGGCCAGCCGCCCCGCGTTCGGGGTCGACACCACCGGGTTGCCGGCCAGCGTGACCAGCGCGCGCACCTGCCCGTCGCCGGGCGTCTGGATCTCCTCGGCCAGGCAGGCGGCCGGCAGCTCGCCGAACACCTCCGGGCGCCCGCGCACCCGGCTGTGCCAGCGGCCGATCCGCGCGCGCCGCGGGCCGTCGCCGGTCGCCGGGCGCGGGAACATCGCGCCGCCCTCGCGGTCGAGGTTGCCGGTCAGCACGTTGAGCACGTCGACGAGCCAGGACGCGGTCGTCCCGAACGCCTGGGTCGTCGTGCCCATCCGCCCGTACACGACCGCGCGATCGGCGGCGGCCAGCTCGCGCGCCAGCCGGCGGATCGTCGCCGCGTCGATGCCGGTCGGGACCGCGACGAGCTCGGGCGCGAACGGCGCCGCCAGCGCCGCCACCTCGTCGATCCCGTCGCACATCGCCTCCAGGCGGCCGGGAGCGGCCAGCCCCTCCTGGAACAGCGTCGCGACCATCGCCATCAGCAGCAGCGCGTCGGTGCCCGGGCGGATCGGGACGTGCTCGTCGGCCGCCTGCGCGGTGCGCGTGCGGCGCGGATCGACGACGACCACGCGGCCGCCGCGCGCCTGGATCGCGCGCAGCCGCCCGCGCACGTCGGGCGCCGTCATCAGCGAGCCGTTGGACGTCAGCGGGTTGGCGCCGAGGATCAGCAGGTGGTCGGTGCGGTCGAGGTCGGGCACCGCCACCGACAGCGGCCCGCCGAACATCAGCGCCGACGCGAGCTGCTTGGGGTACTGGTCGACGGTGCTGGCCGAGAACACGTTCTTCGTGCCCAGCGCCTTCAGCAGCACCCGCCCGTAGACCATCGCCGACAGGCTGTGGGCCGACGGGTTGCCGAGGTAGGCGGCGATCGCGTCGCGGTTGCCGCCCGCGCGCTCGAGCACGCCGCGCAGGCCGGCGTCGACGAGGGCGAACGCCTCGTCCCAGGAGCACGGCTCGAAGGTCCCGTCGCCGGTGCGGCGCATCGGCGTGCGCAGCCGGTCGTGGTCCTCGTGGAGCTGCTGCAGCGACACGCCCTTGGGGCACAGGAAGCCGTGCGAGAACACGTCGTCGGCGTCGCCGCGGATCCGCGTGACGCGGCCCCCGTCGATCGTCAGCTCCAGACCGCACGTCGCCTCGCACAGCGGGCATGTCCGGATCGCGGTGGCGGACATGGGCGGATGCTACTCCCGTGTCAGCAGGCCCCGCTCGGCCACCAGGCCCGCGTCGAGCGTCTTGTAGCCGACCGAGTCGAACACGACCGTGAGCTGGTCGCCCTCGATGCGCCCGATCGTGCCCTCGCCCCACTCGCCGTGGACCACCCGGTCGCCGACCGCGAACCCGGCCGCCTCCGGGGTCGCGGCCTCGTCCTCGCCGAGCCCCGCGTCGCACAGGTCGCAGTTCCCGCACGGCGGGTCGTAGGCCTCGCCGAAGTAGCCGAGGATGAACGCGCGCCGGCAGCCGCGCCGCTCCTCGGCGTACGCGCGCATCATCTCCACGCGCGAGCGGTCGAAGGCGTGGCGGTCCTCCTCGGCCCGGGCCGCGCGCTCGACGGCGTCCTCGATCGCGTCCAGCCCGGCGACCGCCCGCACCCGCCCGTCGTCGCGCACCTCGAGGAAGCCCTCCTCCTCGAGGCGGTGCACCGCGGTCGCCAGCTTCGTCTTCGACAGCCCCAGCTCCTCGCGCACGTCGGCCGGGTCGACCGGCCGGTTGGCGACCGCGAGCACGTGCGCGACGCGCTCCATCGCCGCGCGGTCGACCACGCCGCTCGCGAAGAAGCGCCGCAGGCCCAGGTCCTCGGGCCGGTAGAACAGCAGCGCCCGGGCGGGCTCGCCGTCGCGTCCCGCGCGGCCGACCTCCTGGTAGTAGGCGTCCAGCGACGCGCTGACGTCGTGGTGGAAGACCCAGCGCACGTCGGGCTTGTCGACGCCCATGCCGAACGCGATCGTCGCCACGACGACGTCGAGGCCGCCGTCCTCCATGAACGCGGCCTGCACCTCGTCGCGGCGCCGGCTGCTGAGGCCGCCGTGGTAGGCGGCGGCGCGCACGTCGCGCGCCGCCAGCTCGGTGGCCACCTCCTCCGTCGCCCGCTTCGTCGCCACATAGACGATCCCCGGTCCCTCGGCCGCGACCACGGCGTCCAGCAGCGCGCGCCGCTTGTGGTCGGCGTCGCGGAAGTGCTCCACGCCGAGCCAGATGTTCGGGCGGTCGAACCCGCGCACGACGATCTCGGGGTCGCGCAGGCGCAGCAGCTCGACGATGTCCTCGCGCACCGGCGGCGTCGCGGTCGCGGTCAGCGCCAGCACGGTCGGGCGGCCGAGGCGCTCGATCACGTCGCCGAGCCGCAGGTAGTCGGGCCGGAAGTCGTGGCCCCACTCCGACACGCAGTGCGCCTCGTCGACCACGAACAGCGAGACGCGCGCCTCGCCCAGCCGCGCCAGGACCTCCTCCTTGGCGAGCTGCTCGGGCGCCAGCAGCACGTATTCGAGCTCGCCGTCCTCGGCCTCCTCGAACACCGCCTCGCGCGCGCCCGCGCTCAGCGTCGAGTTCAGCAGCGCGGCGTCGTGCTCGCCGTGCACCTGGTCGCGCTGGAGGGCGATCAGCGGCGACACGACGACGGTGGCGCCGTCGATGAGCTGCCCGGCGATCTGGTAGATCGCGGTCTTGCCCGACCCGGTCGACATGATCGCCACGGTGTCGCGGCCGGCGAGGACCGACTCGATCGCCTCGCGCTGGCCGGGCCGCAGCGCCCGGAACCCGAAGCGCTCGCGGGCGATCTCGTCGATGCGGTCGGCCACCCGCCCGACCCTATCCTGAGAGGGGATGGCAGAAACGGGGGCACGGGTCCACGAGCAGCGGCGGCACCTCCCCGACGGTCCGGGCGTCTACCTGTTCCACGACGCCAAGGGCAAGGTCATCTACGTCGGCAAGGCCAAGTCGCTGAAGAAGCGGGTCGCGTCGCACTTCTCCAACCCGGTGACGCGCGGCGCCTACCAGATGACCGAGGAGATCGACTCGGTCGACTACCTGCTGGTCGCCAGCGAGGCGGAGGCCCTGCTCGTCGAGCAGAACTTCATCAAGCAGTACCAGCCGCGCTTCAACATCCGCCTGCGCGACGACAAGTCGTATCCGTTCATCGCGATCTCGATGGACGAGGAGTTCCCGCGCGTCTACTTCACGCGCGAGCGCCATCGCCGCAACCGCCTCTACTTCGGCCCGTACAGCAACGCCAAGCGGGTGCGCGGCACGCTCGACCTGCTCGGCAAGGTCTTCCAGTTCCGCTCCTGCCAGGGCCCGGAGCCGGGCCGCCGCTCCGGCTCGCCGTGCCTGGACTACTACATCAAGCGATGCGGGGCGCCGTGCGTCGGCTACGTCGACCGCGACGGCTACATGGAGGCGATCGAGGGCGTGATCGCGTTCCTGTCGGGCCGCTACCGCGAGATCGAGCGCGACCTCGAGGCGCGGATGAGGGCGGCGGCCGAGGCGCAGGAGTACGAGCAGGCGGCGCTCGAGCGCAACCGGCTCAACGCGGTCCGCTCGCTGCTGGAGCGCCAGCGGGTCGCCAACGAGGCGGTCGGCACGCTCGACGCGGTCGCGGTGGCCGTGCAGGGCACCGACGCCAACGCGCAGGTGTTCCAGGTCCGCGACGGCGTGCTCTCCGACCGCCAGTCGTTCTACCTCTCCAACGAGGGCGAGCGCGACCTCGAGCAGGTCGTGGAGGAGTTCGTCCTGCAGTACTACGCGGAGGCGATGTCGATCCCGGCGCAGATCCTCGTCCAGACGCCGGTGGACCCGTACCTGGGCGAGGCGCTGGCCGAGCGCCGCGGCGGGCGGGTCGAGCTCCGCGTGCCCGAGCGGGGCGACAAGCGCCGCATCCTCGACCTGGCCGAGCGCAACGCCAAGCTCGCGCTCGACCAGGAGAAGCTGAAGACCGAGCGCCGCCGCCAGCAGCGCGTCGAGGCGCTCGACGGGCTGCAGCGGGCGCTGGGGCTGGACGCGCTCCCGCTGCGGATCGAGTGCTATGACATCTCGAACCTGATGGGCACCCACCAGGTCGCGTCGATGGTCGTGTTCGAGGGGGGCGCGCCGAAGAAGAGCGACTACCGCCGCTTCCGCATCCGCGGCAACGAGGAGGGCGTGCCCGACGACTTCGCGGCGATGGCCGAGGTGCTCGGCCGCCGGCTGGCGCAGTGGGAGCGCCAGGCCGACCTGTCGCCGCACGACCCCGAGTACGACCCGTCGTTCGCGGCGCTGCCGAACCTGATCGTCATCGACGGCGGCCCCGGCCAGCTCTCGGCGGGCCTGGGCGCCCTGCAGGGCTTCCGCGACCGCGGCGTCGCGGTCATCTCGCTGGCCAAGCGGATCGAGGAGGTCTTCCGGCCCGGGGTGCGCGAGCCGCTGCGCCTGGCCCACGACACGCCCGAGCTGCAGCTCCTGCAGCGCGTGCGCGACGAGGCGCACCGCTTCGCGATCACCCACCATCGCGGCCGCCGCGACCGGGCGATGACGAGCTCCGTGCTCGACGACCTGCCCGGCATCGGGCCGACGCGCAAGCGCGCGATCCTCAAGCACTTCGGCTCGCCCGAGGCGTTCCTGGCCGCCAGCCGCGAGGAGCTCGAGGCGGTGCCGGGCCTGCCGGGCAAGGTCGCGCGCGACCTGTGGACGAGCCTGCACAAGACCGGCGTCTGACGCGGAGGGCAGAATGGAGCACATGGCCACCACCCGGACCGCGCCGCAGCCGGGCGAGGGCGAGCTCGCCGGCTCGCGGCTGCAGGACCTGGTCGTCATCACCGGGTTCTCGGGGGCGGGCAAGTCGACGGCGATGCAGGTGTTCGAGGACGCCGGCTACTTCTGCGTCGACAACCTGCCGCCGGAGATGATCCGCGGCCTCGTGGAGCTGTTCGTGCACGAGGGCTCCAAGGTCGAGCACGCGGCCGTGGTGTCCGACGTGCGCGGCGGCGCCTACTTCGAGACGCTGTCGGCGGTCCTCGACGACCTCGCCGCGCTCGGGGTGCGCCACCGCGTCCTGTTCCTCGACGCCGACGACACGACGCTGCTCACCCGCTACAAGGAGACCCGGCGCCGCCACCCGCTGGCGCCCGAGGGCAGCGTCGCCGCCGGCATCGCCGAGGAGCGGCGCATCCTCGCGGGCGTGCGCGCGCGCACGAACATCGTCACGGTCATCGACACGAGCGGGATCAGCGCCGCGTCGCTGCGCCGGCGCATCGCCGACGAGTTCCTGCCGCGGCAGGCGAGCACGCGGATGGCGGTCACGTTCGCCTCCTTCGGCTTCAAGTACGGCCCGGCCCGCGACGCCGACCTCGTCTTCGACGTGCGCTTCCTGCCCAACCCGCACTACGTGCCCGAGCTGAAGCCGCTCACGGGCCGCGACCCGCGCGTGGTCGAGTACGTCGGTCGCGAAGGCAAGCTCGACCAGTTCTACGGCCACCTCGAGCCGCTGCTGGACTTCCTGCTGCCGCAGTACGTGGCCGAGGGCAAGGCGCACCTGATGGTCGCGATCGGCTGCACCGGCGGGCGCCACCGCTCGGTCGCGATCGCCGAGCACCTGGCGGCGCGCTACGCCGAGCGCGACGACGTGTGGGTCGAGGTGGCGCACCGCGACATCACGAAGGCCGACCCGCCGCGGCCCCGGCAGTGATCCACCACCTCGGGGTGGAGGTGCGCGACCTCGCCGCCTCCGCGCGCTTCTACGACGCGGTCTTCTTCGCGCTCGGGATCCGGCGCTTGCACGAGGCGCCGTCGGCGATCGCCTACGGGGTGATGGAGCCGACGTTCTGGATCGTGCAGCGCGGCCGCCCGCCGGCGCCCGGCTACGGCCACGTCGCGTTCACGGCCAGCGGCCGCGCCGCCGTCGAGGCCGCCTATGCGGCCGGGATCGCGCACGGCGGGCGCAGCGACGGGCCGCCCGGCCCGCGCCCCCAGTACGGCCCGCGGACCTTCGCCGCCTACCTGCGCGACCCCGACGGCCTGCGCGTCGAGCTCGTCACCGGGTAGAGCCCTCCAGGCACCCGACCGGGGTCCTGAGATACCGTCATCCGTCGGAGAACGCGCCAGAGCACTTCAGCCAAGGAGAACGTCAGCACAATGCCCGTACGCGTCGCGATCAACGGCTTCGGTCGCATCGGCCGCAACGTCTTCCGTGCCGCGCAGGCCGCCAAGGCGGACATCGAGTGGGTCGCCGTCAACGACCTCACCGACCCCGGCACGCTCGGCCACCTGCTCCGCTACGACTCGATCTACGGGCCGTACCCGGGCACCGTCGAGGTCGAGGGCGACGCGATCGTCGTCGACGGCAAGCCCGTCCGCGTGCTCGCCGAGCGCGAGCCCGCCAACCTGCCCTGGGGCGACCTGGGCGTCGACGTCGTCGTCGAGTCGACCGGCTTCTTCACCAAGCGCGAGGGCGCGGCCAAGCACCTCGACGCGGGCGCCAAGAAGGTGATCATCTCCGCGCCGGCCACCGAGCCGGACGTCACCGTCGTGCTCGGCGTCAACTTCGAGGACTACGACAAGTCCAAGCACGACATCATCTCCAACGCGTCCTGCACGACGAACTGCCTGGCGCCGTTCGCGAAGGTCGTCAACGACGCCATCGGGATCAAGCACGGCCTGATGACGACGATCCACGCGTACACGCAGGACCAGAACCTGCAGGACGCGCCGCACAAGGACCTGCGCCGCGCCCGCGCCGCCGCGCTGTCGCTCATCCCGACCTCGACCGGCGCCGCCAAGGCCGTCGGCCTCGTGCTCCCGGAGCTGAACGGCAAGCTCAACGGCTTCGCGGTCCGCGCCCCCGTCCCGACCGGCTCGCTCGTCGACCTCACGTTCGAGGCGGCCAAGGAGACCACGGTCGAGGAGGTCAACGGCGCGCTGAAGGCCGCCGCCGACACCGGCAAGCTGGCCGGCATCCTCAAGTACACCGAGGACCCGATCGTGTCGGCCGACATCATCGCCAACCCGTACTCGTCGATCGTGGACGGCAAGCTCACGAACGTCATCGACGGGACGCTGGTGAAGGTCGTCTCCTGGTACGACAACGAGTGGGGCTACAGCAACCGGGTCGTGGACCTGGTCCAGAAGGTCCTCTAGCCGCATGCGGACCCTGGACGACCTCGACGTCGCGGGGCGGCGCGTGCTGGTGCGCGTGGACTTCAACGTCCCGCTGAAGGACGGCGAGATCACGGACGACACGCGCATCCGCTCGGCGCTTCCGACCCTGCGCGAGCTGCGCGCCAAGGGCGCGGCGAAGCTCCTGCTCGTGTCCCACCTGGGACGGCCGAAGGGCCAGCCGGTGCCCGAGTACTCGCTGGCGCCGGTCGCCCGGCGCCTGGAGGAGCTCCTGGGCGTGCCGGTGGGCTTCGGCGAGGACGCCGACGGCGAGGTCGTCCTGCTGGAGAACATCCGCTACGAGCCGGGCGAGACGAAGAACGACCCCGAGCTCGCGAAGCGGCTGGCCGCGCTGGCCGACGTGTACGTCAACGACGCGTTCGGCACCGCCCACCGCGCGCACGCGTCGACCGAGGGCGTGGCCCACCTGCTGCCGAGCGCGGCGGGGCGGCTGCTGCAGCGCGAGGTCGAGGCGATCAACGGGATCATGCAGGACCCGAAGCGGCCGTTCGTGGCCGTCGTCGGCGGCGCCAAGGTCACCGACAAGATCGGCGTCCTGACGCGCTTCCTCGAGGTCGCCGACAGCGTCCTCATCGGCGGCGCGATGGCGTTCCCGTTCCTGAAGGCGCAGGGGCACGCGGTCGGCGGGTCGCTGTGCGCCGACGAGGACGTCGAGGCCGCGCGCGGGCTGCTGGGCGACGACAAGCTCAAGCTGCCCGTCGACCTCGTGCTCGGCCGCGAGCTGTCCGCGGACACCGAGACGCAGGCGCTCGACGGCGTCGACGTGCCCGACGGCTGGATGGGCCTCGACATCGGCCCGAAGACGGCCGCGAGCTACGGCGAGCTGATCGCCAACGCCGGCACGGTCTGCTGGAACGGGCCGATGGGCGCGTTCGAGCTGGCGCCGTTCGCCGCCGGCACCAAGGCCGTGGCCGAGGCGGTCGCCGCCTCGCCCGGCACCACCGTCGTGGGCGGCGGCGACTCGGTCGCCGCCGTCGTCCAGTTCGGCCTCGCCGACCGCGTCGACCACGTGTCGACCGGCGGCGGCGCCTCGCTGGAGCTGATCGAGGGCAAGGCGTTGCCCGGAGTGGAGGCCCTGAAGTGAGTCGTACGCCCTTCATCGCGGGCAACTGGAAGATGCACAAGACGATCGCGGAGGCCGAGGCGTACGTCGCCGGCCTGCTGCCGCTCGTCGGCGACGTCGACGGCATCGACGTCGCGCTGTGCGTGCCGTTCACGGCGCTGCAGGCGGTCGTGGACTCGACGCGCGGATCGAGCGTCGAGGTGTTCGCCCAGAACATGCACTGGGCCGAGCAGGGCGCCTACACCGGCGAGATCTCGGCGGCGATGCTCAACGAGCTCGACGTCCACGGGACGCTCCTGGGCCACAGCGAGCGCCGCGAGCTGTTCGGCGAGACCGACCGCGCGCTGCAGCAGAAGGTCCCCGCCGCGCTCGCCGCGGGCCTCAAGCCGATGCTGTGCGTCGGGGAGACCGAGGAGGAGCGCGACGCCGGCGAGACCGAGCGCAAGCTGCGCCATCAGGTGCAGGAGGCGCTGGAGAAGGTGCCGCGCGAGCGCCTGGCCGAGGTGACGATCGCCTACGAGCCGATCTGGGCGATCGGCACCGGCAAGGTCGCCACGCCCGAGCAGGCCCAGGAGGCGTGCGGGTTCGTCCGCGCGCTCGTCGCCGGCTTCGACCAGGCCGCGGCCGAGCAGACGCGCATCCTGTACGGCGGCTCGGTGAAGCCCGAGAACGCCGCCGAGCTGCTGGCGCTGCCCGACATCGACGGCGCGCTCGTCGGCGGGGCCTCGCTCGAGCCGGCCTCGTTCGCGGCGATCGTCGACGCCGTGAGGGCCTGACCGATGGCGCCGCTGCCGGTGCCGTCGGTCGTGCTCGTCGTGCTCGACGGCTGGGGGCTGGCGCCCGACGGCCCCGGCAACGCCGTCTCGCTGGCGAGCACGCCGGTGATGGACGACCTGTGGGCGCGCTACCCGCACGCGCGGCTGCGCACGTCGGGGCCCGACGTCGGGCTGCCGCCCGGGCAGATGGGCAACTCCGAGGTCGGCCACCTGAACCTGGGCGCGGGCGCCGTGGTCAAGCAGGACCTGCTGCGCATCGACGAGGCGCTGGCGGCCGACCCGATCGACAACGACGTCCTGCGCGCGGCGATGTCGCGCGGCGGGCGCGTGCACCTCATCGGCCTCGTGTCGGACGGCGGCGTGCACTCGTCGCTGGACCACCTCGAGGCGCTGGTGCGCCTGGGCCGCGAGGTCGGCGTCGACGACCTCGTCATCCACGCGTTCACCGACGGCCGCGACACCCCGCCGAAGGCCGGCGCCGGCTACCTCGAGCGGGTCGAGTCGTGGGAGGGCGCGCGGGTCGGCACGGTCATCGGCCGCTACTACGCGATGGACCGCGACAAGCGCGCGGAGCGCACCGAGGCGGCGCGGGCGCTGCTCGTCGACGGTGTGGCCGAGCACCACGTCGAGCGGGCCAGCGACGCGGCGCGCGAGGCGTACGCGCGCGGCGAGACCGACGAGTTCATCACCGCCACGACGGTCGGGCCCGAGGCCCGGATCCGGCCCGAGGACACGGTGATCGCGTTCAACTTCCGGCCCGACCGGATGCGCCAGATCACGACGGCGCTGAACCACGATCCGCAGCGGTACGTCACGTTCACCGAGTACGTCGAGGGCTGGCCGTACCCGATCGCGTTCCCGCCGCACCGGCCGGAGACGACGCTGACCGCGGTGATCAGCCGGCGCGGGCTCAAGCAGCTGCACGTGGCCGAGACCGAGAAGTACCCGCACGTCACGTACTTCTTCGGCGGCGGCGAGGAGAGCGAGTACGAGGGCGAGGTCCGCCACATGGTGCCCTCGCCGCGCGACGTCCCCACCTACGACCACAAGCCGGCGATGAGCGCGCCCGAGGCCGCGAAGGCGTTCGTCGACGCGTGGCGCGCCGACGGGTTCGCGTTCGGGATCATCAACTTCGCCAACGCGGACATGGTCGGCCACACCGGGGTGATCCCGGCGGCGGTCGAGGCGGTCGAGACCGTCGACCGCTGCCTGGGCCACGTCGTCGAGGCCGTGCAGGAGTCGGGCGGCGTGTGCGTGGTCACCGCCGACCACGGCAATGCCGACCACATGCTCGAGCCCGACGGGTCGCCGAACACGGCCCATTCGCTCAACCCGGTGCCGCTCGTCGTCACGCTCGACGGGCTCGTGCTGCGCGACGAGGGGATCCTCGCCGACGTCGCGCCGACGGTCCTGCAGCTCCTGGGGATCGAGCAGCCGCCGGAGATGACGGGCGAGTCGATGATCGCCTCCGCCTGAGCGGGCGGGCGCCGTGGCCGTCTTCGACGCGCACCTGCACGTCGTCGACCCCCGGTTCCCGCTGGCGGCCAACCAGGGGTTCGTGCCGGCGCCGTTCTCGGTCGACGACTACCGGGCGCGGGTCGCCGGCCTGGACGTGCGCGGCGGCGCGGTCGTGGCCGGGTCGTTCCACGGGACCGACCAGCGCTGGCTGCTCGACGCGCTCGCGCGCCTGGGGGAGGGGTTCGTCGGCGTCGCCCAGCTTTCGGGCGACGCGAGCGACGAGGAGATCCTCGCGCTCGACCGCGCGGGCGTGCGCGCGCTGCGCTTCACGCTGCGCCGCGGCGGTGAGCTCGACGAGCGGCTCGCGCGCCGGGCGTGGGAGCTGGCCGGCTGGCACACCGAGCTGTACGTCGATGCCCGCGAGCTGCCTGACGTCGCGCTGCCGGCGGTCGTCGTCGACCACCTCGGCCTGTCGCGGGCCGGCCTGCCGGCGCTGCTGGCTGCGGTCGAGCGCGGCTGGCGGGTGAAGGCGACGGGCTTCTCGCGCGGCGACCTCGACGTGCCCGCGGCGCTGCGGGCGATCGCGGCGGTCGACCCGGGGGCGCTCCTGTTCGGCACGGACCTGCCGTGCACCCGAGCCCCGCTGCCGTTCCGCGACGCCGACCTCGAGCTCGTGCGGGAGATCGCCGGCGAGCGGGCGCTGTGGGACAACGCGGCGGCGGTCTACCGGATCTGAGGAGGGAGGAGGAGGGCGGCGGCCCACCGGCTCGCGACTGGGTCAGGGTCGTATGTGAGAGCCGGCGGACCGCCGCTGGTGCGTCCTAGGGGAGGATGCGCAAGGGCATCCTCCGGGACCTTGCTCAACGCGAGGTCAAGATCGCGTGAAACCTCGCGAAAGCCAGTCCGGGAGCTCGCGCAGCACGGCGGGGTCGATCGCATGGCCGATCGGCGACTCGCGGTAGGTGACGTCGGCGCCCGCCTCCTGGAGGCGGTCGCGCGCCTCGCGGCCGTGGTCGACCGAGATCACCGGGTCGTGCGCGCCGTGCGCGATGAACGCGCGCAGCGGGCGGCCCGGGAACGTCCAGCCTGGGACGGTCGGGATGAACCCGCTCAGCGCGATCACGCCGGCCGGCGCGGGGCGGTCGGGGCCGAGCGCGAGCGCCCAGCTCATCACCGCGCCCTGCGAGAACCCGCCGACGACCGTGCGCTCGACCGGCACGCCGGTCGTGTCGAGCAGCGCCGCCAGGCGGTCGTAGGAGGCCGCGAACGTGGGCGGGTCGGGGAACCCGACGCGCGGCACGACGTACCAGTGGCGCCCGCCGGGCGGCAGCGAGAGCGGGCCGCCGGCCGTGATCCCGAGCAGCCGCCGCTCGGGGTCGATCAGGTCGAGCAGCCCGTACAGGTCGTGCTCGTCGGCGCCGCGGCCGTGCAGCAGCACGAGCGCGCCCTCCGGCTCGCCCGCCGGCGGCCGGATGCGGTGCTCCAGCGGCGCGGCGACGTCGCGGCTCATCGGGTCGTCGCCGCGCGCGTGCGCGGGTTCGTCAGCGGGGTGAGCAGGCGCTCGAGCTGCTCGCGGCGGTCCTCGTACTGCGGCGGCAGCTTCAGCGCCTCGCCGAGCGACTCGCGCGGCTCGTCGTAGTCGAAGCCGATGTCGCGGGTGGCCAGCTCGAACAGCACGCCGCTCGGCTCGCGGAAGTAGACCGAGTGGAAGTACTGGCGGTCGATGATCGGCGTCGGGCGGGCGTCGGCCTCGCGCGCGGCGCGCGAGAACAGCTCCAGCTCGGCGTCGTCGGCGGCCGACCAGGCGACGTGGTGCACGCTGCCGGCCGACTGGATCCCGGGCTCGGCGGGCGGCGCGTCGTAGGTCAGCAGCGCGCGGCGCTCGTCGCCGGCCAGCTCCCAGGCGTCATCCCCGTCGCCGGTGCGGGCGAAGCCGATGCGCTCGAGCAGGCGGGCGCTGCGGGCCGGGTCGGCCGCGTACGCGCGCACGCCGTGGAAGCCCTGGAGGGCGTGCTCGGCGGGGATGTCGGCCGCGGCCGCGACGAGCGGCCGGTCGGGCACGGCGGCGACGACGAGCTCGTGCTCGAGGCCCTCGGGGTCGGCGAAGCGCAGCGTGCCCTCGGGCGTGCGGGTGGCGCCGTCCAGGCGCCGCTCCCAGAAGTCGAGCGCGTCCGGCGAGCCGACGCGCCACAGGACGCGGTGGACCATGCCGGCGCCGGCGCGACCGGGGCGGGCGCCGGGGAACTCGAAGAACGTGAGGATCGACCCCGGGGCGCCGGTCTCGTCGCCGAAGTACAGGTGGTAGACGTCGGGCGCGTCGAAGTTGACGGTCTTCTTGACGAGACGCAGGCCGAGCGTGCCGGCGTAGTAGTCGACGTTGCGCTGGGCGTCCGCGGTGATCGCGGTGACGTGGTGCAGCCCCTCGAGTGCCATGACGATGTCCTCTCCCGGATGAAGTAGTTGCACGCACAACTATATCACGGCGTTGCTACGGTTGCTTGCGCCGCGAACGATCCGCCCATGCCCCCGTCGTCGACCACCGCCATGCTGACCCCGCGCGAGCTGCGCGCCTGGCGCGGCCTCCTGCGCGTCCACGCGAAGCTGGTCAAGGCGCTCGACGCGGAGCTCGAGCGCGAGCACGGGCTGAGCCTGACCACCTACGAGGTGCTGCTGTACCTCAACGACGCCGACGAGGGGCGCCTGCGCATGCACGACCTCGCCTCGAGCGTCCTGCTCAGCCGCAGCGGCCTCACCCGCCTCGTCGACCGCCTCGAGCGCGACGGCTTCGTCGAGCGCCAGGCCTGCGACTCCGACGCGCGCGGCGCGTTCGCGGCGATCACCCCCGCCGGCCGCGACAAGCTCGCGGCCGCGCGCGCCACCCACCTCGACGGCGTCCGCCGTCACTTCCTCTCCCACCTCGACGACGCCCGGCAGGACCTGCTGGGCGAGACGTGGGAGCGGGTCCTCGACGGCGCCGCCTGAGCGCCCGCCGGCCGCCTCCACCGTTGTCGTCTCGCGGTCGCTCTGCGACCTCGATCCGACAACGGTGCGTCGCGCTGCGCGCGTGTTGCATTTCCTCACGCAGAAGACTTGACACGAGAAGACTGAGATTTCTATACTGTGCGCCAGCAGATGAGAACTCGACTCCAGGAGGTGGATATGGCGCTTGTTCGCTGGGAGCCCGTGTCCATGAACCGGCTCTTCAACTCCCTGTTCGACACCCCGACCGGCACCGCCGCGGTCCAGCGGCGCTGGGTGCCGGCGATGGACCTGTCCGAGACCGACGACGCGTACGTCCTCCGGGTGGACCTCCCGGGCATGTCGCCCGACGACGTCCGCATCGAGATGGAGGGGCGTGTCCTGACCGTCGCGGGTGAGCGCAAGGCCGAGCACGAGTCCGAGGAGGCGGGCTACCGCCGCATCGAGCGCTCGTTCGGCGCGTTCCGCCGCTCGCTGACGCTGCCCGACGGCGTCGACCCCGAGGCGATCACCGCCAGCTACGACGCCGGCGTGCTGACCGTGCGCGTCCCCAAGCCCGAGGCGATCAAGCCGCACAAGGTCGCGATCGCCGTGGAGGGCAAGGAGGCCAAGGCCCTCGAGGCCTGACGGCCGAGCCCCGTGTCGCCGCAGGGACGCGGCGGCCGCCGCACGGACGCGGCTTCTAGGCTCCGGGGGCGATGAGCGCCCTCGAGATCCTGTCGCGCGACCCCGGCTCGCAGGCGCGGGCCGGGGTCTTGCGCACCGCGCACGGCGACGTGCGCACGCCCGCCTTCGTCCCGCTCGCGACGAAGGCGACCGTGAAGGGCCTCGAGCCCCGCGACGTGGCCGCGCTCGGCTACGACATGGTGCTCGGCAACACCTTCCACCTGTTCCTGGATCCGGGCCACGAGCGGATCGCGGGCTTCGGCGGCCTGCACCGCTTCATGCGCTGGGACGGCCCGATCATCACCGACTCGGGCGGCTTCCAGGTCTTCAGCATGGGCCACGGCACGGTCGCCGACGAGATCAAGGGCCGCGCCCCGCAGGGCGCCGACCGCGCCGGCGCGATCCTGTCGATCGAGGAGGAGGGGGTGCGCTTCCGCTCCTACCTCAATGGCGAGGAGCGGTTCATGGCGCCCGAGACCTCGATGGAGGTCCAGGCCGCGCTCGGCTCCGACCTCGCGCTCGTGTTCGACGAGTGCACGCCGTTCCACGTGACGCGCGACTACACCGCGCGCTCGACCGAGCGCACGCACCGCTGGCTGGAGCGCTGCCTGGCCTGGCACGCCGAGCACGGGCCCGAGGGCCAGCTCGTCTACGGGATCGTGCAGGGCGGCGTCTACCCGGACCTGCGGCGAGAGTCGACCGAGGTCGTCGCGTCGGCCGCCGTCGACGGCGTGGCGATCGGCGGCTCGCTCGGCGAGCACAAGGCGCAGATCTACGAGGTCACCGGCTGGTCGACCGCGGCGCTCGACGAGCTCGCGCCCGAGAAGCCCCGCCACCTGCTCGGCATCGGCGAGATCGACGACCTGATCCGTGGCGTCGAGCTCGGCATCGACCACTTCGACTGCGCGATGCCCACCCGCATCGGCCGCCACGGGATGGCGCTCGTCCCCGACCCCGACAACCGCTGGCGCGTCGACCTGACGGCCGCGCGCTGGAAGGACGTCGACGAGCCGATCATGGACGGCTGCCCGTGCCCGTGCTGCGAGGCCGGCTTCAGCCGCGGCTACCTGCGCTACCTGCTCAAGGCGCGCGAGCTGACCGGCCTGCGGCTGGTCACCCTGCACAACCTCGCGTTCGTGCAGCGGGTGATGACCGACCTGCGCGGGGCGATCCTCGCCGGCACGCTGCCCGAGACGGCCGCCGCGCTGCGGGCCGGCGCCGCGCCGGGGCTGGCGCAGCGCGCGTAGCGCGCGGAGGTCAGCGCCGGACGGGCGACATCGGCCCCGAGCCCGGGGCCTGCGGGTTGGCCTCGGCGATGGCGATCGCCTCGCGCACGTCGCGGCGGCGCAGCGCGCCCAGGCCGACCAGCGGGTTGAGCACCCCGCGCGCCCACAGCACCGGCCCCACCCACCGCGGCGCGTAGGCCCGCCGCGCGCGCCGCTCGATCGCGTCCGCGAGCGCGTCGACGGCCTCCGACAGCGGCGCGACGCCGCCGAGCAGGCCGCCCGCGCGCGTGGCCGGGTGGGCCTGCGCCTCGCGCACCATGTCGGTGTCGATGAACGAGAAGTACGCGCAGCCGACCGCGACGCCCTTGGGCGCCAGCTCGATCCGCAGCGTGTTCGCGAGCGCCTCGACGCCGGCCTTCGACGCCGCGTAACAGGACATCATCGGCGCGTGCAGGGCGGCCGCCAGCGAGGCGATCGGCAGCACGTAGCCGCGGCGCTCGATCACGTGCGGCAGCGCGGCCCGGATCGTGCGGTAGACGCCGAGCAGGTTGACCTCGATCGTGCGCTCCCACGAGGCGTCGTCGAGCGTCGTGACCGTGCCGACCGGAGCGACGCCGGCATTGGCGAGCACGACGTCGATGCCGCCGAAGCGCTCGACGGTCCCGTCGACGGCGGCCCGCAGCGCGTCCGGGTCGGTGACGTCGGCCTCGAACCACGCGGCCTCGGGGCCGAGCTCCTCGGCGAGCGCGGCCAGGCGCTCCGGCTCCAGGCCGACGAGCGACAGGCGCGCGCCGCGGGCGCGCAGCTCGCGCGCGGTGGCGGCGCCGATGCCGCGCGCGGCGCCGGTGACGAGGACGACCTTGCCGGAGACCGGATACGACGAGGAGCGGGGCATGGAGCGGCATGGTACCGATTGGTACCGGAGTGGTCCGCGGGTTTGCCCCCCCTGGGCGAACAGCCGCAAGGGACCGAGCCCTCCGGGCGAGCGTCCCCGCTACCTGGTGTTGTCCTCGATGAGGTTGCGCATCGCGTCGACGCTCTGCTCGACGGAGTCGAACACGACGTTGCGCAGCTGCACGCGCTGGGAGTCGCTCATCGACGTGACGATCGCGATCGCCACGCCCGCGCCGATCAGCGCCAGGATCAGCAGCACGCCGAGCACGCGCTTGGCCCGGCTGCCGCGCCTGCGCTGCGGCCGCGCGGCCGCGGGCGCCGCGGCCTCCGGCGGCGGCTGGCGCCGGCGCGGCACCGGCTGGCGCGGCGCCACCGGGTGCTCGTCGGTCGGCTCCCACGTCGGGACCGCCGCGGCGGCGGCGGCGCCGGCGGGGAGCACCGACGTCGCCTCGGTCGCGCCGAGGCGGCTCGTCGCCGCGGTCGGCTCCTCCGGCGGCGCCTCGGCGGCGCGGTCCAGCGCGTCGCCCATCTCGCGCGCGGTCGCGTAGCGGTCGCGCGGGTCGATCGACAGCGCCACCGCCACCGCCCGCGCGAGCGCCGGCGTCACGTCCGGCCGCAGCTGGTCCAGGCGCGGCGGCGCCTCGCGCTGCTGCTTGAGCACGAGCTCCGACAGCGACTGCGCCTCGTAGGGCAGCCGCCCGGCCAGGCACTGGTAGGTGACGACGCCGAGCGAGTACAGGTCGGCGCGCGGTCCGGCCTCCTCGCCGGCGGCCTGCTCGGGCGACAGGTAGGCGGCGGTGCCGAGGACCGAGCCGACCTGGGTGATCGACGACTGGTCGGCGGCGCGGGCGATCCCGAAGTCGGCGAGCTTGACGATGCCGTCGGGCGAGCGCAGCAGGTTCCCGGGCTTCACGTCGCGGTGCACGACGCCCTGGCGGTGCGCGTAGTCCAGGCCGTGGCAGGCCTGCACGACGATCGCCAGCGTCTCCTCGACGCCGAGCCCCTGGCCGCCGCGGTCGCGCAGGATCTGCGCCACCGACTGGCCCGGCACGTACTCCATGACGATGAAGTGGCGCCCGGTCGCCGCATCGAGCCCCGAGTCGAAGACCTGCACGACGTTGGGGTGCACGAGCCGGGCCGCCGCGAGCGCCTCGCGCTGGAAGCGCGACACGAACGTCGGGTCGTCGGCCAGGTGCTCGGCCAGCAGCTTGATCGCCACGTGGCGCTCCAGGCGCGTGTCGAGCGCCAGGTGCACGGTCGACATGCCGCCGAGGCCGAGGCGGCCCTCGATGCGGTAGCGGTCGGCGATCATCGTTCCCTCGGTCATGGCGTCGGCGTGGCGCCTCCGGACTCGCCGGAGCCTGGCACGGTCGCGCCGCCGGCGTCGGTCGGCGGCTCCGTCGTGGCCGGCGGCTCCGTGGTGGCGGGCGGCTCGGTCGTCGTGGGCGGCGGCTGCGTCTGCGTCGGCGTCGTGTCCGACGGGGTCGTGTCGGTCGGCGTGGTGTCGCGCGGCGTCGTGTCCGTCGGCGTGGTCTCGGGCGTCGTCTCGGGCGTCGTGTCCGTGCCGGCGTCGCGCCGCTCGAAGCACTCGTCGGGCGCGATCGTGGCGAGGTTGTCGACGCCCTCCTGCAGCCGCGCGCGCAGGCCCGCGTCGACCTGGCTGGACAGGTCGTTGACCTGCGTCTGGAGCGCGGCGATCTCGGTGTCCACGTTCGCGCAGCGGCCCCGCCGCACCGCGGTCTCGATGGCGTCGAGCTGCTCGATCATCGCGTTCGCCTGGCGGGGCGGGATCAGGTCGGAGCCGTCGCCGTCGTCGCCGCAGCCGACGGCGAACGCGCAGGCGGCGCCCAGCAGAAGCGCCGCGACCGGGATGAAGACGCGGGACACGGTCATTGACCGTAGCTGAGGCGGTCGGCCAGGGAGTCCGGCAGGCGGGCGGCCCGGATCGCCGCCTGGGCGCGCCCGACGTCGTAGTCGACGCGCCGCCAGACGGCCGTGCGCGCGTCGAGATCGAGCAGCATCCAGGCCGCGCGGCGGTCGCCGTCGCGGGGCTGGCCCACCGATCCGGGGTTGACGAGCCACTCGCCCGACGACAGGTCGAGCTCGTCGCCGTCGCGGCGCGGTTCGCCGGTCGCCAGCTCGCCCTCGACGCGCACGAACGACAGCGCGACGTGCGAGTGGCCGACCGCGCAGATCCGGTGCGGCTGTGCGTCGAGGCACAGCTCGGCCAGCAGCGCCGACAGCACGTACTCCCAGATCGGGTCGCGCGGGCTGGCGTGGTAGAGCCCGATCGAGCGGTCCTCGTCGAGCGGGCGCAGGGTCCGCAGCCAGGCGAGGTTGTCGGGCTCCATCGTCTCCTGCGTCCAGCGGGCCGCGATCCCGGCCCCGCGGGAGAACTCGTCCAGCGGCAGGTCGCCGGTCACGGCGAGGTCGTGGTTGCCGGCCAGGCAGATCGTCGCGTGCTCGCGCGTCAGCTCCACGCACGCGTCCGGCTCGGCGCCGTAGCCGACGAGGTCGCCCAGGCACCAGATCTCGTCCGCGCCGGCCCCGGCGACGTCGGCGAGCACGGCCTCCAGGGCGGGGAGGTTGGCGTGGATGTCGGAGATGAGCGCGACGCGCATTGGCGAGATGGTGCTGCATCCCACCATTCGGGTGTCAGGCGGCGTGTTCCTCCACGGTGCGGCGCGCGTCGAGCCACGCGGCCAGCTCGTCGGCGGGAAGCGGCCGCGCGATGAGGAAGCCCTGGGCGGCGGTGGCGCCGCAGGCGGCCAGCTCGCGCCAGGCGGTGCGCGTCTCGACGCCCTCGGCGACGACCTCCATGCCGAGGTCGCGGCCCAGCAGCGCGAGCGCCCGCACGATCGCGGTCGCGGCGGCGTCGTCGCGCTCGATGCCGCCGACGAACGCGCGGTCGATCTTCAGCTCGTCGACGGGCAGGCGCGCGAGGTGCTCGAGCGAGGCGTGGCCGGTGCCGAAGTCGTCCAGCGAGACGCGGCAGCCGAGCGCGCGCAGGTCGTGCAGGGTCCGCAGCACCCGCTCGGGCTGGGCCATCACGGTGTTCTCGGTGATCTCGAGCGTCAGGCGCTCGCCGTCGAGGTCGGCGGCGTCCAGCAGCTGGGCGACCTCGGTCGGCAGCGCGCCGTCGACGAGGTCGGCGGTCGACAGGTTCACGGCGACCGGCACCCGGTGGCCGGCGTCGCGCAGCAGCGCGGCCTGCGCGATCGCGGTGCGCAGCACCTCGCGGCCGAGCCGGCGCATCAGGCCCGAGCCCTCGGCGACGTCGAGGAACGCGGCGGGGCCGAGCAGGCCGCGGTGCGGGTGGCGCCAGCGCACGAGCGCCTCGACGCCGACGACGTGCTCGTCCTCGAGCGCGGTCTGCGGCTGGTAGTGGAGCTCGAGCTGCCCGCCGGCGTCGAGCGCGCCGCGCAGCTCGCCGGCGAGCTGCAGGCGGTCGCGCGAGTGCCGGTCGCGCGTCGCGTCGTAGCGCTCGATCGCGGTGCCGCCGCCCTTGGCCTGGTACATCGCGACGTCGGCGCGCTGCAGCAGCTCGCTGACGGTTCGCCCGTCGCCCGGGGCGACGGCGATCCCGGCGCTCACGTCGACGTGGACGGCGAGGTCGCCGATCGCGAACGGCTCCTCCAGCGCCTCGTGCAGGCGGCGGGCCACGCGGCGGGCGCCGATGGCCGAGGCGCCCGGGCACAGGACGGCGAACTCGTCGCCGCCCAGGCGCGCGAGCGTGTCGGTGGGCCGCAGCGCGGCCGACAGGCGCGGCCCGAGCTCGGCCAGCAGCCGGTCGCCGGCGGCGTGGCCGAGCGTGTCGTTGAGCTCCTTGAAGCGGTCGAGGTCGAGCATCAGGACGGCGGTGGGGCGGCCCGGATGGCGCTCGAGCTCGTCCTCGACGGCGTCGAGGAACCCGCGCCGGTTGACGAGCCCGGTCAGCTCGTCGGTGTGGGCCAGGCGGCGGGTCTCCGGCAGCGCGCGCACGTCGCGGTAGGCGCGCGCGGTGCGGTAGGTGGCGACGAGCATCGAGGCGACCGCCAGCGCCGTGGCGACCGGGGGCAGCGGCGTGAGGTTGCCGGCGACGACGAGGCCCAGCGTCGTCAGGAAGAGCGCGAACGGCCATGCGAGGCGGTTGGGCACGTCGAGCGTCGCGGGCGCGCGGCTGGGCGTCAGCCACGCGGCCCAGCCCAGCACGAGCGGGCCGGCGGACCACAGCACGACGCTCAGCGTGTGCGGCGAGCGGTCGCCGACCGCCCACACCACGTCGGCCGCGCCGAACGTCGCGAACGCCAGGCCCCAGGCCAGCCAGTCGCGGCCGGGCGACCAGCCCCAGATCGCGAACAGCCCGACGACGAGCGCGACGAGCGCGACGTCGAGGATCGGGAACGCGGCGCCGCCGGCGTCCGCCACCGGCGGCAGGACGATCGCGAACCCGATCGCCGCCACCGCGAGCATCGCCGCCACCAGGTCCAGCCAGACGGCGACGCCCACGCGCGGGGCGCGGGCGCGCACCTGGAGGATGAGGAACGCGGCGGCGCACGGGTACAGCACGTAGAACGCGCCGAGCGTCGCGCCGGCGTGCTCGTAGCCGAAGTGCAGGACCCAGACGGCGTAGCAGACCGCCCACGCGGTCAGCCCGGCGGCGAGCAGGCCCCAGGCGCCGCGCCCGGCCGGGACCAGCGCCGCCCGCGCGATCACGCTGAGGGCGGCGGCCAGCGGCACGGTGGCGGCCAGCCCGCGCGCGGCGTCGTCGCTCAGGGCGAGGACGCCGGCGGCGTCGAGCGCCTGCGCCACCAGCAGCGCGGTCGCGACACCGAGCAGCGCGCGCAGAAGCCGGGGGAGTGGGGCCACCCCCTTGTCATCGGCCGGACGCGGCGCCGGTTTGAGCGCGACGCCGTCAGCGCTGCGGCGACGGGTCGTCGCCGCCGCCGAACTCGGGCAGGTTCTTGATGCCCTCGCGCGTGCGCCACTTGGAGTAGTTGTCCTCCATGGCGTCGATCAGCTCGCGCATGAAGCGGGGCGACAGGTTCACCCGCGAGACCACGACGCCCGGGATCTCGTCGTCCTCGACCTCGTGGTCCACGCGCGCGAACGTGATCGTGAACTCGTAGTCGCTGTGGCTGACGTTCGCGAAGTTCGCGTAGACGCCGGCCATGATCTCCGGGGAGAAGTGGATGTTGATGTGGCGCTCGGGGCCCTGATCGTCGCCTGCCATCCACCTAGCATCCCAGGTCGTGAGGCTGATCGTCGTGTCCGTCGGACGACTGCGCCCCCCGTACGTCGACGACGTCCAGCACTACAAGAAGCTGCTGGCCCGCCACGCGCGCCTGGAGCTCATCGAGGTGCGCGAGGACGAGCGGGTCGCGCGGCGGATCCCGGACCGCGCGTTCGTGTCCCTGCTGCACCGCGAGGGGGAGGCCTTCGACTCGCTCTCGTTCGCGCGCTTCCTGGAGGACCGCCGGCAGTCGGGGCGCGACCTGTGCTTCGTCATCGGCGGGCCGGCCGGCCTGGAGCTCGAGGACGTCGACCACCGCTTCTCGCTGGGGCCGCTGACGCTGCCGCACCAGCTCGCGCGCGTCGTGCTGCTCGAGCAGCTCCTGCGGGGCCACAAGATCCTCGCGGGCGAGCCATACCATCTGTGACCCGATGAGCGGGCCCCTCCACGATCTCCACTCCGCCGTCCTCGACGCCGCGACCGCCGTCGCCGACGCGCCGCCGCGCGCGCAGCCGACGCTCGAGCGCCCGCGCAAGGCCGGCTTCGGCGACCTGTCCACGAACGCGGCGATGCTGCTCGCCCCGGTGCTGAAGGCGCCGCCGCGCGACGTGGCCCAGCGGCTGGGCGAGACGCTCAGCGGGCGGCTGGGCGATCGCCTGGAGCGCTTCGACGTCGCCGGCCCCGGCTTCCTGAACCTGTTCCTGGGCGACGCGTGGTTCGTCGACGCCCTGCGCGGCGTGCTCGACGCGGGCGACCGCTTCGGCGGCGGCGGCGCCGACCCGGGCCTCAAGGTCGACGACGAGTTCGTCTCGGCCAACCCGACCGGGCCGATCCACATCGGCCACGCCCGCAACGCCGCCTACGGCGACGCGCTCGGGCGGATCCTGGCCTTCCACGGCCACGACGTGACGCGCGAGTTCTACGTCAACGACTACGGCAGCCAGGTCATCCGCTTCGCCGAGTCGATCCGCGCGCGGGCGCGCGGGGAGGACGTGCCCGAGGACGGCTACCAGGGCGACTACGTGCGCGAGCTGGCCCACCTCGACGACGGCGAGATGTCGCTCGACGAGCTCGCCCAGCGCGGGGTCGCGGCGATGATCGAGCAGATGAAGGCGACGCTCGCGCGCTTCAACGTCGTGCCGTTCGACGTGTGGTTCTCCGAGCGCAGCCTCCATCCCGAGAAGGTCGCGCGCGCGCTCGACGTGCTGCGCGAGCAGGGCAACACGTACGAGTCCGAGGGCGCGCTGTGGCTGCGGACGACCGCGTTCGGCGACGACAAGGACCGCGTGCTCGTGCGCTCCAGCGGCGAGCACACGTACTTCACGTCGGACATCGGCTACATGCAGGACAAGCGCGAGCGGGGCTTCGACCAGATGCTCTACGTGCTCGGGGCCGACCACCACGGCTACATCAAGCGCCTGAAGGCGGCGTTCCAGGCGCTCGGCGGCGACCCCGACCAGCTCGACATCCTGATCATGCAGTTCGTCAACCTCCCGGAGGGGCGGCTGAGCAAGCGCGCCGGGACGATCGTCACGCTCGACGACCTCGTCTCCGAGATCGGGGTCGACGCGGCGCGCTGGTTCCTGCTGTCGCGCTCGCACGACACGACGATCGAGCTGGACCTCGACCTCGCGGTGCGCGAGTCGTCCGAGAACCCCGTCTACTACGTCCAGTACGCGCACGCGCGGATCGCGTCGGTGCTGGCGAAGGCGGGCGTGAGCGGCGACGACGCCCCGGCGTTCGCCGACCGCACGACGCCGCTGGAGCCGGGCGAGCGGGCGCTCATCATGAAGCTGCTGGCGCTGCCGGCCGAGGTCGCCGAGGCGGCCGACCGGCGCGCGCCGCACCGCATCTGCACGTACGCGCTCGAGCTGGCGCAGGAGTTCACGACGTTCTACCGCGACTGCCGGGTGGTCGGGTCGGAGGTCGAGGACTTCCGCCTGGCGCTGTGCGTGGCGGCGAAGCGGACGATCGCGCGCTCGCTGGACCTCGTGGGCGTGTCGGCGCCCGAGTCGATGTAGCGGGCGCCTAGAGCGTGTAGATGAAGTCGAGGCCCAGGTCGCCGAGCAGGCGCTGCGCCTCGGCGTTCAGGCGGGCCAGCTCCTGGGTGAAGATCAGCACGCCCATCACGATCAGGATCGCGCCCGACACGGCGGTGATCGCCAGGTAGTGCTCGCGCAGCCACCGCCAGGTCATCGTCATGCGGTCGAAGGCGAGCGCGGTCAGCAGGAACGGGACCGCCAGGCCGGCTGAGTAGAAGGCCAGCAGGATGCCGCCCTTGCCGACGGAGTCGCTCGTGGCCGCGGCGGCCAGGATCGCGGCCAGCGTCGGGCCGATGCACGGCGTCCAGGCGAGCGCGAAGGCGGCGCCGGCGACGAGCGGGCCGCCGCTGCCGGCACGGCGGATCAGCGCGTCGGGGCGCCACTCGCGGTTCAGCTTCGGCACGAACGGGGTGAGGACGAACAGGATGCCCATCGCGACGATCAGCGCGCCCGCGATGCGGTCCAGCAGCGTGCGGTTGTCGTTGAGGACCTGGCCGAGCCCGGTGGCGGTCATGCCCAGCGCAACGAACATGATCGTGAACGACAGGCAGAAGATCGCGGCCGGCCACAGCACCCGCGCGGCGGAGTGGTCGCGCTCGCGCAGCTCGACGATCGAGACGCCGCTCACCGCCGACAGGTAGCCGGGGACGAGCGGCAGCACGCACGGGGAGATGAACGACACGAAGCCGACCGCGAACGCGGCGAGGACGGTCGTGTCGGCGGTCGCCTGGGCGAGCATGCGGCGGTCAGCGGTAGCGGGCGAGGTCCTCGTCGAGGCGCCGGGCGTCGGCGTCGTCGAGGACGGGGACGTCGTCGGCCGCGGCGGGCGCCGGCGGGTTGCGGCGCCGCCAGCGCGGGAGCAGGATCGCGGCGGCGGCCCCGAGCCCCACGACGAGCAGCAGCGGGACGAGCCACGCGGCGACGTTGAAGCCGCCGCTCGGCGGGTCGGCGAGCACCTGGTCGCCGTACTCGGCGACGAGCTCGGTCTTGATCTGCTCCTTCGTCATGCCCTGGTCGATCAGGTCCTGGATGAGCGCGCGCTGGCGGTCGGCCTGCGGCGCCTCGGCCAGGTTCAGCGGGACGCCGCAGACGACGCACATGACCTCGTCCTCGACGTCGGAGAGCGTGGTCTTCGGCTCGGCGGTCTGCGCGGACGCGGCGGCGGCCGGGACGGCGAGCGCCAGCAGCGCGAGGGCCGCGATGAGCAGCGCGCGCGACCGGCTCATGTCGCCAGCGCCTTGTCGATCGCCGCGTCGATGAAGGCCTCGTCGACGGTCCCGCGCGACACCGCGACGATCCGCCCCCGGCGGTCGATCACGAACGTCTCCGGCAGCGCCCGCGTGCCGTAGTCCTCGGCGAGCTTGCCGTCCACGTCGCGCAGCGACGGGTACGTGAGCCCGAACTCCTCCATGAAGTCCCGGGAGTCCGACGTCGCGTCGCGGTAGGTCACGCCCAGCACGGTGCCGTCGCCCGACTCCTGCAGGCGCTTCTGCGCCTCCTCGAGCACCGGCGCCTCGTCCTTGCACGGATCGCACCACGACGCCCAGAAGTTCAGCACCACGACCTGGCCCTCGTAGTCCTTCAGCGACGCCTGCGCGTCGCTCCCCAGCACCGGCAGCGTGCGCGACGGCGCCACCGGATAGTCGTGCTTGGCGACGGCCTCGTCGATGGTCTTGTCCTCGCCTCGCGCGGCCACGCCGTAGACCAGCAGGCCGACGAGCGCAGCCACCGCCAGGATGGCGACGAACGGGACCGCTGAGCGCTTCACGACACCCAGGCTAGTCCTTGACGACCCCCGGCGGGGCAGCGCTAGGATGAGCGCCGTTGCGGGATTAGTTCATCGGTAGAACGCGAGCTTCCCAAGCTCGAGAGACGGGTTCGATTCCCGTATCCCGCTCTGTCAGGACCCCCGGCCTCTACGGGGGTCTTGGCGTTTCTGGGGTCGGGCGAGGTAGCAATGAGGTAGCAATCCGGCCGGCGCGCGAGCATGCGCCGGTTCCGACCGCCGGCCCAGCTACATCCAGCGTCGACCGCCCTGGTCGCCGCGACCGTGCTCGTGGTGTGAGCGTGACCAGCCATCGTCAGGCCCAGGCTGGGACGTCACGGCTCGCGGCTGGCGTTGCCCGGCCTGCTCGCGCGCGTACGATCGCGACGACGAGCGGCGCGCCGCCGACCTGCTCGTGTCGCCAGTCCGCAGCCGGCTCGAGGGCGCCGGCGCCCCGGAGCTCCGCCGGAGGCGTGCCTCGACTGCTACGCCAGGCCGCCGTGTGGTTGCGCTCGGCCGAGAGCCGGCCTTAGGTACATGAGCGCCTCGACGAGCTCGGGATCGCCCACCTCGTTCCGTGCCGCTGAGACGACTACCCGCCGATCGGCGTGATGCGGCTGTGCAGCTTCACGATGAGAGTAGGGGCTCGAGGGCGTCGTCGTGCTCGAGCGCGAAGGCTCGGCCAGTGCCGACGAGTCTGCCGCGGTCGAATAGTGTTGACTCGTGGTTGATGAGCTTGCCCCCGGGTGGTACCGGGCGGATCCCGGAACCGAGCGCTACTGGAACGGGCAGTGGTGGGGAGAGACGCGTGTCGCAGCAGATGCGACGCCCCAGGACTTCGACCGCATCAGCCCGGGCGGGTTGGCGCTCTCGGTCTTGATCCCGATCCTCGGCCTGGTTTACGCCGTGGTGAAGTTCGCCAACGGCCAACTACGCGCCGGCACCTCGGCCGCGGCGATCTCGCTCATCATGATGCTGATCGGGACGATCGCGGTCCTCGCGCTGTCTTAGCGCCGCCGATCGACGTACGGCTGCCTCCGCCTCTTCGGCGGCCTCGGCCACCAGACTTAGCCCGTAGGCCACGTCGTCGGCGGACCAGTCACGGCCTGCCTCCAGGGTCCCCGCCGCTGCTTCCCGCTTGATCTCGCTCAGCAGCTCAAGGATGTGCCGCAGGGTCCCTGTCGTCGTGTCGCCGCGGATCCCGCGCTCACGGGCGCGGCGCGCCTTCCTCGCGTCCGTGCTGCTACGCATCTCGTCGACGGCCCGCACCGGGATGCGCCACTTGCGGCCGACCTTGTAGGCCCCCGCGAGCCGGCCGTCTCGGCACCAGCGCTGGACCGTGACCACAGAGGGGCCGAGGAGCTCGGCCACTTCGCGGTCGGTCAGGTCCCGATTTCGCGTCATTCGCGTACAGAATGACATGGACCCCTGACACTGCCCGATAGGTCGGGACATGACCCCGAACACCGCGGCACTGGAGCCGCTTCTGTCGGTCGACGAGGCCGCCCACGTGCTCGGCATCAGCCGCGTGTCGCTCTACCGCCTCCTCGCGGCCGGCGACCTCCCGCGGGTGAAGGTCGGCAACCGCACGATGGTCACGCCGGGCTCGCTGCGCGAGTACATCCGCCGCCAGACGAACGGCGGCGCCGCATGAACGCCGAGAGCCGCCCGCAGGCGGCCCCCGATCAGCGCGCACGCAGGCTACCCGGCGTGCCGGACACGTCCGTGCCCGCGATCGGCTACGTCGCCGACCGTCGCGCGCGGCTGCTGCACCGCGCGATCCTCGACGCGAGGCCGCGCACGATCGACGACGTTCGCCGGCTGTCGGCCGTCGCGCTCTGGCAGCCGCACGTCCTCGACGACACGATCGACCAGCTCGTCGCCGAGAGTGCCATCTCCGAGGACGCCTACGGCAGGCTGCTCGTCCGCGCGAGGCCGAGATGAGCGCCGCCACCGCACCCACCGTGCCGGCGGCGCCGCCGGACCCCGACGCGCTGCAGCGGCGCATCGAGCGGCTCGAGTACGCGGTCGATGTGTACCGCCGCCAGGCGGAGGCCGCGAGTGAGCTCCTCGTCGAGCTGTGCGACCAGGCTGTCGCCACGCCCGACGGGGATGCCGACGCCGACGTGCTCGAGCGGCGGATCGGACGGCTGGAGCACGCGATCCGGCTGTACCGCCGGCACCTCGGCGTCGCCGACCGCCTGATCGTCGAGCTGTGCGAGCGGATCGACGCGGAGGCCCCCCGGGCGTGACCGGCGCGCACCTGCAGGTCCTCGCCGGCGGCCGCGGCGACTACCTCATCGAGGGCGAGCGCGGCACCCGGTTCATCGCCGCGCGCCTGGCGCGCCACCTGCGCGCGATCGCGCCGATCGCCAAGGGCGGCGAGGCGCTGTACGTGTACCGCGACGGCGCCTACCGGCCCGGCGGGGAGGAGTGGATCCGCGCCCGCGTGGTCGAGGCGCTCGAGGACGACTGGACCCGCCGCCGCGCCGACGAGGTCGTCGGCTACCTGCGCGACAGCAGCCCCGCCCTCGACCGCAACCCGCCGCTGGACGTCATCAATTGCCGCAACGGGCTGCTGGACCTCAACACCGGTCGCCTGCAGCCGCACACGCCGGACCTGCTGTCGTGCGTGCAGATCGCCGCCGACTACGAGCCGCGCGCGAAGTGCCCGGCGATCGACGTCTTCCTCGGCGAGGTCCTGCCGCCCGACGCGCGAGCCACGTTCCTCGAGTTCGCCGGCTACCTCACCACGCCGGACACGAGCATGCAGCGCGCCGTGATGCTGCTCGGGCCCGGCGCCAACGGCAAGAGCGTCGCGCTGCACCTCCTCACGTCCCTCATCGGCGTCGACAACGTCAGCAACGTGCCGCTGCACAAGCTCGAGGACGACCGCTTCGCCGTCGCCAGCCTCTACGGGCGCCTGGCCAACATCTTCAGCGACCTCGACGCCCGCGCGCTGCGGTCCAGCAGCGCGTTCAAAGCGATCGTCGGCGGCGACCGCATGGACGCCGAGCGCAAGTTCCGGCCCGCGTTCAGCTTCCACCCGTACGCCCGGCTGCTGTTCAGCGCCAACGCCGCCCCGCCCACCAGCGACTCAACAGAGGGGTTCTTCCGGCGCTGGCTGATCTTCCCCTTCGACGCGCAGATCCCCGCCGAGCAGCGCGACCCGCACCTCCTGGACAAGCTCACCACCCGCGCCGAGCTCGCCGGCCTCCTCAACCGCGCCCTCGAAGGCCTCGCCGCCCTCCGCTCCCGCGGACGCTTCGACGACGGCCCCTCACTCCAACACGCCGCCGCCGAGTTCCGCACCCAGGTCGACAGCGTCAGCGGCTTCATCCACGAAGAATGCGCCACCGGCACCGGCCACCAGATCCCCAAGCCCCGCCTCGCACGCGCCTACCGCGAATGGTGCGCCACCAACGGCCGCTCCCCGCTCTCCACCGCCCGCTTCAACGAACGCCTCCGCGCCCTCCACCCCGACCTCACCGAAGCCACCGTCCACGGCGTCCGCATGTGGCGCGGCATCACGACCAACGGCGGTGACGCATGACCCGCCAGGGTGCACCCCGGGTGCAAAAGGTGCAGCACCCCCATGACTTTTCTCACGCGCGACCCAAGGGAGAAAAGAACAGCCGCCGCTGCACCTTCTGCACCCACCGCACCCACCTGCACCCAAACCGCCGAGGACCACGATGAAGCGGGCCACGGCATCCGAGACGCGTGTCTCACCTGACGGGCAGAGCATGCCCCTCGATGACCGTCTCATCGAGGCGGTCGCCGAGGTCGTGCGCCAGACGATCCAGGAGTCGCCGCGGCCGCTGTTCGTCGACGCGAAGGCGGCCGGCGCGCTGCTGGACGTGCCGGCGTCGTGGCTCATGCAGGAGGCGCGCGCGGGTCGGGTCCCGCACGTGAAGTTTGGCCACTACACGCGGTTCGATCCGGAGCAGCTGCGCGCCTGGGCGGAGGCGAGGATGCGGGGGCCGCGGCGGTGAACGGGCTGTCGACCCGTATCAGCGGCCGCGTGATCCGCGTGCCCATCGGCGTTCGCGCGCTCACGGGCGGCCGTGGTAGCGAACGCGGTAGCAACGGGCGTCCCCAGGCGGGGTGCCCCGCCCCCAGATTCGGCGTCCCCGGGGCGGGAGGCGGCCGATGACCGCGCGGAGGACCACCCGGGAGCGCCGGAAGCGCGTCGCCGAGGCAATCGCCGAGGGCCGCAGCATGCGCTCCATCGCGCGCGAGGAGCGCGTCGACCACAAGACCATCCTCCGCGACCGCGACTGGCTGGAGAAGCACGCCGACCTGCAGCGGCCCGCGCCCGCCGGCGCCGCCGGCCCCGGCAACACGCGCGGCGTCAAGCACGGCGCCACCAGCGCGCAGCTGCTGGCCCCGCTGATCGCCGACCACGCCGCCGCGCTCCGCCGCGACTTCCCGTGGCTGGACGACCGGCGCCTCGCGATCCTCGCCGACCGGCTCGCCCGCATCGACCAGGCGTCCGCATGGGTCGTCGCCCAGGGCGGCGTCGTCAAGGACGAGCTCGGCCGCACCTACGACATCGTCGACCGGCTCGAGAAGTGGAGCAACCGCGCCGAGCAGATCCTCGCCGAGCTCCACGCCGAGGACCGCGAGCGCGCCGCCCACGCCCAGCACACCGGCCTCGCCAGCGTCGTCGCCGAGATCGCCGACACCTCGACCCCGACCGAACCGGAGCCGCAGCCATGACCACCACCCGCATCGGCCTGCTGAAGGCCTGCGACGACAAGCGACTCCTCGGCGCCGCCATCAGCCTCTTCCCGAGGCAGCGTGAGATCCTCGACGCGCTCGACACCGGCCCGTGGCGGATGCTCATCGCCGCCCTCGGCCGCCGCTCCGGCAAGACGCACATGGCCGGCGTCGCGATGGTCCACAACGCGCTCCTACGCCCGGACCTCGACGCCATGGTCCGGCCCGGCGAGCTGCGCTACGTCGCTGCGATCGCGACGAACCGCGAGCAGGCGAAGATCGTGCTGCGTGTCGCGCGGGACATCATCGACGCGTCGCCACTGCTGCGGCCGTGCGTGCTCGAGGACCGCGACGACCAGATCACGCTGCGGACCGCCTCTGGCGGCCTGGCGGCGATCACGGCGTTCCCGTGCACGAGCCGCGGCATCCGCGGCCGGCCGATCAGCCTCCTAGTGCTCGACGAGGCCGCGCACTTCCTCGACTCGGACGGGAACGCGTCGGACTACTCGGTGATGCAGGCGGCGCTGCCGTCGCTGCTGCAGTTCGGGGACGCCGCGCGGGTGCTGATGATCAGCACGCCGGCGGGGACGGCGAACATGTTCGCGCACGAGTTCCAGCGGGCGGTGTCCGGGGAGGAGCCGACGGCGAGGGCGTGGCAGTTGCCGTCGGTGGACGTCAACCCGCAACTGGACCCCGACTGGCTGGCCGCGGAGGAGCGCCGCGACCCGGACTACTTCCGGTCCGAGTACCTGGCGCAGTTCGTCGGCGGCACCGGCGCGTTCTTCGACTTCGACCGGTTCGAGATCGGCGACTACGTGGAGCGGTCGCCAGAGGACTCGCACCAGTGGGCGATGGGGGTGGACGTGGCGCTCCAGAAGGACCCGTTCGCGGCGGTCGTCGTCGGCCGCGACTGGCGGGAGCGGTCGCGGCTGTGGGTCGGGAGCGTGCAGGCGTGGACGCCGCCGTCGACGGCGGGGTTGAGCTTCGAGGCGAAGACGGCGGCGACGGACGAGTTGTTCGAGCGGGCGATCGGGCTGGCGCGGCGGTTCAGCGTGCGGCGGGTGTTCGCCGACCAGTACCTCAACCGGGCCGTCGCGGACCGCTTCTCGCGGGCGAGCATCGGCACGACGGTCGTGGGGTTGACGCGCGACACGAAGTACCAGGCGTTCGCGGCGCTGCGGGCGGCGCTGTACTCGGGCGAGCTGCTCTTGCCGGATGTGCCGGAGCTGATCGGCGAGTTGCGGCAGGTGCGGATCAAGCACGCGGGGGCGGGCTCGTCGATCGAGACGCCGAGGACGGCGACAGGGCACTGTGATCGGGCGGTCGCGTTGGCGATCGTGACGTGGGAGCTGACCCGGCACGGTGTCGGCACCGACAGGGGCCGGTTCGGGCTGAAGTCGGGAGTGCAAAGCGGCGACGGCGATCTGAGCCGCGGCTGGGCAGCCCGGGTGTCCAGGGAGAACGTGTGAGCGCGCCGCCGCGCCCGGTGCTGGGCCCGCGATGGACCTGCCAGGGCTGTGGCCGGCGCGTCCGGTCTCAGCTGGGGCAGACCACGCCTCCGAAGCCGTGGCTCCTGCTCGTCAACCTCGCCTACTGCGGCGAGTGCAAGCCGGAGCCGTCGCCGTGAGCGTCGCGCTGCGCGACATCGACGACGTCTACGCCTTCGCCGGCGCGGCGGTGCTTCGGTTCCGCAGCCGGGCGACCCCGGACGAGCGGGAGGAGATGACGGCCGCCGCTGTTGCGATCCTCTACGAGCTCGCGGCCGAGTTCGATCCGGCGAAGTCGCCGAGCTTCGCCGGGTACGCCGCCCGGTACCTGCGGCTGCGCCTCCACGACTGGTGGCTGGCGCAGCATCCGCACGAGCGCCGCGACGACGGCGGCGGCGAGCCGCCCCTGTTCGTCGAGTTCGACGAGATCGACCGCATCGGGCCGGCGGAGCGCGACCGGGTCGCCGCTCCGGGCCCGGCGCCGTCGTCGGCGATGCTCATCGAGCATCCGAGGCTGGCCGACGCGATCCCCACGGGCGGGCCGATCGCGAGCGTCATCGACGCGCTGTGCGCTGCCGGCGCCGGGCCCGAGTCCGTCGACGTGGCGCTCGACGCGGTGCAGTCGCTTCGCGGCCGCCGCACGCCGGACGAGGAGGTGCTCGATGCACTCCGCCTGCTGGAGCACGCCCGGCTGATGCTGGAGTACTCGCGACCGGAGGCGGCCCGTCAGGCGGGCGTTGCGCTGCGCACGCTGGACCGCTCGCGGTCGCTCCTGGCCGACGCCTACGAGCGCCGCCGGGCGTGCGGCGGCGCGTAGTTGCACCCCCGCCCGACTCTCATCGGTGATGGATCAGATCAACGCGAGCGAGGCGGGCGCGGGCGCCACCAGGCCGGAGGCGATCCCGGGTCATCTCCTGGCGGCGCCCACGCGCGCACCGCTCGCCGACCTGCTGGAGGCGCAGTGACCCCCACCGAGCCCAATGCGGCCGCTGCCGAGGCGGCGCCGGCGATGTACGAAGTCCTCGACTACATCGGCGTCGAGGGCCGCAAGCACGTGCCCGGCGATCTCATCTGCGAGCCGGAGGACAACTGGCAGCCGTCGACCGATCCGGTCGCCTCCGGCGACGCGATGGTGCTGCTGCGGTTCGAGGACCCGCTCGGCAACCGCTGGGCGGTGACGCACTTCGGGTCGTGGCAGCGCCCCCGCGCGGTCCTGGTCAGGCCGCCCTCGGGCCTGGGCAACCACGAGAGCGCGGGCCGGATCCGCAGGCTCGACTACGACGAGGGCGGCATCGACTGGGGGCAGCTGCACCGCCGCCTCGCCGCTGAGGCGCTCGTGGCCGCCGGCGTCTTCCCTCAACTCTGCGAGGCGTACACGACCGTCCTGGCGTTCTACCCGCCCGATGGCGGCACGCTCGCCGAGTTCGTCGAGCGGCTCCGGGCGGACCGGCCGGATCTGTTCGAGGCGATCCAGGCCCGCGCGCCGCGGCTGATCGAGGAGGCGAATCGATGACCCAGTTCCAGCACGGCGTCGCGCACGGCAACGCCGGCGCGCCGCGCCTGACCAGCCAGGCGATCCGGGCAGCGTGCGCCGCCGAATCCATCGTCGGCGCCGACACGGTCGAGACGCTCCTGCGGCTGCGCTACCCGGCCGACCAGGTCGACGCCGCACGGGCCGAGATCCAGGCGACGTACCGTGAGCTGCGTGGCGGCCCTGCGCCGAAGACCACGCCCACCCTCGCGCAGACGCCCGTCGACGAGTTTCTCGCCGACCGCACGAAGCTCCACCAGGTCGCCAAGGCGCTCAGCCGCGAGCTCGGCATCGACTACGTCGCGGCCGTCGAGCGGCTCGCCCGGGCGGCCGAGAAGGCGCGGACCAAGACCCTCGCCGCCGGCAAGCAGCCGATCACGCTGCACCGGGCCCTGAGCGACGCCGGAATCAGCGTGTCGCTCGACGCGATCGAACGCGACGTCAAGCACCGCGAGGAGAAGGCGGCCCGGGAGGCCCCGACTCCGAGGCCGCCCGGCAGCACCGACGCGCACGGGAACGTCCTGTTCGACGCGAACGTCGACCTCGACGCCCTCCTGGCCGACGACGTCGCCCCGATGCGCGCCTTCCGCAAGGCCCGCGACATGGGACTCATCGCCGGCTCCGACGGCGACCGCGACAGGGCCCGGGCCGCGTTCGCCGAGACCTGGCGACTGCATACCGACCAGGGCATCGACTACGTCGGCACCCTGCAGCTGCGCCAGCATGAGCGCGAGGTGCGCCGCCTCGTCGAGGAGTACGAGCGCCGCGCCGACCAGGCCGCGAAGCTCGCCCGCGAGGACCGGATCCGGGACGCCGAGCGCGAAGCGGAGGCCGCCGCGGAGCGCGCACGCCGGCTGCGATCGCGCCGCACGAGCGACATCAGGTTCTAACCGGATGGCCGACGAAGATCTCCTCGTCGAGATCCGCGGCACCGCCCAGGATCTCCAGCGCGCCACCAGGGAAGCCATCCGCGGGCTGCGCGACGTCGGCCGCGAAGCGACGCAGCAGTCCGCGCGCGGCCAGGCCTTGGCCGTCACCAACCAGCGCACCGCCCGGTCGTTTGACGACGTCGGCGACGAGGCGCGGGAGGCCGCCCGCTCGGTAGCCGCGTACGGGGCCGCCAGCGAGGCGGTCCGCATCCGGTCGCGCGGCGTGTCGCAGGGGCTGCGGGACGTGGGGATCAACCTCCGCGCGATCGGCTGGACGACCGCCCTGGCCAACGTCGGGCCGCTGTCCACCGGCCTGACCGACCTCGCCGCCGGCGCGGTCGCCGCCGCCGGGGCGCTCGCCCCGCTGGCCGGGACGGTCGCCACCATCCCGGCGCTGCTCGGCGCCGGCGGGCAGGCCGCCGCCGTCGCCGCGATCGCCTTCCACGGGCTCGAGGACGCGCTCAAGGGCGACGCGGACGCGCTCGCCGCGCTGGACCCCGCCCAGCGCAGGCTGGTCGACCTGATCCGGCGGGACCTCACCCCGGAGATCCAGAAGCTGCAGGACACCGTCCGTGACGGCTTCCTTCCCGGCTTCTCGGAGTTCGTGGAGGAGGCGATCGACAGCATGCCGATCGTCAACCGGGTCCTCGGCGCCACCGCCGAGCAGATGGGCACCCTGTCGGAGCAGGCGGCGCGGATGCTCGGACGGGAAGGCTTCCAGCGCGACCTTGAGCGGTTCGGCCTGAGCAACGTGGAGCTGCTGGGCAAGCTCGGCCGCGGCGGTCTGCACGCCGCCGACGGCATCCGGCACGTCAGCATGGCCGCCGAGCCGCTCGCCCAGCACCTCGGCGACCTGTTCGAGGAGGGCGGCCGGCTGTTTGACCAGTGGGCCACCGAGGCGCGCCGCAGCGGCGATCTGGCCGACTTCTTCGACCTCACCCGCCGCAGGGTCGACGAGACGATCAGCATCCTCGGCAACCTCGGCGGCGTCCTCGGGTCGCTGGTGTCCGGCAGCCAGCCGCTCAGCGACACGCTCATGTCGTCGCTCGTCAGGGACACGCAGCGGCTGCAGGACATCGTGTCCTCGCCGCAGGGGCAGCGGTCGCTGCGCCAGTTCTTCGCCGGCGCCCGCCAGCCGCTGGCGGAGGTCACCGGACTCGTCGGTGACCTCGCCGTCGCCGTCGGCGATCTAGGGATCGACAGCCGTGACGAGTTCGTGCTCGTCGTCCAGACGCTGCGCCAGGACGTCCTCCCCGCCCTGCGCGACCTCGCCGGCGTGGTCACCGAGGACCTGCTGCCGCCGGCGATCGACCTCGCCGACAGCCTGATCGGCCTCGGCCGGGCCGCCGCGCCGGGCCTGGAGCCGCTCGTCGACGCCGCCGGCGCACTCGCGACCGCGCTGGCGGACGTGGCGGACTTCACCGCCGACATCACCGAGGATCTGCCGGGGATGGCGAAGCTGGTGCCGGCGCTGGCGATCGGCGGCGGCACGCTGGCCGGGTGGCGGCTGGTCCGTGACGTGCTGCAGGGCACCCGGGGTCGGGGTGGCCGGATCGGCGGCACGCTGGACCTGGTGTTCGGCAAGGGCGGGCCGGGGACGGCGCCGACGAACCCGATGTGGGTGGCGGTCGTCAACCCCGGCGGCGGCGTCCCCGGCGGCGGGGGCGGGGGTCGCGGCGGGCCGGGCGGCCCGGTCGTCGCGCCGCCGCCGTCCACGCAGCGCACTCGGCCTGGGGAGACCCGCACCCGCGGCGGCGTGATCCTCCCGCCGGGCGTGCAGGACACGCGCACCCCGCCCCGCCCTGGTCTCGGGGCGCGGATCGGGCAGGCGGCCAGCAACGCCGCCAAGGTCGCCGGCGCGGCGACCCGCACCGGCCCGCTCATCGCGGTTGGCCTCACCCACGAGGCGATCAGCCAGGCCACCCGTGGCTGGGATCGCGGTATCTCGGTGCCGATCGGCGGCCGCAACATCATCAACGAGATCGAACGCTCCAGCGACCGGGCGGTCGTGAAGATCCAGAAGGTCGTGCAGGCGATCAAGCACCTCCAAGACGAGGCGCATCAGCCCGGCCAGTCGATTCTGGACCCGAAGTTCGGCAAGGCGATCCAGGACCTCGAGCGCTACCGCGACGAGCTCGTCAAGACCGAGCAGACGCTGGCGCCGCTGCGCCACCGGTTCCGCAACCTCGTCAAGGACGGCGACACCAAGCAGATGTCCAGGTTGGCGGAGGGCGCGAGGTTCATCGGCACCGAGTTCCCGAAGGCCGCGAGCGCTCTGCAGCGGTTCGCCAACCGGGTCGACGACACCGCACAGCAGTCGGTCAAGCCGCAGTTCCAGGCGATGCGCCGCGCGGCCGGCGACAGCCTGGAAGGCATCGAGCGCGTCACCAACCGCACCAGCAGGCAGATCGCGCGCAAGCTCGACACCGAGACGACCGCCGGGAAGGAGGCGCTGGCCCGCAACTTCCGGCTGGCCGCCCAGGCGGTGCAGAAGAGCATGGACCAGGGCCGCGTGTCCACCGAGGATGGGCTGGCGGCGATCGAGCGGCTGATGCGCCGCGCGTTGGCGCAGTACGGCATCACCGGCAAGGAGGCCGACCGGCACCTGTCGGGGCGGGACACGAAGACCGGCAAGCCGCTGGACACCGGGCCCGACGACCCGTCCCGCGGCATGGCGAAGGGCGGCGTGCTGGACCAGGGGTTGCACATGCTCGGCCGGCCCGGCACCCCGGGCCGCGACCGGATTCCGATGATGCTCAACGGGCAGCCGGTGATCGCCGCCGAGGGCGAGACCGTCGCCGTCCTGAACCGCCACCAGCGCCGCAAGCTCGACATGCTGGCCGGCGGGGACCTGGAGGCGTTCATCAAGGCGCACCCCCGGCCGAATCACATGGCGGCCGGCGGGGTGATCGAGGCCGCCGGCGGCGTCGGCATCACCCGCCACAGCTTCCCGATGGTGTCCGGCGACACCGACTTCCTCCCCGCGCTCGGCCGGGCGCTGTCGGCGATGGCCCGCAGCACGGGGACGCCGATCAGCGTCAAGTCCGGCGGCCGGACGTTGGCCGAGCAGGCGGCGCTGTTCCAGCAGAAGGGCGCCTGGTCACCGTCGAATCCGGGGGCGGCGCCGCCGTCGCCGAACGCGCCGCACGTCCGCGGGATCGCGGCCGACATCGCCCCGGGGGTGGACGTGTTCGGCGGCGTCGCGGGCCGGTTCGGGCTCGGGTTCCCCATGGCGAACGAGCCGTGGCACATTCAGCTCATCGGCCAGGCCGTCGCGCAGGCGATCGCCAACGGGCAGGGGTTCGCCGGCATCAGCAGCAGCGTGGACGTGCCCAAGCTGAAGCGGGTCCTGTTCGCGCAGGGCCTCGGGACGCTCAGCGCGGTCGGGCAGGCGGGGCTGGACCAGGTGCGTCAGGCGGCGCAGCAGGCGCTGCAGGACCTGATCATGAGCGCCCCGGCCGGCGCCGCCGGGTCGATCGGGGCCGGGATGACGGGCCCGTGGGTCGGCGTGATGCGCCAGATCGCCAAGGACCGCGGCTGGAACCTGCAGGACTGGATGTGGATCGTCCAGCACGAGTCCGGCGGCCAGGTCGGCGTGTCGAACCGGGAAGGGTCCGGCGCGTTCGGGCTCGGACAGCTCATGCCCGACACCTACGCCCGCTACGGCGGCGGCCCCGGGTCGAGCGGGGCGGAGCAGATCGCCGCCATGGCGAGGTACATCGCCGACCGCTACGGCAACCCGACGAACGCGCGCCAGTTCTGGCAGGCGCACCAGTGGTACAACCGCGGCGGCGTGATCGAGGCCGCCAGCGGGTTCCCCGGGGCGGACGTGATCATCGGCCTCGGCGACCCGAAGGCGCCCCCGAAGGCGCCCGACAAGGACAAGACGAAGAAGAACCGTGACGCCGAGCGCCGCGGGCGGCCCTCCACGTCGGGACCGCGCCGGCCGGACCTGAGCAAGGCGAAGCCGGTGAACACGCGCCGCCGGCGCAAGCCCAAGCCCGTCCCGCAGTGGATCAAGGACCTGCTGATCACCGACGGCCAGCAGGTGCTGGTCCCCGACTACGACGCCCTGTTCGCCCGGCCGATCGACCGCCAGCGGGCGCTGATCGACAACCTGTCGGCGAACTTCGACCTGTCCGAGGAGCAGGCGACCGTCACGCTGTACGACAGCGACCAGTACCGCGACCTCTCCAACTGGCTGGCCGCGCACCCGGAGGATCTCGCCGGCGCCAAGAACGTGGAGGAGTTCAAGGAGCGCTACGGCAACGGCCTGGAGGTCGTCAACCAGGACGGCATGACGGTGCAGGGCGTCCAGGTGCGCGGCATCAACCAGCGCGTCGACGAGATCAAGCAGCTCCTGGCCCAGTACACCGGCACCGAGGACGGGTCCGGGCAGGCCGGGGTGATGGGCCTCCTGGCCGCCTACCTCGACGCGATGACCGTGTCGGGGCCGGGCACGCTGAACGTGGCCGAGGGCGTCGTCGACAGCTACCTCAAGCAGTTGCGGGAGGCGTGGGAGATGCGCCGCGAGGACCTCGAGGAGGAGCGCGAGAAGCTGCGTCAGCTCAACCGGCGCGGCACCACCGTGGACAGGCGCATCGGCACGCTGCTGGGGCAGAAGCGGATGCTGGAGGACTACAAGCGTCGCATCGGCGACGCCGCCGTCGGGCACAAGCTGACCGACGAGGGGGAGCGCAACCGCCGGTGGGCGGACGAGAAGATCGCCGACATCAACCGCGAGCTGGCGGACCTGCAGGCCGAGTACGGGGACGGGGAGGACTACCGGCTGCTGCCTGACCGGCCGGTCGAGCCGAAGGAGCCGGGCCCGGGGGCGTCGGCGGCGGCCCGGGCGCGGTATCGGGAGCAGCGGGCGCAGTACCGCAAGCGGCTGGCCCGGTGGGAGCGCCGGCAGCGCCGGTACGCGCGGATGCTGGAGAAGTCGCACCGGCAGATCGATTTCGACGAGCGGACGATGGAGGCGATCGACCGGGTTCGGCCGGGCTGGGAGGGCCGCAAGGAGAGCATCGACGACAAGCGCGAGGAGTTCGCCGCCAAGCGCGACGAGCTGGTCGACCGGGAGATCCCCGGCGAGCAGCTCAACGTGAAGACGCTGCAGTTGGAGTTGGCCGAGTGGCTGAACACCAGGATCGCGCCCCGCCCGTTGGACGACCTGGCGTCGGCCGGCCAGTCGGAGCGGGACGCGGAGCTCGCCCGGCTGCTGCGCGAGCAGGCGGAGGAGAGGCAGCGCAACCTCGCGATCAGCCAGGCGCAGTACACGGTCCTGCGCGACTTCGCGCAGCTCGCTGGCCGCCGGGTGCTCGGGTCGTTCCTGCACGGCACCGACTACGTGCCTCGCACGGGCCTGTACGAGCTGCACGAGGGCGAGCGCGTGGTCACGAACCCCCGCGGCCCGTTCGGGTCGCAGCTCGCCCCGGATCCGGCCGCGGCGCCGATGGTGGCGCCGGTCATCAACCTGTACATCGAGGGCGACGCGGCGCCGCTGCTGAAGCGCGTGCGGGCGGAGGTTGACGGCAGGGCCGCGCGCGTGTCGTCGCAGCAGATCGGCCGGCAGCGCAGGTTGATCGTCGCCGCCCCAGGAGGCGGGTCCTGACCCCCACGTCGCTCGACGTCGCCCGACGATGGCACGCCGACATGTTCGGCGGTAGTGCGCTGAAGTCGTGGCGGCTCATGACCAAGGACTTCCGCGGCGCCTACGTCGACGGCTGGGCGCGCGCCATCGCCGCGCACAGCAGCGGCCCGATCACCGGCACGCTGCCGAACCAGATGCGCCGCGACCTCATCGAACACCCCCACCAGGTCACCCCGAGCCCCGACATCTGGCACTCGCTACGCGACTACCTCCGCGGCGCGATACGCGAGGGCGTCCCCTGGATCAACGACAGCACGGGCTGGCTCCCCGTCCCGCGGCCCGACTCCGTCGATCGAGAGGCGGCGATCCTCGTGCACATGCCGCCGGGGCCATCGCGAACCCAGATCGTGCAGGCGACCGCCCTGATCCTCGAGCTCACCGCGGACGGCTGGCGTGTCGCCGGCTTCGACGACCCTGGCAGCCACCCGGCGCCGCTATGAAGGCCGCGTTTCCTGTCTGCGATACAGCGGACGCATTCTTCTGCGCAACCGCTTGCTTGCGACCGGGCACGGGTGTAGCGTCGCGTCATCGCACGAAAGCAGGGCCCGGAGGTGCAGACACACCGACCGGGCCCCTACACCACCAGGAGGTCTGGTCCTGATGATGCGCGCCGAATCTACCGGCAGCGACCTCGTGGCCGCCGCGCGGCGGAACGCGATCGAGACGCTTGAGCAGGCAGCCGCAGATGCGCTCGCTGCGGGCCTCACACGGACAGAGGCCAACCAGATCGTGAACGCCGCCCACGGGATGGTCGCCGGCAACCGACACACGGCCGCCGCCAGCGTGTCGCGCGCCGGCCAGATCCTCGACAGCGGCCTCGTCGACCACCTGCTCGACGACGGGTACGGCTGGCTGACGTTCTCCCTGCCGTACCTCGACGACCCTCGCTGGCACGCCAACGCCCCCGACCCCGCGTCGGATGTCCTTGCCGTGCGCGTCGTCGGCGACACGACCGGCGGGGCGGACCCGTACCTCTTCAACGAGCTGGCGGCGGTCGACGACGCGCTCGAGGCGCACCGCCGGCGCGGGCCGCTCAACCACGGCGTCGACGCGCCCCCGCAGTCGCCGCGGGACGGGATGCCGCTCCGCGAGCTCGAGGCTCTGTTCAGCGACCGCATCCGTGCGCGCAACCGCGCGCAGGCGGCGGCCGAGCCGAGGATCACCGTCACGCAGCACGCCGACGGCAAGGGCGCGACTGTCGTCCCGCTGCCCGGTCTGGACCGCGTCCGGGCCGACCGCCAGGGGCGCCTCGTCGGCCGGATCTTCTACGACGAGATCCCTGCCGCCGACCGACTCCCGGCCAACAACCAGGGCTGGGTGCGCGTGTACCTCGACCCGGGCGAGTACGCCTCGGTGGCATGACCGACCGGCTGCTCACCGTCGTGGAGGTCGCCGACATCCTGCGGTTGAAGCCCGCGACGGTGCGAAGCCTCGTGAACCGGCACGGCAGCGGGCTCGTTGCCGCCCGCGTGGGCGGCCGGCTGCGGTTCCGGCAAGCCGACATCGACGCGTATCTCGAGGCCCAGAAGGTGGTACCGCCGCCACCGGCGCCGCTCCGCCGAGCGTCCATGCGCGTTCCGGCGCGGGCGCCGCGCGTGGCGCGGTCTGGCGGGAGCCCTGCGACGGAGAGCATCCGCGAGCGCATCCGCAGGAAGCGACAGGAGGGACGATGATGGCCGGGCAGAACGGCAAGCCGGCGCGACGGTCCTACGGGACCGGCTCGCTCTACGTTCGCACCGACAGCGCAGGCCGCGAAACCTGGTACGGCCACTGGCGTGCGGGCGGCCGCCAGATCAAGCGCCGGATCGGACCGAAGCGACCGCCGGGCAGCCGTGAGGGCTTGACCCGCACCCAGGCTGAGGCGCAGCTGCGCGAGATGATCGGTCAGGCATCGGCCCCGGGCCCCGTCGGTGAGCGCCTCACTGTCGCTGAGGCCGGCGACCGGTACCTGCGCCACCTGCAGGCCGCCGGACGCAAGCCGTCGACGATCGCCGCGGTCCGCAGCCACCTCGAGCACTGGCACTGCCCGTTCTTCGCCGGCAAGAGCCTCGACGCTGTCCAGCCGGAGGACATCGAGGGCCTCATCGCGCTCATGCAGGCAGGCGACCGTCCCGGCGGACTGGCGCGCACCAAGCCGCTGTCGGCGAAGACGATCCGCAACGCGATCGGCACCCTCAACGCGCTCTACAACCACGCCGTACGCCGGCGGTGGGCAACGTCGAACCCCGTCCTCGAGGTCGACCTACCCGCCGACTCCCCTGGCGAGGACATCCGCTTTCTCGAACCGGTCGAGGTCGACGCCGTCGCGGCCGCGGCGATCCCGGGCCCCTACCAGGACCTCGACCGGGCCCTGTACGTCACCGCTGCGATGACCGGTCTGCGCGAGGGGGAGCTGATCGCGCTGCGCTGGCGGGACGTCGACTGGCCAGCGGGCCGCATCCGCGTGCGCCAGAACTACGTCCTCGGCGAGTTCGGCACACCCAAGTCCAAGCGGTCGACGCGCAGCGTGCCGATGGCCGACCGAGTCGGCACCGAGCTCGAGCTGCTGTACCGCGCGTCCCAGCGCCAAGGCGACGACGATCTCGTGTTCGCCGACCCGCTGACCGGCGGCCCGCTGGCCAAGGCGGCGATCCTCCGTCGCTTCCGGAAGGCGCTACGCGCCGCCCATCTCGACGACACCCACCGCTTCCACGACCTCCGCCACACGTTCGGCACGCGCATGGCCGCGGCCGGCGTGCCGATGCGCACGCTGCAGGAGTGGATGGGGCACCGGGACATCGCCACGACGCAGCGGTACGCGGACTACGCGCCGGCGCCCGCGCACGAGGCGGCCCTGATTGCCGGTGCCTTCAGCAACCAGGCGTGTGGAGTCGCGGAGGATGCGAAGATGGGCGCATGGGTCAAGTAGTCGACCTGCTCAGTCGCCCGGTCTACGGCCTCGCGCAGGTCGACCGGCTGCTTGGCCTGCGTTCAGGGACAGCCCGCCGATGGATCGACGGGTATCAGCGTGCAGGCAAGCGCTACCCGCCCGTGGTGCGTGAGGAGCCGACGGGTGAGGACATCGTGACCTGGGGTGAGTTCGTCGAAACGCGTCTGCTCGCCGAGTACCGCGATGCGGGTGTCCCGATGGTGCGGATGCGTCCCGCTGTCGACTGCCTGCGTGAGGAGCTGCAGACGCGTTATCCGCTGGCCTCAGCACGCACGTGGCTCGATGTCCAAGGCCGAGACCTCGTGCGGCGCGTGCAGGAGCGAGTCGGTCTCGATACCGGGCTCGCGCTCGTGGTGCGCACTGGCCAGAGCGTGATGTGGAGCCCGGAGGCAGAGGGCTTTCGCCGCTCCGTCGAGTGGACGAACCAGAGCTCCTCGGGCCAGCCAAAATTGGTCCGTCCAGGGCACGATCTCCAAGAGGTGGTCATCGACCCGCTGCGTGGCTTCGGCGAACCTGTCGTGCGGAATGTCCGCACTGAGGTGATCGGCGAGCTTTTCCGGGCTGGCGACTCGCCCGAGTACATCGCCGAGCTCTACGAGCTGACACGCGAGACCATCGACGAGGCGCTGCGATACGAACTTCGTCGGGCGACCAGCAGAAACGACATCGCCGCCTGACCGGGATCCCTAGCCTCGCGTGACGGCCGACCGGCGCCAGCTTCGGTTCTACGTTGACGAGAGCGCTCTCGGCCTCGGCAAGGCTCTCGAGGCTGCCCGCAAGGACACCATCCACGCCGGGCACAAGCTCATCCCCGAGTGCCCGCTCGGCGTCCTCGACCCCGACTGGATCCCCGCGGTGGCCGCTCGCGACCTCATTGTCATTGCGCGCGACAAGCGCATTCGTACGAAGCCGCAGGAGCTTCAGCGGTTCCGCGAGGCTGGGCTGCGGGTGTTCTGGATCGCCGGGAAGAAGGACATGTCGACGTGGGGATGGCTCGATCGCCTTGTGAGGCACTGGCCATCGATCGAGCGCACGATCGCCGAGCGCGGACTCGGGCCCTGGTTCTACGCCATCAACGACGGTGGCCTCAGGGAGATCGAGGTCGGCCAGACCCCTCGGTCGTGGTAGCAACCGAGGTAGCAATCTGAGCGAACCTGAGCGCACTTGAGCCGACCCGACGCCGCTTAGGCAAGCCAAGATCAGCTGAGGTCGCGCCGTTCGGCGGGTTCGATTCCCGTATCCCGCTCTGTCAGGACCCCCGGCCTCTACGGGGGTCTTGGCGTTTTCGGGCCGGTTTCGACGCACGTCGAAGCGATCTTGTGCCGAATGTCGATGTGCGGCGCCGCGAGCGTGCGCCATCATGGACCTCGTCCGCTGCCCATATCGCCCTCCGACCCGGGGCTGCGGCGGACGCAGGTGAAAGACGGTCGTCGCCTTTTCTCTCTCCTCCAGGCGCCGACCATGGTTCGGACACCGAAGCGAGGGGCCTCGGCACCGATGCCGGGGCCCCTCGTGGTTTCCGGGCCCTCAGTGCTGGTGGTAGCGGAAGGCGAAGAGCAGCTCGACGGTGGTGCGCGGGGAGCCGCCGCGGTACGTGCACGCCCACGAGGTGCGGGCGCCCTTCACAGTCGGCGTGCAGCGGTAGCCGTTGACCTTCATCGGCATCTGCGCCTGCTCGCGCGCGAGCCCGCGCACTACGCGCGACACCTGGCCGCAGCGGGCCTTGCGCGCGGCGGTCGAGTCGGCGTCGCCGATGTTGACGCCGACGCGGACGGTCGGGCGCTCGAGGTTGGGGACGTCGCGGACGATGCAGATCCCGGAGGCGGGGTTGTCGGCGGCGACGGCGGGGGCCGCGACGGCGGCGAAGGCGCCGGCGGCGATGAGCAGGGCGGGGAGCGTGCGTGCCATGCGGGCCGCATCGGCCGGCCGGGGCGGGGCCTTGAGTCGCGCACCCGGCGACCGCTGCACGAGGTTCTGCATGCTTCTAAGTCTGGGCTTTAGGTTCGCGGCGTACGGTCGCTCCTGCCCGGCCGCCGAACCTCCTGAGCAGCGGCCGGGTGTGTGGAGCAGAGCACCCCTCGGTATTTCCTCCAGAACCGAGGACCCCGGCGACGCCCCGGCCCCCAGCCGGGGCGTCCGTCGCTCACGGTACCGCTCGGCCGCGGCGACTCGTCGCAGTAGGGTGCCGGCGTGCCCACCGCCGACCACGACGTCGACTGCGCGATCGTCGGAGCGGGCCTGTCCGGCCTCGCCGCCGCCCGCGCGCTCGTCGCCGCCGGCCGCTCCGTTGTCGTCCTCGAGGCGCGCGACCGCGTCGGCGGCCGCGTCCTGAACGCCGACATCGGCGACGGCAAGGTCGTCGAGGCCGGCGGCCAGTGGGTCGGCCCGACGCAGCACCGCGTGATGGCGCTCGTCCGCGAGCTCGGCCTCGAGACGTTCCCGACCTACGGCGAGGGCGACAACCTCCTCGACGACGGCGGGCGCCTGCGCCGCTACCGCGGCCCGATCCCGCGGATCAACCCGGTGGTGATCGCCGACATCGCCCAGGCGCAGGCGCGGCTGGACCGCATGGCCCGCCGCGTCCCGCTCGACGAGCCCTGGCGCGCCCCGCGTGCGCGCGCGTGGGATCAGCAGACCGCGTGGACGTGGCTGGCCCGCAACGTCCGCACCCGCCTGGCCCGCGACCTGCTGCAGATCGCGATCGAGGCCGTGTGGGCCGCCCACCCCGGCGACCTGTCGCTGCTGCACCTCCTCTTCTACGTGCACTCCGGCGGCGGCCTGGACACGCTCATCTCCACCGAGGGCGGCGCCCAGCAGGACCGCATCGTCGGCGGCTCGCAGCGCATCGCGCTGGGGATGGCGGCCGAGCTGGGGGAGGAGCGCATCCGCCTCGAGACGCCCGTGCGCGCGATCGCCCAGGACGCGCACGGCGTCACCGTCGGCGACGTCCGCGCCCGGCACGCGATCGTCGCGCTCCCGCCGACGCTCGCCGGGCGGATCGTCTACGACCCGCCGCTGCCCGGCCTGCGCGACGGCCTCACCCAGCGCGTCCCGCAGGGCTCGGTCATCAAGTGCCACGCGATCTACGACGAGCCGTTCTGGCGCCGCGAGGGCCTCAGCGGCCAGGCGACCAGCCCGGCCGGCCCCGTCAAGGTCACCTTCGACAACTCCCCGCCCGACGGGACCCCGGGCGTCCTGATGGGGTTCCTCGAGGGCGACCAGGCGCGCGACCTCGGCACGCTGCCGCCCGACCGCCGCCGGGCCGAGGTGCTCGCCTGCTTCGCGCGCCTGTTCGGGCGCCGCGCGGCCGAGCCGGTCGCCTACCTGGAGCAGGACTGGTCGCAGGAGCCGTACACGCGCGGCTGCTACGCCGGGTTCTTCCCGCCCGGCGTGTGGACCCGCTACGGCCGCATGCTGCGCGCGCCGCAGGGCCGCATCCACTGGGCCGGCACCGAGACCGCGACCGTGTGGAACGGCTACTTCGACGGCGCGCTCACCGCCGGCGAGCGGGCCGCCGGGGAAGTCGCGGGCGCCCTGGACTGAGGCGCGGGGCGCCGCAACGGGTACGGTCCCGGGCATGCCGACCGAACCGCAGCCCGTGACCCTCGCCCAGCTCGCCCGGCGCGCGGCCGAGCTGGTCGACCCCGAGGACGAGGACCGCGACGTCGCCGAGTTCGAGCAGATCTTCGAGGACGACGACGAGCCCGCCCGCGCGCTCCTCGAGGAGACCCTCGACGAGCGCGTCGAGGAGGCGGTCCGCCGCATCGACCCGCAGGGCGACCTCCCGCACATCCAGATGGCCGGCGCCGTGGTGCGCTACCTCGCCCACAAGCCGAGCGAGCTGAAGGACGACCGCGACCACATCCTGCGCCTGGCCGCCCGCGCCGAGTACCACGGCGACCCGCCGCCGGTGGTGGCGGACTGGCTCGTCGACCAGGGCGTCGCGGTCTAGGTCCGCAGCACGGCCTGCAGCGCGGCGGCGACGGTGTCGGGCTCGTGGCGCCATTGGCGCCAGGAGATGCGCACCACGCGCCAGCCGTGGCGCTGGAGGTGCAGGTCGCGGGCGTGGTCGCGTTCGAAGGCGGCGCGGGTGCCGTGGGTGCCCCAGGCGTCGAGCTCGACGGCGACGCGGTGGTGGGGCCAGTGCAGGTCGACCTCGAAGCCGTGGAGGTTGAGGTTGACGGCGGGGCGCGGGAGGTCGTGCTGGTCGATGAGCCTGAGGACGCCGCGCTCGAGCTCGGAGCGGGTCTTGCGCGGATCGGCGGGGCGCAGGTCGGCGGTCGCGGCACGTAGGCGCTCGGCGCCGCGCTGGCCGGGGTTGCGCCGCAGGCAGGCGTCGATCTCGGCGAGGTCGAAGAGGCGCAGCTCCTCGGCGCGCTCCATGGCTCTGTCCAGGACGCGGGGCGGGCGGGTGGCGGCGAGGTCGAGCAGCGCGCGGGCGACGGTGGTGATGGGGATGGCATCGAGGACCGTGCGGTCGGCTTCGTGCAGGACGCGGCGGTAGACCTTGAGCCGGCCGCGCCCGCGCCCGCCCGCGGCCGGGGTGGTGATCTCGAACCGCGCGCCGTGGTCGGCGACGAGCCCCCACACGGCGGCGGCGGAGGCGTGGGAGAGGACGGCGCCGGGCCCGCAGGCCAGGACCGCGGCGAGGCGGTGGGCCTCGGGACGCAGCGCGGTATGGGCGACCGCGTAGACCCCCTGGTGCAGGCGCAGCAGCACGCCCCGCTCGGTGGCGCGGGCGATCGTCGCCTCGCCGATGTCCAGGTCGCGCAGCTGCCGCGTGGCGACCACGCCGTGCTGGGCCCGAGCGAGCCCCGCGATCGCCTCATCCACGCGAGTGGCGAATTTCCTCCAGGGGGTGGAGGAAAATCGCCACTCGCGCCGATCGGGGTCGGAATGGGCCGCCATGCCGCGACCAGGTGTCGCGCGCGCGGGATTCGCCCCTACGCGGAGAGCCTGGCGCGGACGCTCTGCACCTTGTCGGCGAGCGTCTGCTCCTTGTCGCGCCGCTCGTCGAGCTTGAGCACCGTGTAGACCCGCGGGAGGCCCATCTCGAACGGCACCGCGTGCAGCTCGGCGACGATCGCCAGGATGTCGGCGGTCTCGCCCTCCAGCGAGGTGCCCATCGCCTGCAGCTCGTAGCGGACGCGGTCCTGGGCGGCCAGCCGGCGCTGCATCTCGGCGATGTACTCGGAGGTGCTCGGGTCGCTGCGCCCGAGGCCCAGGACGCTGATCTCGGCGGTCGCCATGGCCCGGCAGCCTACGGCTACGGGGTCGGCAGCGAGGACCCGGCGAAGAGGAAGAACCAGATCCCGAACGCGACGACGGCCAGGCCGACCGACACGACCATCACCACGTCGAGGACGGTCGTCTCGCGCCCCGACCCGGGCGCGTCGCGCATCGACCGCTGCCACGGGAGGATCACGCGCACGCGCGAGCCGCGCCCGGTCACCGCCGCGTAGGCGCGGTTGAGCTGGGCCAACAGCTTCCCGATCACGAACATCGAGGCCGGGATCCCGACGACGACCATGACGTAGGGCCCCAGCGACGGCTGCGAGCCCTCCGACAGCCGCGAGGCCAGCCACAGCCACGCGACCGGCACCGCCACCCACATGGCGATGGACCCGGCCGCCATCAGCAGGATCAGCAGCAGGGCCGCAGGCTTGCTGAGCAGCATCCTGACCATACGGTCAGAAGAATGGTAGGACGGGCCGTCGCGCCGTGCGGCGCGCCACGAGAAGGGCGGCGCGTCGCCGCTACCAGTCCTGATAGCTGCCGCAGTGCGGGCAGGCGACCGATGCGGAGACCGGCGCCCGGAACACCATCCCGCACGAGCAGGAGTACTGGGCGCGGTCCTCGGGGCCTCCGGCCTCGCGGACCCGCGCCTCCGGCGCGAGTGGCGTTCGCGGCGCCGGCTCGGGCGCCTGCTCCTGCTCCGGCGCGGTCTCGACCGGCGCGTCGGCCGGGCGATACCCGCGCCGCGGGGGCGCGGCGCGCAGGCGGCGCAGGGTTGGGATACGGGGTGGCATCGTGCTGTCGAACGCAAAGACGCGCATCGGCCCTGGAGGTTTCTCTCTTTGGGTCGGAACACCTGCCGGGACCTTGAGCCGGACGTCACGACGCCATCTCGCGGCGAGTCGTCCTAGACTTCATCCGCGATGGACCCGGCACGCAAGCGACGCTTCCGCCTCGTCGCCGCCCTCACGGCGGCGCTCGTCCTGGCCGGCGGCCTCGTCTACACCAGCTTCAGCGCCGGCAGCCCGGCGAAGACCCCGTCCGAGCTGCTCGCCTCCGCCGAGCCCGGCGGGAGCTACAAGCTCACCGGCAAGGTCGTCGAGGGCTCGATCCGCCACGAGGGCGACACGCTGCTGTTCAGCGTCCGCGATCGCGACGGCACGACGTCGGTGCCCGTCTCGTACACCGGCTCCGTGCCGGACCCGTTCCGCGAGGGCCGTGAGATCATCGTCACGGTCAGCCGCGGCGCCGGGGACACGTTCGTCGCCGAGAAGGACTCGCTGGTGACGAAGTGCCCCTCCAAGTTCGAGGCCGAAGACGACGCGGCTTCGGACATGAGCTGAGCGGCGGGCGCGATGGCGACCGTCGGCCGCGCCGCCCTTCTCATCGCCCTCCTCATCTGCGCCTACGGCGTCATCGCCGCGGTCTACGGCGCGCTGACCGGGCGGCGGGAATGGGTCGAGTCCGCGCGGCGCTCCGTCTACGCGCTGGCGATCGCGCTCACCGTCGCGTTCGGGATCCTCGAGCTCGCGTTCCTGCGCTCGGACTTCTCGTTCGCGGTCGTCGCCGGCCACTCCTCGACGTCGACGCCGACCTTCTACAAGGCCTCGGCGATGTGGTCCTCGCAGGAGGGCTCGCTGCTGCTGTGGGTGTGGCTGCTGTCGCTGTGGTCCAGCCTCGTCGTCTTCCTCACGCGCAGGCGCATGCGCGAGGTCGTGCCGTGGGCGACCGCCGTCCTGCTCGGCTACGGCGCGTTCTTCACCGCGCTGCTGGTGTTCGCGGTCTCGCCGTTCGACACGCTCGCGCAGCCGCCGGCCGACGGCGCCGGGCTCAACCCGCTGCTGCGCCACCCGGCGATGATGATCCACCCGCCGATGCTCTACTCGGGGTACACGCTGTTCGCGATCCCGTTCGCGTTCGCGGTCGGCGCCCTGATCGCCAAGCGCGTCGACGCCGAGTGGATCCGCTCGACCCGCCGCTTCGCGCTCGGCGCCTGGCTGGTCCTCGGGATCGGGATCATCCTCGGCGCGCGCTGGTCCTACAACGAGCTCGGCTGGGGCGGCTACTGGGCCTGGGACGCGGTCGAGAACGCGTCGCTGATGCCGTGGCTGACCGGCACCGCGTTCATCCACTCGGTGATGATCCAGGAGAAGCGCGGGATGCTGAAGATCTGGAACGTGTCGCTGGTGCTGGCGACCGGGATCCTGTGCGTCCTCGGCACGTTCCTGGTGCGCAGCGGCATCCTCGACTCGATCCACGCGTTCGGCGCCTCGACGCTCGGCGTGCCGTTCGTCGCGCTGATCGCCGGCATGTCGCTCGGCTCGATCGCGCTCGTCGTGTGGCGGCGCGGGCTGCTGCGCTCCGAGCACCGGCTCGACTCGCTGCTGTCGCGCGAGGCCGTGTTCCTGCTGAACAACCTCGTGCTCGTGGCGATGTGCTTCGTCGTGTTCTGGGGCACGTTCTTCCCGCTGATCAGCGAGGCGGTGACCGGCGAGGAGACCTCGGTCGGGCCGCCGTGGTTCTCGCGCTACACGGTGCCGCTGGCGCTGATCCTGGTCCTGCTGTCGGGGATCGGCCCGCTCATCGCCTGGCGCCGGGCGACCGCCACGAACCTGCGGCGGACGTTCGCGATCCCGGTCGCCTGCGGCGTCGTCGCGTTCCTGGCGCTGCTGTTCGTCCCCGGCGTCCCGCAGAAGCCGCTGGCGCTGGCGATGTTCGCGCTCGGCGCGTTCGTGGCGGGCACGGTCGGGCAGGAGATCTGGCGCGGCACCCGCGCGCGCCGCGCGATGACCGGCGAGCCGCTGCCGCTGGCGGTCACCTCGCTCGTGCGCCGCAACCGCCGGCGCTACGGCGGCTACCTCGTGCACCTGGGGATCGTCGTGCTGTTCGTCGGCGTCGCCGCCTCGTCGACGTTCCAGACCGCGAGCGATCACCGCATGTCGCCCGGCGACACCGTGCGCGTCGACGGCTACGACGTCCGCTACGTGCGCGCGACCGCCGAGGTCGGCAACGACCCCAGCGGCACCGGCGCGATGCTGTCGCTCGGCGCCGTCCTCGACGTGAGCAAGGACGGCAGGCACGTGACGACGCTGCGCCCGGCGCGCAGCTTCTACCCGTCCAACAGCACGGCGTCGGGCCCCGTCGAGTGGCTGGTCGCCGGCGAGCCGACCAGCGAGGTCGCGGTCCGCTCCGGCCCGCTGAAGGACTTCTGGACCGCGGTCAACCCGGACATGACCCGCTTCCAGGAGGTCATCGACCAGGGCGACAAGGCGGTCGCGGCCGACATCCCCGAGATGCAGCAGCCGATGGTCGCGTTCCGGCTGCTGCGCGACGTCATCGCGCCCAACTACGTGGAGAACCCGCCGCCGGCGATGTTCCGGATGATCTCGTCGCCGCTGGTGGCGTGGATCTGGATCGGGTCGCTCATCGCCATCGGCGGCGGGCTGATCGCGCTGTGGCCGGCGCCCGACGCGGCGCGCCGGCGCGCCACCGCGACGCTGCGCGCCCGCGTCGCCCAGGACCTCGGCCGCGCCTAAGTGGACGCCCTCGCGCTGCTGGCGATCTTCGCCCTCCTGCTCGTCGTGGCCTGGGTCGTGGTCACGCCGCTGCGCCGCGGGGCGGCCTCGCAAGCGGCCGCGCGCGAGGAGGCCGACCGCCAGGACCTCGAGGCGGCGCGCGACGCCAAGTACCGCGAGATCCGCGACGCGGAGCTCGACCGGGAGACCGGCAAGCTCTCCGAGGAGGACTGGCGGGCGCTGGACCGCCAGCTGCGCGCGGAGGCGGTCGAGATCCTCCGCAGGCTCGACGAGCTAGAGTGAGCGGCCCATGGAGCTGATCCTCCAGTTCGTCCAGGTCATCCTGTCCGTCGCCCTGATCTTCCTCGTGCTCATGCATTCGGGGAAGGACTCGGGCCTCTCCGGCGCGTTCGGCGTCGGCACCGGTCAGGGCCCGTTCGGGGGCGGCTCGCTCGTCGAGCGCAACCTGAACCGCTGGACGATCGCGATCGCGATCCTGTTCGCGCTGAACACGATCGTGCTCGTCAAGATCCACTGACGCGGGCCGCCGACTGATTGGCGGACGGACACTGTCCGCTCAAGGACGCGGCGTTCGGGTCGACCGTGTGGGAACCGGAGTGTTTCTGCCCGCGTCGCGCATGTCGATCTCCCCGCTCTCCTCGATCCGTCCGGCTGCGATCCCCGCGCTCGCCGCGCCCGCCCGGCGCCTGCGCGTGTCCGACGTCCTGCGCTGGTGCGGCGCGGCCCTGGCCGGCGGCGCGGTGGCGACCGCCGCCGTGGGGTCGGCGTGGTCGGCCGCGCTGGCCGGCGCGGCGGTCCTCGCCGCGCTGACGGGATCGGTCGCCGACGCGCGCCGGCGCCGCACGCGGGTCGGCGCCGGCCTCATCGACCCCGCGACCGGCGTCCCCGGCCGCGAGGCGCTGCGGCTGCGGCTGGGCGCCGAGGTGTCGCGCGCGCGCCGGCACGGCAGCGCGCTGACCGTGCTGCACGTCGACCTGGCCGGGTTCCGCGAGCTGCAGGAGCGCGCGGGCGCCGAGCGCGCCGTCGAGCTGCTGCGCCGGGTGGCGCTCGGGATGGCCGCCGAGGTGCGCGGCGAGGACCTCGTCGCCCGGCGCGGCGGTGACTCGTTCGTGGTCGTGCTGCCGGGCCTGGAGGGCGACGACGTCGCGCGGGTGGCGATGCGGCTGGCGTCGGTCGTCGCGCGCGTGCGGGTGCACGGCATCGACGGCCCGCCGCCCCGCCTGGACATCGGCATCGCCGCCTACCCCGACCAGGGCGCCGACGTCGACTCGCTGCTGGCCGCCGCGCAGCGCAGCCTCGCCGACGTGCGCGCGGCGCGGCTGGCGGCGGCCGAGGCCGCCCGCCCGGGGGTCGAGGTCCCCGCCGCGGCCCGGCCCCTTCCGACGTGGCCGGTCGCCGGCGCGCTGTGGCGAGAGGCGGTGGCGCTGGCGGCGACGTTCGCGATCTGGTTCACGCTGCCGCTCGTGGCGCCCGGCGACAGCGTGCGCCGCGCGCTGCTGCTCGTCAGCTTCGCGGCGATGGCGATCGCGAGCGCGGCGCTCGTCGTCCGCACGCGCGGGCGCGAGCGGACCGGCTGGGCGCTGTTCCTGGCCAGCCCGTTCGTGGCGCTGGCGCCGTACGTGGGGGTGGGCGCCTTCACGCTCGTGGCCGCCGGCGTGCTGCTGATCGCCGGCGACGGCTGGCTGCGCGACCGCTTCCGGATCCTCGACGCCGCCATGTTCGGCGCGCTCGTCGCCGGCGCGCTGGTGGCGTTCGCGTTGCCGACGCGGGCCGCGTTCGAGGCGGTCGGCGCCGGCGAGCACGTCGCGCTCGTGCTGCGCGCCGTCGGCGCGGTCGCGGCCGGCGCCATGATCCTGCTCGTCGTCACGTCGGTGTCGCGCCGGGCGCGACCGGACGTGTGGCTGCTGGCCGCGGGCTACGCGATCCCGATCGTCGTGTCGTTCTTCGTCCTGCGCGGCGCCGGCGCGTGGTGGCCGGCCGAGCCGTGGAAGATCGTCTACGTCGTGACGGGCGTGAACGCGCTCGCGGCGATGTGGATGCGGCTGCGCTACCGCGGCGAGCCGTCGCGGACGCTGCGCGACGGCGAGGCCGACGCGGCCGCCGTGTCGCTGGTCGGGACGGCCGGGTTCGTGGCGCTGATGGTCGCCGCGGCGATCGCGCGCGGCGGCATCGCCCCGGCGGTCGTGGCCGCGCTCGTCGTCGTCGCGCTCGCCCGCTACGCGCGGGCCGCGCTGGTCGCTCGCGACAACCGGCGGCTGACCGCGCTCGCGCTGCGCTCGCAGGCGGAGCGGGCGGCGCAGCACCACGCGAGCCTGCTCGCGCTGACCGCCGCGCTCGCGGCCCGCGACGGCTACACGGGCCGCCACACGGAGGAGACGACCGCGCTCGTGTCGCGCGTGGCGATCGCGCTGGGGCTCGGCCCCGAGGAGCGCCGCGAGGTCGACGCGGTCGCGCTGCTGCACGACATCGGCAAGATCGGGACGCCGAACGAGATCCTCCACAAGGACGGCCCGCTCGACGACGGCGAGTGGGAGGTCATGCGCGAGCACCCGGTGATCGGCGAGCGCATCCTCAGCGCGGTCCCGGGCCTGGAGTCGATCGCCCGCGCGGTGCGCCACGAGCACGAGCGCTGGGACGGCGGCGGCTACCCGGACGGCCTGGCCGGGGAGGAGATCCCGCTGGCCAGCCGCATCGTCCTCGTCTGCGACGCCTACCACGCGATGACCAGCGACCGCCCGTACCGCGAGGCGATGGCGCGCGCCGACGCGATCGCCGAGCTGCGCCGCCACGCGGGCACCCAGTTCGACCCGGCGGTCGTCAACGCGCTGATCGACGTGCTCGGCGAGGACCAGCCGAGCCACACCGAGACGGCGCCGGTCGCCGCGTAGCGCCCCTGGCGAACACTCGCCGGGCGACCCGGCCCCCTGGGCGCGGGGCTCCCCACGAACGCGGGGCCTCCGACGATGGGGCACGCGCCCATCGCCGGAGGCGCAGTTCACGCGGTGCTGGAGGTCACCGCGCGAGCGCGATCGGTGGCGTCGGGCGGCGGAGGGAGAGCCGCCGGCGCCGGGTCTCGCTCCCGCGATCGCCCAGGGTCTGGGCGCGCGTGCGCAGGAGCTCGACGAGGTCCGCCGTGTGGCGGAAGGGGTCGGCGATCGCCCGGCCGGACTCGAGGTCCAGCGCGGCGACGATCTCGCCGTCGGTGATGGCGACCAGGACCTGGCCGCGGGGGGCGGGGGCGCTGTCCAGGGCGGCGAGGCGGATCAGGGCGAGCTCGTCGTCCTGACGGGCGGGGCGGATGTGGATGGCGGTCATGGGCTGGGCGGTGGAGTGGGGGGCGCGGGCTTCCATCGGTGCACCTCCTTGGCGTTCTCGGATCGGGTCACCTGGAAGACGCTTCACAGGTTCCCAGCGTGACCCCATCAGCACAAATGACAATTCGCGCTGTCCCCGATAAGATCGCCTTATGCTCGACGTCAAGCGCCTGCGCGTGCTGCGCGAGGTGCACCTCAAGGGGTCCTTCTCCGCCGCCGCCGAGTCGCTCTCCTACACGCAGTCGGCGGTGTCGCAGCAGATCGCCGCGCTCGAGCGGGAGGCCGGGACGCTCCTCGTCGAGCGCAACGCGCGCGGCGTGCGCCTGACCGAGGCCGGCCGCGCGCTCGTCGTCCACGCCGACGCGATCGTCGCCCGCCTCGCCGCCGCCGAGCGCGACCTCGAGGCGATCGCCGGCCTGCGCGGCGGGACACTGCGGCTCGTCGCGTTCCCCACCGCGGCCGCGTCGGTGCTGCCGATCGCCGTCGCCCGCTTCCGCGACCGCCATCCCGGCGTCGACCTGACGCTCGAGCCGCTGGAGCCCCAGGAGGGCCTCGAGGCGCTGAAGGCCGGCGGCGCCGACGTCGCCGTGACCGTCGACGCGACGTTCGCGCCCATCGAGGACGAGGGCCTCGAGCTGCGCCACATCCTCGACGACCCGATGTTCGTGGCGCTGCCCCTCAACCACCCGCTGGCGAACCGGCCGAGCCTCGAGCTCGAGGATCTGTCGGGCGAGAGCTGGATCCTCGGCATGAGCGCCTCCAAGTGCCCGGACACGGCGATCATGCTGCGCCACTGCCTCGCCGCCGGCTTCGAGCCGCGGATCGCCTTCCAGTCCGACGACTACCAGGCGATCCAGGGCTTCATCGCCGCCGGCGTCGGCGTCGCGCTGATCCCCTACCTGGGCCTCGTGTCCAAGCGCGACGACATCGTCGTCCGCGAGCTGGCCTGCGCGCCGCACCGGCGGGTCGTCGCGGCGACGATGAGCGGGGACACCCGCGGTCCCGCGGCGGGCGCGATGCTCGACATCCTCGAGGACGTCGGGCGCGAGTGGGCGAGCCAGCGCACCGCCGCGCTCGAGCTGGTCGGCTGACGCGACCGCGCCGGCCGACGCGACCGGGCGGCGGGAGGCCCGCCGCCCGGCCCGCCGATCAGCGGCTGATGGCGATGGTGATGGGCTGGTCGCCCGCGCCCCAGATGCGGTAGCCGCCGGGCTTCAGCGTCCGGCCCTTGCCGAGGCGCAGCGTGAGGCGCTGCCCGGTGATCGTCCCGCGGGCGATCCGCTTGCGGCTCGACGCGGTCGACAGCGTGACGCGCGTGCCGCGGGCCGACAGCGACGACAGGTCGGAGCTGACCACGACGACCCGCCGCTTGCGCTGGGTGCGGATCCTGCCCTCGATCGGCGTCGAGACCGTCAGCGAGAAGCTGCCGAACGTGTTCGGCGTGCGGTCCGGGCCCGCGCCCACCTGGTAGGCCGCCGGGAACGCGGTGTCGGCGGTGGCCAGCGCCGGGACGATGCCCTCGATCCGCTGCGTGCCGGGCGACGGCTCGGTGACCGTCGCGCCGGACAGGTCGAGGTTGAACAGCGGCTGGTCGGCCGTGTACGGCGTCTGCCCGCTCGCGCCGCCCTGGCCCGTGGCCGACAGCGTGCCGGTCGTCCCGTTCAGAGCGACGACGGGATCGGTCACGGTGATCGTGAACCGGTGCATCGTCGACGCGAACGTGACCGTCCCCTTGGTGCGGACGGTGCCGGTCCGGGTCGAGCGGTCGTAGCTGCCGTCGTTCGCCGGGTACGTGAACGTGTAGAGGGCCGTCGCGCCCTTCGGGCTGGACGGGGTGACCTCGGTGCCGGTGGCGGGCGCGGTGGCGCTGGCGGTGCCGTTGGCGAGCGGCGGGGGAGAGGTCACGTAGCCGAGCCACGTCTTGGGGCCGCCGGGGCCGAGCTCGTACACGTTGGCCTGCGACCACTCCAGGCTGCCGCCGGTCACGTCGGCGGGAGCGGCGAACGCCGCGGGCGCCGTGCCGGCGGCCGCGGCCGCGACGGCCGTGGCGCAGAGCGCGACCCGCGCCGGCCGGGCGCGGCGAAGAAGGGACGTCGGTGTCAACTGCGGCTCCTTGTCGGGGCGTACTTGCTTAGGTGACCCTAACAGGATGGCGCCGCGACGCCCGTCTCGGGCGGGCGCTGGACGGGTGGCGGAGCGCCGGCCCGCACCGCGTCGAGATCCACGGGCGGCGGCCCGCGCAGCACCCACGCGCCGTCGCCGCGCCGCTCGATCAGGCCCCGCCGGGTGAGATCGGTCATCGCGCTCGTCACCGACGGGCGCCGCGCGCCGATGAGGCCCGCGATCGTGCGGTGCGTCAGCCGCGTCGACAGCACCACGCCTCCGGGGGTGACGCGTCCCCACCGCTCGGCGAGCTGCCACAGGGTCGCGAGCACGCGCGCGTCCACGCGCGTGAGGTGGCTGATCGCGCGCGCGAGGGCGAGGCGCTCGGCCCGGCGGGCGGCCCGCTGGAGCAGGAGCGCGCTCACCTGCGGCCAGCGCTGCACGATCGGCGCCAGCCGCTCGTCGAGCAGCGCGACGCGGCCCGTCTGCAGCACGGTCCAGCGCGTGTCGCCGGGCAGCGCGTCGCCCGCGCCCGCGCCGCCCGGCAGGAGCACGTCGCCCGGCCCCAGCAGCTCCGCGGCGGCGACGGTCGCCACGTGGACCTCGCGCGCGACCAGGCCCTCGATCACGAGCAGGCCCCACGGGGGCGCGCCCAGGTCCGCCGGCTCCCACGCGCCCGGGCGCAGGCGCTTCGTGGCGAGGATCGCGCCGCGGCAGGCGAGCGGGCGGTCGCGCACCGGGACCGCAGCGAGCAACTCCGGGTCGGCCTCGAACAGCGAGACGGCGGCGGCGGTCACGGCGACGACCTACCCCGAGGTCGCCGCCGGGACGCACCGCGCTTGCCTTCCGCCGCGGCGCTCGCAACGCTGCCGGACGTGGACCTCCTGCGGCCCCTGCGCGCCTTCGACCGCTTCCAGCAGCGCCACGCGGTGCTGGCGATCCCCGTCGCGGTCGTGCGGAAGTTCGGCGACGACGAGGCCGGCCCGGCCGCCGCGCTGATCGCCTACTACGCGTTCGTCTCGTTCTTTCCGCTGCTGCTGGCGTTCACGTCGATCCTCGGGTTCGTGCTCGACAACGACCCGGAGCTGCGCAACGAGATCATCGACACGACGCTCGCGCAGATCCCGGTCATCGGCGACCAGCTGCGCACCGGCTCGCTGTCGGGCAACGGCCTCGCGCTCGTGATCGGCCTCGCCGGCGCCGTGTTCGCCGGCCTCGGCGTGACGCTCGCGATCCAGCGGGCGCTCAACCAGGTCTACGCGGTGCCGCGCCGCAAGCGGCCCGACGTCGTGATGTCGCGCCTGCGCGGGCTCGCCGTCCTGGCGCTGCTCGGCCTGATCCAGATCCTCACGACCGCCGCGTCGGGCCTCGTCGGCGGCGGCCTCGGCGGCCCCTGGACGGCCACCGGCGGGCTCGGCGTCTCGCTCGTCCTGAACTTCGTCCTGTTCAACGTCGCCTTCCGGCTGCTGCTGCACCCGAGCGTCCGCACCGGCGAGCTGTGGCCGGGCGCGTGCGCGGCGGCCGTCGGCTGGACCGCGCTGCAGGCCCTCGGCGGGCTGTACGTCAGCCACGTCGTCGCCGGCGCGACGACGACCTACGGCACGTTCGCGACCGTGCTGGGCCTCATCGCCTGGCTGTACCTCGGCGCGCGGATCGTCGTGCTGGCCGCGGAGGTGAACACGGTCATCAGCCGCCGGCTGTGGCCGCGCAGCCTGTTCGCGCCGATCCTGGAGGCCGACCGCGAGACGCTCACCGCAATCGCCAAGGCCGGCGAGGTGATCGACGAGCAGCACATCTCGGTGGTCTTCGACGACCCCGCGCGCGCGGCTCAGGCCGGGTCGGCGGCGGCGCCCTCGCCCGGCGAGCCGCCGTCGGACGCGACCGACGAGCCGCCCGCCTCGTCCAGCCGGCGGTGAAGGCGCTCGCGCAGCTCGTCGGGCGTGTACTCGCGCTGGGCGCGGCGACGGCGGGCCACGACGACGCCGGTGGCGGCGACGCCGGCCACGCCGGCCAGGCCGACGAGCTTCCAGGGCACGCGCATGGCGCCTAGGGTACGGCGCCCATGACGGTCCAGGCGCTCACGCTCGACGAGGCCGTCGCCTCGGCCGCGACCGGCGACGTGTGGCTCTTCCGCGGCCGCTCGATCGCCGACGTCGCGATCCGCACGGTCACCAACGCCCCGGTCAACCACGTGGGCATGGCGGTCGCCCTCGACGACCTGCCGCCGCTGCTGTGGCACGCCGAGCTGGGCCGCTCGCTGCCCGACGTGTGGAGCGGCCGGCGCCAGCGCGGCGTGCAGCTGCACCTGCTCGCCGACGCGGTGCGCACCTGGCACGACCGCTACGGCCAGCGCGCCTGGGTGCGCCAGCTCGAGGGGCCGCTGACGCGCGAGCACGAGGACCGGCTGCTGGAGATCATCCAGCGCCTCGACGGCCGCCCGTTCCCGACCACGCCGGGCCTGCTGCGCCGCTGGGTCGGCGGCCGGGTGCGCCGCCGCGCGCGGCCGTCGCTGGAGACCATGTACTGCGCGGAGCTGGTCGCCCAGACCTACCAGCACATGGGCCTGCTGCCGGCCGACCGGCCGCCGAGCTGGTACGACCCGGGCCGCTTCTGGAGCGGCGACGGCCTGCAGCTCACGCCGCCGTTCCGCCTCGGCGGCGAGATCCCGGTCGACCTCGGCGACGCTCCGCAGCGATTGTTGACAAGCTTGTTGACGCCCGTGGCGCGCCGGGGGGATCGCGGCCGTGCAGGGGCCTCGTTGCACAGGGACCGAAGGAGGAGGAGACGTTGGCCATTCTCGCGACGCACGTCGGCAGCCTGATCCGCCCGCCGGAGCTGCTGCAGTACAACGCCGCCAAGGAGCGCGGCGAGGCCTACGACGAGGCCGCCTACGAGCAGGCGCTCGCCAAGGCGACCGTCGACGTCGTGCGCAAGCAGGCCGAGGTCGGCATCGACGTCGTCTCCGACGGCGAGTTCGGCAAGGCGAGCTGGATCACCTACCTGTACGAGCGCGTCAGCGGGCTCGAGCTGCGGATGGTCCCGCTGGAGGGCACGAGCATCCTGCCGCCCAGCCAGGACCGGCAGGCCTTCCCCGGCTTCTACGCCGAGCTCGACGCCCAGTTCGAGCACGAGAACCGCGAGAGCATGGGCACCGAGGACGAGCCGTCCGACGTCGGCCCGATGTGGGTCTGCACCGGCCCGATCGTCTACGACCCGGCCGCGGTGCAGCGCGACATCGCCAACCTGAAGGCGGCGCTGGCGGAGGTGGACGTCGTCGACGGCTTCCTGCCGGTCGTCGCGCCCGCCAGCGCCTACTGGCTGCAGAACGAGCACTACGAGAGCGACGAGGCGTTCGTCTACGGGCTCGCCGACGCGCTGCACGAGGAGTACAAGGCGATCGTCGACTCCGGCCTGATGCTCCAGGTCGACGACGCGGTGCTCATGCACGAGGCCGACTCGATCATCGCCACCGGCGGGTCCTGGGACGACTACCGCCGCTGGGCGCAGCTGCGCGTCGACGCGCTCAACCACGCGCTGCGCGGCCTGCCCGAGGACCGCATCCGCTACCACGTCTGCTGGGGCTCCTGGCACGGGCCGCACGCGTTCGACCCCGAGCTGAAGGACGTCGTCGACCTGATCCTCCAGGTCAACGCGGGCCAGTACGCGATGGAGCAGGCCAACCCGCGCCACGAGCACGAGTGGAAGGTCTTCGAGACCGTCAAGCTGCCGGAGGGCAAGAAGCTCATCCCGGGCGTCGTGACCCACCACACGAACGTGGTCGAGCACCCGGAGGTGGTGGCCCAGCGGCTCGTGCGCCTCGCCGGCGTCGTCGGGCGCGAGAACGTGCTCGCCGGCACCGACTGCGGCTTCGCGCAGGGGCAGTTCGTGCGTCGCGTCCACGAGGAGATCCAGTGGGCGAAGCTGCGCTCGCTCGCCGAGGGCGCGCGCCTGGCCACCGCCGAGCTGTGGGGGAGCGCGGCGGCCGCCTGACGGGTGCCGTGCCGGCCGGCCGCTCAGGCGCTGCGCTGACGGCCGGCCGCGGGGCTGTCGGCCAGCGCCTGGGCCACCGCGTCCAGGTGCCGGCGCATCGCGGTCTCGGCGCCGGCCTGGTCGCCGGCGGCGACCGCGGTCACGATCGCGCGGTGCTCCTCGTGGGACTGCGACGGGCGCCCGGGGATGAGGATCGTGCGGAACTGGAAGCGCACCATCTGCGAGCTGAGCGTCCGCACGAGGCGCTGCGCCGTCGTGTGCTGCGACATCTCGACGATCCGCGCGTGCAGCTCGGCGTTGACGTCGGACGCGCCGACCAGGTCGCCCTGGTCGAGGGCGGCGCGCTGGCGCGCGACGACGTCCCACAGCTCCTCGGCGTCGGTCGGCGTGCACAGGCGCGCCGCGTGCCGGGCGGCGAGCCCCTCCAGGGCCGCGCGCGCCTGCAGGATCTCGACGGCCTCGTGCTCGGTGATGAGGCGCACGCGCGCCCCGCGGTACGGCTCGCGCTCGACGAGCCCCTCCTGCTCCAGCCGCACCAACGCGGTGCGGACGGCCGCGCGCGGCAGCTGGTACACGGCGCTCATCTCCGCCTCCAGCAGGCGCTGGTTGGGCGCGAGGTCCCCCTTGACGATCGCGTCGCGCAGCAGCAGGTAGCCCGCGTCGCCGTTCGCTTCCACTTCACTGCCCATGACCCCATCCTCGTCGTTTTTCCGGCGTCGCGCAAAGATGCCGTTCACCAGATTGTTGACGAAAACGGCGACGATGAGGTTGAATCGGGTCCAGCGTCTGCCCGGTGCGGACTCGCCGGGGAGCCGAGGACGCGAGGAAACAAGGAGGAGGAGGAGAGTGCTCCACAAGGCTTGGAGGGCGGTGCTCGCGATGCTGTGCATCGGTGTGGCCGCCCTCGTACTGGCCGCTTGCGGCGACAGCGACGACGACTCGGGCACCGAGGCGTCGACGGCTGCCGCCGAGACGCAGGCGGCTGACACGCAGGCGGCCGCGCCCTCCGACGAGGAGGGCAGCGGTGGTCTCGGCGAGGAGTCGGTCACCGACTACGTCGCCTACGTCGGCGGCACCGCCGGTCCGGCCGACGAGAGCCTCGAGCCGGTCGTGATCGGCTGGGTGAACCAGGAGGGCGGCCAGGAGGAGATCGGCGCGGCCGCCACCCAGGGCGCGGACCTCGCCGTCAAGGTCCTCAACGAGAAGCTCGGCGGCATCGACGGGCATCCCGTCAAGCTGAAGAAGTGCTTCATCCGCGACGCGGAGGAAGAGGGCACGACCTGCGCTCAGGAGCTGGTCAACGACCCGAAGGTCAAGGCCATCGTCATGGGTGGCGTCGCGATCGGCATCGAGTCGTTCTACTCGACGGTCGCGGGCAAGAAGCCGGTCATCACCGGCGTCGCCACGACCCCGGTCGACGGCGTGCAGGAGAACGCGGTCGTCCTGTTCGGCGACGCGACGCACGTGCTGGGGCCGTTCGGCACCTACGCGCGCGACGTCCTGAAGGCCAAGACCGCCGCGCTCGTGTACCCGAACATCTCGGGCGTCACGCAGGGCGCCGAGGCGCTGTACAAGGGCCTCACCGACGCCGGCCTGACGGTCAAGCGCGTCGGCTACTCGCAGGGCCAGACGGACCTCATCGGGCCGCTGACCGCCGCGGGCGCGCAGACCGCCGACATCGTCGTGCCGTACAGCGACGCGTCCGGCTGCGTGAACCAGGCCAAGGCGCTCAAGCAGCTGGGCATCACCGACGTGAAGAAGATCGTGTCGGCCCCGCTGTGCCTGAACCCGATGGTGTCCGAGGGCCTGGGCGGCGACTACCCGATCTGGACGTACACGATCGCCTCCTCGCTGTTCGGCGATCCGACGGATCCGGGCATGAAGCCGTACATGGAGCTGACCGAGGAGTACGGCGTCGAGGCGGCGCCCGATCCGTGGGTCATCGTGTCGTTCTCGACCGTCCTGACCGCGGCGAAGTTCGTCGCCGAGTCGGGCGGCCCGGACGCCACGCCCGAGCAGGTGCTCGAGACGGCGAAGTCCTTCACCGGTCCGGTCGCCCTCGGGGCGCCCGAGCTCGAGTGCGGGAAGTACCCGGACGCGCCGGCGATCTGCAACGACCGCGTCCAGTTCTTCACGTACAACGGCAAGGGCGACTTCCAGAAGGCCGCCGGCTGGACCCAGCCCCCGAAGTGAGGACGCTGAGTCCGAACGCGTGAACGACGCCGGTGGGGTCGCACGACGCGGCCCCACCGGTTCGTCCTGTCAGGAGACCGATGCAAGACATTCTGCTTTTCGCACTGCTCGGCCTCGGGTCAGGTGCCCTGATCGCCGGCATCGCCGTGGCCATCGTGCTGATGTACCGCGGCTCGGGGATCATCAACCTGGCCACCGGCGGCATCGCGATGCTGTCCGGCTACTGCTTCTGGTCGCTCAAGGAGGGCGAGATCGCGTCGATGGGGACGGCGCCCGCCCTCATCCTCACGCTGATCTTCACGCTGCTCGTCGGCGTGGCGATGGAGCTCGTCGCCTTCCGCCCGCTGCGCAACGCCGCGCCGCTGGCCAAGCTGGTCGCGTCGCTCGGCATCCTGCTCATCGCGCAGGCGTCGATGCTGCTGGCGTTCGGCAGCACGCAGAAGCCCCAGCCGTCGATCCTGCCCAGCGACGTCGTGACGGTCTTCGACGTCAACGTGCCGGTCGACCGCTTCATCCTCGTCGGGATCATCGTCGCGATCACGGTCGCGCTGATCCTCCTGTACCGCTTCACCCGCTTCGGCCTGGCGACGCGCGCCGCCTCCGAGAACGAGGTCTCGGCGCTGCTCGCGGGCCTGTCGGCCAACCAGCTGTCGATGGTCAACACCGTGCTGGCCGCGCTGGTCGCCGGCTCGATCGGCGTGCTCGCCGCGTCGGTCACCCAGCTCGACACGATCTCGCTGCCGCTGCAGGTCGTCCCGGCGCTCGCCGCCGCCCTGCTCGCGCGGCTCACCTCCTTCGCCATCGCCTGCGCCGCCGGCATCGGCATCGGCATCATCAACTCGCTCATCGACTACCTGTCGACGCAGACCTGGTGGCCGACCGAGAGCGGCGTGCCGATGCCCGGCACCAAGGAGCTGCTGGCCTTCCTGATCATCGTCGCCGCGATGTTCCTGCGCGGCGCCCGCCTGCCCAGCCGCGGCGAGCTCGTCGAGCAGCGCCTGCCGGAGGTGCCCAAGGCGGAGAAGATCCTGCAGCCCGCCGTGATCCTGGCGATCATCTGCGCGGTCGCGCTGGTCGTCCTGCCGTTCGACTTCCGCCAGGCGCTGATCAACTCGATGATCGGCACCGTCATGGCGCTGTCGCTCGTCGTGATCACCGGCTTCGTCGGCCAGATCTCGGTCGTGCAGCTGGCGCTCGCCGGCGTGGCCGGGTTCACCGTGTCCCACATGGCCGTCGACTTCGGGATCGAGTTCCCGTTGGCGCCGATCATCGGCGCCGGCGTCGCCGTGCTGTTCGGGATGGCGATCGGGGTCTCCGCCCTGCGGGTACGCGGCGTGTCGCTGGCGGTGGTGACGCTCGGCGCCGCGGTGGCGATCGCCAACTTCGGCTTCGTCAACCGCACCTGGGGCGGCGGCGACACCGGCTCGCCCGTGCCGGCGCCGGAGATCTTCGGCATCAACCTCGGCACGCAGTCCGGCTTCCGCGGCATCGACGGCAACCTGCCCAGCCCGGTGTTCGGCTGGATGGTGCTCGTCGTGACCGTCCTGCTGTGCATGTTCGTCGCCTCGCTGCGGCGCGGCAGCTTCGGCCAGCGGATGCTGGCGGTGCGCTCGAACGAGCGCGCCTCGGCGGCGGCCGCGATCGACGTGCGCCACGTCAAGCTCGTCGCGTTCAGCGTGAGCGCGTTCATCGCCGGCGTGGCCGGGACCCTGTACGCGTACAACTTCGGCTCGGTGAGCGCCGATCGGTTCGGCGCGATCACCGCGCTGGCGCTGATCGCGTTCGCCTACGCGGGCGGGATCACGCTCGTGTCCGGCGCGATCTTCGCCGGCCTGATCTCGACCCAGGCGCTGCTGCCGCACATGATGGACAAGTGGCTGGGGATCGAGGGCAACTGGTTCCTGCTGTTCGGCGGCGTGATCCTGATCTTCACGCTCCTGCAGCATCCGGAGGGCGTCGCGGGCGCGTTCTTCAAGAGCCGCGAGCAGCGAAGAGCGCGACGCCGCGCGGCGGCGTCGCCGCCGACGCCGCCGTCCTCGTCGCCCGGCCGGCCCGTCGCGACCGCGGGGGTGGAGTCGTGAGCCCCGTCCTGCAGACGACCAAGCTGTCGGTCCGCTTCGGCGGGGTTCACGCGGTCAACGAGGTGGACCTCACGGTCGAGGAGGGTCAGCTCGTCGGGCTCATCGGGCCCAACGGCGCCGGCAAGACGACGTTCATCGACGCGATCACCGGGTTCGTGCGCAGCACGGGCGGGGTCACGCTCGACGGCGAGGACATCACGCGCCTGTCGCCGCACCAGCGGGCCCGGCGCGGCCTCGGCCGCACCTGGCAGGCGAGCGAGCTGTTCGACGACCTCACCGTGCGCGAGAACCTGCTCGTCGCGGCCCGGCGCCCGTCGCTGTGGGGGGTCGCCAAGGAGCTGTTCGGCGCGCCGATCACGAAGACCGAGGAGACCGAGCGCGCGCTCGAGCTCGTCGACCTGACGTGGGCGGGCGACATGCGCCCGACCGATCTCTCGCAGGGCCAGCGCAAGCTGGTCGGCGTGGCGCGCGCGATCGCGATGCAGCCGCGGCTGCTGTGCCTCGACGAGCCGGCGGCCGGCCTGGACACCCACGAGAGCGAGGACCTCGGGCGCCGGCTGCGCAGCCTGGTGGACGGCGGCCAGTCGATGCTGCTGATCGACCACGACATGGGCCTGGTCATGAGCATCTGCGACCAGATCTTCGTGCTCGAGTTCGGCAAGCTGATCGCGTCCGGGCCGCCGGACGTCGTGCGGCGCGACCCGGAGGTCATCAAGGCGTACCTCGGCAGCGCGGCTGCCGAGCTGGCGGACGAGGTGGACGGCGAGCCCGCGCGGGCCGCCGATGGGGGAGAGCGATGAGCGAGACCGTCCTGTCGATCGAGGGCCTGACCGCCGGCTACGACCAGTCGCCGGTCATCCGCGACATCGACATCACCGTCGGGCCGGGCGAGGTCATCGCGCTCCTGGGCGCCAACGGCGCCGGCAAGACCACGACGCTGCGCGCGATCTCCGGGATGGTCCACCCGATGCAGGGCCGGATCGTCTTCGCGGGGCAGGACCTCGAGAAGATCTCGATCAGCGCCCGCGCGCGGATGGGGATCGCCCACGTGCCGGAGTCGCGCGGCGTGTTCTTCGGGCTCACCGTCGCCGAGCACTTCCGCCTCGGCCACCGGACCGAGAAGCTCGACGCCGAGGCCGCCTACCGGTACTTCCCGGCGCTCGCGGAGCTGAAGAACCGCCGCTGCGGCCTGCTGTCGGGCGGCGAGCAGCAGATGCTCGCGGTCGGCCGGGCGCTGGCCCGCCACCCGAAGCTGCTGCTCCTCGACGAGATGAGCCTCGGCCTCGCGCCGCTCATCGTCGAGCGGCTGCTGCCGGTCGTGCGCCAGTACGCGGTCGACTCCGGCTGCGGCGTGCTGCTCGTCGAGCAGCACGTGCAGCTCGCGCTCGACACCGCCGACCGCGGCTACGTCCTGTCCCACGGCCAGATCGTGATGCAGGACGACGCCGCGAACCTGCGCGAGAACCGGGAGCTGCTGCTGGCCAGCTACTTCGGCGAGCACGCGTCGGAGGTGGCCGGCGGCGGCGCGTCCGCGTCCGCGGCCGGACCGGGCGGCGCGGCGACCTCCTGAGGCTTGGCACGCTGGAGGCGTTCTGCCAGGCTGAACATCCCGACGTCCTCAAGGAGAGTGACATGACCGACTCCACCCTCGCCGAGGTCCGGACGGGCCTCTTCATCGGTGGTGAGCGCCAGGACGCGCCCGACACGATCGCGGTGCCCGATCCCGCCGACCCGACCCAGACCGTCGGGTACGCGGCCGCCGCCACGCCGGAGCAGGCGCGCGCCGCGGTCGCGGCCGCCGACGAGGCGTTCCCCGCCTGGGCGGCCCGCAGCCCGGAGGAGCGCGCCGAGCTCGTGATGAAGTCGCTCGAGGGCCTCGCGGCCGACGAGGCCGAGCGCGTCGACATCCTCTCGCGCGAGAACGGCAAGGTCCGCTCCGAGTGCGAGATCGAGATGCACGTGCTCGCGCACCGCTTCCAGCTGGCCGCGGACCTCGCGCCGGAGCTGAACAAGGTCGAGAACCTGCCGGCGCCGCCGTACAACACGCAGATCCAGCGCCTGCCGCTCGGCGTCGTCACGATCATCGTGCCGTTCAACTGGCCGCTGGCCATCCTCGGCGCCGCGCTGCCGTATGCGCTGGTGGCCGGCAACACGACGGTCGTCAAGGCGCCGCCGACGACGCCGCTGTCGTTCGTGCGCACCCTCGAGGTCATCGCCGCGGCCCTGCCGCCGGGCGTCCTGAACGTCATCTCCGGCCGCGACGCCGACGTCGGGCCGGCGATCATCCAGGACCCGCGCGTGAAGAAGGTGAACTTCACCGGCAGCGTGCGCGGCGGCCAGGCGATCATGAAGATGGCCTCCGAGAACCTCGCGCGGATCACGCTCGAGCTCGGCGGTAACGATCCGGCGATCATCCTGCCCGACGCGAAGTTCGACGAGCAGGCGATCGGCGGCCTGTACGCCGGCGCGTTCCTGACCACCGGCCAGGTGTGCATGGCGATGAAGCGCATGTACGTGCACCGGTCGCTGTACGACACGGTGGTCGAGGGGCTCAGCGGCGCGCTGTCGGCTCAGAAGATCGGCCCGGGCCTGGACCCGGAGTCGACGATGGGGCCGCTGCACAGCCCGCGGCAGGTCGAGATCGTGGAGGGCCTCCTGGCCGACGTCCGCGACAAGGCCGAGATCCGCGAGTTCGGCGAGCCGGTGGACGAGGCCGCGTTCGAGCGCGGCCAGTTCCTGCGCCCGTCGCTGGTGCTCGACCCGCCGGCGGACGCCAAGATCGTCACCGAGGAGCAGTTCGGCCCGACGCTGCCGATCATCCCCTACGACGACGTCGAGGACGCCATCCGCCAGGCCAACGACACGTGGTCGGGCCTGTGCTCGTCGGTGTGGGGCACGGACATGGAGCAGGTGGCCAAGGTCGCCGCGCGCCTGCGCACCGGCTACACGTTCATCAACGCGCACAACGCGCCGTGGCTCGACGAGCGGGCGCCGTTCGGCGGGTTCAACATGAGCGGCATGGGCCGCGAGATGGGCGTCGAGGGCCTGCTGGGCTTCACCGACACCCACTCGATCGGCTTCCCGGCCTAGCGTCGCCGGATCCTTCGCTGTCACTGCACGCCCGGCCCGGGCGTGTAGTGACAGTTGACGGTCGTGAACGGTCTATGTACGGTCCTGGGTGAGTGCGGCGGCCTGCGCTGGGCGACCGCCAAGGCCAGAGGAGAGAGGGCACATGAACCGGAGCACCGACCGGATCCTCGTCACGCACGCCGGCAGCCTGCCGCGTCCGGACGATCTCGCGGAGATGATCTGGGCGCGGATCGACGGCAAGCCCGTCGACGAGGCCGCGCTGCAGGCGCGGATCGAGAGCGCCGTCGCGGACGTCGTGGCCAAGCAGCACGAGGTCGGCGTCGACATCGTCAGCGACGGCGAGCTGAGCAAGCCGGGCTTCAGCACCTACATCGAGGACCGCTTCGAGGGCTTCGCCGGCCGCTCGGAGTTCCAGGCCGACGACGTGGCGCCGTTCCCGAACCTGGCCATGCGCCTGTTCGCGACCGACTCGATGGCGCACGTCATCTTCAGCAACTGCGTCGGCCCGGTGTCGCTGAAGGACAAGGACGCCGTGCACCGCGACATCGAGACCCTCAGGAAGGCGCTCGACGGCGCCGATCCGAGCACCGCGTTCATGGGCGCCGTCAGCCCCGGGCAGATCGCGTTCAACTACCCCAACCAGCACTACGGCTCGCACGAGGAGTACCTCGGGGCGCTGGCCGACGCGCTGAGCTACGAGTACCGCGCGATCACCGATGCCGGCTTCAACCTGCAGATCGACTCGCCCGACCTGGCGATGGCCGCGCACTCGCGCTCGGTGGGCAGCAGCATCACCTCGTGGGACCAGCACCTGCCGCTGGCGATCGAGGCGCTGAACGCCGCGCTGGACGGCATCCCGCCCGAGCAGGTGCGCCTGCACGTGTGCTGGGGCAACTACGCCGGCCCGCACCACTGCGACGTGCCGCTGGCCAACATCATCGACGACGTCCTGAAGGCGAACGTCGGCACGATCTACCCCGAGGGGGCCAACCCGCGCCACGAGCACGAGTGGGAGGTCTTCAAGGACGTCAAGCTCCCCGACGGGATGGCCGTGATCATCGGCTGCATCGACACGAAGAGCAACTACGTCGAGCACCCGCAGGTGGTCGCCAACCGGCTCACGCGGCTGGCGAACGTGATCGGCCGCGAGAACGTGCTGGCGGGCACCGACTGCGGCTTCGACACGTTCATCCGCTTCTCCCAGGTCGACCCGGACGTGGCCTGGCTGAAGCTGAAGGCGCTGTCCGACGGGGCCGAGCTCGCCACGCGCGAGCTGTTCGGCGTCGCGACCGTCTGAGCAAGCGCTGCTGAACGAGGCGGGCGCCGGTGGCGCCCGCCTTTTTCGTGCGCGCGCTTGACCCCGCGCCTGCGCGCCATGTTAAATGCTGCTACACGCTATGGGACAGGAGAGGAACGGATGATCGCCTCACGGGGCGCCACGATGGCGGTCGATTGGGAGCAGCGGGTTGATTTCGCGCGGTTGCGTGCGGATCGGTTGGAGCGGGCGCGGGTGGCGTTGCGTGCGTCGGATTTGGGTGCGGTG
>Ga0180221_1000122_pt1 | contig 115059 bp, 113 predicted proteins | sample eDN5th37CKraftMG_FD_151339 | JGI IMG/M metagenome (GOLD analysis project Ga0180221, IMG submission 151339) | Enriched Miracle-Growth compost microbial communities from Emeryville, California, USA - eDNA 5th pass 37_C Kraft MG (version 2) (version 2) ... | reverse complement strand
GGCCAGGACGTGGAGCCGGTGAGCGTGGACGAGTTCCGCCTCGGCACCGCCGAGACGCTGGACGTGATCGTGCGGCCGGCGGCCGACCGCGCCTGGACGATCTTCGCGCAGAGCATGGACCGCAGCGGCTACGCCTGCGGCACGCTGGCGCCGCGTCCCGGCCTGCGCGCGGAGGTGCCGCCGCTCGACCCGCGTCCGCGGCTGGCGATGGCGGACATGATGGGCGCGATGGGCATGGCCGCGCCGCCGGCCGGCGCGGACGGCATGCCGGGCATGGACCACGCGGCGATGGACCGGGCCGGAATGGGCCATGCCGCGATGGACCACATGGCGATGGGCCACGGCGCGGGCGCGGCGCCGGCCGCATCCGCCGCGCTGGCCACCGGCCCCGAGGTGGACATGCGCGTGGCGCGGCCGCGCACCGACCTCGACGATCCCGGCGTCGGCCTGCGCGGCAACGGCCGGCGCGTGCTCGGCTACGCCGACCTGCGCACGCTCACCGCGCCGATCTCGCCGCGCGTGGACCGCGAGCTGACCCTGCGCCTCACCGGCAACATGCAGCGCTACCTGTGGTCGTTCGACGCCGCCCGCTACGCCAAGGCGCCGCCGCTGCGGCTCAGGCACGGCGAGCACGTGCGCATCACCCTGGTCAACGACACCATGATGACCCACCCGATCCACCTGCACGGCATGTGGAGCGAGCTGGAGGACGAGCGCGGCGAGTTCCTGGTGCGCAAGCACACGGTGAGCGTGCAGCCGGCGCAGCGGCTGAGCTACCGCGTCAGCGCCGACGCGGCGGGCCGCTGGGCCTACCACTGCCACCTGCTCTACCACATGGAGGCGGGCATGTTCCGCGAGGTGGTGGTGGCATGAAGGCGAGAGGCTCGATTCCCGCGCTGGGCCTGCTTTGCACGCTCGGCACGGCTGCGATGGCGCAGCACATGCACCCCAGCGAGGCGGAAGCGCCGCCTGCTCCTTCAAGCACCGCCGCGCCGGCGATGCCGATGGACGACATGCCCGGCATGGACATGGAGCCGCGGCAGAAGACGCCGGCGGCGAAGCCGCACGCCGCGCCTCGCGCGACGAAGCCCGCGGCACGTGCGGGCCACGACGCGATGGCGATGCCCGGCATGGCGCACGGTGGCCAGGCCGCCGGCATGCCGAACATGCCGCACGACCGGCACGCCATGGACAGGCAGGACATGCCGCACGGCGGCGGGGAAGCCATGCCGGGCACGGCCGCCGGCGATGGGGGCACGTCCATGGACGGCCGCCCGCCGAACGACCACGTGCCGCCCGCGCCGCCTTCAGGCGGGCCCACGCCGGTGCCCGCGGCGCGCATGGCCGACGCCATGCAGATGCACGGCGACGCCCCGCGCGCGATGCTGCGGCTCGACCGCCTCGAATACCGCCGCGCGACGCGCGGCGACGACGGCATGGCCTGGGAAGGCGAGGCCTGGTGGGGCGGCGATCTCGACCGGCTGTGGCTGAAGAGCGAGGGCGAACGCGGGGACGGCGGCCTGCGCGAGGCACGCATCGAGCTGCTGTGGAGCCATGCGGCCGCCGCGTTCTGGGACTGGCAGTTGGGCGTGCGCCACGACGCCGGCGGCGGCCCGTCGCGGCAATGGGCCGCGTTCGGCGTGCAGGGACTGGCACCCTACTGGTTCGAGCTGTCGGCCACCGCGTACGCCGGCAGCGGGGGACGCACCGCGGCGCGGCTGGAGGCGAGCTACGAGCTGCGCTTCACCCAGCGGCTGCTGTTGCAGCCGCGGCTGGAACTGGACGTCTACGGCAGGGACGACCCGGCCCGCGGCGTGCGCGCCGGGTTGAGCGAGGCCGAGGCCGGCCTGCGCCTGCGCTACGAGATCAGCCGCCGCTTCGCGCCCTATCTCGGCATCGGCTGGACGCGGCGCTTCGGGCGGTTCGATCCGCCGCGGCGGCCGGAGCCGGCGCGCGAGACGGCGTGGGTGGCGGGGGTGAGGTTCTGGTTCTAGCCGCCGGCCGAGGGCGGTGTCGGGGCGGTTTGCTCCGGCCGGCCCCTCACCAGCAGCATCAGGTCAGTACGCAACCGATACCCGCCGCCGCGGCGCATCGTCCTTTTCCGCGCGGTCGAGCATGGCGACGGCGAAGTCGGCCACGCTGATCCGGCTCGCGCCCTGCGCATCGACCAGCAGCCGGTCGCCGCCGAGGCGGTAGGCGCCGGTGCGCTCGCCGTCCTCCAGCAGGGCGGCGGGGCTGACGAAAGTCCAGTCCACGCCGGAATCGCTGGCGCGGAACACCTCCAGCGCCCTGGCCTGGCCTTCCGCCTCCGGCTTCCACGCCGCGGGAAAGGCGGGATCGTCGATCACCCGCACGCCCGGCGCGGTCTCCAGCGAGCCCGCGCCGCCCACCCACAGCAGCCGCTTCACGCCCGCCTCGGGCAGGTGCTCCAGCAGGGTGCGGGCAAGGGCGGGGATGACGGCGTTGTCGCCGTCGCGGCGGGCGGACAGGCTGGCGATGGCCGCATCGCTGCCGCGCACCGCGTCGAGCCAGGTGGCGGGCCTGGCCGCGTCGCCGGCCACGACCTCCAGCTTCGCGTGACGGCGGTCCAGCCGCGCCGGGTCGCGCACGACGGCGACGACCCGGTGGCCGCGCGCCAGCGCCTCGTCGAGGATGCTCCGGCCGACGTGGCCGGTGGCGCCGAACAGGGCGAGTTTCATGGGAATGGCTCCATGGCAAGGGGAACGGCGCACAGCATGCGCCGGATCATTGGATCGATAAACGCACCCATGGGTAATTCATCGTCAAGTTTCGATTGGCAAAGGAGGGACCATGGGCGGCGAGGTCAACCTCAACCGGCTGGCGGTGTTCGCCGCGGTGGTGCGGGCCGGCTCGTTCACCGCGGCGGCCGCGCAGCTGGGCCTGACCAAGGCGATGGTGAGCCAGCACCTGGCGCGGCTGGAGCGCGAGCTGGGCGCGACGCTGCTGGTGCGCAGCACGCGGCGGATGGCGCTGACCGAGGCCGGCGCGGCCTTCCACGAGGACTGCGTGCGCATCCTGGCCGAGGCGCAGGCAGCGATCGAGCGCGTCGGCGCCGGGCGCGAGCTGCCGCGCGGCACGCTGCGCCTCACCGCGCCGGCCAACTACGGCGCCATGGTGATCGCGCCGGCGCTGGCCGGCTTCCTGCGCCTGCACCCGCAGCTGCGCGCCGACCTGGTGCTGGACGACCAGCTGCGCGACCTGATCGGCGAGCGCTTCGACCTGGCGATCCGCGGCGGCCCGCTGCGCGATTCCGGCCTGCACGCGGTGCGCCTGGACGGCTTCCAGCAGTGGCTGGTCGCCGCGCCGGCCTACCTCGACGCGCGCGGCGCGCCGCGGCGCCCGCAGGACCTGGCCGAACACGACGCGATCGCGCTCACCGCGCTGTCCTCGCCCACGCGCTGGAGCCTCGCCGACCGTCGCGGCGCGCGCCACGCGGCGCGCCTGCGGCCGCGCGCGCAGGCCGACAGCGCCGCCGCGGTGCACGCGATGGCGCTGGCCGGCGCCGGCCTGGCGGTGCTGCCCGACTTCATGGTCGAGGCCGACCTGGACGCCGGGCGGCTGCGCCGGCTGCTGCCCGCGTACCGCCTGCCCGAGGGCAGCTTCCACGCGGTCTATCCGGGCCAGCGGCCGCCGGCCAAGGTGCGCGCCTTCATCGACCACCTGCGCGCCGCGCTGGCGGCGCGCTAGTCGGCCACGCCGCGGCTCTCGGCGGTGCCGAGCAGCTCGGCGTGCTCCGGGCGCCGCCGCTCGCGGTGCAGCAGCGGATGGGCGAACACCGCGGCGAGGATCACCGCCACGCCCAGGTAGAAGCGCACGTCCAGCTCGCGCTGCTCGCTCAGCAGCACGATCGCCAGCACGATCGCGTAGACCGGCTCCAGGTTGGTCACCACCTGCATGCCGAAGGCGCTGACGTGGCGCAGCGCCGACAGCACCAGCGCGAACGGCAGCAGCGTGCAGCCGAAGGCCAGCGCCAGCAGCAGCAGCGCGTCGCGCGCGCCGGGCAGCGGGAACGCGGGGCCGGCATGCGGCAGCAGCGGCGCCAGCGCGGCGAGGAAGACGGTGCCGGCGCCCAGCTCCAGGCAGGTGACGGCGAGCGGGTCGCCGTGTTCCGCCAGCCGCTTGTTGCAGGCGCCGAACAGCGCCACCAGCAGCGCCGACAGCGCGCCCACCGCGATGCCGGCCCGCATGCCGTGCGGCACGCCGCCGGCGACCAGCGCCACGCCGGGCACCACCGCGATGCCGAGCAGCAGCTCGCGCGGGTCGAAGCGCCGCCGCGCGATCCACGGCTCGACGAAGGCCAGGAACACCGGGCCCAGCGCGATGCAGGTGGCGCCCACCGAGGCGTTGGAGAGCTTGATCGCGGCGTAGAAGGTGAGCCAGTGCAGCGACACCAGCACGCCGATGCCGGCATAGGCGCAGCGCAGCCGCACCGGCATCGCGCGCAGCGCCCGCCAGACCCGCGGCACCAGCAGCAGCGCCCCGCTCACCAGCAGCATGCGCCACCACACCAAGGGCAGCGCGGACAGGCTGATCAGCTTGCCGAGAATGGCGGTGAAGCCCCACAGCAGCACGCAGAAGTGGATCTGCAGGCGGGCCTTGTTGACGGCTTGCATGGGGAACGCGCGAGGGGAGGGGGCGGGCATTGTAGGCGCCGGGCGGTGCGTCCAGCGAGGTCTTGCGGCGGTGGGCTTCGGGCGAGTGGTGGCCTTGAGTGGCTCGCCATCCATGCCTCGGCCCAGTTCCCTCTCCCCTCCGGGGAGAGGGCTAGGGTGAGGGGCCGGTCTGGCGAGAAACGTTGAGGCCGCGGAAGCCCGGGCATGGAAGCCGCTGGTCATGACGGGCGTCGAGGCGAGGGTGTCCTCTCACCCCTGCCCTCTCCCCGGAGGGGAGAGGGGGCTATCGCGTATGGAGGTTGGCGCTCGGGATCAGCAGGCCCAGTTCCCTCTCCCCTCCGGGGAGAGGGCTAGGGTGAGGGGCCGGTCTGGCGAGAAACGTTGGGGCCGCGGAAGCCCGGGCGTGGAAGCCGCTGGCCATGACGGGCGTCGAGGCGAGGGTGTCCCCTCACCCCGGCCCTCTCCCCGGAGGGGAGAGGGAGCTGTCGCGCGGCGTGGTTCGCGGAGATGGTGAGGCGCGGGGATCATCGGCGCATCTTCGCCAGCACCTTGCGGCAGGTGCCGTCGTCGCCGTCGCCGTGGCTGGGCGCCACCATCGCCAGCAGCGCGGCGGCCGGGGCCGCGGCCACGCCCAGCGCCACCGCGCCCGCGCCGCGCGCCAGCAGCGGGCCGGCGTGCACGCCCACGTCGGGCTTCTTCAGCGTGCCGCGCACGTACAGCGGCGAGCGCAGCGAGAGCACGCGGAAGCCCTTGGTGTGCGGCTGCACGTCCAGGTCCAGCTTCTCGCTGGCGAAGTCCACGGTGCCGTCCACGTCGATCTCCGCGTCGTCGGTGTCGAACACGAACAGGCGCGTGGCGAAGCGGCCGTTCTCGGCCGCCAGGTCGGTGGCCGCGCAGTTGATCTTCACGGTGCGGTCGCCGAACAGCTTGCCGAGCACGATGTTGCCCACGTTGAGGCCGGCGGTCTCCAGCAGGTTGCGGCTGATCGCGCCGTCGTTCATCAGCAGCTTCAGCCCGCCGTCGGCGCTGCCGAGCAGGGCGGCCACCGAGTTGCCCTGCGCCTTGAGGTCGGCGCTGCCGTTGATCTCGCCCAGGCTGGTCTGCATCGGCTGGAAGGTGGGGAACAGCCGCTTCAGCTTGAGGTGGCGCGCGTGCAGCTGCAGCGCGCCGCGCATCGGCGCGGCGCTGCCGTCCAGGCGCACGCGGCCGTCCACGGTGCCGCCGGCCAGGCCCAGGCGCAGCGGGGAGAGGGCCAGCACGCCGTCGTCGAGCGTGAGGTGGGTGTCCAGCGCCTCCACCGGCACGCTGCCCTCGCCGTGCACGATGCGCGCCGCGGCGTAGGCGACGTCGGCGTCCATCGCGCGCCAGCGCTCGGTGCGGAACGGCTCGACCGGCAGCACCTTGTCGGCCGGCTGCGGCGTGGCGTCGCCGCGCTGCTGCTTCTGCGCGTTCGAGTCGGCGCCGATCAGCGGCGCCAGGTCGGCGAAGCGCAGCAGCCTGGACTGCACCTTGCCGCTCAGCTTCGGGCGCGCGCCGCCGGTGACGTAGTCGAGGTCGCCGGCCAGGTCGCTGCCGCCCACGCGGCCGCGGAAGCCGTGGTAGCCATAGCGGCTGCCGCCGCGCCTGAGCTGCGCGGTGAGGTGGCCCTCGGTGGCGAACGGCGGCGTGTCGGGCAGGGTGACGCCGGTGATGGCGTAGAGCTTGGCCATGCTGCTGCCGGCGAACCACAGGCGCACGTCCAGCGCGCCCAGGTGCAGCGGGTCGGTGAGCGTGCCGACCAGGGCGATGCGGCTGTCGCCGATCCGCACGCGCGCCTGCAGCGGGAACGGCTGGCTGGCGTCCTGCAGCGCCAGCATGCCGCCGGTGCGGCCGCTGCCCTTGACCGGCGCGCCCTTGTAGCTGCCCTGCGCGGTCCAGCCGAACAGGTAGCGCAGGTCGCCGCGGGCGTTGCCGACGCGCTCGTCGCGCGGCGCCTGGCCGGCCAGCGTCTTGCCCGCCGCGGCGCCGGCGGACTGGCTGGCGTCCGCGCGCGCCTCGTCCGATGCCTGCGCGACCAGCTGGTCGTAGGGGATCGGGCCGGCCAGCGGGGTCACCTCCACCGCGAGCTTCACCTGGCCGAGCGCGTCGTCCAGCGCGATGCGGCCGCGATCGAAGCCGATGCGCCGCAGGTCGAGCTTCCACGCGGACGGCGCGCCGCCCTGCGGCAGCGCGAAGTCCCAGGTGGCGCGGCCCTGCGCGTCGCGCTCCAGGTCCACGGCGGGCTGCACCAGCTGCAGCATCGGCACCTCGACGCGGTGCGCGAGCAGCGCCAGCGGCGCGAGGCGGAAGCGCAGCGCGTCCAGGCGCGCGAACTGCGGCTGCGCCGCCCAGTCCGGGTTGCCGATGCGGATGTCGCGCGCGGTGAATTCCGGCCAGGGCACCAGCGCGGCCAGCCCGCCGGCGTCGCGGTCGCGCCGCCAGTCCACGGAGAGGTCGCCGGCGATGGTGAACGGGCGGCCGAGCGCCTGGCTCACCTTGTCGTCGATGAAGGGACGGGCGCGGTTCCAGTCGAACAGCGCCAGCGCCAGCACCGCCAGCGCGACCAGCGCCAGCAGCGCGCCCGCGATCCACGCCAGCCATTTGCGTATGCGACTGCGACCGGCCAAGCCCGTCTCCTTGCGTGCGCGACACGGCAAAGCAATAGCGTGGCGCGCGACAAGATTCCGTGTTGGCGGCCGCGCCGCTTTAGGCGGGGTTCACGGCGCGGCCGCGTCGGCCTTCCAGTAGCCGGTGGCCTTGAGCCAGTCCTTGGGCACGCCGCGCTCGTCGTGCAGGTACTGGCGCATCGCGCGGGCGCGGCGCGACTCGGCGGCGATCCACCAGAAGGCGTCGCCGCGCGGCGCGGGCAGGGCGCGCAGGGCCCGTTCGAGCGGGCCGTCGGCCGCGGCGTCGGCGCCATCGCGCTCCAGCCAGGTCACCTCGACCGCGGCCGCGGAAGGCAGCGGCTGGCGGTCGGCGGCCTCGGGGATCTCGGCCAGCACGATCGCGCGGGCGCGGGCCGGCAGTTCCTCCAGCCAGCGGCCGATCGCGGGCAGGGCGGTCTCGTCGCCGGCCAGCACGTAGGCGTCGAAGTCGTCCGCCACCACGAAGGAGCCGCGCGGCCCGCCGGCGACCAGGCGCTGGCCGGGCGCCGCCTGCGCGGCCCAGGTGGAGGCCGGGCCGTCGCCGTGCAGCACGAAGTCGATGGCCAGCTCGCCGCGCGCGGCGTCGTGCCGGCGCGGGGTGTAGTCGCGCGCCGGCGAGGGCTCGCGGCCGGGCGGGTATTCCGGGCCGTTCGGGCCCAGCGTGGGCGTCACGAACTCGCCGTGGCGGTTGGGGAAGAACAGCTTGACGTGGTCGTCCGGCGCGGGGCTGTGGAAGCCGCGCAGCTGCTCGCCGCCGAACACCACGCGCTGCATGTGCGGGGTGAGGCGTTCGACGCGGAGCACGTCCAGCGTGCGCAGCACGACCGGGTGGCGCAGCACGCGGTGGGCATGTTCGGTCATCGGCATCGTCTCCATCTGGAATGCGGGCGCCGGCTGCGGGGCCGCGTCCCGCCGGGCAGGCGCGGACGCCGGCGGCGCCGGCTCAGTAGGCGGGTGGCTGCAGCGGCGCCAGCCGGTAGCCGAGGCAGGCGGCGACCTGCTGCAGCAGCCGCAGGGTGGGATCGGGCGCCGGGGGCGGGACGTCCGTCGCCGGCGCAGCGAGGCCGAGCGCTTCCAGCTCGTGCAGGAAGTCGTGCATCCGCCGCAGCACGGCGCCGTCGTCCGCCGTCCCGGCCTCGGCGAGGCGCCAGCGCATGCGCCCGTGCGGTTGCGCCTCGGCGTGCGCCAGGCCCAGCCGCTCCAGCTCGCGCAGGAAGCGGTAGACCGTGCCCAGGCGGAGCTCCGCGTGTTGGCGCTGCGCGGCCTGGAGCAGGGCCACCGCGTCGACCGTCGCGTCGGCCCGCCGCAGCGCGTCCAGCAGCGCCCGCCGCGGCGCGGTCAGGCGCAGGCCGGCCGCGCGGCAGCGCGCTTCGAGGCGGCCGGGTTCAGTCATCGCTCCGTCCGCCGGCGATCTCGGCGGCGGCGCGTTCCAGGATCGCCGCCACGCGCTGCGCCTCGGCCTTGTTCCAGTCCGCGCCGCGCATCAGCAGCGCGTGCTTGAGCGCGTGCATCGCCTTGCGCACGCCCATCGGCAGGGCCATCCTGGCGGCCATGCGCGCGCTGTGCTCGGTGCGCGCGGTGACCGCTTCCACCGCCGCGCGGTTCTCCTCCAGGAAGGCGCGGCCGGCGTCGGTGATCGAGTAGAGCCTGCGGCCGCCCGCCTCGCTGCGCGCCTCGGCATAGCCGAGCTCCTCCAGCATGGTGAGGGTGGGATAGATCGCGCCGGGGCTGGGCGAGTAGTGGCCGTGGAACATCTCCTCGATGATGCGGATCAGCTCGTAGCCGTGGCGGGGCTGCTGCTCGATCAGCGCCAGCAGCAGCAGCTTGAGGTCGCCGTGGCCGAACATGCGGCCGCCGCCGCGACGGCCGCCGCCGCGCAGCTCGTCCCAGCCGCCGAGGAAGTCGCCGCCGTGGCGGCCGCCGAACGGGCCGTGGTGGCGGCCGGCGTGGCGCTCGTGGCGGTCGGCGTCGAACGCGGCGCGGTCGTCGCAGAAGGGGTGATGGCGGTGCCGCAGGGAGCGGAAGAACAGGTGGTGCATGCGCATGGCTGAATCCGATATATCGTGAGGTCGTGTCTTACGATATATCTCAATCATATCGGAATGCAACTCCCGCCCGTACCCGGCAGGCTGGGGCGTGCCTCGGAGCCTGTTCAAGATCTTCCGGGGAAGAGCGCCGGGAAGGTCGGCGGGATGAAGCGCGGGTGGGTGTGGAGGTTGCGCGCGCCGTGGGTCACACCGCCCGCTTCCCGCCATGCCGCGCCATCGCGGACCGGCGTCCACTCCTCGCGCCTCGAAGCTGGCGCCATCCATGGCGCTTCCCCGCGCACCTTCCGTGCTTCTCTGACCCGCGCGCAGATCACTCCGGAGGGCACGGGGAGATCGTGAGGGCTCTGGCCCTCAGTCCTCCAGCGCCGCGTCCAGCGTGATCGGCGGCCGCAGCGCCTTGGACACCGGGCAGCCCTGCTTGGTCGCCTCGGCGATCCGGCGGAAGGTCTCGGCGTCGGCGCCGGGCACGCGGGCGCGGCAGGCGAGCGCGATGGCGGTGATGGCGAAGCCGTCGCCCGCCTTGTCCAGCGTCACCGTCGCGCGGGTCTCGATCCGCGCCGCCTTCAGCCCGGCCTGTTCCAGCCCCAGCGACAGCGCCATGCTGAAGCAGGCGGCGTGGGCCGCGCCGAGCAGTTCCTCCGGGTTGGTGCCGGGGCCGTCCTCGAAGCGCGACTGGAAGCCATATGGCGCGTCGCGCAGCGCGCCCGTCTCGGTGGAGATGGAACCCTGGCCGTCTTTCAGGCCGCCGTTCCACACGGCGGAGGCGAATTGCTGCTTCATGGCGCGTGTCTCCCGTGGCGAAAGCCGCAGTGTCCGCCGGCCCGCATGCAGGCGGCGCGAAGGCCGCGCGCGGCCGCCGGCGGGTTATGCTGCGGCTTTCGCCGAGCGGGAGAAGCGTATGGCCCTGGAGATCCGCCACGATGCGGCCGGACAGCGGTTCGTCGCCGAAGTGGACGGCGCGCAATGCGTGCTCGAGTACGGGCTGGCCGGCCAGGTCATGACCATCACCCACACCCTGGTGCCCGCCGTGGTGGGCGGACGCGGCATCGCCGGCGAGCTGGTGCGGCACGCGCTGGCGGCCGCGCGCGGGCAGGGCTGGAAGGTGGTGCCCGCATGCTCCTACGCCGCGGCGTGGATGGAGCGGCACCCGGAATTCGACGACCTGCGCGCCTGAGCCCGGCCATGTCCGCGCCCGGCGACAAGTCCGCACCCGCCGGCGGCCCGGCGCCGCCGCGCCGCCGCTGGCCGGTGCGCTTCTTCCACCAGCGGCCGCGGCTGAGCGTGGCCGCGGCGGTGTTCGTGCTGGCGACGGGCGCGCTGACGTGGGCCGGGGTGCATCCGGTCAGCGCGGTGCTGTTCGGCTTCGACCTGGGCGCGCTGGTGTTCCTGGCCGGGCTGGTCCTGCTGTTCAACCACTCCACCCCGGCGCACATGCGCGACCAGGCGCTGGCGCAGGACACCGGCCGCTGGGGCCTGTTGTGGAGCAGCGTGGTGCTGGCCGCGGTGGTGATGGTGGCGCTGGGCGCCGAGCTGCACAGCGCCAGGGCCGGCGGCGCGGCGGCCATCGCCGGCGCCGCGCTCAGCATCGTGCTGTCGTGGCTGTTCATCAACACGATGTTCGCCCTGCACTACGCGCACGGCTACTACGGCGACTACGGCGTGCAGCACCAGGGGCTGGACTTCCCCAAGACCGACAAGCCCGACTACTGGGACTTCGCCTACTTCGCCATCTGCATCGGCATGACCTTCCAGGTCTCCGACGTGCAGATCACCAGCCGCTACCTGCGCCGCGTGGTGCTGCTGCACAGCGTGATCGCGTTCTTCTTCAACGTGTTCATCATCGCGCTGAGCGTGAACATCGTGGCGAGCCAGGGCTGAGACCGCGATGTTCGTGATCGAGGGCAAAGAGGGGGCCGGCTACCGATTCTTCCGGCCTGGCCGCCCGATGCGGGACGGCAGGCTGCGGGCCTTCCGGCTGCCGCCACGCCGCCTGCTCGCCTGGTTCGGCCTGGCCAACGCGCTGCTCGTCTTCGAACTTGCCCGGGATCGGCTGCAGGACCGCCACGGCGGCGTACCACCGGCGCATGCGCGCTTTTACCTGGCGGCGCTGATGCTGCTGCTGGCAGAGCTCGGACTCAGGGCGGGCCTGCTCTGGCGCCGGTGCCTCATCACGGTAGGGCCGACACCGCCGCGGCTGCGAGCGGCACCCTCCTTGCTGCGGGTGGAGCACATGCTGTTCTGGATGGCGCTGCAGCTGTCCCTCATCGCGTCGGTCGAGCTCGACCATCCGACGCCCGGCCTGTTGTGGGAAGCGTCGATCTGGTTCTGTCTGGCGATGGTGCTGTTGCCGTTGGCCAGCGCCGCGCTGCCGCGACTGCGGCGCACGGGCGGCTAGTCGCGGAAGTTGTCGAACTGCAGCGGCAGGTCCACCTCGGCCTTGCGCAGCACGGCGATGGCCAGCTGCAGGTCGTCGCGCTTCTTGCCGGTGACGCGCAGCTTGTCGCCGTTGATCTGCGCCTCGACCTTGAGCTTGGCCGCCTTCAGCTCGGCCACCAGCTTCTTCGCCACCGCCTGCTCGATGCCCTGCTTGACGGTGATCTTCTGCCGCGCACCGCCCAGGTTCACCTCCGGGTCGGCGGCGTCCAGCGCGCGGATGTCGATCTTCCGCGCGGTGAGCCGCCCGCGCAGGATGTCCAGCATCTGCTGCAGCTGGAACTCGCTGGGCGCGCTCATCGCGATCACCGACTCGTCCAGCTCGTACTTCGCGTCCACGCCGCGGAAGTCGAAGCGGTTGGCCAGCTCGCGGTTGGCCTGGTCCACGGCGTTGGTCAGCTCGTGCTTGTCCACCTCGGAAACGACGTCGAAGGAGGGCATGGCGGGGCTCGGCGGGGAGGAAGCTGCGAATTTACGGTGCGGCGGGGTGGAGGGGAAGAGAGGCGAGGAGTGAGCGGCGAGTAGAGAGCAGCGAGGGCGCGGAAATCGTATGTCGCGCCGGCTTGCGGATGGCGGACGACCGCGGTCTTCGGGCTTGCGCCCTCGCTACTCGTCCCTCGTCCCTATAATGCTCCCCCGTTCCCCCTTCGCCACCCGATGAAAACCGACGTCCTGATCATCGGCGCAGGCGCCGCCGGCCTGATGTGCGCGATCGCCGCGGGACGGCGCGGCCGCCGCGTGCTGGTGGTGGACCACGCCAACAAGCCGGGCAAGAAGATCCTGATGTCCGGCGGCGGGCGCTGCAATTTCACCAACCTCGGCGTCGCCCCCGCCTGCTACCTCTCGGCCAACCCGCACTTCGCCAAGTCGGCGCTGGCGCGCTACACCCCGGCCGACTTCATCGCGCTGGTGGAGAAGCACCGCATCGCCTGGCACGAGAAGGAGCAGGGCCAGCTGTTCTGCGACGAGTCCTCCAAGCTGATCGTGCGCATGCTGCTGGACGAGTGCGCGGCGGCGGGGGCGCGGGTGGAGACTTCCTGCGCGGTGGAGCGGGTGCGGAAGACCGAGGAAGGCTTCGCCGTGCTCACCGTGCGCGGCGAGGTGCACGCCGAGTCGCTGGTGGTCGCCACCGGCGGCCTGTCGATCCCCAGCATGGGCGCCACCGGCTTCGGCTACGCGCTGGCGCGGCAGTTCGGCCACGCGGTGCGGCCCACCCGCGCGGGGCTGGTGCCGCTGACGCTGAGCGGCAAGCACCTGGAGCGCTACCAGGACCTCGCCGGCGTGGCGCTGCCGCAGGCCGGGGCGCGGGTGGGCAAGCGCGCGTTCCGCGCCGGCCTGCTGTTCACCCACCGCGGGCTGAGCGGGCCGGCGATCCTGCAGATCTCCTCGTACTGGCAGCCCGGCGACGACCTGCGCCTGGACCTCGCGCCGGACGCCGAGGCGGCGGACTGGCTGCCCGCGCAGCGCGCGGCGCGCCCGGCGGCGGAGCTGAAGAACGTGCTGGCCGACCTGCTGCCGCGCCGGCTCGCGCAGCGGCTGTGCGAGGTCTGGTTCGGCAGCCGCCCGATGCGCCAGTACCGCGAGGCGGAGCTGCGCGAGATCGGCCACCGGCTGCACGACTGGCCGGTCGTCGCCAGCGGCACCGAGGGCTACCGCACCGCCGAGGTGACGCTGGGCGGCGTGGACACCGACGGCCTGTCCTCCAGCACGATGCAGTCGAAGCGGGTGCCGGGGCTGTACTTCGTCGGCGAGGTGGTCGACGTCACCGGCTGGCTGGGCGGCTACAACTTCCAGTGGGCGTGGGCTTCCGGCCACGCGGCGGGCGAGGCGGCCTAGCCTTTTCGCGCGGCGCCGACGCGGGGTGTGCTCCCTTGCATGGGGGCGGGCCGCGATGACGGATGTCCAGGGCCCCACACTTTCGACAACGGAGGATCGGCATGAAAGTCGGCTTCATCGGCCTGGGCGCGATGGGCAGCGCCATGGCCAGCAACCTGGTCGCGGCAGGACACGCGGTGACGGTGTGGAACCGCTCGCCGGCGGCCGCGGAGCCGCTCGCCTCGCTGGGCGCGAAGGTGGTCCGCACGGCCGACCGCGCCGTGCAGGGCGAGGCGGTGCTGAGCATGCTGGCCAACGACGCCGCGGTGCGCGAGGTGTTCCTCGACGGCGGCCTGCTCGACGCGATGGACCCCGGCACCGTGCACGTCAACCACGCCACCATCTCGCTCGCGCTGGCGAAGGAGCTGGCCGAGGCGCACGCGCGGCGCGGCCTGGGCTACGTCGCCGCGCCGGTGTTCGGCCGCCCGGACGTGGCCGCCGCGGGCAGGCTCAACATCCTCGCCGCCGGCGTGCCCGCTTCGGTGGAAAAGGTGCGGCCGCTGCTGCAGGCGATGGCGGCGAAGGTGTGGCCGCTGGGCGAGGCGCCCGAGCGCGCCAACGTGGTGAAGCTGGCCGGCAACTTCATGCTCGCCGCCGCCATCGAGAGCATGGCCGAGGCCAGCGCGCTGGCCCGCGCGCACGGCGTGGCCGCGGCGGATTTCCTCGAGGTGATGACCGCCACGCTGTTCGCCGCGCCGGCCTACCAGGGTTACGCGAAGCCGATCGCCGAGCGGCGCTACAAGCCGGCCGGCTTCGCGCTGCCGCTGGGCTACAAGGACATCGGCTTGGCGCAGGCGGCGGCCGAGGCCGCGCGCGTGCCGATGCCCTTCGCCGGCGTGCTGCGCGACGGCCTGCTGGAGGCGCTGGCCGCCGGCGACGAGGACGTGGACTGGTCGGTCCTGGCCGAGGTGGCGGCGCGGCGCGCGCATCTCGGCGACTAGGGGTGACGCCGCCTGGCCGGTGCCCGGCGCGTTGGGTTCGGGCACGAGGCCTGTGGACTGGCGTGTTCTTCCGGGATCTCCTCGACGTCATTCCGGCGCAGGCCGGAATCCAGTAGCGGATGCCTGCGAAATACTCAAACAAAGAAATTTTGCCCGTTGTGCGGGACATGTCTTGACTGGATTCCGGCCTGTGCCGGAATGACGAGTTCCCGTGAGCATGCGTTCTTCCACGGGCACGCGCTTGGCCGTGGCGCGGTCCGCGATGGGGCTCGGCAACTGCTCAGCGCGGCGGACGCCCGAGCCGGGCCAGCCAGCGGTCGAGGCTGTTGGCGAAGGCCTGGCGGTCGCGCGGGTGGAACGCGGCCGGGCCGCCGGTGTCCACGCCGGCGCCGCGCAGCTCGTCGAGGAAGTTGCGCATCGACAGCCGCTGCGCGATGGTTTCGGCGGTGTGGAGCTCGCCGCGCGGGTGCAGCGCCAGCGCGCCCTTGGCGATCACCGCCGCGGCCAGCGGGATGTCCTGCGTCACCACCAGGTCGCCGGCGCGCACGCGCCGCTCGATCTCGGCATCCGCCGCGTCGAAGCCGCCGGGCACCTGGATCGCCCGCACCCGGCGCGAGGCCGGCGTGCGCAGGAACTGGTTGGCCACCAGCGTCACCCGCACCGGCACGCGCTCGGCGGCGCGGAACAGGATCTCCTTGACCGGCGCCGGGCAGGCGTCGGCGTCCACCCAGATCTGCGGCGCGGCGTCGCCGTCGGCGGCGGGCTCGCCGCTCACGCGGCGTCCCAGTGCAGCCGGCCGTCGATCACGGTGCGCGCGCGGCCGCCGACCCAGACGTCGGCGCCGTCGATGCGCACGGTCAGCGCGGCGTCGTGACCGATCTCGCGGCCCTGGCTCACCGTGTAGCCGCGCGCCAGCGGGCCGTGCGGCTCGGCGTGGGCGAGGTAGGCGGCGATCAGGCCGTTGGCGGCGCCGGAGGCCGGGTCCTCGACGATGCCCACGCCGGCGGGGAAGGCGCGCACCACCAGCGGGTAGCCGGGCTGCGTGCCGCGCGCGAAGGCGCACAGGCCCATGCTGTCGCTGGCCTTCGCCAGCGCGCCGATCGCCGCGTGGTCGGGTCGCCAGGCGCGCAGCGCGGCCTCGTCGGCGCACTCGGCCAGCCACCAGCGGCGACCGCCGTCCACCAGCGCGGGCGGCAGCGCGCCGCGCTCGACGCCCGCGAGCGCGGCGGGCAGCAGCGGGTGCGCGTCCAGGCCGGTGCGCAGCACGCGCTCGCCGGGCGACTTCAGCAGCAGCACGCGGTCCGCGCCGGCGCCCTCGACCCGGATCGGCAGCACGCCGGCGCCGCATTCCTGCCACAGCAGGCCGTCCGCGGGCCGCGCCAGGCCGCATTCCAGCACGGCGTGCGCGCTGCCCACGCTGGGGTGGCCGGCGAAGGGGATTTCCTTGTGCGGGGTGAAGATGCGCACCAGGTAGTGCGCGGCCGGATCGTCCGGCGGCAGCAGGAACACCGTCTCCACCAGGCCGGTCCAGCGCGCGAAGCGCTGCATCCGCGCCGTGCTCCAGCCGCGCGCGTCGGTCACCACGCCGAGGTGGTTGCCGCCGCCGGGCGTGGCGGCAAAGACGTCCAGATGCAGGTAGCGGATCGGGTCCATGGGGCGCCGGGAGAGGGGAGTGGGGAAAGGAGCGTGGCCGCGCATCATAGCGGCCGGGAGACGCCGGCGGCAGCACGGGCACGGTCGACAAGCCGGCGTGGTCCGGCCAAGATGCGCGCTTCGCGTCTTCAGCAAGGGCTACGCCGGAATGATCACCCTGGCCATCATCGCCGTCACCTGCATCGTCTCGTTCATCGCGCTCAACAACCGGCGGCTGATGGACGACCTGATCCTGTGGCCGCCGGCGATCCAGCGCCACCGCGAGTACCACCGGCTGGTGACCTACGGCGTGGTGCATGCCGACTTCGGCCACCTGCTCTTCAACATGCTCACGCTGTTCTTCTTCGGCCGGGTGATGGAGGGCTTCTACACGGCGCGGCTGGGCACGCTGGGCTTCCTGCTGTTCTACCTCGGCGGCCTGGTGGTCTCGATCCTGCCCACCTACCTGAAGAACCGCAACAACGCGGCCTACCGCAGCCTGGGCGCCTCCGGCGCGGTGTCGGCGGTGCTGTTCTCCTTCATCCTGCTGGCGCCGTGGTCGCGCATCATCGTGTTCGTGCTGCCGATGCCGGCGATCCTCTACGCGGTGCTGTACGTGGCCTACTCGATCTACATGGACCGCAGCGGGCGCGACAACGTCAACCACAGCGCGCACCTGTGGGGCGCGGCCTACGGCGTGGCCTTCACCCTGCTGGTGTATCCGCCGGTGCTGTCGCACTTCCTGGCGCAGCTGTCCAGCCCGCGCTTCTGAGGGGTGGCGCGCTCATCGCGGGTACATCCGCGCGGTGCTAATGCTGGGCGCGGGGCGAGCGTATGCGCCCCGCACCTCGACCACCGCAGGAGTACCCACGCATGGCTACGACCCGCAAGTCGGCCGCGAAGAAATCCGCGGCAAGGAAGACGGCAGCGCGCAAGGCCCCGGCGACGAAGAAGGCCGCCGCGCGCAAGACGGCCGCGAAACGCCCCGCCGCGAAGAAGGCGGCGAAGAAGACGACCGCCCGCAGGGCGGCGACGAGGAAGGTCGCGCGCAAGGCGACCGCCGCGAAGAAGGCGGTGCGCAAGGCCGCCGCCGGCGGGAAGACCGCCGCCAGGAAGACCGCCACGAGGAAAGCGGCCGCGAAGAAGCTGGCCTCCCGCAAGGCGGCGCCGCGCCGCGCTGCGGGCAAGCCCACCGCGAAGAAGGCGGCCGCCGGAAAGACCGCGCGCAAGGCGGCCACTGCATCCCGCCCGGCCAAGGCGGCCGGCGCGCGCAAGGCGCCCGCGAAGAAGGCCGCCATCCGCCGCGCGACGGGCGGCACGGCGGCGCGTCCCGCGCCACGCAAGCCGTCGCCGCCGCGCCCGGCCGCCGCCGCGCGCAGGCCGGCCCGGCCCGAGCCGGTGAAGCACATCAGCCCCGAGGAGGCCGTGGCGCACATCCAGGACCTGCTGCAGGCCAAGCGCGAGCGCGTGCGGCAGGGGCCGAACTGGCCGGGCGCGGCGCAGCAGGCACGGCCCGACAACGGGGCGGCGGGCCACGTGCCGTCGAGCACGCCCTCGCCCGGCGGGAACCTGCCGTTCGGCCACAACTTCGGCGACCGCGGCAAGGACTGACGCGCCCGCGCCGTGCCGGCGGGTGAACGCGCGCCGGCACGGCGGCCCGGGCTCAGGGCGGATTCAAGCGGGCGGGCCTAGCGTGGACCGGCATCACCGAGGAGGTGGACCATGAAACGCCTGCTGGCCGGCGGCGCGCTCGTCCTCGCGGCGGCGACGCTCTCCGGTTGCTACTACGACCCGGGCTACAGCTACGTGCGCGGCGGCGCCTACGGCGGCGACGCCTACTACGGCGCCACGGTCTACGACGACGGCTACTACTACGCGCCGGGCTACTACTACGGCTGCTGCTGGGCGCCCGGCGCGAGCGTGGCGGTCGGCGGCGTCTGGTACGGCGGCCCGCGCTACCGCTACCACGGCGGCTACTACCATCGTCCCTACGGCTATGGCCATGGCGACTGGCACGGCGGCGGCCGCTACCACGGCGGCCCGCCGGGCGGGCATGGCGGCCACGGCTGGCCGGGCCACGGCGGCAACCACCGCTGACGGCTGAGGCACAATCGCGGCATGCCGCCCCATGCCGCGACACGTCCACGGACCAGGCTCATCGCACTCGCGGCGATGGGCCTGTTGCTGTCCGGCTGCGCCAGCCTGCGCTACTACGCCCACGTCGCGCACGGGCAGGGCGAGCTGCTGCTGCACCGCCAGCGCATCGACCGCCTGCTGCGCGACCCGCGCACCGATCCGGCGCTGGCCCGGCGCCTCGCGCTGGCGCTCGACGCGCGCCGCTTCGCCGCGCGGCGGCTGGGCCTGCCCGACAACCGCAGCTACACGCGCTACGTCGACCTGCACCGGCCCTACGTGGTGTGGAACGTGTTCGCCACGCTGCGCCATTCGGTGGAGGCGGTGCCGCAGTGCTTCCCGATCGCCGGCTGCGTGGCCTACCGCGGCTACTTCGACGAGGCGCTGGCGCGGGCCCGGGCGGAGCGGCTGCGCGCGCAGGGCGACGACGTGTGGGTCGGCGGCGTGCCGGCGTATTCCACATTGGGCTGGTTCGCCGACCCGATCCTCTCCAGCATGCTGCGCTGGGACGACGACGAACTGGCCGCCACGATCTTCCACGAACTGGCGCACCAGCTGATCTACGTGAAGGGCGACAGCGCCTTCAACGAGTCCTTCGCCAGCTTCGTGCAGGAGCAGGGCCTGCGCGAATGGCGCGCCGCGCGCGGCCTGCCGCCGCCGGACGGCAGGGCGCAGGCGATGGACGACGGCTTCACCGCGCTGGTGCTGGACCTGCGCGAGCGCCTGCGCGCCGCCTACGCGCGCGGCGGCGGCGCGGCCGCGCTGGACGCGGCCAAGCAGGCCGAGATCGCCGCCTTCCGCGCGCGCTACGCGCAGTGGCGCGACGCGCACTGGCCCGGCGACCACCGCTACGACGCCTGGGTGGCCGCGCCGATCAACAACGCGCGGCTGCTGCCGTTCGGCCTGTACGACCGCTGGATGCCGGCCTTCGCCGCGCTGTTCCGCCGGTCCGAAGCGCAGTGGCCGGCGTTCTACGCCGGCGTGCGCGCGCTGGCGCGGCAGCCGGCCGCGGCGCGGGAGCAGGCGCTGCGGCGCCTGCTGGACGAGGCGCCCCGCGGCTGAGGCTCAGTCAGGGCGTGCGCTTGCGCCCGGCCATGTGGCGCAGGTAGGCGAGCAGGGCGTCGAGGTCGGCGTCGGACAGCTCGCGCCGGGTGGGGAAGCCCTGCATCTTCGCCTGCGGCCAGCGGCGCAGCGACTGCGGGTCGCGGATGAAGGCGCGCAGCAGGCCGGCCGGCAGGTACTCGGTGGGGTTGTGCGGGATGTTGAGGTCCGGCCCCAGCCGGGCGTCGCCCTCGCCGTTGAGCGTGTGGCAGGCGAAGCAGTTGCGCTGGAACACCGCGAAGCCGCGGCGCACCGGGCTGTCGGGCGGCAACGCGGGATCGGGCAGGATCGCCGGGAAGCGCGCGGCCGGGCCCGGCAGCCGGCGGATCGCGGCGAGCTGGTAGGGCCACTGCTCGGGGCCGATGCCGGCGGCCTGCGGGTCGGTCCACACCAGGTAGAACGGGCCGATGCCGGGCTTGCCCTCGGCGGGCGCGGGCCAGGGGCGGGCCGGGTCCTCGACCGCCAGCCAAGCCCGGCTGCCGTGCCGGCCGAGCACCAGGCCGGCGGGGATTTCCGCGGCGAAGCCGTCGGCGGCGACGAACTGCAGCTGGTCGTCCGGGCCGACGCCGCGCAGCAGCGCGGCGACGGGCAGGGCGCGGTAGCGCATCGTCCGCTTGAACACGACGTCGCCCGGCACCACGATCTCGCGCAGCTCCGGGCGCGCCAGCAGCTGCGCGGTGCGGTAGACGGTCGCGCCATGGCCCAGGTCGACCTTCAGTTCGGCGGCGGCCAGCAGCGGGCACCACAGCAGCAGGCAGGCGAGCAGGGTTCTCATGGGCGTTCGGGGGAGCGGCGGGCGCCGGCCATCCTAGCCGGTCGGCCGCGACCTTGCCGGCAGCTGAACCGGACCGGCCGGCCCCTTGAACTCCCGCGGCGGCGTCCACACTAACCATCACGTATCGCCGTGAGGCGACAGGAGGCGGCGCAGCACATCGCGTCGCCGAGGGGCCGGCCCAACCCCTTCCCCCTAACTGCGCCGGCCTGACAAACCTCGGCAGCTACTCCCCTGGCTGCCGGGGTTTTTTTATGCGCGCGCTCGCCAGCAGCGGCCCGGCCCGCCGATAATCGCCTCTCCCGCCGCCACGGCCGCGAGCCCACGATGATCGTCCGCTCCCTGCTCGACACCGACCTGTACAAGTTCTCGATGATGCAGGTGGTGCTGCACCAGTACCCGGCCGCGCAGGTCGAGTACAAGTTCAAGTGCCGCACGCCGGGCGTCGACCTGGTGCCCTACATCGACGAGATCCGCGAGGAGCTCGCCGGCCTGTGCTCGCTGCATTTCGCCGAGGACGAGCTGGACTACCTGCGCGGCTGGCGCTTCATCAAGAGCGACTTCGTCGATTTCCTCGGCCTGTTCAGGCTCAACGCCAAGTACGTGGAGATCTTTCCGGCCGCCGCGGGCAACGGCGAGATCGAGATCCGCATCCGCGGCCCGTGGCTGCACACCATCCTGTTCGAGGTGCCGCTGCTGGCGATCGTCAACGAGGTGTACTTCCGCAACACGCAGCCGGCGCTGGACCTGGCCGAGGGCCGCCGGCGCCTGCGCGAGAAGATCGCGCTGCTGCGCGACGCCCTCGACTACCGCGAATGCCGCATCGCCGACTACGGCACGCGGCGGCGCTTCTCGCGCGCCTGGCACGAGGAGGTGGTGGCCACCCTGCGCGAGGGTTTGGGTCCGCAGCTGGCCGGCACCAGCAACGTATGGCTGGCGCGCCAGATGGGCCTGCGCCCACTGGGCACGCTGGCGCACGAATACCTGCAGGCGCACCAGGCGCTGGGCCCGCGCCTGCGCGACTCGCAGGTGGCGGCGCTGGAGGCGTGGGCGAAGGAATACCGCGGCGACCTCGGCATCGCGCTGTCGGACGTGTACGGCCTGGACGCCTTCCTGCGCGACTTCGACATGTACTTCTGCAAGCTGTTCGACGGCACCCGCCACGACTCGGGCGACCCGTTCGTGTGGGGCGAGCGCATGCTGGCGCACTACCGGGCCAACCGCGTCGACCCGCGCAACAAGGTGCTGGTGTTCAGCGACAGCCTGGACGTGCCGAAGGTGATGCAGCTCTACGCGCACTTCCGCGGCCGCTGCCAGCTCGCCTTCGGCGTGGGCACCAACCTCACCAACGACGTGGGGCCGACGCCGCTCAACATCGTGATCAAGATGGTCCGCTGCAACGGCCAGCCGGTGGCCAAGCTCAGCGACTCGCCCGGCAAGAACATGTGCGAGGACCCGGCCTACGTGGCCTACCTGCGGCAGGTGTTCGGGATTCCAGCGGAGCAGGGCTAACGCTTCTGGCGCCTTCTCCCCTTTGGGGAGAAGGCTGGGATGAGGGGGCAGTCTTGTGGAAGCGCTGAGGGTCGATGGGCTTTCCCGCGGGCCCCGGCCCCTCACCCCGGCCCTCTCCCGGGAGGGGAGATGGAGGCAGACGCGGTGATCAGAACGCGGGCAGCACCGCGCCCTGGTACTTCTGCTCGATGAAGGCCTTCACCTCGGGGCTGGTCAGCGCCCTGGCGAGCTTCTGCACGCGCGGGTCGTCCTTGTTGTCGGGGCGGGCGACCAGGTAGTTCACGTAGGGCGAGTCCCTGTCCTCGATCAGCAGCGCGTCGCGGGTCGGGTTGAGGCCGGCGGCCAGCGCGTAGTTGGTGTTGATCAGGGCCAGGTCCACCTCGTCCAGCGTGCGCGGCAGCATCGCCGATTCCAGCTCGCGGAACCGCAGGTGCTTCGGGTTCGCGGTGATGTCCTTCAGCGTGGCCAGCTCGTCGTTGGGGTTCTTCAGGGCGATCAGCCCGTGCTTGGCCAGCAGCAGCAGCGCGCGGCTGTTGTTGCTGGGGTCGTTGGGGAGGGTCACGCTGGCGCCGTCGGGCAGCTCGTCGATGCGCTTGTGCTTGCGCGAGTAGGCGCCGAACGGCTCGATGTGCACGCCGGTCACGATCGCCAGGTCGGTCTTGTGCTCGCGGTTGAACACGTCCAGGTAGGGCTTGGTCTGGAAGTAGTTGACGTCGATCGCCTTGTCCGCCACCTGCAGGTTGGGCTGCACGTAGTCGGCGAACACCTTGATCTCCAGGTCCACGCCCTCCTTCGCCAGCAGCGGCTTCACCTGGCGCAGGATCTCCGCGTGCGGCACGGCGGTGGCCGCCACGGTGAGGCGGTTCGCGTCGCGGCCGCCGGCGCAGGCGGCGAGCAGGGCCAGCGAGGCGAGGGCGAGCAGGGCGGGGAGCAGGAGCTTCATGGCGGGTTTCCTTGCGCGTTGCACAGCAGAATAGACGTCTGGACGTCCAATGGCAAACTACCGGCCGCGGCGCCGCGCGCTGCGCGCCGCCAGCCAGTCGCCCAGCGCCTGGATCAGCTGCACCAGCACCACCAGCAGCGCCACGGTGACCAGCATGTAGTCGGACTTGTAGCTCAGGTAGCCGTAGCGGTAGGCCAGGTCGCCCAGGCCGCCGGCGCCGATCGCACCGCCCATCGCGGTGTAGCCGACCAGCGCGATCGCGGTGACGGTGACCGCGGCGATCAGCCCGCCGCGCGCCTCCGGCAGCAGCACGTGGCGCACGATCTGCCAGGTGCTGGCGCCCATCGCCTGGCTGGCCTCGACCACGCCGTGCTCGACCTCGCGCAGCGCGCTCTCCACCAGCCGCGCGAAGAACGGCGCCGCGCCGATCACCAGCGGCGGGATCGCGCCGCGGATGCCCAGCCGCGTGCCGACCAGGAAGTAGGTCACCGGCATCAGCACGATCATCAGGATGATGAAGGGCACCGAGCGCAGCACGTTCACCGCGAACGCCAGCGCGGCGTTGAGCCGCGGCATCGGCGCAAGCTGGCCGCGCGCGGTGAGGTGCAGCAGCACGCCCAGCGGCAGGCCCAGCAGCACGGTGAGCGCGAGCGAGCCGCCCAGCATCAGCAGGGTGTCGAGGCAGGCCTGGCCGAGCTCGGCCCAGTCGTCGATGTTGGGGAACAGCGTGGTCAGCAGCGGCGCGGTCATCGCGGCAGTTCCTCGATCTCGATGCCGGCGCCGCGCAGCGCGGCCAGCGCGGCGTCCACGTCGCGGCCCTCCAGCGCCAGGGTGAGCTGGCCGTAGGGCAGGTCCTTGATGCGGTCGATGCGCCCGGCGAGGATGTTGAAGTCCACCCCGGTCTCGCGCATCACGCGGCTGAGCGTGGGCGTCCAGGTCGCCGCGCCGCGGAAGGACAGGCGCAGGATGCGGCCGGGCACGCGCGCGAACGGCGCCTCGCCGGCGGCGGCCTCCTCGGGCAGCGCCTCCTCGACGAAGCGCCGCGTGGTCGGGTGCCGCGGATGCAGGAACACGTCGGCCACCGCGCCCAGCTCGACGATGCGGCCGGCGTCGAGCACCGCCACGCGGTCGCACACGCGGCGCACCACGTCCATCTCGTGGGTGATCAGCACGACGGTGAGCTTGAGCTCGCGGTTGATCTCGGCCAGGAGGTCCAGCACCGAGGCGGTGGTCTGCGGGTCGAGCGCGCTGGTGGCCTCGTCGCACAGCAGGATCGAGGGCCGGTTGGCCAGCGCGCGGGCGATGCCCACGCGCTGCTTCTGGCCGCCGGAGAGCTGCGCGGGATACTTGTCCGCGTGCGCCTCCAGGCCCACCCGCGCCAGCAGCTCGGCCACGCGCGCGCGGATCGCCGCCTCGTCGCGCGCGCCGGCCAGGCGCAGCGGGAAGGCCACGTTGTCGGCGATGGTCTGCGAGCCGAGTAGGTTGAAGTGCTGGAAGATCATGCCGATGCGCCGGCGCTGCGCGCGCAGCGCGGGCTCGTCCAGCGCGGTCATGTCGACGTCGCCGATCAGCACGCGGCCGCCGCTGGGGCGCTCCAGCAGGTTGATCAGGCGGATCAGCGTGGACTTGCCGGCGCCGGAATGGCCGATGATGCCGAACACCTCGCCGTCGGCGATGTCGAGGCTGAACGGCTCAAGCGCGGGCACGTCCCGGCCGCCGACGCGGTAGGACTTGTGGACGTCGAGGAAACGGATCACGGCGGGCCCGGATCGGGATGGAGCGGGCATTCTAGGCTAACCCATAGGGTGCGGACATCCATACGTCCGCGCGGCATATCGATATGCCGGCGGCGCTTGCAAGGCGGCACCGCGCGGGGCAGGCTGGGGCTTTCCCGCGAGGGCCGGACCCATGACCTGCGTCTACGACTTCACCGCCCGCGACATCGACGGCGACGAGCGTCCGCTCGCCGAGTGGCGCGGCAAGACCCTGCTGATCGTCAACGTCGCCTCGAAGTGCGGCTTCACCCCGCAGTACGCCGGGCTGGAGGCGCTGTGGCGCGAGTACCGCGACCGCGGCTTCGCCGTGCTGGGCTTTCCCTGCGACCAGTTCGGCCACCAGGAGCCGGGCGACGAGGCGGAGATCAAGAACTTCTGCTCCACCAGCTACGAGGTCAGCTTCCCGCTGTTCGCCAAGATCGAGGTGAACGGCGCGAACGCGCACCCGCTGTACCAGTGGCTCAAGAGCGAGGGCAGGGGCATCCTCGGCAGCGAGGCGATCAAGTGGAACTTCACCAAGTTCCTGGTCGGTCCGGACGGCCAGGTGGTCAGGCGCTACGCGCCCACCGACACGCCGGAGAAGATCGGCCGCGACCTCGCCGCGCACCTGCCGCCCGCCTGAGCCGCCGGAAGCTGGCGCCGCTCCCGCTCGCGCAGGAAGGCATGCGCCGCCCCGGCACTGGAAGGCCCCGCCGCCGTCGCCGATGTTCTGCGCGGTCATCCAGCGGCCGGCTTCGCTGACGACGTGGCCGAACGCCACGCGCGCCGGCCGCGGCCAGGCCGAGCGCGACGGCGCGGGAGCCGCCGGTGACCAGCGCATGCTTGCCTTGAAGTGAGGGGTTCATCGGGCGTGCCTCGCCGGTAGCCGGCGATCTTCCGTCGGGTCGCCGCGGCGGCCATCGGGCCGGGCGAAACGCGATGGACGCCTGTCCATTCCATGGACGGCCAAAGACGCTCGCGGCCTGTCGCGGGTGCGCGTGGAGCGGGCCGTTCGCCCCGCATTGCGTCGACGGCGGGCGGTCCGGTCGCTGGGCATCGGCAAGCCGCCCTTGCGCATGGCGGCATCGGGGTCCGGCGGCGTGCCGCCGCCAGCCGGCCAGCGGCGCGGCGGGCGTGCGACACGGGGATTGAACGGGAGATTCATTCTGGCGTGGCGGGCCGATCTGCTAGGCTTGCCGCTCTCGTGCCGGTGCGGATCGCCGGTTTCCTCCACCGCTACCGGACGATTTTTCCATGCAGATCGCAGTGCGCACCGTCGCCTCCTTCAACTATGTCCTGACCGACGACGACGGCCAGGTGATCGACAGTTCCGAGGGCCGCGGCCCGCTCACCTACCTGCACGGCAACGGCCAGATCGTGCCGGGCCTGGAGAAGGCGCTGGAAGGCCGCCAGGCCGGCGACCAGTTCCAGGTGGACGTGGCGCCGGAGGAAGGCTACGGCGTGCGCCACGAGGAGCTGGTGCAGCAGGTGCCGCGCGCGGCCTTCCAGGGCGTGGAGGACATCCAGCCCGGCATGCAGTTCCAGGGCCGCGGCCCGCAGGGCACCTTCAGCGTCACCGTGACGGCGGTGGAAGGCGACACCGTGCACGTGGACGGCAACCACCCGCTGGCCGGCCAGCCGCTGCACTTCGCCATCGAGGTCACCGACGTGCGCGCGGCCACCGACGAGGAGCTGGCGCACGGCCACGTGCACGGCCCGGGCGGCCACCAGCACTGATCCGTCCGCGCATGCACGGACGCCTGCGCATCGCCATCGTGGGCTACGGCGCCGCCGGACAGGCGGCGTCGCTGTTTCTGGCCGCGCAAGGCCACGAGTTGAGCGTGTTCGAGCAGGCCGCCGTGCCCGGCCCGGTCGGCGCCGGCTTCCTGCTGCAGCCGACCGGGCTGGAGGTCCTGGCGCGGCTTGGGCTGCGCGAGCGCGCGCTGGAACACGGCCAGCGCATCGAGCGCCTGTACGGCTGCACCGCGCAGGGCCGGCGCGTGATGGACATGCGCTACGCCGACCACGCGCCCGGCTGCTTCGGGCTGGGCATGACCCGCGGCAGCCTGTTCGCGTTGTTGCGCGATGCCTACCCCGATGCGGGACGGGTCCGCACGGGCGTGCGCATGGCGCGGGTCGATCCCGAGGCCGGCGTGCTGTACGACGAGGCCGGCGGCGCCCACGGCCCGTTCGACCTGGTCGTGGCCGCGGACGGCGCGCACTCGCGCCTGCGCGCAAGCCTGCCGGGACTGGCGCGGCGCGAGTCGGTGTATCCCTGGGGCGCGCTGTGGTGCCTGCTGCCGGCCGGGGACTGGCCGCATGCCGGCGTGCTGCAGCAGCGCTACGCCGGGGCGCGCGAGATGATCGGCCTGCTGCCGGTGGGGCGGCGCAGCGACCATGACGGCCGCTGGCTGACCTTCTACTTCAGCCTGCACGGCGATGCGCTGGAGCGCTTCGACGATGCCGCGCTCGCGCGGCTGCGCGGGCGCGTGGCCGCGCTGTGGCCGGAGGCGGAGCCGCTGCTCGCCGGCGTCGAGGCGCCCGGGCAGCTGCAGCGCGCGCGCTACCGCGACGTGGTGATGCCGGTGCCGTTCCGCGGGCGCGTGGCGTTCCTCGGCGACGCCGCGCACGCGATGAGCCCGCAGCTGGGGCAGGGCGTGAACATGGCGCTGCTGGACGCGCAGGCGCTGGCCGGCGCGCTGGCGTCGCATGCGCGGCTGCCCGATGCGCTGCGCGCCTACGCGCGCGGGCGGCGCCGGCACCTGGACGTCTACCAGCGCCTGAGCCGCTGGCTGACCCCGCTGTTCCAGTCCGAGCGCGACGGCCTCGCGCGCCTGCGCGACCTGGCCTTCGGCCCGCTGGGGCGGTTGCCGCTGGCGCGCGGGCAGATGCTGAAAATCCTCGCCGGCACGAAGCGGGCGTGGTGGCGCTGAGCGCCCGGAAGACGCTCAGTACCAGTCCAGCAGCGAGATGCCCAGGCCGAGGTAGGTGGCGTTGTGGTTGTAGTCGATCAGGCTCTCGCCGTAGCCCTTGAACAGCTCCATGTAGCCGCGCAGGTTGCCGGCGATGGGGAAGCTCCAGGTGAACTGCGCGGCGCCATGGCTGTTGCTGCCGCCGCGGAAGGAGTGGCGCAGCATCATGCCGAACTCCTGGCTGCCCGCCTCGCGCACGATCTGCACGTCGCCGCGGCCCATGTAGTCGCTGATGTCGGGGTTGTCGTCGTCCTTGCGGTCCTCCGGGACGCGCCACCAGGGCCGGAACATCACCGTCCAGCCGTCGCGCTCGAAGCCGATGTCGGCGATCACCCGGTTCCAGCTGCGCGAGAGCGGATCGGCGCGGCCGTTGGATTCGTGGTCGATGCCGATGCCCAGCAGCCGCCCGTCCCAGCCCAGCACCCGGTAGTGGGTCTCGAACACCAGCATCGCCTCGGGCTCGTAGTTGGTCTCGCGGAACGGCCGCGAGTTGTCGCTGTTGTAGACCTGCCAGCGCGAGGACTGGGTGTAGCCCACCCACAGGTCGCCGGTGTCGCCGAACACGCCCTGCCACACCTTGGTCTTGAGGCTGAGCTGGAACTTGGCCTCCACCGTGTCGAGCGACTGCGGCGACTGCACCGTGTTGTTCGGGTTGGGGCTTTGCGGGCGGGTGTTCTGGTTGCTGGTGGCGAACACCGGCATCACGTAGAGCGGCCGGTAGCCGCGCAGGTTGAAGGTGCCCAGCTTGCTCTCCGGCGACAGCTCCCAGCGGCTGTCCAGCAGCGACAGCGGCCTGGCCACCTCCGGGTTGGCGGCGGCGACGTCGCGGCCCGCCGGCGCGGCGCCCTCGTGGCTGAACACGCTCGGCGCCTGCGCGGCGGCGTCGCTGCGCTTGTGCGCCACCGGCAGGTTCACGCGGCCGGTGGCGTGGTCGTAGCAGGCCAGGCGCTGCGCGTCGCTCTCGATCGCGGTGCAGGCGCGGATGTCCATCGGGTCGGGGTTCTGCGCCAGGGCCGCCGCGGGCGCCAGGGCGGCGCACAGCGAAGCCAGGGGGATGACGATGCGCGCGCTGCTCATCGGCGGGCTCCTCGTGTCTGTGTCCATACGGGCAAGAGTAGCCCGAGTCTAGCCGCGCCCGTCCGGCGCGGACGGGAAAACGCCGGCCGCCTGATGCGGCCGGCGTGTCCGTGCGGGCGGCGGCTTACTGGCCCGAGCGCCAGTGCTCGTACTCGCTCTTGCTGATGCGGCCGTCGCGGTTGCGGTCGGCGTGGTCGAAGTCGTTGGCCAGCGGCGGATAGGCCGAGGCCTGCTCCGCGCTGATCGACTTGCCGCCGCCGGACAGCTGCGCGAAGTCCGGCGCGGGGCCCGCCTGCGGCGCCGGCGGCATCGTGGAGCGCACCGTGACCTGCTGGCCCTGCCCGCCGTTCGCGGCGGACGCATCCGGCGGCGGGCTCTGCTGCATCGACTGGTCGGCCGGCGGTGCCGGCGGCGTGGCATCGGCCGGCGGGGGCGGCGGCGGTGGCGTGGCGTCGGCCGGCGGCGGCGGAGGGGGCGGTGGCGTGGTCTGGTCCTGCGCCAGCAGCGATCCGCCGAACAGCAGCGATCCGGCGACGACCGCGGACAAGAGCGGCTTGCGGAATGTCATGTCGATACTCCATGCCTGAGAATGACGGGTACGCAGCGGGCGCGGGAACGCGCCGATTGCGCCGAGGCCACGCTAGCAAGGCGTGCGTAAATGTCAGCTCAACCGGAAAGTGAGGACCGCGTGAAGCCACCCGCGATGTTGCGCCCGCCTTCAGCCGCGCCGGCCGCCCGCCCGCTCGGCATCGGCCAGGCCCGCTGCCTGCAACTGGCGGCGCAAGGGTTGTTGCAGCCGCCGCGCCGCCGCGCGCGGCCGGCGGACGTGGTGGCGGCGGTGGAGCGCATGCGCCTGCTGCAGATCGACAGCATCCACGTGGTCGCCCGCAGCCCCTACCTGGTGCTGCACGCGCGGCTGGGCGACTACCCGCAGGAGTGGCTGGACGCGGCGCTGGAGCAGGGCCGGCTGGCCGAGTGCTGGGCGCACGAGGCCTGCTTCGTGCCGGCCGCCGACCTGCCGCTGCACCGTGCCTGGCGCGAGCGCGGCAGCCACTGGGCGCAGCGGCACGCCGAGCGCATGCACCGCGAGTACCGCGCGGCGATGGACGGCCTGCTCGCGCGCATCCGCGAGGCGGGCGCGGTGCGCGCAGCCGACTTCCCGCGCGAGCAGCGCGGCGCCAGCGGCTGGTGGGAATGGAAGCCGGAGAAGCGCTGGCTGGAGGCCTGGTTCGCGCTGGGCGAGCTGATGGTGAGCCGGCGCGAGCGCTTCCAGCGCGTCTACGACCTGGCCGAGCGCGTGCTGGCCAGGCTCGATCCGCCGTTCGTCGCCAGCGCGCTGCCGCCGGCCGGGCTGCGCCGGCGCTTCATCGCCGACAGCGTGCGCGCGCTCGGCATCGCGCAGGCGCGCTGGGTGGCCGACTACTACCGGCTGAAGCCGGCGGTGGGCGAGGCCGAGCTGGCGGCGCTGGCGGCCGAGGGCGAGCTGCTGCCGGTGGCGGTGGCCGGCTGGAGCGCGCCGGGCTACGTGCACCGCGACCACGCCGCGCTGCTGGCGCAGGCCGCGCAGGGCCGCCTGCGCGCCACGCACACCGCGCTGCTGTCGCCGTTCGATCCGCTGGTGTGGGACCGCGCGCGGGTGCAGGCGATGTTCGACTTCGAGTACGCCATCGAGTGCTACACGCCGGCGCCGAAGCGGCGCTACGGCTACTACGTGCTGCCGATCCTGCACCGCGGGCGGCTGGTCGGCCGGCTCGACGCCAAGGCGCACCGCGCCGAGGGCGCGTTCGAGATCAAGGCGCTGTACCTGGAGCCGGGCGTGGCGGCGGCGGATGCGCGGCTGCAGCGCGAGGTGGCCGCGGCGATCGCGCGCACCGCGCGCTGGCACGGCACGCCGTCGATCCGGCTGGCGCGCTGCCGGCCGGCCGCGTTCGGCGCGGCGCTGCGCCGGCACTGGCGCGCGGGGTGAAGGCTCAGCGGCCGCTGCTGGCCGCCGCCGCCGGCTGCTCCGGCTCGCACGCCTTGCCGTGCAGCGCCTGGCGCAGCTGGGAGGCCAGCGAGTTGCAGCGGGCGGCCAGCTGCGGCCGGATGTCCGGGTCCAGCGAGTCGCGCAGCAGGCTGGTGCGCATCGCCTGGTAGCGGCCCTCGATCTGGTCGGGCGCGTAGATGCCCGCGGCGCGGTGGCAGCCCCGGTAGCTGGCCAGGTAGTCGTCGCAGACCGGGATGCCGGTGCGCTCGGGCAGCGGCTGCTCGGCGGCCGCCTCGCGGTGGACCGGGCTCGTCCTGTGCGGGGAGGCGGCCGGCGCCGTGGCGTGCGCGGGGGCGCCGGTGGTGGTGCCGGCGGCGTGGCCGGTACTGCGCTGGGCGGGCTTGCTGGCGCAGCCGGCCAGCGCGAGGCCGCCAAGCGCCGTGACGATGAACAGACGCGCAAACGGGGACGTCATGGTCGGCTCCTCCGATTTCGGGGCGGTTGGATGGCGGACACTAGACAATCGCGGAAGTAAAGAAAACCTGAAAAAGCGCCGCGAGGGCGCCGTTCGCCGAACGGCCGTTCAGCCCCGGGGCGCGGCGCGTTCGCATCCGCGGCCGGATACCGCTATGATGCGCGCACTGTGTTTGCCGGGGTCACCAGAGTTTTGTGACCCGATGCAGCTGATCTCGATCCGCCTCATCGCCTCACCCCTTGGGTTTCCTTGCACACCAGTAAGTCGGCTCCGCGCGTCGCGGCAGTCGAGTCTTTCCTCAAGTAAATCCAGGAGTGTTTCATGTCTGATCGTCAGATCGGTACCGTCAAGTGGTTCAACGATGCCAAGGGCTTCGGCTTCATCAGCCGCGACAACGGCCCCGACGTGTTCGTGCATTTCCGCGCGATCACCGGCACCGGCTTCAAGAGCCTGCAGGAAGGCCAGAAGGTCAGCTTCAAGGTGGTGCAGGGCCAGAAGGGCCTGCAGGCCGACGAAGTGGCCGCGGCCTGATTCGCCCGGTCCCCGGGCGGAACGAAAAAGCCGGGCAGCGATGCCCGGCTTTTTTCATGGGCGCCGGGCTTTTTGCATAGCTAATTAGGTAGGCATTTGCATGCCGAAAAATCGGCTATGCTTGGGCCACTGTGTCTGCTCGGTCCACGTGCGTGCCCGAGACACGTCCGCTCCTGTCGGCTGACGAGGTCTGGTTGCTGCCGCCCCCTGCATGCCCAGTAAGTCGTCGGCCATAGGGGAGGTCGACTTGTCTCAAACGAGCAGATCGGAGTGAGTCATGTCGGATCGTGAGGTTGGCACCGTCAAATGGTTCAACGACGCCAAGGGCTTCGGTTTCATCAGCCGGGAGAACGGCCCCGACGTCTTCGTGCATTTCCGCGCCATCGCCGGCACGGGATTCCGCAGCCTGAAGGAAGGCCAGAAGGTGAGCTTCAAGGTGGTGCAGGGCCAGAAGGGCCTGCAGGCCGATGAGGTCACGCCGGCGTAAGCGGGCATCCCTTTCCTGGAAAAGGCCGGCGCAAGCCGGCCTTTTTTTGTGCCCGCGGCGCGTCTCGGTTAGCCTGTCCGCTTCCCATTCGCGTGAGTACGGACCGTGCCGTCGTCGACCGCCGCCCCATCGTCCAACGATCCCCAGGTGCTGCGCGTCGCGGCCGGCGGCGCCGAGGCCGAGCTCCTGCTGCTGCGGCCGCCGTCGGGCCCGGCGCGGCAACTGCTCTACTGGCTGCCGGCGATGGGCGTGGCGGCGCGCAACTACCTGCCGCTGGCGGCGGCGCTGGCCGGGCACGGGCTCGCGGTGGCGCTGCACGAGTGGCGCGGCATCGGTTCCAGCAGCTGGCGCGCCGGGCGCCGCCGCGACTGGGGCTACCGCGAACTGCTGCAGGAGGACCTGCCGGCCGGGCTGGCCGCCGCCCGCGCCGCGCTGCCGGAGGCGCAGGCGCTGATCGGCGGGCACAGCCTGGGCGGGCAGCTGTCCGCGCTGTATGCCGGCCTGCATCCGGCGGCGTTCGACGGCCTGGTGCTGGTGGCCAGCGGCGCGCCGTACTGGTGCTGCTTCCGTCACCGCTGGGCGGTGCGCGCCGCCTACGGGCTGGCGCCGCTGCTGGCCGGCCTGTGCGGCCACCTGCCGGGACGCCGGATCGGCTTCGGCGGCAACGAGGCGCGCGGGGTGATCCGCGACTGGTCGCGCAGCGGCCGTAGCGGCCGCTACGCCGCGGCGGGCCTGGGCGAGCTGGAGAGCGGCATGGCGCGGCTCGACTGCCCGCTGCTGGCGCTGCGCCTGCGCGACGACTGGCTGGGACCGGACGCCTCGCTGGAATGGCTGCTCGGCAAGCTGCCGCGCGCGACGCCGACGCGCGTCGTGCTGACCACGGCGGAGCTGCACGGGCCGGCCGACCACTTCTCGTGGATGAAGGCGCCGGCGGCGGTGGCCGCGTGCATCGCCGCGTGGGCGGTGGCGCGGGGTGCGGCCATCGGCGCGGCCGCGGCCTCTTGAAGCGGCGCGCCGGCGCCGGCATCTCCCGCCCAACGTCCCGCCGAGGCCGCCCCATGCTGTTCACCCCCTTTCCGCAGCGCAGCCTGACGCTGCGCAACCGCATCGTCGTCTCGCCGATGTGCCAGTACTCCGCCCACGACGGCATGCCGGACGACTGGCACCTCGTGCACCTGGGCAGCCGCGCCGTCGGCGGCGCGGGCGCGGTGATCGCCGAGGCCACCGCGGTGTCGCCGGAGGGACGCATCTCCCCGGGCGACACCGGCCTGTGGAACGAGGCGCAGCAGGAGGCCTGGCGGCGGATCACGCGCTTCGTCGAGGCGCAGGGCGCGGTGGCCGGCGTGCAGCTGGCGCACGCCGGGCGCAAGGCCAGCGCGCTGCGGCCCTGGCAAGGCGGCGGTCCGCTGCCGGCCGGGCAGGGCGACTGGACCACGGTCGCGCCCTCGGCGCTGCCGTTCGACCAGGGCTGGCACGTGCCGAAGGCGCTGGACGAGGCCGGCCTGCGCAAGGTGGTCGACGACTTCCGCGCCGCCGCGCGGCGCGCGCTGGCCGCCGGGTTCCGGCTGGTGGAAATCCACGCCGCGCACGGCTACCTGCTGCACCAGTTCCTGTCGCCGCTGAGCAACCGGCGCGAGGACGCCTACGGCGGCAGCTTCGAGAACCGCACGCGGCTGGTGCGCGAGGTGGTCGCCGCGGTGCGCGAGGCGTGGCCGGAGGCGCTGCCGCTGTGGCTGCGCGTCTCCGCCACCGACTGGGCCGAGGGCGGCTGGGACGTCGAGCAGAGCGTGGCGCTGGCGAAGCTGGTCAAGCCGCTGGGCGTGGACCTGGTCGACGCCTCCAGCGGCGGGCTGGTGCCGCACGTGAAGATCCCGCTCGCGCCCGGCTACCAGGTGCCGTTCGCCGCGCGCATCCGCCGCGAGGCGGACATCGCCACCGGCGCGGTGGGCCTGATCAGTACGCCCGAGCAGGCGGAGGCGATCGTCGCCGGCGGCGAGGCCGACGTGGTGCTGCTGGCGCGCGAGAGCCTGCGCGATCCCTACTTCCCGCGCCGCGCGGCGCGGGTGCTGGGGGCGTCGATCGAGGCGCCGGTGCAGTACCAGCGCGGCTGGTGAGTTGCGGCGGGCGCGAGAACGTCAGGCGCCGGCATCGCCTACAGGGACGACGCCTGCTTGCATCGCCGCAGCCGCGGAGGCAGGCTGGCCGTGGTCCGTTCGGAGGTTCGCATGTCGCACTTTGCCAGCTTCCGCGAGTTCTACCCGTACTACCTGGGCGAGCACCGCAACCGGGTCTGCCGGCGGCTGCATTTCGCGGGCAGCACGCTGGTGCTGCTGGTCGTGCTGCTGGCGCTGTTCACGCGCGACTGGCGCTGGCTGCTGCTGGCGCCGGTGGCCGGGTACGGCTTCGCCTGGATCGGCCACTTCGCCTTCGAGAAGAACCGCCCGGCCACCTTCCGCCATCCGCTGTACAGCCTGATGGGCGACTGGGTGCTGTACTGGCAGGTGCTGACCGGGAAGCAGAAGCTCTGAGGCTTGCCGTGCGGCAGCGGCGTGCCCGGTCGCTTTGCCGATGGAAGGAAAGAGGCAGGGTGCGGGCGTCCCGATACATCCGACGATGAATCCTTCTCCCTCCGGGAGAAGGTGCCGGCAGGCGGATGAGGGTTCGGTTGGAACGGAACCTTGATGCCAGGCCGAACTTTTACCCCCGGCCCCTCCTCCCGGAGGGAGAGGGGAGAATGCATCGGGCTCAGCGATACTGCTCGTGGCAGGACTGGCAGGCATCGCCGACCGGCTTCATAGCGGCGGCCAGCGCCGGGCAGTCGGCGGGCGCGGCCTGCACGGCGCCGTTGACCGCCGCGTGCAGCTTGTCCGCCGCCTTGAAGAAGCCCTCGTCGGCGCCGGCGAAGGCGGGCGCGATGTCGCTCGACACCGCCTGCAGCTGCACCAGGTGGTGCTGGCTGGTCCCCGCGTCGCAGCGCTGCGCCTTCAGCTCCTGCTTGAGCTGGCCCGCGTGGTAGGCCATCACGTGCATCACCGCGTGCGGCAGCGGGTCGCGCTCGCGCAGGGCGTTCATCGCGAACACGGTGCCGACGATGCCGATGGCCAGGCCGAGGACGATCAGGAGGGCTGCGCGCATGGGAACCTCGATGCGTGTGGCGGGTCTGCCAAGCATAGCAAGCCGGCGCGGGCGCAGGCCTTAGAATGGCGGCATGACCGTTCGCCCATACGCTCCCCCGAACCTTGCACGCCGCCGCCCGACGCCGCCGGGGGCCTGCGCATGAGCGGCGTGGCCGCGGCGGCCGCCGAGCGCTTCGCCGGCATCGAGCGCCTGTACGGCGCGGGCGCGCTGGCGAAGCTCGCGCAGGCGCACGTGTGCGTGATCGGCATCGGCGGCGTCGGCTCGTGGGCGGCCGAGGCGCTGGCGCGCAGCGGCGTGGGGCGGCTCACCCTGATCGACGCCGACGAGGTGTGCGTGTCCAACACCAACCGCCAGCTGCACGCGCTGGACGGCGAGTACGGCAAGCCCAAGGTGGGCGTGATCGCGGCGCGCGCGCATGCGATCAACCCGGCGATCCGGCTGGAGGCGGTCGAGCGCTTCCTCACCCCCGCCACGCTGGACGAGCTGCTCGACCGCGGCTACGACGTGGTGCTGGACGCCTGCGACGCCTTCCGCGTGAAGCTGGAGACCATCGCCTGGTGCCGCCGCCGCAAGCTGCCGCTGGTGACGGTGGGCTCGGCGGGCGGGCGCACCGATCCCACGCAGATCCGCGTGCGCGACCTCTCGCGCACCGAGCACGACGCGATGTTCAGCCTGATCCGCAAGAAGCTCCGCCAGGACTTCGGCTTCCCGCGCAACCCGCAGCGCTACTTCGGCGTGTCGGCGGTGTACTCGCTGCAGAACGTGCAGTACCCGCAGCCGGACGGCTCGGTCTGCGGCCTGCGCCCGCCGGGCGGCGACGCGCTCGACCTGGCCTGCGGCGGCGGGCTGGGCGCGGCCACGCACGTCACCGGCGCGTTCGCCTTCGCGGCGGTGGGGAAGGTGATGGAGAAGCTGCTGCACGGCTGAGCCCCATGCTTTTCCTTCTCCCCTCCGGGGAGAAGGTGCCCGCAGGGCGGATGAGGGGCGGGTGCTTGCGTTGACGCGGGCAGAAGCGCCGGTTTCCGGAGCGGGGACCGCTGGCGTGGCCCCCTCACCCCGGCCCTCTCCCCGGCGGGGAGAGGGAGTGAAGCGCTACCAGCCCATGTAGTGGCCGCCGTTGATGGCCAGGTTGGCGCCGGTGATCCAGCTCGCCTCGTCGGTGGTGAAGAAGGCCACCGCGTGGGCGATTTCCTCCGGCTTGCCGAGCCGGCCCACCGGGATCTGCGCCACGATCTTCTCGCGCACCTCCTCCGGCACCGCCATCACCATGTCGGTGGCCACGTAGCCGGGCGAGACGGTGTTCACGGTGATGCCGAACCGCGCGTTCTCCTGCGCCAGCGAGATGGTGAAGCCGTGCATGCCGGCCTTGGCGGCGGCGTAGTTGGCTTGGCCGTACTGGCCCTTCTGGCCGTTGATCGAGCTGATCTGCACGATGCGTCCCCACTTGCGCGCGCGCATGCCCTCGATCACCGGGCGGGTGACGTTGAAGCAGGCGTTCAAGTTGGTGTTCACCACGTCCGTCCACTGCTGGTAGGTCATCTTGTGGAAGGTGGTGTCGCGGGTGATGCCGGCGTTGTTGACCAGGATCTCGACCGGGCCGCACTTGGCCTCGACCGCGCGCACCATCGCCTCGGCCGAGGCGGGGTCGGCGACGTCGCCGGGGACCAGGCACACCTCGATGCCCTCGGCGGCCATGCGCTTGCGCCACTCTTCCGCCCTGGCCGCGTCGCGGTAGTTGGTGGCCACCCGGTGGCCCTGGCGCGAGAGGTAGCGGACGATGGCGGTGCCGATGCCGCCGGTGCCGCCGGTGACCAGTGCCGTGCGCTGACTCATTGGTTGCTGTGCTCCTGGGAAATGCGTGATAGGGGGTCCATCGTGGACAAGCTTGGCGTGGCGCCGTGACAGGCTCGTGCCGCGGCGATGGCGAACCGCGCACTTATAGTCCTTTATGCGGCCGGGCGCGCCTTGCAGTGCGGCAAAACGCCCGGCCGGAAGCGTGCCAGCGCCTCCCGCAGCAGCACCTGCGGCGTGCCCGCCGCGCCGGGCGGCAGGCCGAGGAAGGCCAGCGCGCGGCGCAGCGCCGGCAGCGGATCGGCCGGGTCGACCGGCAGCGCCCGCTCGGACTTGGACAGCTTGCGGCCCTGCGCGTCCAGCGCCAGCGGCAGGTGCAGGTAGCGCGGCGTGGGCAGGTCCAGGCGGCGCTGCAGCCAGATCTGCCGCGGCGTGGAGTCGAGCAGGTCGCAGCCGCGCACGACCTCGGTGATGCCCTGGTGGGCGTCGTCCACCACGCAGGCGAGCTGGTAGGCGTGGTAGCCCTCGACGCGGCGGATCACGAAGTCGCCCGCCGCCTCGCGCAGGTTCTGCCGCTGCGGGCCCTGCAGCGCGTCGTCGAAGGCGATCTCCGCGTCCGGCACGCGCAGCCGCCATGCCGGCGGGCGCGCCGGGTCGGGCGGCGCCACGCAGCGGGCGTCGCGGTGCAGCCCGCCGGCGGCGGCGAGGTCGGCGCGGCTGCACCAGCACGGGAACACCAGGTCCCGCGCGCGCAGCCGCTCGAACGCGGCCTCGTAGGCGTCGCGGCGGCCCGACTGGAACAGCGGCGGCTCGTCGGCCTCCAGCCCGAACGCGGGCAGCGCGGCGAGGATGGCCGCGGCCGAGCCGGGCACCTCGCGCGGCGGGTCGATGTCCTCCACGCGCAGCAGCCAGCGCCCGCCGGCGTGCCGCGCGCACAGCCAGCTGCCCACCGCGGCCACCAGCGAGCCGAAGTGCAGCAGGCCGGTGGGCGAGGGGGCGAAGCGGCCGCGATAGGTCATCGGCGCATTATGCCGTCCGCGCGGCACTCTCCGGCGCCGGCGCTGTCCAAACCGACAGTGGCCGCCGGCCCTTGAAAGCGCCGGCGGCCGCCCCGAATCTTTCACCGTTTCCCTTCATGACTGCCCAGAGAGACAGCCATGCGTCGCATCGTCCTGTTCCTGCTCACCAACCTCGCCGTGCTGCTGCTGCTCGGCATCGTCTGCCGCGTCTTCGGCATCGACCAGTGGGCCGCCGCGCGCGGCTACGGCGGCATGCCCGGCCTGCTCGTCTATGCCGCCGTGATCGGCATGGGCGGCGCCTTCATCTCGCTGGCGATGTCCAAGCCGATGGCCAAGTGGTCCACCGGCGCGCGGGTGATCGAGCAGCCGCAGACCGAGACCGAGCGCTGGCTGCTGGACACCGTGCGCCGCCACGCGCAGGCCGTCGGCATCGGCATGCCCGAGGTGGCGATCTACGACGCGCCGGACATGAACGCCTTCGCCACCGGCATGAGCAGGAACAGCTCGCTGGTGGCGGTGAGCAGCGGCCTGCTGCAGCAGATGGACCGCGAGCAGGTTTCCGCCGTGCTCGGCCACGAGATCGGCCACGTCGCCAACGGCGACATGGTCACCCTGACGCTGATCCAGGGCGTGCTCAACACGCTGGTGATCCTGGCCGCGCGCATCGTCGGCCGGCTGGTGGACAGCTGGCTGTCCGGCGGCCGCGACCGCGAGGGCGGCACCGGCCTCGGCTACTGGGTGTCGGTGATGGTGCTGCAGCTGGTGTTCGGCCTGTTCGCCTCGATGATCGTGATGGCCTTCTCGCGCTGGCGCGAGTTCCGCGCCGACGCCGCCGGCGCCAGGCTGGCCGGCCGCGGCGCGATGATCTCCGCGCTGCAGCGCCTGCAGGCCGGGCACGGCGAGAGCACGCTGCCCAAGTCGCTGGCCGCGTTCGGCATCTCCGACCGCATGGGCGGCGGCCTGCAGCGCCTGTTCATGAGCCATCCGCCGCTCGAAGAGCGCATCGCGGCGCTGCGCAGCGCGCAGGGCTGAGCGATTGCGCCCCTCTCCCGGCGGGAGAGGGGCTGGGGGTGAGGGTTCGGGCAGGGCGTGCGTTGCATGCCTGCGCAAGCCACCGGCTCTCCGCTGCGACCGAACCCTCACCCGCCCGGATCAGGTCCGGGGCAGGCTCTGCCGGCACCCTCTCCCGGGGAGAGGGATGCAAGGTTTCAAGGTTTCGCGGCTGGCCATCCGCCGCGTACCGTAGACATCGATCCGATCCAACGACGAGTTCCACGCATGAACGCACCCGCCGAAACCCGCAAGTTCGAAGCCGAAGTCGCCCAGGTGCTGCACCTGGTCACGCATTCGCTGTACTCGCACAAGGAGATCTTCCTGCGCGAGCTGATCTCCAACGCTTCCGACGCCTGCGACAAGCTGCGCTTCGAGTCCATCGCCAGGCCGGAGCTGCTGGCCGGCGAGGGCGAGCTGCACATCGACGTGAGCTACGACGAGAAGGCGCGCACCGTCACCGTGCGCGACAACGGCATCGGCATGAGCCGCGAGGAGGTGGTGGCCAACCTGGGCACCATCGCCAGCTCCGGCACGCGCCGCTTCCTGGAGGCGATGAGCGCCGAGCAGAAGGCCGACGCGCGGCTGATCGGCCAGTTCGGCGTGGGCTTCTACTCGGCCTTCGTGGTGGCCGACCGGGTCACCGTGCTGACCCGCCGCGCCGGCACCGCCGCGGGCGAGGGCGTGAAGTGGGAGAGCGACGGCAAGGGCGAGTACGCGCTGGAAACCGTCGAGCTGCCCGAGCGCGGCACCGCGGTGGTGCTGCACCTGAAGGCCGACGAGGACGATTTCCTCAAGGGCTGGCAGCTGCGCTCGCTGATCCGCAAGTACTCCGACCACGTCGCCTTCCCGATCCGCATGCCCAGGGAGAAGGACGGCAAGCCCACCGACGAGTGGGAGACCGTCAACGACGCCTCCGCGCTGTGGACCAAGCCCAAGAGCGAGATCGGCGACGAGGACTACCAGAGCTTCTACAAGTCGCTGGGCCACGACTTCAACGACGCGCTGGCCTGGACGCACAACCGCGTGGAGGGCAACCAGAGCTACACCACGCTGCTGTACATCCCCTCGCAGCCGCCGTTCGACCTGATGATGGGCGCTCGTGACGAGCGCAAGGGCCTCAAGCTCTACATCAAGCGCGTCTTCATCATGGACGCGGCCGAGGAGCTGCTGCCCAGCTACCTGCGCTTCGTGCGCGGCGTGGTGGACGCCGACGACCTGCCGCTCAACGTCAGCCGCGAGATCCTGCAGCACAACCGCCAGCTGGAACGGATCAAGGCCGCCTGCGTCAAGCGCGTGCTCGACCTGATCGAGAAGCTGGCCAAGGACGAGCCGGAGAAGTTCGCCACCTTCTGGAAGGCGTTCGGCAACACGCTCAAGGAAGGCGTCGTCGAGGACCACGCCAACCGCGAGCGCATCGCCAAGCTGCTGCGCTTCGCCTCCACCAGGGGCGAGGGCGCCAGGCAGGTCGTCTCGCTGGACGACTACATCGGCCGCATGGCGGTGGGCCAGGACACCATCTGGTACATCACCGCCGACAGCCACGCCGCCGCCGCCGGCAGCCCGCAGCTCGAAGCCTTCAAGGCCAAGGGCATCGAGGTGCTGCTGATGTCCGACCGCATCGACGAGTGGATGCTGGGCAGCCTCACCGAGTACGCCGGCAAGAAGCTGCGCAACGTCGCCAAGGGCGAGCTGCCGCTGGACGAGGCCGACAGGAAGAAGCAGGAGGAGGCCGCCAAGGCCGCCGAGCCGCTGCTGAAGAAGCTCAAGGAGCTGCTCGGCGAGCGCGTGTCCGAGGTGAAGGTGTCCGCCCGCCTCACCGACTCGCCCTCGTGCCTGGCCTTGTCCGACTACGAGATGGCCCCGCACCTGGCGCGCCTGCTGCGCGAGGCCGGCCACGAGATGCCGGAGAGCAAGCCCACGCTGGAGGTCAACCCGCAGCACGCCCTGGTCAGGCGGGTGGAGACGGAGGCCGACGAGGGCAAGGCGAAGGACCTGGCCCTGCTGCTGCTGGAGCAGGCGGAGATCGCCGCCGGCGCCCGGCTGCCCGACCCGGCGGCCTTCGTGCAGCGGATGAACCGGGTGCTGCTCGGCTGACCGCCGTCGCCCGTTTCACCGGCGTGTGGCCGGCATGAAAAAAAGCCCGCCGGTCGCGGCGGGCTTTTTGCGCGCGATACGGCTGGCCGGTTCAGCGCCCGTGGCCGCCGGCGTTCGGCGTCGTACTGGATGCCACGCGGGTGGCGGCGGGCGCCGGCATCGTCGGCTGCGACGGGCCTTGATGGCGCAGGGGCGGGAGGCCGCGGACGCCGTCGCGGGGTACCCGGTTGATCATGCGGTACGGGCGTGCGCTGTCGCTGACCAGGGCCAGGCGGCGGTCGTCGATGTTGGCCCAGTGCCACGACCCCGGAGGCACCGGCTGGGTGGACGCATAGGCGAAGCTGGCATCGAAGCTGCCGTCGGCGCGCGGCGCGGTCTTCAGGTAGAGGTTGACGATGAACTGGCTGCTGACCGCGCGGTCACGGGCATGGGCGGGGCCGGTGATCAGCTCGTCCAGGTTCTGCTGCAGCAGCCGGTTGAGGTTGGGCGGGAGTTCCATCGCCGGCGAGGCCTTGGTGACCTTGCCCTGCGCGTTCACGTTCACCAGCACCGGCAGCAGCTTGGGCGGGAACGGGCTGAGGGAACTCGAGGCCGCCAGCGCGGCATGGCTGGCCATCAGCAAGGCGCCGGCCAGGGCGGCGATCCGAAGGCGTTTCATGGGACCTCCATGCGCAAATGAACGAAGCGACGCCCCTCCACGAATCCACTGTCCCCCCGGCGGGCAGGCTTGTCAAATGAAGCGAGGCCATGATGGCCATGCCCGCGGGGACGCCATGGCGCCAGGGCATCGGCCGCGCGCCCGCGCAATCGGGACGCACGCCGCATGGCAGCCTCCGGCCGTTGTAGCCTGTGCGCCGATGCGCGCCTGCGCCATCCGCGTGGCGCGCCTGTCCGCATGAGCGATCGAACCTTGCGCATCGGCCTGATCTCCGACACCCACGGCCTGCTGCGGCCGCAGGCGCTGGACTTCCTGCGCGGCTGCGACCGGATCCTCCATGCCGGCGACATCGGCGACGCGACGATCCTGCAGGCGCTCGGCGAGCTGGCGCCGGTGACCGCCGTGCGGGGCAACAACGACCTCGGGCCGGCGTACGAAGCGTTGCCCGAGACCGCGTTCGTGCCGCTCGGCGGCGTGCTGGCCTACGTGCTCCACGACCTCAAGCGGCTGGACATCGATCCGGTCGCGGCGGGCGTGCAGGTGGTGGTGTGCGGCCACTCGCACAAGCCGCTGGCCGAACGGCGCGGCGGGGTCTGGTACGTGAATCCCGGCAGCGCCGGACCGCGGCGTTTCCGCCTGCCCATCGCAGTGGGCGAGCTGCGGGTGAGCGGGGACGCGGTCGCGCCGCGGATCGTGGAGCTGGCCGGCTGAGCCGGCAGATGCGCTGCGGCGCGCTCCGTTGCCGCACGGCGAGGTCGGTGTCGCCGGCTTCCGGCCCGTGGCGGCATCGCGTCTAATGTCGCCATGTCCCGCATGCCGATGTCCCGATGACCGCCTTGCTGCTGCTGTTCGCCTGCCTCGCGCTGGGCGCGCTCTCCCGGCGCTACGCCTCGCCGCCGGCGGGCATCGTGCACGGCCTCAACTGGTGGGTGATCAACGTCGCGCTGCCGGCGCTGGTGCTGGCGCTGATTCCGCGGGTGAAGCTCGACCCGCAGCTGTGGTTCCCGGTGGCGACGATGTGGCTGACCTTCTTCGGCGCCTGGCTGCTGTTCGGCCTGCTGGGGCCGCGGCTGGGCTGGTCGCGGCAGCGCATCGGCGCGCTGGTCCTGGTGTGCGGGCTGGGCAACACCTCGTTCATGGGCTATCCGCTGGTCGAGGCGCTGCGCGGCAAGGAGGGGCTGGCGCTGGCGGTGGTGGCCGACCAGCTCGGCTGCTTCCCGCTGCTGGCCTCGGCGGGCATCGTGGTGGCCTCGCTGTACGCCGGGCGCGCGCCGCAACCGCGGCTGATCGTGCGGCGCATCCTCGCCTTCCCGGCCTTCCTGGCGCTGGTCGCCGGCATCGCCGCCGGCGCGCTGGGCGGCTGGCCGGCGTGGCTGGACGGCGTGTTCGCGCCGATCGGCGCCACGCTGACGCCGCTGGCGCTGTTCTCGGTGGGGCTGCAGTTCAAGCTGCGCCTGGGCGAGCGGCAGCTCGCCGCGGCGGCGCTGGGGCTGGGCTGGAAGCTGGCGCTGGCGCCGCTGGCCTGCTGGCTGCTCGGCCGCGCCGCGGGCGTGGGCGGGACGGTGCTGGCGGTGGGCGTGCTGCAGGCGGCGATGGCGCCGATGATCTCGGCGGCGATCCTGGCCGACGAGTACGGCCTGGAGCCGCCGCTGGCGAACACCGTGCTCGGCGCCGGCATCGTGCTGTCGCTGCTGACGGTGCCGCTGGGCGACTGGCTGCTGGGCTGAGCCTACGGCCGCGGGCCCAGCCGCGCCGCGCGCGCCTGCACCGCCTGCTTCGCCGTGCGCAGGTCGCAGCCGGTGCGCAGGCGGTACAGCCGGATCGCCTCGACGGACCGGCGCGCGCGCAGCGCCGCGTCGATGGCTTCGTCGCTCGTGTCGGGAGGCGGGGCGGGCGGTGCGTAAGGGCGACGGTAGATCGCCCGCGCCAGCGCGAAGCCGAGCACGAACAGCGCCGGGCCGTAATACCACGCATGCGTCACACTATCCATGCCGCCTCTCCCTGGAGACTCCGCCGCCATCATGCCATCGGCCAGCCCCCCGAACGAAGTCCGCGCCGACGTGTGGCTGTGGGCCGCGCGCTTCTTCAAGACGCGCGGCCTGGCCAAGCAGGCGATCGACGGCGGCAAGGTCGAGCTCAACGGTCACGGCTGCAAGCCGGCCAAGATGCTGCATGTGGGCGATACGCTGCGCATCGTGCGCGGCGAGGAGCGCTTCGAGGTGGAGGTGCTGGCGCTGACCGAGCAGCGCGGACCGGCCAGCGTGGCGCAGGCGCTGTACCGCGAGAGCGCGGCCAGCGCGGCCGCGCGCGAGGCGGCGCGGGCGCAGCGCCGGCTGCTGGGCGCGATGGCGCCGCCGGCGCGGCCGGACAAGCAGGCGCGGCGGCAGCTGCGCCGGCTGAAGGAGACCCCCTGAGCCGTCCGCGGACGGCGCCCGGGCCAAGCCCGCGCCGGCTTCAGAGCAGCTGCTTGAGGCGGTAGAGCGCCTCCAGCGCTTCGCGCGGGCTGAGCGCGTCCGGATCGAGCGCCTGCAGTTCGCGCTCCACGGCCGAGGGCGGCGCCGCGAACAGGCCCAGCTGCGGCGAGGTCTGCGCCGCGGCAGAGCGTACGGACGGCGCGTGGCCGTGCATGCCGCGTTCCAGCTCGGCCAGCGTGCGCCGCGCCTCGGCCAGCACGCTTCTGGGCAGCCCGGCCAGCGCCGCCACCTGCAGGCCGAAGCTGCGGTTGGCCGGTCCTTCCTTCACCGCGTGCATGAACACCAGCTGCTCGCCGTACTCCACCGCGTCCAGGTGCACGTTGGCGATGCCGGGGTATTCGCCGGCCAGCCCGGTCAGCTCGAAGTAGTGCGTGGCGAACAGGGTGAAGGCGCGGCTCGCGGTGGCCAGGTGCACCGCCGCGGCGCGCGCCAGCGCGAGGCCGTCGTAGGTGCTGGTGCCGCGGCCCACCTCGTCCATCAGCACCAGGCTCTGCGCGGTGGCATTGTGCAGGATGTTGGCGGTCTCGCTCATCTCCACCATGAAGGTGGACTGGCCGCGCGAGAGGTCGTCGCCCGCGCCGATGCGGGTGAAGATGCGGTCGACCGGGCCGATCGCCGCGCGCGCCGCCGGCACGTAGCTGCCGACGTGGGCGAGCAGCACGATCAGCGCGTTCTGCCGCATGTAGGTGCTCTTGCCGCCCATGTTGGGGCCGGTGATCACCAGCATGCGGCGCTGCTCGTCGAGCACCAGGTCGTTCGGCTCGAACGGCTCCTCGCGCACCTTCTCCACCACCGGGTGGCGGCCGCGCTCGATGTGGATGCCGGGCTCGCCGGTGAGCTCCGGCGCGCGCCAGTCCAGCGCGTCGGCGCGCTCGGCCAGGGTGGCGAGCACGTCGAGCTCGGCGATGGCGGCGGCGGCGGCCTTGAGCGGCTCCAGCCGCGCGGTGAGCGCGTCGAGCAGGCCCTCGTACAGCAGGCGCTCGCGCATCAGCGAGCGCTCCTTTGCCGAGAGCACCTTGTCCTCGAAGGCCTTCAGCTCCTCGGTGATGTAGCGCTCGGCGTTCTTGGTGGTCTGCCGGCGCGTGTAGTGGGTGGGCGCCTTGTCGGCCTGCGCGCGGCTGATCTCGATGTAGTAGCCGTGGATGCGGTTGTAGCCCACCTTCAGCGTGGGGATGCCGCTGGCGGCCTTCTCGCGCTCCTCCAGCTCCACCAGGAACTGGTCGGCGTGGGTCGCGAGGCGACGCAGCTCGTCCAGCTCGGCGTCGTAGCCGCCGGCGATCACGCCGCCGTCGCGCAGCAGCGCGGGCGGCTGCGGTACCACCGCGCGGGCGAGCAGGGCGGCGGTGTCGGCATGGTCGCCGATGCGCGCGACCAGGGCGTGCAGCAGCGGGCTGTCCAGGTCCCCGATGCGCGTCCGCAACTCCGGGGCCGCCAGCAGGCCGTCGCGCAGGGTGGACAGGTCGCGCGGGCGCGCCGAGCGCAGCGCCACGCGGGCGAGGATGCGTTCCAGATCGCCGATGCCGCGCAGCCGCTCGCGCAGCGCCTCGTAGCGGCGGCCGTCCAGCAGCGCGCCGATCGCCTGGTGGCGCGCGCGCAGCGGCTCGCGCGCGCGCAGCGGGCGGTTGAGCCAGCGGCGCAGCGCCCGCGCGCCCATCGGCGTCACCGTCTCGTCCAGCACGCCGAGCAGGGTGTGCTCGGTGCGTCCGCTGGGGTGCGTGTCCAGCTCCAGGTTGCGGCGCGTGGCGGCGTCCAGCGCGATGGTCTCGCCGGCCGATTCCACCGCCATGCCGGTGAGGTGCGGCAGCGCGCTCTTCTGCGTCTCCTCCACGTAGCCGAGCAGGCAGCCGGCGGCGGCGATGGCCAGCGGCAGGCCGTCCACGCCGAAGCCGTCCAGGCCCTGGGTGCCGAAGAAGCGGTTGAGCTCGCGCCGCGCCGCGTCGCCGTCGAAGTGCCACGGCGGGCGGCGGCGCAGGCCGGGCAGGCCGGCCACCAGCTTCGGCCAGGCCACGCTCTCGTCCACCAGCGTCTCGGCCGGCTGCAGGCGCGCCAGCTCGGCGGCCAGCGCCTCGGCGTCGGCCACCTCGCTGAGCAGGAAGCGGCCGCTGGACAGGTCCACCCAGGCCAGCCCGTAGCCATCGCGCGGGCCGGCGGCGATGGCCAGCAGCAGGTTGTCGCGGCGCTCTTCCAGCAGCGCCTCGTCGGTGATCGTGCCGGGGGTGACCACGCGCACCACCTTGCGCTCCATCGGCCCCTTGCCGCCGGGATCGCCGATCTGCTCGCAGATCGCCACCGACTCGCCCAGCCGCACCAGCTTGGCCAGGTAGTTCTCCACCGCGTGGTAGGGCACGCCGGCCATCGGGATCGGCGCGCCGGCCGACTGGCCGCGCTGGGTCAGCGTGATGTCGAGCAGGCGCGCGGCCTTGCGCGCGTCGTCGTAGAACAGCTCGTAGAAGTCGCCCATGCGGAAGAACAGCAGCACGTCCGGGTGCTGCGCCTTGGCGGCGAGGTACTGCCGCATCAGCGGCGTATGCATGGAGGTGTCTGGGCTGTCCATCGGAAACCGATCTAGAAGTCCCCATCCGTGCGGCGGAAGCCGCCGCGCTCCGCGCCGGCGGCGCGGGCTGCCTGCCCGGGGTGGCCGCAGACCTTACATGCTGCCGGCGCCATTGGCGAGATTGACGTGTCCGCCGGCACATGTCCTGTCCGCCGCGGCCGTGGCCGCGCGTGGGCCGTCTCCGAAGGTGGCGTGCGGGAAGGCGCGGCAGGGCCGGCACGGGCGCCGCGGAAGTGATCCGCGGGAGACGGGCGAACGGCGGCAGGCCGGCCCCTTCGCCAGGCGGCAGACAGGACGGCGGCGCGGCGCCCGCCAGCGTACCCGGAGCGCGCCGGCACGGCGTGCCACCGCCGGGCCCGGCACGGCCATGCGGGCCATCCCCGGCTGGGCCGGCCGCAGGATCGTCCCCGGGGGCCGGCGGGTGCGGGGCGGTCGCCGGCCCGATCAGGCGCGCCTCAGCAGTCCGCAGTAGATCCCGACGATCGCGAAGTCCTCGGTGGGGTCGGGATCGATCGGCGCGTAGGCGGCGTTGCGCGGCAGCAGCCGCAGCACGCGGCCGCGGCGGTGCAGGCGCTTGATCGTGAGGCCGCCCCCGTCGCCGACGCGCGCGATCACGGTCTGGCCGTGCCCGGCGTCGGACGCCGCCCTGCCGGCGACCAGGTCGCCATCGAGGATGCCGTCCTCGACCATCGAGTCGCCCTGCACGCGCAAGAGGAAATCGGGTTTCGGCCGGAACATCCAGCGGTCGACGGCCACCACGCGCTCGACCTCGCCGCCGGCGAGAATCGGCGCGCCGGCCGCGACACGGCCCATCAGCGGCAACTCCAGCGTGTCGGCGCGCGGGCGCGCGCCAGCCAGCCGGATCATGCGTGCTTTGTGCGGTGCCCGCTTCTCGATCGCGCCGGCGGCGACCAGCGCGTCCAGGTGCTTGGCGGCGGCATTGGGACTGGCCCAGCCGAACGCCGCCATCAGCTCCGGGATGGTCGGCGGCAATCCGGTGGTCTCGATCTGCCCGCGCACATAGTCGAGCACTTCGCGCTGGCGTCCGGTGAGGTTCATGGGTGAAAATGTTTACACCTGCCGGGCGAGCCTGCCAAGTCCCGCCTGCGTCCTGCGGACGGAGCTCCCTCCGCCCGGCGGGCCGGACCGGGCAAAGCCGGGCCACCCTCGCCACCACGGATCGCGCCGCCACCTGCATGAGCGTTCGCCACCTTTCCGCGCTGCCCGCCGCCGGGGACCTGTTCGCGCCTTCGATGGTGCAGCTGGTCGAGGACGCCGAAGGCGGCATCCGCTACTGGCCCGGCGTTCTCGATGCCGGGCTCGCCCGGAGCTGGTTCGAGTGCCTGCGCGCGAAGGCGTCCTGGTCGCACGTGCAGCGGCCGATGTACGACCGCGTCGTCGACGTGCCGCGGCTGCTGGCGAGCTACGCGCTGGACGCGCTGCCGGAAGACCTGCCGCTCGCCGAGCTGCTGGCGCGCGTGCAGGCGCTGGCCCCGGCCCCGTACACCCACGTCGGCATGAACCTGTACCGCGACGGCCGCGACAGCGTGGCGATGCACCACGACAAGCTGCATTCGCTCGTGGCCGGCCATCCCGTCACGCTGGTCTCGCTGGGCGCGCCGCGCCGCATGCTGATCCGCGCCATCGGCGGGCGTGGCGGGACGCTGGCGGTCGAGCTGGCGCCGGGCAGCCTGCTGCGCATGAGCCATGCCTCGCAGCTCACCCACGAGCACGGCATCCCGAAGACGCGGCGGGAGCAGCCGGCGCGGATCAGCGTGGTCTTCCGCGTGCGGGCGCCCGCCGGGCCGCGCGGCGCGCAGTCCGCGTATCCGGGGGCCTGATGGGCCCGCGCGCCTGCTACCTCTACGTGCTGCCGCTCGCCGGCGCGGGCGAGGACATCCTCAAGCTCGGCATCGCACGCGACCCGTATCTGCGCGCGCTCGCGTTCGCGCGCCGCTACTACGAGTTCTTCGACCTCGCGCGTGCCGTGCTGGTCGAGTACGACTCCCGGAAGGAGGCGCAGTCGCGCGAGACGGCCCTGCACCGGCACCTGCGCGAGTGGAACGCGATGCAGCCGATCACGGTGCGCGCCGCCGCCGCGGGCCGCACCGAGTGGTATCGCGGGGCCTACGACACGCTGCTCGCGCAGATCGGGTGCGACCAGATGCGTGGCGCAGTGGTGCATCGTCCCGCGCTGCCGTGGTGGCAGGCGCGGCTGCGCGCCGAGCGCGAGAAACTCTACGAGTGGATCCTCTGGCTGGCGCGCGATGACGCCTGTCCGCTGCCGCGGCACGAACGACGGCAGCGGATGGCCGACGTGCTGGACGCCTATGCGCGGCTGGACGTGCCGTTCGGCGAGAGCCTGCCAGGCGAGGCGTTCCCCGACGGCATGCCGTTCCCGTAGCGGTGCCGGCGCGCGCGGTCGCCGGTTGCGCAGCCGCAGGCCGCCCCCTGCCGGGCGTCGCCTGCCGTAGGCCGGCCGTGTTCCCGGCTTTGCGCCCCGGTCACCGGCGCGCGACGGAATGGCTTCGTGGTCCGGTTCCACCGCGTTCCGGACGAGCTGGCGGCCGTGGCGGCGGTGGCGCGCGACGCCGTTCCAGACCCATGGTACGCGGCCCGGATCCGCCTCGTCCACGCACGCCCCCGCGCCCACTGGGCCAGCGGCCGCGTGCGAGGGTCGCCGGTCGTGCCCGCCCAGCCGGGCGCCTGCGCTTGGGCTGGGCCGTAGCTGGCGCCCTGCGGCGCGCGAGGTGTCCATCCGGGCCGGCGACTGTACCAAATCGCCCACGGCCTCATTACACTTCCTCGCCGGATCTTTCGTGGCCGTCCCGCCCACGATGCCGACGAAGCGTGGGGGCGCTTGGTCGGCATCCCTCCCGGCGTCGACGCGGTTCTGTTCGCCTATCGGACATCAGATATTGAATACGCCCGCCCCGCTGCGCATCGTCCCGCTGGAAAAAAAGGGGGACCTGGGTAAATTCCTCGAGGTGCCCAGCACCGTCCTGGGATCGGATCCGAACTGGATTCCGCCACTGCTCCTGGAACGCCGGCTGCATCTCGGGGCCAAGACCAATCCGTGGTTCCAGCACGCGCGGTGGAAAGGCTGGCTGGCCTATCGCGGCGACCGACCGGTGGGCCGCATCAGCGCGCAGATCGATTCCCTGTACCTGGAACGCTACCAGGATGCAACCGGTTTCTTCGGCATGCTGGACGCGCAGGACGATCCGGACGCCTTTGCCGCGCTGATCGACGCGGCCGAGCGGTGGTTGCGCAGCGAAGGCATCAGGCGCGTGCGCGGGCCGTTCAGCCTTTCCATCAACGACGAGGTGGGGCTCCTGGTCGACGGCTTCGACACACCCCCCGTGTTCATGATGGGCCACGCCAGGCCGTACTATGGCCGGCACGTCGAGCGCGCGGGCTATGCGAAGGTCAAGGACATGCTGGCGTACATGATCGCGCCCGGTTTCCCCGCGCCGAAGGTCATGAACCGCCTGCTGCGGAGCTCCGGGCAGGCGATCCGCGTGCGCCCCCTCGACAAGACCCGCTACGACGAGGATCTGGCCGTGCTGCGCGACATCTTCAACGATGCGTGGGCCGACAACTGGGGCTTCGTGCCGTTCACCGAGGCCGAGTTCAAGGACCTGGGGCACAGCCTGAAGTTGCTGATCGCACCGGAGCTGATCCAGATCGCCGAGGTCGACGGCAAGCCCGCGGCCTTCATCGCGGCGCTGCCCAACGTCAACGAAGTCATCCGGGGCTTCAACGGCAAGCTGCTGCCGTTCAACTGGATCAAGCTGGTGTGGGGCCTGAAGAAGCGCTTCCCGAAGTCCTCGCGCGTCCCGCTGATGGGCGTGCGGCGCAGCTTCCACAACACGCCGCTGGGCCCCGGGCTGGCCTTCCTCGTCATCGACGCCGTGCGGCACCATCTGGTGGCCCGGGGCGTCGAGCAGGTCGAGTTGTCGTGGATCCTCGAAGACAACGCAGGCATGCGGAACATCGTGGAGACCATCGGCGGTCGGGACTACAAGCGTTACCGCGTCTACGAGAAGCATCTTTCATGAGCAGGCCGCCATCCCGGATCGGCGTCGTCGCGCTGGTCGTCATCGTGCTGGTGGCGGTGCTCTGGTGGGCCGGCCACCGGTCAACATCGGGCGAGCCGGCGCAAGGCCAGCCGGTGGTCGTGGTCACCGCCGCGGCCCGCCAGGGCGATTTCGCGGTCTACCGGTCGCTGCCAGGCACGGTGCTTCCGGCCAACAGCGTGGTGGTCCGCAGCCGCGTGGACGGTGCGCTGATCCGCGTCGCCTTCACCGGCGGCCAGCGGGTCAGGCAGGGCGACCTGCTGGCCGAGCTGGACCCGCGCCCGTTCCAGGCGCAGCTGCAACTCGCCACGGGCGATCTGGCGCGCAGCCAGGCGCAGCTCGCCAACGCGCGGGAGACGCTCAGGCATTACCAGGCCCTGCTGGCGCAGGATTCGATTTCCCGCCAGCGGGTGGCCGACCAGCAGGCGCTGGTCAGCCAGTACGCCGGCGAGGTGAAATCCGAACAGGGCCGCATCGAGACCGCGAAGCTGCAGTTGGCGAGCGCGCGGATCACCTCGCCGATCGACGGCACGATCGGACTGCGCCGGATCGACCCGGGCAACCTCGTCGGTCCGGCCGACGCACGCGGCATCGCGGTGGTCACCCAGTCCCAGCCGAGCAAGGTGGTGTTCGCGGTGTCCGTGCAGGATGCGCCCCGCGTGCTGGAACAGTTGCGCGAGGGCAGGTGCATCCCGGTCACCGCCTACGGCGACGATCCCGATCATCCGCTGGCGACCGGCCGGCTGCAGGCCGCCAACAACGAAGTGGACCCGGCCACGGGGACGGTCAAGCTGGAGGCGCAGTTCGCCAACGCCGACGGCGAGCTGCTGCCCAATCAGTTCGTGACCGCGAAGCTTCCCGTGCAGGTGTTGCGGGCCGCCACACTGGTGCCCACCGCCGCGGTCCAGCAGGGCGCCCAGGGGGCATTCGTCTACGTGGTCGGTGCCGACGGGACCGCGGTCGCCGTGCCGGTCGAGCTTGGTCCCGGCGATACGGATGCCACGGTCGTCCGCACCGGCCTTGCACCGGGCGCCCGGGTCGTCGTCCAAGGCGCCGACCGGCTGCGCGCGGGTAGCGTGGTCCACGCCACGGCGGCGCCCGAAGCGCCGCTGGCGGCGCCTTCCGCCGCGACCGCGTGCCCCGGCGAGAGCGCGGCCGGCTCCGCGCCTTCCGCCCGGCCGTGAATCCCTCCCGCCTGTTCATCCTGAGGCCGGTGGCGACCTCGCTGCTGGCCCTGGCGGTACTCCTGGTGGGCTTGTTCGGCTACCGCTTCCTCGCGGTCTCGGCGCTGCCCGAGGTGGATTTTCCGACCATTGAGGTGGTTTCCACCTACCCGGGGGCGGGACCGCAGGCCGTCGCCTCCTCGATTACCGCACCGCTGGAACGCCAGCTCGGGCAGATGCCGGGCCTGAACCAGATGTCCTCGACGAGCGCCGCCGGCACGTCGACGATCGCCCTGCGCTTCAACCTCTCGCTGCCGCTGGACGTGGCCGAGCAGGAAGTGCAGGCGGCGATCAACGCCGTCGCGCCCTCGCTGCCGCCGGAGATGTCGCAGCCGCCGCTCTACCGCAAGGTGAATCCGGCCGATGCGCCGGTCATGACGCTGGCGCTGACCTCGCGCACCCTGCCGCTGCGCACGCTTCGCGAGCTGGCGGACACGCACCTGGTGCCCAAGCTCTCGCAAGTCTCGGGCGTGGGGCTGGTGAGCATCGACGGCGGCCAGCAGCCGGCGATCGTCGTGCAGGCCGATCCCGTCCGGCTGCGCTCTCTGGGCCTCACCCTGGACGACCTGCGCGCGGCGATCCGCGACGCGAATTCGAACCAGGCGAAAGGCGCGCTGGAGGGACCGGAGCGAGTGTCCAGCATCGCGCTCAACCACCCGCTGGACAGCGCGGAAGGCTTGCGCAACCTGGTCATCAGCCATCGCGATGGCGCGGTGGCGCGGCTGGGCGAGGTCGCCCGCGTCTTCGATGGCGTCGAGGACGCGCGCCAGGCCGCATGGTCGGGCGACGCGCCGGCCATCGTCCTGCGCATCCGCCGCCAGCCCGGCGCCAACGTGGTCGAGGTGGTCGACCGCATCCGCGCGGTGCTGCCGCAGCTGCGCGCGACGCTGCCGGCCGCCGTCGACGTGGCCACCCTCACCGACCGTACCGAGACGGTGCGCGCCGCCGTGCGCGACGTGCAGATCGAATTGCTGTTCGCGGTCGCGCTGGTCGTGCTGGTGATCTTCCTGTTCCTCGGCAACGGTGCCGCGACGGTGATTCCGGGCGTGGTGGTTCCGCTGTCGTTGATCGGCACGTTCGCGGTGATGTACCTGTGCGGTTTCTCGATCAACAACCTGACCCTGATGGCGCTCATCGTGGCGACCGGTTTCATGGTCGACGACGCGATCGTGATGATCGAGAACATCTCGCGCCATATCGAGGCGGGTGAAGCGCCGCTTGCCGCGGCGCTGGACGGCGCGCGCCAGATCGCCTTCACCGTGGTGTCGTTGACCTTGTCGCTGGTCGCCGTGCTCATCCCGCTGCTGTTCATGGGCGGCCTGGTCGGACGCCTGTTCCGCGAGTTCGCGGTGACGCTGGCGGCGGCGATCCTGATCTCCGGCGTGGTCTCGCTCACGCTGACGCCGATGATGTGCGCGCGCATGCTGCGCCGCGTGCCGGAGGCGAGGCGGGGCCGTCTCGCGCGCGGCGGCAAGGCCTGGCTCGATGGCGTGCTCGCGCGCTACGCGCGCGGGCTGGAGTGGGTTCTGGCGCGGCAAACCGGCACGCTCGTCGCCGTGGCCGGCATGGCGGTGCTGGCGATCGGCCTCTACGCGGCGATGCCGCGCGGGCTGTTTCCGGCCCAGGATTCCGGCGATATCCAGGGCATCACCGAAGCGCCGCCCAGCGTGTCCTTCGCGGCGATGGCCCGCCGCCAGCTGGCGCTGACGCGGACGATCCTGCGCGACCCCGCGGTCGCCGGCGTCGCCTCCTTCGTCGGCGGGGAAGGCGGTGTCGGGGCGCTCAACACCGGACAGGTGCTCATCCATCTGAAGCCGCTGGGCAGGCGCGAGCGCGTGCCCGCGGTGATGGCCCGCATCGCCGCGGCGGCCGGCAAGGTGGACGGGATCACGCTGCACCTGCAGGCGGTGCCTGACCTCACCGTCGAGGATCGCGCGAGCCGCGGCCAGTACCAGTTTTCGATCGAGAACGCCGATGCCGCCCAGCTTGCCCGGGCGGTGCCGCGCGTCGTGGAGTCCCTGCGCGGCGTGCGCGGCCTCGCCGGGGTGGCCAGCGACCAGGACGATCTCGGCCTGGAGGCCTACGTCCAGGTCGACCACGACCTGGCCAGCCGCTACGGCATCACCCCGGCGGCGGTGGGCGATGCGCTGTACGACGCGTTCGGCCAGCGACCGGTGAGCACCTTGCTGTCCCTGGCCAGTCCGCGGCGGGTCATCCTCGAAGCGCTCCCGGCGTCCGGCGATCCCGCCGGGGCGATCGGCGGCATCTACCTCGCCGGCCAGGACGAGGCAGGGAAGGGTGCGGCCGGCCCGGTCGACGCCCCGAACTCGCTGGTCCCGCTTTCCTCGATAGCCCGCGTGAGCGAGCGTACCGCGCCGCTGGTGGTGACCCGCCTGGACCAGCTGCCGGCGGCCACGGTCTCGTTCAATCCCGCCCCGGGCGCCGCGCTGGACGGCGTGATGGCCGCGGTGGAGAAGATCTACGGGCAGCTCAGCCTGCCGGCGGGCACGCAGCTGCGCTGGCAGGGCGCCGCGCAGGCGTTCCAGGTCTCGCGCGAGGGCCAGCCATGGCTGATCCTCGCCACGCTGATCTCGGTCTACATCGTCCTCGGCGTGCTCTACGAGAGCTTCATCCATCCGTTGACGATCCTCTCCACGCTGCCGTCGGCGGGCATCGGCGCCTTGCTGGCGCTGCGGGTGGGCGGGTTCGAGCTCGACGTGATATCGCTGATCGGCATTATCCTGCTGATCGGCATCGTGCAGAAGAACGCCATCATGCTGATCGACTTCGCGATCGACGCGCAGCGCCAGCAGGGACTCGCGCCGCGCGACGCGATCGTGCGGGCCAGCCTGCTGCGCTTCCGCCCCATCATCATGACCACCCTGGCCGCCATGCTGGGCGCGCTGCCGCTGATGCTCGGCGGCGGCATGGGGGCGGAACTGCGCCATCCGCTGGGCGTGGGCATCTTCTGGGGTTTGCTGGTGAGCCAGCTGCTGACCCTGTTCACCACGCCGGTCATCTACCTTGCCTTCGAGCGCGTGCTGCGCATGGGGCGCGCGGCGTGAACCCGTCGCGGCTGTTCATCGATCGCCCGGTGGCGACGACGCTGCTGTGCCTGGGTCTGGTGATCGCCGGGGTCTTCGCATGGCGCCTGCTGCCCATCGCCTCCATGCCCGAGGTGAACGTGCCGACCATCAAGGTCTCGGCCGCGCTTCCGGGCGCGAGCCCGGAGACCATGGCGTCGGCGGTGGCGACGCCGCTGGAGCGTTCGCTCGGGCGCATCGCCGGCCTCACCGAGATGACCTCGGTGAACACCGCCGGGCAGACCGACATCCGGCTCACCTTCGACCTGTCGCGCGACGCCGTCGGCGCGGCGCGCGACGTCCAGGGCGCGATCAATGCCGCGCGCGGCGACCTGCCGTCCGACCTCGCCGGCAGTCCGAGCTACCGCGAAGTCAGTTCGGCCGATGCTCCCGTGCTGGTGCTGGCGCTGACCTCGCGCAACGCGACGCCCGGGCGGATGTACGAGGTCGCCTCCACCACCTTCAGCCGGACACTGGCGCAGGTCGAAGGCGTGGGCGATGTCGAACTGGTGGGTGGTTCCGCGCCCGCGTTCCGCATCGCGCTGGATCCGCAGGCGATGAGCCAGCGGGGGATCGGCCTGGAGGACGTGCGCCACGCGCTGGCCGCCGCGGTGTCCAGCCAGCCGACCGGCGTGGTGGAGGTGGGCGACCGGGCCTTGCAGGTCGCGACCAACGGCCAGCCGGATTCGGTCGAGGCGTTCCGCTCGCTGGTCGTCGCCCGCCGCGACGGTGCGGTGGTGCGGCTGGGCGAGCTGGGCCGCGTGAGCGCGGGCGTGCGCGATCCGCATACCACCGCGCTGGCCAACGGCGAGCCCGCGGTGCTCGCGCTGGTGCGGCACAAGCCGGGCTCCAACACCATCGCGGTCATCGATGGCGTCATGCGGCGCCTGCCGGCGCTCCGCGCCTCGCTGCCCGGCGACATGCGGGTGAGCGTCATCGTCGACCGTGCCACGACGGTGCGCGCCTCGCTGCGCGCGGCCGAGCACACGCTCATGCTCGCGGTGGTGCTGGTGGTCGCGGTGATGCTGGTGTTCCTGCGCGACTGGCGGGCCGCGCTGATCGCGAGCGCAGTGGCGCCCATCGCGATGCTGGGTGCCATGATCGTGATGAAGGCGCTGGGCTACAGCCTGGACATCCTCTCGCTGATGGCGCTGACCATCGCGGTGGGGTTCGCCGTGGACGACGCCGTGGTGGTGGTGGAGAACATCGCGCGACACCTCGAGGCCGGGCTGCCGCCGCGCGAGGCGGCGCGGGCTGGCGCCGGCGAAGTGGGGCTCACCGTCGTGTCCATGAGCGCCGTGCTTGGCGCGGTATTCCTCCCGCTGTTGATGATGGGCGGCTACGTCGGGCTGTTCGTGCGCGAGTTCTCGGTCACTCTGGTGACCGTGATCGCGATCTCCCTGCTGGTGTCGCTGACCGTCGTGCCGATGTGGTGCGCCCAATGGCTGCGTCCGGCCCAAGCCGCGCGCATGCACGGCCGCCTCTACCAATGGAGCGAGCGCGGGCTGGCCCGCCTGCAGCGGGGGTATGACAGGACCCTGGTCTGGGCGCTCGGTCATGCGCCGCTGACGATGCTTTCGCTGCTGGGCGTGCTGTGCCTGAGCGTCGTCCTGTACGTGGTGGTCCCCAAGGGCTTTTTCCCGCGCCAGGATACGGGCGAGCTGACCGGCGATTTCGATGCCGGCGGCAGCACCGCGTTTCCAGTGGCCAAGGCGCGCTTGGCCGAGTTCATGGACACCGTGCGCGCCGATCCCGCGGTGGCCTCGGTGGCCGGATACCTGGAGCAGAACGACGGCTCCCTGTTCGTGACCCTCAAGCCGCTTTCCGAGCGCAAGGCGACGGCCGACGAAGTAGCCGACCGGCTGAATGCCCGGCTGGCGAACAAGCCCGGCGGCATCTTCACCGTGACGTCGGTGCAGAACATCCGCGTGGGCGGAAGGCGCAGCCGTTCGTCCAACGAGTTCACCCTGCAGGCCGATTCGCCGGCACTGCTGCGCGAATGGACGCCGCGCGTGGTGCAGGCGATGCTGGCGCTGCCCGAACTGCGCAACGTGCACGGCAGCGCGGGGAATGTCGGCATTGCCACCTCGCTGGACGTGGATCGCGATACGGCCGCCCGGTTCGGCGTGGCCTACGCGCGCATCGACGGCGTGCTGCGCGACGCGTTCGCCGACCGCCGCGTCACGACGGTATTCACGCCCGCCAGCCAGATCCCGGTGGTGATGGGCGTGGCCGCGGACCAGGCGCGATCCGCCCAGGCATTCGATCGCCTCGCGGTGCCGGCGGCCGGTGGCGGCCTGGTGCCGTTGCCGGCGCTGGGCCACGTGCGCCAGTTCGATACACCCCTGGACATCGACCACTACGGGACATCGGTGGCGGCCACGATCTCGTTCGACCGCGCGCCGGGTATCTCGCTCGCGCAGGCGTCCCGGCTGATCGAGCGGACGATGCGCCAGCTGGCCGTGCCGACCTCGGTTCGGGGCAGCTTCCAGGGCTCCGCCGGTGCGGCCCGCCAGGTTGCCGACAGCGAGCCGGCGCTGATCCTGGCGGCCTTCGTGACCCTGTTCATCGTGCTGGGCATCCTGTACGAAAGCTGCGTGCATCCGCTGACCATCCTGTCCACGCTGCCGTCCGCCGCCGTGGGCGCGGTGTTTGCGCTGATGCTGTTCCGCACCGATCTGGACGTGATCGCGCTGGTGGGCATCTTCGCCCTCGTCGGCATCGTGATGAAGAACGCGATCATGATGGTGGACTTTGCCCTCATGGCCGCCCGCGAAGGACGCCTGACCCCGCTGGAGGCCATCCGCGAGGCTTGCCGGCTGCGTTTTCGCCCCATCCTCATGACCTCGCTGGCAGTGATGGTCGCCGCGGTGCCGCTCGCCATCGCGCGCGGCAACGGCGCCGAGATGCACCAGCCGCTGGGCATCGCGATGGGTGGCGGCCTGATCCTCAGCCAGGTGTTGACCCTGTACACGACCCCGGTCGTATATCTTTATCTGGACCGTTTCAGCAGGTGGGCAAGCCAATGGTTGCAGAGTTTCGGGGCCAGGCGCGATGCGGGCTGGGCGACCGGCGGCAAGGAACCGCCGGCATGAGGACCCGGTCCTTGCGTTCCCTGCTGCGCACGCTGGCGGCGGCAGGCGCCCTGGCCGTCCTCCCGGCATGTACCGAGGTCGGGCCGGACTACGTGCGTCCGGCCGCGCCCACGCCCGCGGCATACCGGGAAGCGGATGCGCAGGACGCGCAGGCGCGCGCGGCGGCATGGCCGGCCGGCAGGTGGTGGTCCATCTATCACGACGCCACGCTGGACGCCCTCGTCTCGCAGGTCCAGCTGGACAACCAGTCGCTTGCCGCCGCGGCCGCGCGCTTGCGCGAGGCCCAGGCGCTGGTCAAGGCCGCCGGTGGTCCAGCCTATCCTTCGGTCGGCGTCGGCACGCTCAAGTCGGGGCGCCGCAACGTGAACGACTTCGGCGTGGGCGTCAGCTGGGAGCTCGATCTGTGGGGCCGCATTCGGCGCGACGTCGAGGCGCATCGGGCCTTGGCGCAGGCCAGCGCGGCGGATCTCGCGGCCGCCACGCTGTCGATGCAGGCGCGCGTGGTTCAGAGCTATTTCGCCCTGCGCGAGGACGATGCGACGATCGCCCTGCTCGAACGCGCTGCGGACCTGGGCACGCGTTGGCACCGGATGGTGCAGAACCAGTACGCGCAGGGCCAGGCCTCCAGTGCCGACGTGGCCAATGCCTTGATGCGCGCCAGCACGGCACAGCTGCAGCTGGCCGATACCAGGAGCGCCCGCGCGCAGCTCGAGCACGCGATCGCGGTGATGCTCGGCAAGTCGCCGGCGGAGTTTTCCATCGCGCCCGCGCCGTTCGACGTGACCGTGCCGGTGATCCCGGCAGGGGTACCGGCGACGCTGCTGGAGCGCCGCCCGGACGTCGTCGCCAGCGAGCGCCGCATGGCCGCGGCCAGCGCGCGGATCGGCGTGGCCAGGGCCGAAACCCTGCCGTCGATCGCCCTGGTTGCGGGTATCGGCGTGCGCCGCGGCCCGACCGGCACGGTGGACATCCATGCGCCGCTGTTCGCCGGCGGGCGCCTGGAGGCCGGCGTGGAAAACGCCGATGCCGGCTACGGCGAAGCCGTGGCCAACTACCGGCAGACCGTGCTCGATGCGTATCGCGAGGTCGAAGACGGCCTGGTGGCGGCCAGCGCCCTGGCCAGCGCCGCGCAACTGCACGCCGATGCCGCGAAGGCCGCCATCGAGTCCGACCGCGTGATGCAGAACCAGTATCGGGAAGGCGTGGCCGACTACCCCGCGGTGGTGGATGCGGCCAATGCCGCGCTCAATGCGGTCCGCAGCGACCTGGAGTTGCGGCGCCGGCGGCTGGACACCAGCGTGGATCTCGTCGTCGCGCTCGGTGGTGGCTGGCAGCCCGAGAGCGGCAAGGACGCGACCGCCAAGCGCTGAGCGCCGGTTCGCCATCCCCGTCTGGCGGAGTGGCGCTGGAAACTCGTGCAGCGACTAGAGCGGGTAGCGGGCGATGAGCGATTCCAGGCGGGCGCGCGTCTGCGTCGCCAGCGGCGTCGGCGTGCTGTAGTCGCGCCGGCCCGAGAGCGCGTCGGCCACCATCTCGTCGTGCCGGAGGCCCATGAGGCCATTGATCGCGGCCAGATAGCGCGACATCCGGTAGGCGTGCTCGTTGGGCCCGAACGAGCGCACGGTGTCGTAGTACGACACCTGCATGCTGATGATCTTGCGGATCGTGTGGAACTGGTGGCCGGCGAACAGGGTGCGCGCCATCGCCCTTTTCAGGTGGCTGATCTCGGCACGCTGGAAGGCGATGAAGCCGGCCTCGTCGTCCAGCTCGATCTCGACGAGGCCGCGGCGGACCATCCGCCACACCGGCCTGGACAGCAGGAATTTCAGCTTCAGGCCCTGGCGCACGACCGCGCTACGCCGCCCGCTGCGGAAGGCATCCTGCAGGTGGCCCATGACGCGCGTGGTCAGGTCGAACACGTAGCCCGAGCGGTGGCGCTTGCCGTAAAGCCGCTGGGCGAAGCGAAGGTGCTTGTAGCGCGCACGGATGTACTTGTACTGGAGCCGCTCGTCGGCGCTGAGTCCCTCGTTGCGCAGCAGCTTGTCGACCAGCTTCAACAGGTCCCCGCGCGTCACGCCTTCCTCCCAGAACTGCAGGCACAGCGCGTAGCAGCGCTCGATCCCCTCGGCGGGGCATGCCAGCACGATGGGGTCCGGCAGCTCGACGTGGGCGTCGACGACGTCGTCGGTATCCACGGCATCGAACAGACGCCGGAGCGTCTCCTTCGGGAACCGTTGCCAGCGCAAACCAGCGCCGCCGTTCATGACCTCGCTTCCTCGGGCGCGTAGAACGTGAGCGTGTGCCGGTTGCGATAGGCCGCGACGGTGGGGATGAGCGAGAACAGCACCTCCAGGCACTGGCCGCCGAAATAGGCGAACGCCGCGCCGGTGACGCCGAAGGCACGGCTGAGCCCGATCAGCAGCGCCACGTACAGCGCGGCCGCCAGGGCCTGGGCCGCCAGTGCGGCACGCTGCCGACTGGCGATGTACAGCAGCGATTCCAGCGGGAACCCGGCCATCGAGACGACCAGCGCGGCGCACATCACCTGCAGCAGGTCGTAGGCTTCCAGATACTGCCTTCCGAACACGGATCCGATCAGCGGCTTGCCAACGGTAACCACCAGCAGCGCGACCAGCACACCCAGGCCGCCGGCCAGCAGCGAGGCGCGCAAGCCCAGCTTCCAGGGACGGTCGCTTGCAGGGTCGAGCCGGCGGATCTCCGGATAGAAGCTCTTCTGCATGAGCGAGGCCGGGGTGCCGGCGGCGTCGAAGAAGGTCAACGCGACCTTGAACACGCCGGCCGCGGCGGGGCCCAGCACGATGCCCACCAGGACGTTGCTGCCGGCGTTGCGCGCCGACCAGATGGAGTGGGCAAAGTTGGTGGTCCAGACGAAATCCCAGGCGCCCTTGATGCGGCGGGCGGCACTGAGGAGCCGCGGGCGGAAGGCGCCGCCGATGTTCTGCCGGCGCATCTCGCGCACGGCGAACCACCACAGCGCCGCGTCTCCCGCCAGGCTGGACACGTACCAGGTGGCGATGAACCCGGGAAAGCCGAGGTTGCCGACATAGGCGAGCACACTGCCAACGGCGCGCAGGAATGGCGTGATGGCCTGCTGCACGGCGATCAGGTCGAAGCGGTCGATCGCGCGCAGGATGCCGGTGGGCGTCGCGGCGGTCATGGTCGGGATCAGCGTGCAGTAGCCCAGCGCCCACCAGAAATCCGCGGGCGGTATGCCAACCGCGTGGCCGAGCAGGGGCAGCAGGAGCATGCCCCCGACCAGGGCGATGGCGCCGCTCGCCAGGTCCAGGCCGAACGAGAAGCCGACGACGTTGCGGAAGCGGTCGAGATCGTGGTGCGCCAGCGCGGGCGTGCCGAACTGGACCACGAACTGCCAGGTCTGGAACTTGGCGAAGTCGCTCACGCTCTTGGCGTAGGCCTGGACGACCACGAGCACGCCGAACAGGGCCGGGTGCAAGGCGCGGCCGGCACAGGCGAGCGCCAGCAGACCCAGCAGCGCGCCGACCACGTTGCTGGAGCCGAGATAGGAGGCATTGCGCACGATGGCGCGGAACGCGCCATCGGAAAACCAGTGCTTCATCGTCGGCACGCGGCCAGGCTCACGGCGATCACCCCCGCGCGCCCGGCCAGCCGGCGAACGTCGCGCAGATGGCGTCGATCTGCTCCGGCGTATGGGCGGCGCTGACGCTGCAGCGGAGCAGCGATTCGTTGCCCGGAGTGGCGGGCGGGACCATCACGTTCACGTAGACGCCCTGCTCGAGCAGGTAATGCCAGAAGCGCAGGGCCTCCACCTTCTCGCCCGCGAGCACGGCCACGACCGCGTTGGCCGGTGCGCCCAGGCGGAAGCCGAGGGCGGTCAGGCCGGCGTGCAGGCGCTCCGCGTTTTCCCGGATGCGCCGGCGCAGGTCGTCCGCGGCGGCGAGCTTGCGCAATGCCATGCGCGTGGCGGCGATCGTCGCCGGCGGCAGCGAGGCCGTGAACACGTAGGGACGGCTGGCGTAGCGCAGCACGTCCATCTCGTCCGAGTCGCCCACGCAGAAGCCGCCGGTATTGCCCAGGCTCTTGCTGAAGGTGCCGACGACGTAGTCGATGTCGCCCAGCACGCCCAGCTCGGCGCCGAGGCCGCGGCCCTTCTCGCCGAGCACGCCCATGGAATGGGCCTCGTCCACCAGCAGCGTCGCGCCGAACGCATTCTTGACCTCGACGAACTCGCGCAGTGGCGCGCGGTCGCCGAGCATGCTGTAGACGCCCTCCACCACGACCAGGGCGCCGGCCGCCCCGGAGCCGAGGCGGCCCATGCGCCTGGACAGGTCGTCCGGATCGTTGTGGCGGAAGCGGATGGTGTTCGCACCGCTCAGGCTGCAGCCGTCGTAGATGCTGGCGTGGCTGTCGGCGTCGATCAGTACTGTATCGCCGGGGCCGGCCAGCGCCGAGATCATGCCCAGGTTGGCCTGGTAGCCGGTGGAGAACACGATGGCGTCGCGCTTCCCGTAGAAACGCGCCAGGTCCAGTTCCAGCTCGCGGTGCGCGGCATAGCTGCCGTTGGCCATGCGCGAGCCGGTGGTACCCGTGCCCGCGCGCTCCAGCGCATCCCGCGCAGCGGCGATGCAATCGGGGTCGAAGGTCAGGCCGAGATAGTTGTTGGTGCCGGCCAGGATGGTCCGGCGGCCCTGGATCAGGCCTACGGTCGGGGACAGGATCTCGTCGATCTGGATCCCGAACGGGTCGATGCCGAGCGTCGCCAGTTCCCGGCGGACCGCCTGCACCGCCCGCAGCCGGGGGTTCTCTTTCATGCGTCGTTGCCCACGTGCTTCTGGATCAGCGACGCGAGGTCGCCCACGGTCCTGATGTCGGCGAGGCTGTTCAGCGGCACCGAGATGTCGTAATGATCCTCGACATCCGTGATGAGATCCATCACCTTGAGCGAATCCAGTGCCAGTTCTCCCGTCAGCCCGGTGTCCGCGGTGATGTGCGTCACGCGGCCTTCGGCATGCGGCTCCAGCAGCTTGGCCAGTTGTGCGACTACGTCTTGGTGTGTCATCGGGGCATTCCGTTCACTGCAGCAGAGGTTTTGCCGAGCGTCTGCGCCAGGCCTTCCCGGAAACCGAAGACGGGCTGCCAGCCGGTGGCCCGGATGAAGGCCGTGCTGTCGGCGACCCAGTCGGGGTGCGTGATCTCGCGTACCTTGCCCGGGGTCAGCATCGGCGCATAACCGAACAGGCGCGCGCCCAGCCGGTTCATGCCGGCCACCGCGCGCAGCACCGGCACGGGGATCGGCAGGCGGCGGATGGGGGCGCCGTTGCGCAGTACCTGTGCCGCGATGTCCAGCACGGTGTCCCAGTCGTAGCCATGCGCCTGGCCGTCATCCAGCTCGTAGATCGCGCCGCTCCGGCCGCCGGCGCCGAGCCAGGCGACCACGGCCGAAGCCAGATCGGCGACATGGATGAGCGAGAAGCGGCCGTTCCCCGAACCCGGGATCGCCGCCACGCCGCGCGCCATGGCCCGGAACAGCGGGAGCATCTCGCGGTCGCCCGGCCCGTACACGGCGGGCGGGCGCATCGCCGCCCAGCTGAGCCGGCCCGCATGCGCGGCCAGCGCGAGCTCGCCCAGCCGCTTGCTGCGCGCGTAGTCGGAAAGCTCCGGCGCGCGCGCGGCCAGGGACGAGATCAACAGGAACCGCCGGCATGCGGGCTCGCCCAGCGCGGCGGCGACGGTACGGATCACGCCCTGTTCGTTGACGCGGTCGAAGTCCGCACGCGTCGCGCCGCGGACGCTGCCGGCACAGTGGATGACGGCCCCGGCACCCCGCATGGTCGCGGCGAGCGCATCCCGATCGTCGAGATCGCCGGCGATCCATTCGAGCCCGGGCGAGCGCCGCATCACCCGTCCGCGCCGTGGCCGGTACAGGGCCCGCACGCGGTATCCCCCACGCACGAGGCGGTCGCTGAGCGCAGTGCCAATGAAGCCGGTGGCGCCGGTCAGTGCAACGACCGGCGTCCGGTCTTCGGGCGCGTCGCTCATCGCGAATTCGCGACCCGAAGGCCGAGCTCCCGCGCCTGGCGCTCCAGGTAGCCCTTGCGCGTGGCCGACCGGGACAGCTTGCCCGACGAGGTGCGCGGCAGCGTGTGGCGCGGTACCAGCTCGATCAGGCAATCGATGCCCAGTTCCTCCATCAGCTCGCGCCGGATGCGCTGGACCAGCGAGACGCGGACCGCCGTGTCGTCCGTGTTGCACTGGACCACCACCACCGCGATTTCCGCGCCCGTGGGGCCGGTCACGCTGAACGCCGAGGCATCCTGCGAGCGCAGCTCGGGCTGGCGTTCGACGATGCGCTCGATTTCCTGCGGCCAGATGTTGCGGCCGTTGATGATGATCATGTCCTTGTGGCGACCGGTGATCACGATCTCGCCCTCGGCGAGGTAGCCGATATCGCCCGTATCCAGCCAGCCGTCGCCGTCGAGCACCTCCGAGGTCAGCTCGGGCTGCTCGTAGTAGCCCGACATCACGCTCGGCCCGCGCACGTGGATCCTGCCGACGCGGCGCTCCGCCAGCGCGTGGCCGGCATCGTCGCGGATTTCGATATCGTGTCCTGGAAGCACCGGGCCGCAGCGCACGAATGCCGTGCCCCGGCCCTCGGCCACCGGGGTCGCGCGCAGGTGGTCGGAAAGATCCGCCGGATCGACCCAGTCGACCTGCATGCCCTTGCCCAGCGGCGAGAAGCTCACCGCAAGCGCCGCTTCGGCCATGCCGTACGACGGCACGAACGCACTCGCATCGAATCCGGCCGGCGCGAGCAGCGCAGCGAACCTTGCGGCCACGTCAGGGTGGATGGGTTCCGCGCCGATGCCGGCGATGCGCCAATGCGAGAGGTCGTACGAGGCGATATCGGCGGGACGCACGCGCCGCGCGCACATGTCGTAGCCGAACGGCGGGCTGTAGGCGATGGTCGCCTTCGACTTGCTCATGAGCTCCAGCCAGCGGCGCGGGCGCATGGCGAATTCGCGGGTGTCCAGGTAGTCGATCGAGCGCTGGCCGCCCATGACGGTCAGCAGGCAGCCGACCAGGCCCATGTCGTGATAGAACGGCAGCCACGAGACGAAGCGGTCGTCCTCGCGCAGCATCACGCCGTGGTTGATCGAGCCGCGCAGGTTGGCGAGCAGCGCGCGTTGCGTGATCATCGCCGCCTTGGGCGCGCCGGTGCTGCCCGAGGTGAACTGGAGGTAGGCGACCTCGTCGGGACCGATCGGTTGCAGGGGCGAGGATCGCGCGGGCAGCGCGTCGAAGGCCGACGGCTCGCCCCACATGACCACGCCAAGCCCGCGCACGGCTTCCTCCAGAAAGCCCTGGAACGCTTCCGAGGCCACCGCCACCGCGGCGTCGCACGCCTGCAGCATGCCGCGCAGTTTTTTCACGAACGCATCATGCCCGCCCAGATTCACTACCGAGGGCACCGCCACCGGGACCAGGCCCAGGTACTGGCACGCAAAGAAGAAGCGCAGGAAGTCGGGGTGGGTCTCCGCAACGATGGCGACGCGGGCGCCACGCGGCAGCTCCAGCGAGGCCAGCCGTTGCGCAAGCTCGATCGCCCGGCTGCGCAGGCTTGCATAGGGCAGCGCGGTGACGAGTTTGCCGCCGGCATAGAAGTTCGCGCCGGTCGCGCCGGTCGCAGCGTAATCGAGTGCTTCCGCCAGGGTGGTGAAGTCGGCGCGCCGCAGCGGCACCGTGTTGATGGTGGGCGTGGGGGACTCGGTACGGGTATGAATGCTGTCGTCTGCGCTCATTATTCTTACCGCTTCTTGACGCGGATTTCGCGTCTGTGGAGGTCGCCGCCGTGGCGCTGCAAGGTTATTACTGAACCTGATGGTACCTTAATTTGCGGCTTTGTTAAAAATTTACACGAATTCCCCCGGCCCGAATCGCCGATCTGTCAATGTGCCCTTCAGGCATCGGGCTGCCGCGGCGGCCTGCGCGCGTGGTCGCGGTTCCACTTGGCTATGTTCCGGATCGGCTGTTTGACGTAGGGGCTCATCCTTATCATCAATAAAATCAAGCGATTGAACAAGGTTCCGAGCCGGTCCGAGGGGCGTTCGATGTCGATGAACAGCACCGCGCGCAGTTCATCGGTATCGTTGTGGACCTCGTGTTCGAAGCTGTCGTCGAACAGCACCACCTTGCCTTCGCGCCAGTGCAGGGTCTGGTCGTCGACACGGATCCAGACGTTTTTCCAGTCCTGCGGCACCCGCAAGCCCAGGTGGGCGCGGATCACGGCCTTGGTCGGCCCCTTGTGCGGGGCGATGCGGTAGCGCGGGCTCAGTATCGAAAACATCGCGCTGCGCATGCCGGGCAGTGTGTCCAGCACCGCCGCGGTCTTCGGGCAGACTGCGCAGTTTTCGTCCACCCGCTGGCCGTAGACGTAGAAGCCGAAGGTCTTCCAGTTGTCGCCCTTGGAGATGCGCTGCTGGTCGGGCGAGATCTGGTGGAAGGCGGGGATGTCCTCGGGATGCTCGAGCAGGTGGTCGAGTTCCTGGCGGATCCCGGGCCAGGCGGCCTCCAGGCGCGGCACCCAGTCGAAGGTGTCGTTCGGCAGCACCGGCGTGGTGGCCACCAGGGAATGCTTCGCCTGGAAACGGCCGCTCCAGCGCAGGACATGCTTGCCGGAACGGATCAGCAGGCGACGCCACAGCGGCGCCGCGGGGGGACTGGAAAGGGTCGTGTTCACGTCGCCTCGGAGATCTGGGCCGGCTTTGCAAGATGGGGCGCAAGGGAGGGAACCACGTCCGCGACGGCATGCAGGGCCTGCTCCAGCACCTGCGGATACGCCGCGCGGGCATCCAGATCGCAGACCGCGGCGCCGTTGTAGCGAAGGCGCGCCATCACCGCGATCTTGTCGCGCAGTTCCGCGCAGCTGTGGTCGGGCTTGCGGGCGTGGGCGGTCGCCAGGTCGATATGGAGCTTGATGACGAGCATCGGGCGGTAGCGCGCCATGCGCTCGTACAGGCGCCGCTCGCGTTGCGCCAGCTTGCGCACCAGTCCATGACGGCTGCGCTCCAGGCCCAGGCCCGGGCCGTCGTAGCGGAAGCCGTCGACTTCGGCCTGCGGGAAGCGGTCGGTGATGACCAGCGTGCCGCTTCCGGCGAGCCGGCAGACCCGGCGCAGATGCGCCTCGCGCCACACCGACAGGCCGTACATGACGAGCGCGCCCCATACGCCGGGCGCCTTGTTCCGCATGTCCTGCGCCTGCGCGGCCTTGGCCGCCAGGCGTCGTTCGAGGCGAGCGCCGATCCAGGGCCACTGCTTGATCCTGGCGCCGCTCTCGCCGGAGATGAGCCCCAGGTAGCGGCGCTGCGCGGGCATGTACCTGCCCAGGATCCGCACCAGATCATGGGTGAGCGTGGACTTGCCGGTGCCGTCGCAGCCCACGACGGCGATCAGGCCCGGGATCGGCGCGAGCATGGCTTCCTCGTGCGGAGCGATGGTCATGGCCGCATCGATTCCAGCGCCTGATGGACGGCGCGCAGCGATTGCTCCAGAACGGAACCGGCATCGTCGCGGCCATCCAGGTCCACGATGCGTGCGCCGTTGAAGGTCAGCCGCGGGAGGTTGGCGATCTTGGCGCGCAGCGAGGCGAGCTTGTGGTCGGGCTTGCGCGCATGCGCGGTCGCCTCGTCCACGTTGAGCCGGATCACCACCATCGGCACGCCCGAGGCCATCCACGCATAGAGCTTCCGCTCGCGCTCGCGCAACCAGCGGATCCACCACGAGCCCCCCTGGGTCTTGGGCAGTTCCGGGCCGTCGAACAGGAAGCCGGGAATTTCCGCCTGCGGGTAACGGTCGGTCACCACCAGCGTGCCGGCGCGGCACAGCCGCAGCATGCGCCTGTATTTATGGGCCCGCCAGCGGGACAGCAGGTAGATCGCCAGCGCCGTGACGCCCCCCGGCACCTGCCCGGGACGATCGTGCACCCGGTCGGATTTCCGGTTGAGGTAACGTCCAAGAGGCGGACCCAGCAGGGGCAGCTCGCGCACCCACTCGCCGATGCGTCCGGACGACTGGCCGAGGTACAGTTGCTCGGCGGGGCCCAGGTCGCGCAGCCGCGCGACGAGCGCCCGGGCCAACGTGGATTTGCCCGATCCGTCGCAGCCGGTCAGGGCGACGACCGGCAGGAGCGGGGGGCGATTGCGAAGTTCGGACACGTATGGCCCACCGGGCACAAAGCAGTTGGCAATGCCGTTTATGGTATGACCGCGCGGTCATGCGCGTCTACGCAGCCTCGACGAGCTCCATGGCGCACTCGCGCTATCATTCATGTTTTGCCTTCGCCCCTCTCAGACACGGAAAGCGCATGCCCGTCCAGTCCGACACCCTGGCTCCCCTTATCGCGGTCATCGGCACGGATGGCTCGGGGAAATCCACGGTATGCGACCATCTGGTCCAATGGATCACCCGCTATGGCCCCGCCGGCCGCGTGCACCTCGGCAAGCAGCAGGGCAACGTCGGGCGGGCCATCGCGCGCTGGCCGCTCGTCGGCCCCGTGCTGGACCGTACGATCAAGCGTCAGGCCGATGGCGTCCATCATCGCATCAAGGCCAACCTCCAGCCGAAGCTGCTTCCCGCGCTGGTGATCGGCGCGTTCACCCTGCGCCGCAGGCGCCGCTTCAAGCGCATGCTGGCGCTGCGCCGACAGGGACTCATCGTCGTCACCGACCGCTACCCGCAGGTGGAGATCCCCGGCGCGTACGATGGCCCCGGTTTTCCCGAGACCTCGCGGGGGTCGTGGCTGGTGGTGCGCCTGGCGCGGTACGAGCATGCAGTGTTCGACTGGATGGCCAGCTACCGTCCGGACCTGGTGCTGCGTCTCAACGTCGATCTCGACACCGCCTGCGCGCGCAAGCCCGATCATCGCCGCGAGGCGCTCGCCAGGAAAATCGCGGTGACGCCATTGCTTCGCTACGGAGGCGCGCCGATCGTCGACATCGACGCCAACCAGCCGCTGGAGACGGTGCTGGCCCAAGCCCAGGCGGCGGTCGCCAGGACCATGGCCGAGCGCGGCTATGCACCGATCGGCACGCCGCCTTGAGCGCCTGCGTGTGGATGCGGGTGGGGCTGCGCCGGCCCGCGACGCCTGCCGGGCCCGTGGGTGGTACCGGCCGCCCGCTGCCGGCAGCCGCGGGCCGCACCGAGCCGGAGCGTGGCTTCGGCGGGCAGCGGCATGCGGGCGGCAGGTGGACAGGCCAATTGATTACTTAGCAAGCTAATAGTATCATAACGACATGGACGAGCGGCAGCAGCTTCACTTCAGGCTGACCAATGGTTTGCTGCCTGCGGCGCGGCAGTGGCAGCGGCTGGTCCAGGAGCGCCTGGGTCATCACGGGATATCCAGCGCCTGCATCGGACCGTTCATGTTCATCGGCCGCTCCGACGGCGGGCTGCATCAAGTCATGTTGGCCCAGCAACTGGGCATCGAGGGCCCGTCGCTGGTGCGACTGCTGGACAAGCTCGCTGCCGCCGGCCTGGTGCGCCGCGAAAGCGACGCGAAAGACCGGCGTGCGAACCATTTATGGCTGACCGAGGCGGGGCGCCGCCTGCATCGCAAGCTCGAGCAGGGGCTGATTGCCCTGCGCGAGGAAGTCCTGGGCGACCTGTCGGATACCGAATTGCAGGCCGCGTTGAAGCTGTGCGGCCTCATCGAGCGTGCCGTTGCCCGGGGCAGTTAGGCGCTCCCATATCCCCTTTTTCCGACCACCGGATCCGACCAGGGTCCGACTGGAAGGGCTTCCCGATCCCCACCGTCAAGAACCGACAAGCGACAGTGCCATGTACGGAGAATTCAGCCTCTACGGCATCTACATCCCGACCCTGCTGGGTCTGATGCTGCTTGCCTATCTGGTGCAGAACGGCCTGCGCCTGGCGTTGCTGCGATGGGGCGTGTATCGCCATGTCTGGCATCCACCGCTGTTCAACCTGGCCCTGTACGTGCTGGTACTGGGTACCCTGTTCTCGTTGATGCGCAAGGTGCAGGCATGAACGCTACCCTCCGCAGGACCCTGTCGGTCGTCGTGACCGTGCTGATCGTCGTCGCCGCGCTGGTGGTGCTCAGCCACCTGTGGCGCTACTACATGCGCGATCCGTGGACACGGGATGCGCACATCAGCGCCGACGTGGTGCAGGTCGCCCCGGACGTATCCGGGCTGGTGGCCGAGGTCCGGGTCCGCGACAACGCAACGGTGCACCGCGGCGACGTGCTGTTCGTCGTCGATCAGGCGCGCTACCGGATCGCGGTGGAGCAGGCGCAAGGCAATCTGGCCCAGAGCCAGGCGGCGCTGGCGCGGAGCCAGGCGGCACTGGCGGAATCGCAGGCCGCCGAACGGCAGCTGGAGCGCGAGGCGGCACGTGACCGCGCGCTGCAGGGGCTGGTGGCCGCGGAAGAAGTCGAGGCGAGGCGCGCCAGCCTCGAGAAGGCGCAGGCGGCCGTGGTGGCCGCGCGGGCCGGGATCGGGACCGCGCAGGCCGGCATCGCCGCCGCCCAGGCGGCGGTGGACCAGGCGCGGCTCAACCTCGAACGCACGGTGGTGCGCAGCCCGGTCGATGGCCGCCTCAACGACCGCACCGTGCGCGCCGGCGATTACGTGTCCGCCGGCAAGCCGGTGCTGGCGGTGCTCGACACCGGTTCCTTCCGCGTCGATGGCTACTTCGAGGAGACTCGCCTGCACGGCATCCGCGAAGGCGACAGCGTGGACATTCACATCATGGGCGAGCAGGGGGTGCTGCGCGGCCACGTGCAGAGCATCGCCGCCGGCATCGAGGACCGCTACCGCACCGACGGCTCGAGCCTGCTGCCGAACGTGACGCCCGCGTTCGACTGGGTGAGGCTGGCGCAGCGGGTGCCGGTGCGGATCAGCATCGACGAAGTGCCCGCGGGCGTGCACCTGATCGCCGGCCGCACCGCCACGGTCAGTGTCGTGCCGGGCAAACGCGTGCCCGCCCGCACCGAGCCGCCGGCGAAGTCGTCATGAGCACGCTGCGCTTCCTCGCGCCGGGCCTGGTGCTGGCGGCGCTGGCTGCATGCACGACCGTGGGTCCGGACTACAAGCTCCCGGACCACTCGGCATATGCGAAGGTGCAGCGTCACCCCACGGCACTGAGCGCACACGGTTCGGCTGCCGTCGAGCCCTCGCAGCGCGCCGTCGAGGGGCGCTGGTGGGAGCTGTACGACGATCCCCGGCTCAACGCGCTGGTAGAGCAGGCCCTGCAAGCCAATACGGAACTGCGCGTGGCGGCCGCACGCCTGAGCCAGGCGCAGGCGCGGTACGCCCAGGCCAGCGCGGCCGGAGGCTGGGACGCGAACCTCGACGCTTCGGTAGCGCGCGGCCGGATCGACGCGCAGTCTTTGCTGCTGACCCATCCGCTGCCCATCTTCAACTTTGCCGATACCAGCCTGTCGATTTCCTACGACCTGGATCTGTTCGGCAAGATCCGGCGCGGCATGGAGGCCGCACGCGCCGGCACCGAGGCCGCACTGGCCGCCAGCGACCTGGCGCGTATCAACGTGGCCGCCTCGGTGGTCAACGCCTATGTGGAGATTTGCCACAGCAACCACGAACTGGCGGTGGCGCGGCACTCCCTCCAGCTGCAGCAGCGCAGCCGCCAGGTCGCCGAAAGCCTGCGCGCCGCCGGTCGTGGCACCACCACGGTCGTGGAACGGGCGGATGCGCAGGTGGCCTCGCTGGAGGCGGCCCTGCCGCCGCTGGAGGCGCGCAAACAGGCCGCCGGCTACGAGCTGGCGGCCTTGCTCGGCCGCACGCCCGACCAGGTGCCGGAGCAGGCGTTGCAGTGCGAGGATGCGCCGGCGCTGAAGCAGCCGATCCCGGTGGGCGACGGGGCTGCGCTCTTGCGCCGCCGTCCCGACGTGCGCCGTGCCGAGCGGGAGCTGGCCGCCGCCACCGCCGAGATCGGGGTCGCCACCGCCGAGCTGTATCCGAACATCTCGTTCGGAGCCTCGGCCGGTGCCAACGGCGTCCTCGACAACTTCGGCGCGCCGGTCACCCGGGAATGGTCGTTCGGTCCGCTGCTGTCCTGGTCGATCCCGGGCCGCGGCGCGCACGCAAGGGTGGCGCTCGCCGAGGCAGGCGCCCAGCTGGCGCTGGCCGAGTTCGACAACGTGGTGCTGCAGGCGCTGCGCGAAACCCAGACCATTCTCGACGGCTATGCCGAAGACCTGCGCCGGGAGGCTGCCCTGCGCCAGGCGCGCGACCGCGCCAGCGCCGCCGCCTCGGACGTGCGCCGCCTCTATCTGGCCGGCCGCGAACCCTACCTCTCCAGCCTGGACGCCGAGCGGACGCTGGCCACCGCCGAGGCCAGCCTGGCCAATGCCCAGGCGCAGGTGTCGCAGGACCAGATCCGGCTGTTCCTGGCGCTGGGTGGCGGCTGGAGCCAGGATGCCGCGGCGGCCGGCCACGGCGCCGCGGCCACCGACGCCGGCCGTCCACGGTAGAGCCAGGCGATGCTGCTGCTCGACCGACGGGCATGGATGCATTCGGCCAAGTCGCTGCTGGCCGCGGTGCTCGCGCTTTACATCGGCTTGCTGGCCGATCTGCCACGGCCGTACTGGGCGATGACGACCGCCTACATCGTGCTGCAGCCGGTCCTGGGTGGCACGAACTCGCGCGGCATATACCGCATCGCCGGCACGCTGATCGCCGCAGTCGCGGTGGTGGCGATGGTGCCCAATTTGCTGCATGCGCCGGTACTGCTGAGCCTGGCGATGTCGCTCTGGTTGTCGGGGTGCCTGTTCGTGGCGCTGCTGCACCGCGGGCCGTCGTCGTACATTTTCATGCTGGCCGGTTATACCGCCGCGTTCGTGGGCTTTCCCACCGTGACGCAGCCGGATGCGATCTTCGATACCGCGCTGGCGCGCAGCGAGGAGATCGTCCTGGGCAGCCTGTGCGCGGTCGTCGTCGGCGCCGTGGTATTCCCGGTTTCCATCCAGCCGATGATCCGTCAACGCGTCGATGAGCTGATCAACGTCGCGCGCTCGTGGTGCATGCAGACATTGGCCCGGCAGGGAGGATCCCACGCGCTGCGCCGGCAGCTGGCGGGGGACCTGTCGCAACTGGACCTGGTGATCCCGTTTGCCAAACGCGACGATCCGCGCCACGGGGCGTTGGACGAGTGGTTGTCGGAGCTGCGCGCGCGGTTGCTGGGCATGCTGCCCGTGCTGGCCGCGATCGAGGACCGCCTCGGCAATCTCGGGGCGGCAGGCGTGCAGGACGGGGGGATGCGGGCGCTGCTCCAAGACTTGCGCGCGTGGATCGGCCAAAGCGCATTGCCCACGCGCGATGCGCTGGAGGATTTCCGCGCACGCATCGAGACGCTGCGTCCGGCCCTGGACGCGCAAAGCACCAGCGTGCTGCGCACGAGCCTGCTGTTGCGCCTGAAGGAGCTGGCCGAGCTGTGGTACGACAGTGGCCAGTTGCAGCACTCGATCGCGACCGGCTCGCCGCCGCCGCCGTCGGTTTCGGGCATCGACTTGCGCAGGCTGGTGCACCTGGGCAATCGGCACATCGACTGGAGCATGGTTTCGTTCTCTTCACTCGCAGTGGGCGCCACGCTGTTCGCCTATTGCCTGCTGTGGATCGGCATCGGTTGGTCCGACGGGGCCTCCGGCGCGATGATGGCGGCGGTCGCCTCGGCGTTCTTCGCCGCCCAGGATGATCCTGCGCCCAGCATCATCGCGTTCCTGAACTGGGCGGTCGCGGCGATGTTGCTCACCGGCGTCTACCTGTTCGGCATCCTGCCGGCCATCCATGACTTCGTGCCACTGGTGCTGGTCTTGGCGCCGACCCTGCTGCTGGCCGGACTGATGGCCTCGCGCCCGAAACTGTTCCTGCCGGGCATGATTCTGGTCACCAATTTCACCTCGCTGCTGTCGATCCAGAACCATTACCAGGCGGACTTCACCCGCTACGTCAACAGCTCGATCTCGACCGTGCTGGGCCTGCTGTTCGCCCTGCTCATGACGCGGCTGTTCCGCTCGGTCGGCGCGGAGTGGAGCGCGCGTCGGCTGGTCCGCCAGGGCTGGCAACTGCTGGCCGCGGCGGCGGAAGGCCGCGGCCGCCAAAATCGCGACCGCTTCATGGTGCGGATGCTGGATCTGCTGGGCCTGCTGGCGCCGCGCCTGGCTTCGCTGCCGGCCGACAGCGAAGTTGCCGGCGTGGACATGCTCGACGAGGTGCGCATCGGCCTGAACATCCTCAACCTGCGGCGCGCGCGGCGTGGCTTGCCCGAGCACAGCCAGGAGGCGCTGAACCGGCTGTTGGGCCAGGTGGCCGCTCACTACCGCGCACGCCAGCGCGCCGGGCGGGCCTTGCCTGCGCCGCAGGAACTGGAGACGGCGCTGGACGCCTCGCTGGCGCGCCTGCGCACGCTGCCGCCCGGTGAGGCGCGCGACGAGGCGCTGCTGGGTCTGATCGGCCTGCGGTTCGGCTTCTTTCCGCAGGGCAGCCTGTCCGCCACCGCGCCCGCCTGACGATGCCGCGTGCGTGCGATGAATGTCCCCAGTATCCCGCGTGCGGCAGTCATCTTCTCGCTGAAAAGCTTTCTGGCCGGCATGCTCGCGCTGTACATCGCGCTGCGCGCGGGACTGGAAAACCCGGCATGGTCGGTGGTGACCGCCTACATCGTCGCGCAGCCGCACGCCGGGGCCACGGTGTCCAAGGGCGTCTACCGCATGTGCGGGACCTTCGTCGGCGCCTGTGCCTCGGTGTTCATGGTGCCTCCCCTGGTGCAGACCCCCTTGCTGCTCGGACTCGCCATCGCGGCATGGCTCGGCGCGTGCGTCTTCCTGCACATGCTCGACCGCACGGCGCGCGGCTACCTGTTCGCGCTGGCCGGCTATACCAGCTGCATCATCATCTTTCCCGTGCTGTCGCATCCGCAGGACGTCTTCGACTACGCCACGGCGAGGTTCCTGGAGATCTCGCTCGGCATCGCGTGCAGCACGGTCGTGCACTCGGTCGTGTTCCCGGTATCGACGGCCCGGATGCTGCGTGCGCGGCTGGCGGCGGCGTTGCAGGATGCGCAGGCGGTGTGTGTCGATGCGCTGGCCACGGACGGCGCATCGCGCGTCGCGCCTGATCGCCAGAAGCTTGCCGCAGCGATCAACGAACTGCACGAACTGCTGATCCACGTCCGTCATGAGGGCCCTTATACCCGCGGGCAGCTCGGGGCGATCCGCATGACACTGGCGCAGATCGAACGGATCATGCCGATGTCGATGGCGGTGGCCGACCGGGTGGGCGAGCTTGCCCGCCTGGGTCCGCTGCCCGGCGACCTGCAGCAATTTCTTGGCGAAGCGCGCGAATGGTTCGGCGCCACGGACGAGCCGCACCGGCAGATCGATGCCATGGGACAGCTGCGCCAGCGCTGCGACGGGCTGCGATCGGCCCTGGGTGCCGTGCGCACCTGGCAGGACGCGCTGACCGACAACCTGCTGGATCGTGTCAGCGAGCTGATCGGCCTGAAGGGTGCCATCTTGTGGTTGCGCGGCCCGTCCGAGGGCGTGGTCCAGCGTCCCGATCCAGCCGGAGCTGTGGCCGCAGGCTTGCCGGGCGCCGGCCCGCGTCGCCGGCAAATGGAACGGGACGTGCAAGGCGCCGCCGGCGCCAGCGTGGCGGTCATGCTGACGGCATTCGCCGGCAATGCGCTGTGGATCGCGTCCGGCTGGCCCGCGGGCTACAGCGCGGCGATGATGGCCGGCGTGTACTTTTCGGTGTACTCCGGCACGCCCAATCCATCGCAGATGCTCAAGAACAAGTTCATCGGAGTGATCCTGCGCCTGCTGCTAGGTGCGGTCTACGTGGTGGCGATCCTGCCGGCGATCAGCGATTTCGGCGCGCTGGTGCTGGCAATGGCGCCCGCGCTGCTGCTCAGCGGGGTGATGATGGGCATCCCCCGATTCAGCGCGATGGGCTTCAACTTCGTGGTGGGCGTATTCAGCCCGAGCATCGTCGATCGCACCTTCCACACCGACTTCCAGCTCTACCTCAATGCCGGCATCGCAACCCTGATCGGCATCTACTACGCCATGTTCATGATGAGCGTGACGCGCTTTCTGTGGGTGGATGGCATGGCGCGCCGGACCCTGGCCGCCGGGCGCCGCGACATCGCCTCGCTGCGCTACCTGTCGGACGAGGCGCAGCCGCGATGGCGCAGCCGGATGACGCACAGGATCGGCTTGCTCACGATGCGCATGGCGGCCTCTTCCGGCGGCGGGACACCCGCCGACGCGCTGCGCGACATGCTGATCGGGGGCGCGCTGGCGCGTCTTCATGCCGCCGGCCGGAAGAGCTCGTTCGAAAGGCGGGCGGCCATACAGTCGCTCATCCGGGAGATTGCCAGGCATTACGCCGCGCTGGAGAGTTCGCCGCAGCTGCCGCCGCCGCCGGAGCTGCGCGCGCGGATCGACGAAGGCCTCGCCGCTGCCGCGCTCGCCGACGACCGGGCGGCCACGCTGGCGTTGACCAGTCTGCGACGGAACCTCTTTCCCGACGATCACTCGGTTCCGGCGGGCATGCCGGCAGCGACGCCGGCAGGCTAGGCGAGGCGTTGCGCCAGTGGCGACGCCCCGGCCGCGTGGGCAGCGCCCCGTCGGCTCCCGGCAACCGGCCGCGCCGCGGCTGCACGGTGCCTCATCGGCGCCACGCCGGATCGGCCGCGGCCGCCACCGGCAAGGTTGGGGCCACCCGACGTTCACGCCGATGCGGGAGCGGCGTGCGGCGGCCTCGACGGGGCGGTAGGCGACGCGGCCGCGCCGTGCGGATCGAAGGTGCCGCCGCACTCGAGGTTGTCCGCATGGTGCCGCGCAGCATCGCCGCTGGCGACGGGCGCGTGAGCATCGGCAGGACGATCCGCTGGCCTTCCTTTCACGCGGACGAACCCAAGCTGCGGCCGTTTCCCAGCGCCGCCGGGCTTTCGACATGCAGGTCCTCGTCAGAATGGAAGACGACCCCTCGGGCGACCTGCGCCGGCGCGGTGCGGCTTGGTTGGCGGCGAATCCGGCGCTGCCGCTGCCCGGCGCCGGGGCGACGCGGGAGCGCTGGCGCGGCCTGGCGCAGCTGGGGGCGCAGGACCTGTGCCTGGCCAAGCTGCTGGAGGCGCACTACGACGCGCAGGCCATCCTCGCCGAGCTGGGCGGTCCCGAGGTGCGCCCGGGCCAGCTGTGGGCGGTGTGGGCCGCGGAATCGCCCCGTGCGCAGGTGAACTACACGCCGATCTCCCCGCAGGACGGCATCCTGCAAGGCACCAAGGCCTGGTGCTCGGGAGCCGGCCTGGTCACCCACGCGCTGATGACGGTCCACGAGGGGCGGCAGCGGCGGCTGGTCCACGTGGACCTTCGCCAGCCCGGCATCGGCCCTGCCGCGCATCGCTGGGAGGCCGTGGGCATGGCCCGCATCGTCTCCGGGCCGCTGTCGTTCCAGGGCGTGCACGCTCAGGTGCTGGCCGCGCCGGACGCCTACCTGGAGCGGCCGGGGTTCTGGCATGGCGGGGCGGGCGTCGCCGCCTGCTGGTTCGGCGCGGCGGCGGCGATCGGCGGCCGCCTGCGCGCGGACCCCGGCATCGGCCGCAACGCGCATGCGCTCGCGCACCTGGGCGCGGTCGATGCGCAGCTGTCCGCGGCGGCCGCGCTGCTGCGCGAGACGGCGGCGCTGATCGACCGCCAGCCGCGGCGGCCGCATCGCCGCGAGGTGATGCGGTTGCGCTCGTTCGTGGCGCGGGCGGCCGTCGAGGTGGTCGAGCGCGTGGGCCGGGCACTGGGCCCGGGGCCGCTGTGCCAGGAGCGGGCGCATGCGCTCCGCTGCGCGGATCTGCAGGTGTACGTGCGCCAGGATCATGCCGAGCGCGACCTGGAGGCGCTGGGACGGGAACTGCTCGCGCAGGACGGCGCGCCATGGACGGTGTGAGCGCGCCACGCATCGCGGGGCGGGGCACCGCCGAGGCGCGCTGGCTGCGCTCGGCCTGGCTGCGCCGCGTGCCGCGGATTGCGGCGCGCACGCTGCTGGAGGGCGTGCGCAGGCTGGTGGTCGTCGCACCGCACCCGGACGACGAAGTGCTCGGCTGCGGCGGCTTGATGCGGCAGGCCGCCGCGGCCGGATGCGCCATCCTGGTGGTGTCGGTGAGCGACGGCGAGCGTTGCTGCCCCGGCGATCCGTTCTGGACCCCGGCGCGGCTGCGCCGGGCGCGGCGCCGCGAGCTGCGCGCAGCGCTGGACGCGCTCGGCCTGGCCACGGCGCGGACGGTCGCGCTCGGCGCGGCCGACGGCCGCGTCGGCGCCGCGTCGGCGCGCATCACCCGCTGGCTGCGCGGGCGGCTGCGGGAGGGCGACCTGCTGCTGGCGACCTGGGCGCTGGATGGCCACCCGGACCACGCGGCGTGCGCGCGTGCCGTGCGCATCGCCGCCGAGGCCCGCGGGGTACGGCACCTGGAGTACCCGGTGTGGGGCTGGCACTGGGCGCAGCCGTCCTCGCCCGCGTTGCGCAACGTGCGGCCGCTGCGCGTGGAGCTGCCCGCCGGCGTCAGGGCCGCCAAGCGGCGGGCGATCGCCTGCTTCGCCACGCAGACCGGCGACTGCCTGCCCGCGATCGCGGTGCCGGTGCTGCCGCCGCACGTGCGACGCCGCTTCGAGCGGCCCTTCGAGGTGTTCTTCGCATGATCGACGGGGATTATTTCGACGCGCTGCACGCGGCACGGCCGGATCCTTTCGGACTGCGCGGCAGCTGGTACGAGCGGCGCAAGCGCGAGCTGCTGCTCGCCACGCTGCCGCATCCCCGCTACCGCAGCGCGTGGGAGGTCGGCTGCTCGATCGGCGAGCTGACCGCCGCACTGGCGCCGCGTTGCGAGCGACTGCTGGCCACCGACGGTTCGGCCCACGCCGTGGCACGCGCGGAGGCCAGGACGCGTCGCCTGCCGCAGGTAAGCGTGCGGCAGGCGCGGCACCCGCGCGATTGGCCGCAGGGCGAGTTCGACCTCATCGTATTCAGCGAGGTGGGTTACTACCTCGACGCCGCGACGCTGCGGGAGACGATCCGCCGCTTTGCCGGGGCGCTTGCCGCCGGCGGCACCTTCGTGGCCTGCCACTGGCGGCAGCCCTTCGCACCGGCGCCGCTGGCCGGCGACGAGGTCCATCAGCATCTGGAGCGGGAGTGGCCGTGGCCGCGGGCCTACCGCTACCGCGACGCGGATTTCGTGCTCGACGGCTGGACCGGGCAGCACGACTCGCTCGCGCAGCAGGAGGGCAAGCGATGATCGGGGTGCTGATTCCGGCCCACGACGAGGAAATGCTGATCGGCCGCTGCCTGGAATCCGTCGCCGTCGCCGCGCGGCACCGCGGCCTGGGAGGCGAGCCGGTGCTGGTGGTAGTCGCGCTGGATCGCTGCCGCGACGGCACCGCCCGGGTCGCCGCGGCCTACGGCGTCCACACCATGGCGCTGCGCCACGGCAACGTGGGCTGCGCGCGCCATCTGGCCGCCCAGTCGGCCATCGCGCACGGTGCCCGCTGGCTGGCCTGCACGGACGCCGACTCCACCGTGCCGCCCGACTGGCTGTGCGGCCAGCTGGCGTGCGGTGCGGATGTATTCTGCGGCATGGTGCGCGTGGACGACTGGCAGGCCTACCCGGCATGGGTGGCGGACCATTATCGGAGCCTGCATCCGTGCCGCGACGGACATCCGCACGTGCACGGCGCCAATCTGGGCCTGGACGCCGCCTGGTATGCGCGCTGCGGGGGATTCCCCGCACTGCCGGCGCATGAGGACGTCTCGCTCGTCCAGGCGCTGGAAGTCGCCGGGGCGAGGATCGCGCGCCGCGCGGCGCCGGTGGTCACCACCAGCGCGCGCCCGTGCGCCCGCGCTCCGGATGGATTCGCCGGCTACCTGCGGCGCGTGGCGGGCGGAGAAGCCTCGTGAGGGCAACGCGTGCCCGCGATGCCGCCGCATCGGCGTGCGGCACGGAGTGTGACGGCGCCGCGCGTGCCCCTCTCGACGGCAATCGCCCGCAAGTCCCTCACGCTGCGAGGACGACCCTTGCATGGCACGGCATGCGTGCCGTGGCGGTTTTCGCGCGGGCGCATGCATCGGCAACAACGAAAAAGCCCGCCTGGCGGCGGGCTTCGTCTACAATTGGTGCCCAGGAGAGGACTCGAACCTCCACGGTTTTACCCGCTAGTACCTGAAACTAGTGCGTCTACCAATTCCGCCACCTGGGCAGGTGGTCTCGCGTGCCGTCAGCGGCTGCGCGAGCCGCGTAGATTAGGCATCGGTCGCCAGCTTGTCAACAGCGCCTGCATGCCGCGCGCCCAGCCTCCGCACGTCAGGGTGCGGACCTCCAACCCAAGGAACGATGTGACCAAGAACAACCGATCGGGCAGAACAGGCAAATCGAGCAATGCAGGCAGCGCAGACAAGGACGGCGGCGCGTCCAAGGCGCCCGCGCGCCGCACCCGCGAGGCGGGCGGCACGCGCAGGCAGGGGGTGCGCGATCCCTATGCCGAGCGCGAGGCGCAGCGCTACGAGCACCCCATTCCCAGCCGCGAGGCGATCCTCGCGCTGCTGGAGGAGCGTGGCGAGCTGCTCAGCGAGGCGCGCATCGCCGAGGCGCTGGGGCTGACCGACGAGCACGGCATCGAGGCGCTGCGCAAGCGCCTGGGCGCGATGGTGCGCGACGGCCAGCTGCTGCTCGGCCGCCGCGGCGGCTACGCGCCGGCGCAGAAGCTGGACCTGATCCGCGGCTTGGTGCTGGCCAACGCGGAAGGCTACGGCTTCCTGCGCCCGGACGAGGGCGGCGACGACCTGTACCTCTCGCCGCAGCAGATGCGCGCGGTGCTGCACGGCGACCACGTGCTGGCCAGCGTGGTCGGCATCGACCGCCGCGGCCGCCGCCAGGGCGCCATCGTGGAGGTGCTGCAGCGGCGGCCGCCGCGGCTGGTCGGCCGCGTGGTCACCGAGAACGGCGTCACCGTGGTGGTGCCCGACGACCGCCGCCTGCACCAGGACATCCTGATCCCGCCGGGCGAGGCGCAGGGCGCGCGCTCCGGGCAGATCGTGGTGGCCGAGATCACCGACCCGCCCACGCCGTACCGCGGCCCGATCGGCGCGATTCGCGCGGTGCTGGGCGAGCGCCTGCAGCCCTCGCTGCTGGTGGAAATGGCGATCGCCAGCCACGGCCTGCCGAGCGAGTGGCCGCCGGAAGTGCTGCGCGAGGCGGCGAAGGTGGAGCCGGAGGTCACCGCCGCCGAGCGCGAGGGTCGCGTCGACCTGCGCAAGCTGCCACTGGTCACCATCGACGGCGCCGACGCGCGCGACTTCGACGACGCCGTGTACGCCGAGCCGCGCCGCGGCGGCGGCTGGCGGCTGGTGGTGGCGATCGCCGACGTGTCGCACTACGTGCCGGTCGACAGCGCGCTGGACAAGGAGGCCTACGAGCGCAGCACCTCCACCTATTTCCCCGGCTTCGTGGTGCCGATGCTGCCGGAGACGCTGTCCAACGGCATCTGCTCGCTCAATCCGAAGGTGGAGCGGCTGTGCATGGTCTGCGACATGCAGGTGGATGCCGACGGCGAGGTGGTGAAGTCGAAGTTCTACGAGGCGGTGATGCGCTCGCACGCGCGGATCACCTACGACCGCGCATGGCAGGCGCTCGGCCTGCGCGACGCCGACGCGCGCCACGAGCTGGCCGACGTGCTGCCGCAGCTGGAGCACCTGCACGCGCTGTACCAGGCGATGGCCGCGCAGCGGCGCCGGCGCGGCGCGATCGACTTCGAGACGCCGGAGGTGAAGTTCCGCCTCGACGCGCGCGGCGAGGTGGAGTCGGCCGGCGCCACCGAGCGCAACGACGCGCACAAGTTGATCGAGGAGTGCATGATCGCCGCCAACGTGCAGGCGGCGCTGTTCCTGGAAAAGAAGAAGATCCCCGCGCTGTACCGCGCGCACGAGCCGCCGCCGGCGGAGAAGTACGAGGACCTGCAGCAGTTCCTGCGCGAGTTCAAGCTGCGCCTGCCGCCGCTGGAGGAGGTGACGCCCGGCGACTTCGCCGACATCCTGCGCATGGTGCAGGACCGGCCCGAGCGCGAGCTGATCCAGTCGGTGCTGCTGCGCGCGCAGAGCATGGCGGCCTACCAGCCGGAGAACCGCGGCCATTTCGGCCTCGCGCTCTCGGCCTACGCGCACTTCACCTCGCCGATCCGCCGCTACCCGGACCTGCTGGTGCACCGCGCGATCCGCTACGCGCTGGCCGGCGGCAAGCCCTCGGCCTACGTCTACACGCCGGCCACCATGGCGGCGATGGCGGTGCACTGCTCCGAGCGCGAGCGCCGCGCGGAGGAGGCCGAGCGCGACGTGGACGAGCGCTTCAAGTGCGCCTGGATGGCCAAGCACGTCGGCGAGGAGTTCGACGGCGTGGTCACCGGCGTCACCTCGTTCGGCCTGTTCGTGGAGCTGGACGAGTCGAAGGTGTCGGGGCTGGTGCACATCAGCCAGCTCTCCAACGACTACTACCACTTCGACCCGCAGCGCCACCTGCTCAAGGGCGAGCGCAGCGGCGCGCAGTTCCGCCTGGGCGACCACGTGCGCGTGCAGGTGCTGCGCGCGAGCCTGGAGGACCGCAAGATCGACTTCCGCCTGGTGGCCGCGCGGCCGGGGCAGGCGCGGCCGAAGGCCCGGCCTCCCGCGCAGGCGCAGGCCTTCGTGCCGCCGCGCAGCAAGCGCGCCTACGACGAGCCGGGCACGGTCGAGCGCTACGCCCTGCCGGCCTTGCCGAAGGCGGGCAAGACCGGCATGTTCGGCCGCGCCGCCAAGGCGATCGGGCGCGCGTTCGGCCGCAACGCCGGCTCCACCAGCCCGTCCCCGCCGGGGGATAATCCGCCGCCGCGCGCCGCGGCCGCCCGGCCCAAGGGTGGCCAGCCGCATGGCGACGACGCTTTCGCCGCTCCTGCCCGGGGCGGGCGCAAGGCGAAGCCGAAAACCCAGGCGGCCGCCGCGAGCAAGCCCGGCAGGCGGGTCGCCAAGCAACCGAAAGGCAAGCGATGAGCGAGAGCTGGATCGTCGGGATCAACCCGGTCGAGGGCGCGTTGAGCAACGACGCCGAGCGCGTGCGCGAGCTGCTGGTCGAGCACGGCCAGCGCAACGCGCGCGTGCACGAGCTGGCCGAGCGCGCCAAGGCGCTGAAGATCCCGGTGCACCACCGCCCGCGCGAGCAGCTGGACAAGCTGGCCGGGCCGGCGCGGCACCAGGGCGTGGTCGCGCGCTACGAGGCGCCGCCGATGGCGAGCGAGGGCGACCTGTCGCGGCTGGTCGAGGCGGCCGGCGGCGAGGCGCTGGTGCTGGTGCTGGACGGCGTCACCGACCCGCACAACCTCGGCGCCTGCCTGCGCAGCGCGGCGGCGGCCAGGGCCACCGCGGTGGTGGTGCCGAAGGACCGCGCCGTCGGCCTCACCCCGGTGGTGCGCCGCGCCTCGGCCGGCGGCGCCGACCGCGTGCCGCTGGTGGCGGTGACCAACCTGGCGCGCACGCTGCGCGAGCTGAAGGAGGCCGGCCTGTGGATCACCGGCCTGGCCGGCGACACCGGGCAGTCCATCTACGGCGTGGACCTGAAGGGGCCGGTGGCGCTGGTGCTGGGCGGGGAAGGCGAGGGCATGCGCCGGCTCACCCGCGAGCTGTGCGATTTCGTGGCGAAGATCCCGATGCCGGGCGCGATGGAGAGCCTGAACGTCTCCGTCGCCACCGGCATCGTCCTGTTCGAGGCCTTGCGCCAGCGGGGGAGCGTGCGATGACCGTGTACTGGTACGACTGGGCGGGCTACATCGGCGTGGCGCTGGTGCTGCTCGCGTATTTCCTGCTGCAGGCGCGCAAGCTGCACGGCCACGGTCTGGCCTACCAGCTGATGAACGTGTTCGGCGCGGCCGGCGTGGCGCTGTCGCTGCTGTTCGGCAGCTTCAACTGGTCGGCGTTCCTGCTGGAAGTGGCGTGGATCGCCATCGGCGTGTACGGCATCGCGCGCGGTGCGCAGCTGCGGCGAGCCACGCGCGAAGGCTAGCCCAAGGCCATCCCCATATCTTTCTTCTGCTCCCCTCTCCCCTCGGGAGAGGGGCTGGGGGTGAGGGTACGGGCAAGCGTCGGGGGTTCCGTTCCAGCCGGCCCCCCATCCGCCTGCCGGCACCTTCTCCCGGAGGGAGAAGGGTTCACTGGCGGACGCATCGCCTCTCCCGCGCCCTGGCTCTCCTCTCCCATCGGGAGAGGGGCCGGAGGCGAGGGTTCGGACAGGCGTCGAGGTCGCGTGCCGGCTGGACTCCCATCCGCATGGATGGATGCAGTGACACTCCGGCGTGAAATCCGGGCTTCCACCCGTTTTCCGCCGCAGCGCAGGCAGGCGGCTTCTTACGCCTTGCCCTTGTCCCCCAGATGCGGCAGCTCCGGGCTGGAGGTGAAGTCGCGCTTGCTGCGCTGCGCGTTGAGCGGCTCGCCGTGGACCTGGAACCAGATGTTCTCGGCGATGTTGGTGGCGTGGTCGCCGATGCGCTCGATGTTCTTGGCCATGAACAGCAGGTGCGTGCACGGCGTGATGTTGCGCGGGTCCTCCATCATGTAGGTGAGCAGCTGGCGGAAGTAGCCGGTGTAGGCGTCGTCCAGCTCCGCGTCGTTCTGCCACACCTCGTAGGCGCGGTCGGCGTCGCGCTCGCCGTAGGCGGCCAGCACCTCGCGTACCTCGGCGGCGGCCAGCTCGGCCAGGTAGGCCAGGCCGCTGGTGGGGGTGATCGGCGCCACCATCGACAGCGGAATGGAGCGCTTGGCCACGTTGGCGGCGTAGTCGCCGATGCGCTCGATGTCGGCGGCGATGCGCAGCGCGGCGAACACGTTGCGCAGGTCGCCGGCCATCGGCGCGCGCAGCGCCAGCAGGCGCACCACGTCGTGGCTGATCTCCTGCTCCAGCTGGTCGATCGCGTCGTCGTTGGCCACCACGCGCTGCGCGGCGCGCTCGTCGCGGCGCTCGACCACGTCGATGGCGGCCTCCAGCTGGGTCGCCGCCAGCTCGCCCATGCGCACGATCTCGCCGGTGAGGCGGGCCAGCTCGTCGTCGTAGCTCTTGATGATGTGTTCTTTGCTGCTGCCGCTCATGGGATGCCTCATGGGGTGGAAGCGGGAACGGGGAACGGGGAACGTCGAGTTTGCGACCAGCTTCAGGTTCCCCGTTCCCCGCGTTTCTTCAGCCGAAGCGCCCGGTGATGTAATCCTCGGTCTGCTTCCTGCTCGGTTTGGTGAAGATCTTCTCGGTGCTGTCGAACTCGATCAGCTCGCCCATGTACATGAAGGCGGTCTGGTCGGACACGCGCGCCGCCTGCTGCATGTTGTGGGTGACGATGACGATGGTGTACTCGCTCTTGAGCTCCTCCACCAGCTGCTCGATGCGGCCGGTGGCGATGGGGTCGAGCGCCGAGGTCGGCTCGTCCAGCAGCAGCACCTCGGGCTTGAGCGCGATGCCGCGGGCGATGCACAGGCGCTGCTGCTGCCCGCCGGAGAGGCCGAGCGCGCTCTGCTTGAGCTTGTCCTTCACCTCGTCCCACAGCGCGGCGCTGCGCAGCGCCTGCTCGACGCGGATCTCCATGTCCGCCCTGGACAGCCGCTCGTGGTGGCGGATGCCGTAGGCGACGTTCTCGAAGATGGTCATCGGGAACGGCACCGGCTTCTGGAACACCATACCGACCTTGCTGCGCAGGCGGTTGAGCGAGTAGTGCGGGTCGAGGATGTTCTCGCCGTCCAGCTCGATGCTGCCCTTGGCCTCCAGCTTGGGGTAGATGGCGTAGATGCGGTTGAACACGCGCAGCAGGGTGGACTTGCCGCAGCCGGAGGGGCCGATGATCGCGGTCACCTGCTTCTCCGGGATGTCCATGGCGATGCCCTTGAGCGCATGGAAGCCGTGGTAGTAGAAGTGCAGGTCGCGCACCTTGAGCTTGGGCGCGGCGACGGCCTGCGGCACGGGCGCGGCGACGGCGGGGGCGGACTCAGTCATGGGACACCTTGTTGCGGGAGAGGACCAGGCGCGAGACGAGGCTGAGCAGCAGCACGAACATCGTCACCACGAAGGCGCCGGCCCAGGCCAGCGCGTGCATCGCGTCGCCCGGATCGTTGGCGTACTGGTAGATCACCTGGGGCAGGCTGGACATCTTGTCCAGCGGGTTGAAGGTCATGTAGTTGTTGCCGAAGGCGGTGAACAGCAGCGGCGCGGTCTCGCCGCTGATGCGCGCCAGCGCCAGCAGCACGCCGGTGATGATGCCCGAGCGCGCCGCGCGCATCAGGATCTGCAGGGTCAGCTTCCACTGCGGGATGCCCAGCGACAGCGCGGCCTCGCGCAGCGTGGAGGGCACCAGGCGCAGCATCTCGTCGGTGGTGCGCACGATCACCGGCAGCGCGATCAGCGCCAGCGCCACGCCGCCGGCGAGGCCGGAGAAGGTGGTGTTGCCGTGGGTGAGCGCGGTGCTGGGCAGCACCACGATGGTGTAGACGAACAGGCCCAGCACGATCGACGGCGCCGACAGCAGGATGTCGTTGAGGAAGCGGATCGACTCGCCCAGCCGCGTGCGGTTGGCGTACTCGGCCAGCCAGGCGCCGGCGAGCACGCCGATCGGCGTGGCGATCAGGATGCCGAGGGCGTCGATGACCAGGCTGCCGACCATCGCGTTGGCCAGACCGCCGTCGGCGCCGTAGGCGGTGATCCGGGTGAACAGCTTGAGGTCCAGCGCGGCGATGCCCTGGCGCAGCGTCTCCCACAGGATCCAGGCCAGGAAACCCAGGCCCACCAGGGTGGCCAGCGTGCTCAGCGCCAGCGCGAGCGCGTTGACCGCGCGGCGGCGCAGGTAGAGCCAGTCGGTCGCCATCAGCGGCCCTCCTTGTGGGCGAGCCGGCGCAGCATCAGGCGCGCGACCAGCAGCACGATGAAGGTGACCACGAACAGCAGGAAGGCCAGCGCCATCAGGCTGGACTTCTGCAGGCCGGCCGCCTCGCTGAACTGGTTGGCGATGGTGGAGGCGATCGAGGCGCCCGGGTCGAGCAGCGAGGGCGACAGCTCCAGCGCGTTGCCGAGCACGAAGGTCACCGCCATCGTCTCGCCCAGCGCGCGGCCCAGGCCGAGGAAGATGCCGCCGATCACCGCCGAGCGGGTGTAGGGCAGCACGATGTCCCAGGCCACCTCCCAGGTGCTGGAGCCGAGCGCGTAGGCCGACTCCTTGAGGCGCGTGGGCACGGTCTGGAACACCTCGCGCATCACCGAGGAGATGAAGGGAATGACCATCACCGCCAGCACGATGCCCGCGGTGAGCACGCCGGCGCCGAACGGGTAGTCGGTGCCGAACAGCTTGCCGACGAAGGGCACGTGCGCGGCCACCCAGGAGAGCTTGCCGTCGTCCGGCTTGTCGCCCAGGTAGCTGGTGAAGAACGGCTTGATGTGCTCGGCGAAGAAGGGCGCGAAGATGAACAGGCCCCACATGCCGTAGATGATCGAGGGGATGCCGGCGAGCAGCTCGATCGCCGAGGCGACCGGCGTGCGCAGCCAGGCCGGCGCCACCTCGGACAGGTACAGCGCGATGCCGAAGCTCACCGGCACCGCGATCAGCAGCGCGATCACCGAGGTGACCACGGTGCCGTACACCGGCACCAGCGCGCCGTAGACGTCGTTGCCCGGGTCCCAGGCGGAGCTGGTGAGGAAGTGCCAGCCGAAGGTGCCGAAGGCGTGGCGGCCGCCCCACAGCGTGGCGCCGGCGGCGCCGAGCAGGGCGGCCAGCACCAGCAGCGCGCAGCCTTTCAGCAGCCAGCCGAACAGGCGGTCGTCGCGGGCGTCGCGCCGGCTGCGCTGTTCGGCAAGGGAGTCCGCGACGGCGGCGGGCGGGCTGGACATGGCGGGCGCGGTCCTCGTGGAAGGCATGGCCGGCGGGCCGGCCGTTTCAGCATGCGGCCGCCCCAGAAGGCTGGGGCGGCCGCGTTCAGGCGGACGGCGCGGCCGTCCGCCGGCCGGTCACTTTCAGTGCTTGAACTCGGAGGCCCAGTAGGCCTCGATCTGCTTGACCAGCGACTCCGGCAGCGGCACGTAGTCCAGCGAGGCGGCCTGCTGCTGGCCGTTCTCCAGCGACCACTTGAAGAAGTCGAAGGCGACCTTGGTGTGCTCGGCGTTCTTCGGCTTCTTGTACATGATCGCCCAGGTGGTGGCGGCGATCGGCCAGGCGTTCTGGCCCGGGGCGTTGGTCATGATCAGGTTGAAGTCCTTGGCGCGGGCCCAGTCGGCGGTGGCGGCCGCGGCGGCGAAGGCGTCGGCGCTGGGCTTGACCACGTTGCCGGCGGCGTTCTTCAGGTCCACCCAGCTGATCTTGTTCTGCACCGCGTAGGCGTACTCGACGTAGCCGATCGAGCCGGGGATCTGGCGCACGTACTGCGACACGCCCTCGTTGCCCTTGCCGCCCACGCCGGTCGGCCAGTCCACCGCGGTGCCGAACTTCACCTTGTCGGCCCACTCCGGGCTCACCTTGGACAGGTAGTTGGTGAAGTTGAAGGTGGTGCCCGAGCCGTCGGAGCGGTGCACCACGGTGATCTTCTTCGAGGGCAGGCTGAGGCCGGCGTTGAGCGCGGCGATCTTGGGGTCGTTCCAGTTGGTGATCTTGCCCAGGAAGATGTCGGCCAGGGTGGCGCCGTCGAGCTTGATCTGGTCGGACTGCACGCCGGCGATGTTGACCACCGGCACGATGCCGCCCACCACCAGCGGGAACTGGCCCAGGCCGAACTGCTGGAGGTCCTCGGCCTTCATCGGCGCGTCGGAGGCGCCGAAGTCGATGGTGCCTTCCTTGATCTGCGCGATGCCGGCACCCGAGCCCACCGACTGGTAGTTGAGCTTGTTGCCGGTCTTCTCGGCGTAGGCGGCCGACCACTTGGAGATGACCGGGTAGACGAAGCTGGAGCCGGCGCCGGTGATGTCGGTGGCCTGCGCGGTGGCCGTGCCGAACAGCGTGGCGGCAGCGAGCACGGCTGCCGTACCGATACGGGTCAGGTGGGTGGATGCGTTCAACACGGTTGCTCCTCATCAGTCACGAGTCAGGGGGATTCCCCGGACCCGTATTGCAATCGGGCCGTGTTGCAATGAAATGAGTTGAATGTTTCAGCGGTATGACAGGGACCGCCATATGACCTGTGGGGCGGTTGCCGGGTGTTCGTGATCGGGGCCGTCTGTGGCGGGGATTCGGGGGCTTGCTGGTGCCAGGGTCATCTTGATTAGTGGTGACGGTTTTTTTCCGGCGTGGCCCCGGTTGGGTGAGGGTGGCGTGGCGTCGCTCCCGCTCTTGGAGGGTGTGCTCCTAGGCCGGAGCTTTGCAGGCTTGCCGCGGCTGGGTCGCCTGCGGCGGGTTTCGGTCGCCTGCCGGCGACCGAGCTACTTTTCTTTGGGCCAGCAAAGCAAGGGAACTCGCTGGCCGGCAGGCCAGCGAAACCCGCCGCAGGCGACCCAGCCGCGGGAGCGCTCAGCACCGGCTACGAATACATAAAGGAAAGAAACGACACTCCTGCCGACAAAGCAGTCGACCAAGAGCGCCACCGAGGCCGGAGGCCACCGCTTCCAAGCGCCACCGGCGAAATCAGAGCACCCCCACCCCGATCTGCTCCCGCTCGAAAGTCTCCAACTGGCGCCAACGGTTGACGATGGCGCAGAACAGCTCGGCGGTGCGCTCGGCATCGTAGACCGCCGAGTGCGCCGAGTTGCCGTCGAAGTCGCGGCCCGCCGCCATCACCGCCTTGCTCAGCACGGTCTGGCCGTAGGCCAGGCCGCCCAGGGTGACGGTGTCGAAGCAGCTGAAGGGATGGAACGGGTTGCGCTTGTGCCCGCAGCGGCGCACCGCGGCGTTGAGGAAGCCCAGGTCGAAGGCCGCGTTGTGGCCGACCAGGATGGCGCGCTGGCAGCCGGTCTCGCGCACCGCCTGGCGCACCGGCGCGAACACGTGGTCCAGCGCCTGCCGCTCGGGCAGGGCGCCGCGCAGCGGGTTGTCCGGGTCGATGCCGGTGACCTCCAGCGAGCGCGGGTCGATGTTGGCGCCGGGAAACGGCTCCACGTGCGTGGACACCGCCGGGTGCGGGTGGAGCAGGCCCTCGCCGTCCATGCCGATCGACACCACCGCGATCTCCAGCAGGGCGTCGCGCTCGGCGTCGAAGCCGCCGGTCTCCACGTCCACCACCACCGGCAGGAAGCCGCGGAAACGCTCGCAAAGGCGCGCGGACAGGCTGTTCTTCAGGTTCTCCATCGCCGAAGCATATCAGCCGCCCCGCCGGGCCGTGAGCGGCGCGCTGTCTTCGTTCTGTCATGCAAACGGCATCCAACCGTAAAGGCGCCACCGCATCCTGCCGCCGTGCTTGGCCGGCCAATGCGATCGAAGGGGGCGGTCCAGGTGGTTCCTTCCTACATGCGGAGATATTCCATGCGTTCCAAGTTGCTCGCGGTAGCCGTCGCTGCCGGTTTGGGCGTGGTCAGCCTGCACGTCTCGGCCGATCCGGCGCAGGCGTCCAAGAAGTCCCACAAGACCGCCGCCCCGGCCGCGTCGCAGACCACCCAGAATGCCGAGATCGAGGCGCTGAAGGCCCAGCTCGAGGCGCTGCAGGCCAAGGTGGCCGAGCTGGAGTCGCGCACGGACGCGCAGTCCGACATCAACGTCAGCACCGGCCAGGCCGTGGAGCAGGTGCAGAAGGCGCAGGCCGCGTCCGACAAGAAGGTGGCGGCGATCGACAAGATCACCAACAACACCACGCTGTCCGGCACGATGTTCTTCGACCTGAGCAACATCGACCAGAAGAACAGCGACACCGGCAAGACCGCCACCAGCGGCACGGGCTTCGACGTGAAGCGCTTCTACCTGGGCGTCACGCACAAGTTCAACGACATCTGGTCGGCCAACCTGACCACCGACTTCCAGTACAGCAGCGCCGTCGGCGCCACCGAGCTGTTCGTGAAGAAGGCCTACGTGCAGGGCAAGTTCGACGACGCCTTCATCCTGCGCCTGGGCTCCTACGACATGCCGTGGATCCCGTTCGTGGAGAGCTACTACGGCTACCGCTACGTCGACAACACCCTCACCGACCGCCTGAAGTACGGCAACTCGGCCGACTGGGGCGTCAACGTGGGCGGCGACCTGGCCGGCAAGGTGCTCAACTACTCGGTGTCGGCGGTGAACGGCGCCGGCTACAAGAACCCGAGCCGCTCCAAGGGCGTGGACTTCGAGGGCCGCGTGGGCTTCGTGCCGTTCGACGGCTTCGTCGTCGCGCTGGGCGGCTACAGCGGCCACCGCGGCCAGGAAACCGAGACCGTCGACGCGCAGCATACCGCGCAGCGCGGCGACATCATGGTGGCCTACGCCGACAAGAACTTCCGCCTGGGCGGCGAGTACTTCACCGCGAAGAACTGGAACCAGGTGCTGGCCGTGCCGGCCGACAAGGCCGACGGCTACTCGATCTGGGGCAGCGTGGCGCTCAACGACGTGTGGAGCCTGTTCGCCCGCTACGACAACGCCAAGCTGAGCAAGGACCTGGATTCGGACAAGAAGGACGTCTACTACAACGCCGGCATCGAGTACCAGGTGACCAAGGGCTTCCGCCTGGCCGGCGTGTACAAGCACGAGAAGGCCGACGCGACGGTCGCCACCCCGGTCCCGGCGCACGTGCAGAACGTGAAGACCAACGAGGTCGGCGTGTACGGCGAGGTGAAGTTCTGATCGACGGCCCGCGCTCCCTCCCGCGGGGAGGGAGCGCGGCGGGCGCGCCCGCCGGGCGGGCCACGGAGCCGTCTTCCCGTTGTAGCCCCATGGTCATCGCCGCGAGGCATGCTGTGCGGGCATGGGACGTGGACATCGGAAGGGAGTTCGGCCCATGGACGGAGAAACGGCGGGCGCATGCCCGCCGTTTGCTTTTCCCCCGCGCGCAGGCCGTTCACGCCGCCGGGGTCTTGTCCTTGTAGCGGCACAGGTCGCGGATCACGCAGCGCGGGCAGTCCGGCTTGCGCGCCTTGCACACGTAGCGGCCGTGCAGGATCAGCCAGTGGTGCGCGTCGTGCCGGAACTCGGCCGGCACCACCTTCTCCAGCCGCTGCTCCACCGCGCGCACGTCCTTGCCGGGAGCCAGCCCGGTGCGGTTGCAGACGCGGAAGATGTGCGTGTCCACCGCGATGGTCGGTTCGCCGAAGGCGGTGTTGAGCACCACGTTGGCGGTCTTGCGGCCCACTCCGGGCAGCGCCTCCAGCGCCTCGCGCGTGCGCGGCACCTCGCCGCCGTAGCGCTCGATCAGGATGCGGCTGAGCGCGACCACGTTCTTCGCCTTGGCGTTGTACAGGCCGATGGTGGCGATGTACTTCTTGAGCCCCTCCTCGCCGAGCTCCAGGATCGCCCCCGGCGTGTTCGCCACCGGGAAGAGCTTGCGCGTGGCCTTGTTCACGCCCACGTCGGTGGCCTGCGCGGACAGCACCACCGCCACCAGCAGCTCGAACGGCGTGCGGTATTCCAGCTCGGTGGTGGGATGCGGGTTCAGCTCGCGCAGGCGGGTGAACAGCTCGACGACCTCGGCGTGCTTCACTTGGCGACTCCCGGCTGCCTCGCGCGGGCGCGCGCAAGCGCGGCCAGCACGGGGTTGGCCGGCGCGGCGGCATCGTCCAGCGCGGCCTTGCGCGCGGCCAGTTCCGCCGCGCGCTCGGCACGCTCGCGCGCCAGGCGCGCCTCGCGGCGGCGGAAGTGCGCGCGCGCCGCGTCGGCGTGCGCCTGGTCGAGCTGCGCGGCGGGCATCGGCTCCAGCGCGATGCAGTCCACCGGACAGGCCGGCACGCACAGCTCGCAGCCGGTGCACTGGTCGGCGATCACCGTGTGCATCAGCTTGGCCGCGCCGACGATGGCGTCCACCGGGCAGACCTGGATGCACTTGGTGCAGCCGATGCAGTCGGCCTCGACGATGCGCGCCAGCATGCGCGGCTTCTCCACGCCGCGCGCGGGATCGAGCGGCAGCGCCGGACGCCCCAGCAGCGCCGCCAGCCTGGCGATGCCGGCCGCGCCGCCGGGCGGGCAGCGGTTGATCTCCGCCTCGCCGGCGGCGATGGCCTCCGCGTAAGGGCGGCAGCCGTGGTAGCCGCACCGCTCGCACTGCGTCTGCGGCAGCAGGGCGTCGATGCGGTCGGCGAGCGGGAGCATGGGAGCGAGGAGTGAGTAGTTGGTGGTGAGTAGTGAGGGCGCGAAGATCGGTGCCGGCGCGGCGTGCGGGGTGCGACGGAGTGCGCAGGGCGGGGGCGACGCCGCACGGGCTTGCGCCCTCGCTACTCGTCCCTCCCACTCCCTACCGCACCGTGGCGCCCGGCCTCGCGCCCGGGTCGGCGTCGAGCAGGAACAGGTCGCTGCCGCCTTCGCCGGCGGACAGGATCATGCCCTCGGACACGCCGAAGCGCATCTTGCGCGGCGCCAGGTTGGCGACGAACACCACGTTGCGGCCGACCAGCCTGTCCGGCTCGCCGTAGGCGGCGCGGATGCCGGAGAAGATCTGCCGCTTGCCCAGCGGGCCGGCGTCCAGCTCGAAGCGCAGCAGCTTGTCCGAGCCGTCCACGAACTCGCAGGCCAGCACCTTGCCGACGCGCAGGTCGAGCTTGGCGAAATCGTCGATGCCGATCGTGGCGGGCGTGGCGGCGGCAGTGGGCGTGGCGGCGTCGGTCATGGGCTTGCGGTTCTCCTTGCTGCTGGGTTTGTTCTTGGTGCCGGCGTTCGCATCGGCCGCGGCGGGCGGCGCGCCGAGCGATTCCTTCGAGGCCTCGATCATCGCCTCGATGCGCCCGGGGTCGACGCGGCCGAGCAGCGGCTCGAAGGCGGCGATGGCGTGGCCGTGCAGCTCGGCGCAGGCGTCGTCGAAGTCGGCGACCGGCGCGTCGAGGAAGGCCTCCGCGGCGGCCACGGTGGCCGGCAGCACCGGCTTGAGCAGGCCCGAGAGCAGGCGGAAGGCGGCGATGGCGAAGGAGCACACCTCGTGCAGCTCGGCGCGGCGCGACTCGTCCTTGGCCAGCGCCCACGGCGCCCTGGCGGCGATGTGGCCGTTGACCAGATCGGCCATCGTGACGAAGCGGCGGGCGACCTCGGCGAAGTCGCCGTCGGCGTAGAGCTGCGGCACGTCGCCGTAGTGCTCCAGCAGGCGCTGCCACAGCGCGTGCTCCTCGGCGCCGAAGCCGCCGGCGAGGCGGCCGCCGAAGAACTTGTGCACGAAGCCGGCGGTGCGGCTGGCGATGTTCACCCACTTGCCGACCAGGTGCGAGTTGACGCGCTCCTCGAAGGCCTTGAGGTCCAGGTCCACGTCCACCGGCGCGTCGCTCAGCATGGTGGCGAAGTAGTAGCGCAGGAACTCGGGATGGAGCCCGGCGTCGAGGTAGGTGCGCGCCTGGATGAAGGTGCCGCGCGACTTGGACATCTTCGCGCCGTTCACCGTCAGGTAGCCGTTGACGTGCAGCGCGGTGGGCACGCGCAGGTCCGCGCCGTGCAGCATCGCCGGCCAGAACAGGCCGTGGAAGTTGATGATGTCCTTGCCGATGAAGTGGTGCAGCTCGGCGTCGCTGCCCGGCGCGAGGTAGTCGTCGAACGAGGCGCCGGTGCGCTCGCACAGCGCCTTGAAGCTGGCCAGGTAGCCCACCGGCGCGTCCAGCCACACGTAGAAGAACTTGCCCGGCGCGTCGGGGATCGGGAAGCCGAAGTAGGGCTCGTCGCGCGAGATGTCCCAGTCCTTCAGGCCGCCGTCCAGCCACTCGCGCAGCTTGGCCACCACGCCGGGGTTGGCCACCGGGCGGCCCTGGGTGTAGCGGCCGTCGAACCAGTCGCGCAGCAGCGCCTCGAACTTCGACAGCTGGAAGAAGTAGTGCTCCGAGTCGCGCAGCACCGGGGTGGCGCCGGACACCACCGAGTACGGCTCGATCAGCTCGGTGGGCGAATAGGTGGCGCCGCAGTGCTCGCAGTTGTCGCCGTACTGGTCGGGCGTGCCGCAGTTGGGGCAGGTGCCCTTGATGTAGCGGTCCGGCAGGAACATCTCCTTCTGCGGATCGTACAGCTGCTGGATGGTGCGCTTGGCGATGTAGCCGCCGTCGCGCAGCCGCGCGTAGATCAGCGTGGCCAGCTCGCGGTTCTCCGCCGAGTGGGTGGTGTGGTACTGGTCGAAGGCCACGCCGAAGGCGGCGAAGTCGGCCTCGTGGCCCCGGCGGATGCCCTCGATGAAGGCCTGCGGGCTCATGCCGGCCTTCTCGGCGGCCAGCATGATCGGCGTGCCGTGGGCGTCGTCGGCGCAGACGTAGGCCACCGTGCGGCCCGCCATCCGCTGCGCGCGCACCCAGATGTCGGCCTGGATGTAGCCGAGCAGGTGGCCCAGGTGCAGCGGGCCGTTGGCGTAGGGCAGGGCGTTGGTGACGAGCAGTCGGCGACTCATGGCGGGCCGTTGGCGGAAAACGGCTGGAGATTATGGCATGCCGCCCTGGCCGGAGCCCGCGCGTGCGCGCCGCGCAAACGAAAAGCGCGCCCGCGGGCGCGCTGGATCGTCGGCCGCCGGAGCGCGCGGCTCAGTCCTGGCGTTCCCACACCTGGCTGCGGCCGAGCAGCGCGAAGCCGATGTAGCCGTGCACGTCGAGCTTGGCGCCGCCGTCGACCAGGCTGAGCTTCACCTTGTAGGTCTTGCCGTTGTGGGGGTCGAGGATCTGCCCGCCGTCCCACACGTCGCCGTCCTTCTTCACGCCCCACATGATCACCATGCCCTCGACCGGCTGGTCCTTGCGCGCACCCTCGCACTTCTTGCAGACGGGATGCGGGCCCTCGTCGGACTGCAGCACCTGCAGCACCTTGGCCTGCAGCTCGCCGTTCTGCTCGTAGATCTGCACGATCGACTTGGGCTTGCCGGTGGCGTCGTCGATGGTCTTCCAGGTGCCCACCGGGCTGTCGCTGGCGGCATGGGCCAGCATGCTGGAGAGGAACAGGCCGGCGACGGCGGCCAGTTGGAAAACGCGCTTCATCGAACCTCCTCCCATACGAACAGGTATGGTCGGAGCGTGGCCGGGCTCCCCGGTGGCGTCAAGCTGCAATGCGCCATGCGCCATGCGCCGGGGCGCCATGATCCAGGGCAGACGGCGGCCCGCGGGGCGCTGGCATAATGCGATACCCCACCCGATGCCACCCTCCATGACACAGGCGAACGAAGCCCTGGTCCGCCGGCTGCTCGGCGACCTCATCGACCCCCACACCGGCGCGCCGCTGGCCGAGGCGATCCGCGCGGTCGGCGTGGACGGCGCGCGCGTGTCGGTGGACCTGCTGCTCGGCTACCCGGCCGCGGGCGCGGCCGGGGCGCTGGCCGCGCAGGCGCGCGCCGCGCTGGAAGCCGACCCGGCGGTCGAGTCCGCCGCGGTCTCGGTCGCCAGCCGCATCCAGCCGCACAAGGTGCAGGGCACGCTGGCGCCGCTGCCGAACGTGAAGAACATCATCGCGGTCGCCTCCGGCAAGGGCGGCGTGGGCAAGTCCACCGTGGCGGCCAACCTGGCGCTGGCGCTGGCCGCCGAGGGCGCGAAGGTGGGCGTGCTGGACGCGGACATCTACGGCCCCAGCCAGCCGCGCATGCTCGGCATCGCCGGCAAGCCGGAGTCGCCGGACGGCAAGAGCATCACGCCGATGGCCGCGCACGGCGTGCAGGCGATGTCGATCGGCTTCCTGGTGGACGAGGAGACGCCGATGATCTGGCGCGGCCCGATGGTCACCCAGGCGATGATGCAGCTGCTCAACGACACCCGCTGGGACATGCTCGACTACCTGGTGGTGGACCTGCCGCCGGGCACCGGCGACATCCAGCTCACCCTGGCGCAGAAGGTGCCGGTGGCCGGCGCGGTGATCGTCACCACGCCGCAGGACATCGCCCTGCTGGACGCGCGCAAGGCGCTGAAGATGTTCGAGAAGGTCGATGTGCCGGTGCTGGGCGTGGTGGAGAACATGGCCACCCACGTGTGCTCGCGGTGCGGCCACGAGGAACACATCTTCGGCGAGGGCGGCGGCGCGCGCATGGCCGCGCAGTACGGCGTGGCCTGCCTGGGCTCGCTGCCGCTGGACATCCGCATCCGCGAGCAGGCCGACGGCGGCACGCCCACGGTGGCGGCGATGCCGGAGTCGGACCTCGCCGCGCGCTACCGCGAGATCGCGCGCAACGCCGCGGGGCGGCTGTCGCGCCAGCCGCGCAACAAGTCGCTGGGGCTGGGCAAGATCGTGGTGCAGGGAAAGCCCGCCGCGTGAGCGCGACGCGGCGCGTGCTGTGCCTGTGCGGCAGCCTGCGCCGGGTCTCGTCCAACCGCGCCGCGCTGGAGGCCGCGCAACGGCTGGCGCGCCCCGGGGACGCGCCGTCGCTCCGGCGGGAGCCGCAGGCCGGCGGCCCCGGCCCGGCCGCGCGCGGGGCGCGGCCCGCGCTGGAGCTGCATCTCTACGACGGCCTTGCCGCGCTGCCGCCGTTCAATCCCGACGACGAGCACGACCCGCTGCCCGCGCCGGTGCTGGCGCTGCGCGAGGCGGTGGGGCGTGCCGACGCCCTGCTGGTCGCCTGTCCCGAGTACGCCCACGGCGTGCCCGGCGCCTTCAAGAACCTGCTGGACTGGCTGGTGGGCAGCCTGGAATTCCCCGGCAAGCCGGTGCTGCTGCTGGATACCTCGGCGCGCGGCGCGCACCACGGGCAGGCGGCGCTGGCGGAGATCCTGCGCACGATGTCGGCCACCCTGCTGGGCGCGCGGCCGTTCCCGGTGGCCTTGCCCGGCGCGGGCTGCACGGCGGAGCAGGTGCTGGCCAGCGCGGAGCGCCGCGCCGAGCTGCGGGCGGCGCTGGACCGCCTGGCCGAAGGGCTGGCCTGAGCCGCCGCGCGCCCGCGCGGGGCGCCAGGCCCACGCCTTCCTCGCCGCCAGCGTCACCCGCAGCGTCAGCGCCAGCAGCGGCGGCAGCGACCACGGCAGCACCGCCGCGCCGGCATGCTTGAGCAGCGCGCCGCCCGCCGCGCCGCCGGCGATGGCCAGGTTCCGGCCGACCACCACCAGCGACTGCGCCAGGTCCTGCTGCTCGCCGGACGGCAGGCTCCGGCAGGTCAACGGGGAGCCTCCAAGGGCGTGCCGCGCATGCCGGCCGGGCTGGTCCACCACGACTGCCTGCGCTACCGCTATCCCGCCGGCGGCGGGATGGAGCCCTGGCCGCTGCCGCCGGAGCTGAAGGCTCCCGTCAGCATGATCTGCAACGACATGGACGCCCGCGTGTGCGCGGCGCGCCGGCCGCCCGCGCGCCCGCCCGACTGGCGGCTCCCTGGCCGATCCGCTATTTTTCCGCGACTTCCGCTCCGCGCCGCCGCCGGACGGACCACCGACGCAACGGGAGCCCGAGTGAGCATCAAGTCCGACAAGTGGATCCGCCGCATGGCCGAGGGCCACGGCATGATCGAGCCGTTCGAGCCGGGCCAGGTGAAGCAGGACGCCGGCGGCCAGCGCATCGTCAGCTACGGCACCTCCAGCTACGGCTACGACGTGCGCTGCTCGCGCGAGTTCAAGGTGTTCACCAACATCAACTCCACCATCGTCGACCCCAAGCGCTTCGACTCCAAGAGCTTCGTCGACGTGGAGAGCGACGTGTGCATCATCCCGCCCAACAGCTTCGCGCTGGCGCGCACGGTGGAGTACTTCCGCATCCCGCGCAACGTGCTGGTGGTGTGCCTGGGCAAGAGCACCTACGCGCGCTGCGGCATCATCGTCAACGTCACGCCGCTGGAGCCGGAGTGGGAGGGCCACGTGACGCTGGAGTTCTCCAACACCACGCCGCTGCCGGCGCGCATCTACGCCAACGAGGGCGTGGCGCAGATGCTGTTCTTCGAGTCCGACGAGGTGTGCGAGACCAGCTACCGGGACCGCGGCGGCAAGTACCAGGGCCAGCGCGGCGTGACGCTGCCGCGCACCTGATCCGTCGCGTTGCCTGAACGACGCGCGCGCGCGGCGCGGCCACGGCCCCCGGCGGCGCTAGACTCTCGAATCCAGACCGTTTGCCGTTTCGCAGGAGATCCCGAGCATGACCCGTTTCCACCCGCTGCTCCGCCATGCCCTCGCGGCGCTCATGCTGGCCGGCCTGCTGGCGCTGGCCGGCTGCCACCGCGGCGCGACCAAGGACGAATACGTCACCCCGCAGGGCCAGCAGCAGTTCGACGCCACCATCCAGGCCTACAAGAGCGGCCAGTTCCTGGTCGACGGCGCGGTGCTGTCGGCGCTGGACACCGGCAGCCACTTCGCCTACCTGAAGGACACCGGCCACCTGCCCAAGACCGTGCTGCTCACGCCCAGCGACGATTCGAAGATCCGCAAGCAGCACCTGCAGTTCATGGCGCGCATGCAGCTGGACTACGGCTTCATCGTCTACTACGACGACGGCGGCACGCTGAAGAAGATCAACCCGGTGGAGACCAAGGCGCGCGACCTCGAGGACTACCACGCGCCGGCCAAGATGAACGACGAGATGAAGGGCAAGGATGCGAGCGGCGGCTACGAGCCGCCCGAACAGCAGCACTGAAGAGGTCTTTGCCCTCGCATGGCCGAACGCCCGCGGCGCGCGCCGCGGGCGTTCGCGTTTCAGTCCGCCAGGGCGGCGCGCAGGCGCCCGACCAGCGTTTCCCGGTCGGGGCGCGCGTAGGCTTCAGCCGCACCGCTGCCCCACACCGGCCCCGGCCACGCGGCGTCGCCCTCGCGGCGCGCCACCACGTGCACGTGCAGCTGCCGCACGATGTTGCCGAGCGCGCCGAGGTTGAGCTTGTCGCACGGGGCGGCGGCGCGCAGCGCGACGGCGGCCCGGTTCACCTCGCGCCACAGTTCGGCCTGGTCCGCCTCGGCCAGGTCGGCGATCTCCACCGCGCCGGGGCGGCGCGGCACCAGCACCAGCCAGGGGAAGCGCGCGTCGTCCATCAGCCGCAGCTCGCACAGCGGCAGCGCGGCGACCGCCACGGTGTCGGCCTCCAGCCGGGGATCGAGGGCGAAGCCGGGCGCGCTCATGCGCCGGCCAGGTGCTGGTCGAAGAACGCCAGCGTGCGCCGCCAGGCCAGCTCCGCGCTGGCCGCGTCGTAGACGTGCGGGTCGGCGTCGCGGTTGAAGGCGTGGCCGGTCGGGTAGGTGAACACGTCCATCTGCGGCAGCTTCTGGCGGTGCTGCTCGACCGCCTCCGGCGGGATGCCCGGATCCTTCTCGCCGAAGTGGAACATCACCGGCGCCTTCGGCGTCTCGTCGAGGAAGGGCAGGTTGCGCGCGCCGTAGTAGCTCACCGAGGGCAGCCCGAGCCGCAGCGCGGCGAGCAGCGCCACGGTGCCGCCCCAGCAGTAGCCGACCGTGCCGATCCGCCCGGCCGAGGCGATCGCCTCGGCGGCGCTGCCGACGTCGGCCACCGCGCGCTCCAGCCCCAGCTCGCCGACCAGCTCGCGGCCGCGCGCCATGCCGGCCTGGTCGTAGGGCAGCTCCACGCCGGTTTCCAGATGGTCGAAGAAGGCCGGCGCGATGGCGGCGTAACCCGCCGCGGCGAAGCGGTCGGCCACGTCGCGGATGTGCGCGGTGACGCCGAAGATCTCCTGGATCACCACGATGCCGCCCCTGGGCTTGCCGGCGGGCTGCGCGAGGTAGGCGCCGATGCACTGGGTGCCCGCGGTGGGAACGTTGATCTGCTGGCCCATGCGATCTCCTCCACGAGGGTTGCCGGAAGCCGCCGAGTCTAGCGGGCCGGCCGCGCGGCCGGCGCTGGCGTATAATCGCCTGTTTTCCGCACGCTTACGGTAGCGCAGGCCATGTCGCAGGCTTCCCAGAAAATCGGCTTCGTGAGCCTTGGCTGTCCCAAGGCGCTGGTCGATTCCGAACGCATCCTCACCCAGCTCAAGGTCGAGGGCTACGAGATCGTGCCCAGCTACCAGGCGGCCGACGCGGTGGTGGTGAACACCTGCGGTTTCATCGACGCGGCGGTGCAGGAGTCGCTGGACGCGATCGGCGAGGCGCTGCACGAGAACGGCAAGGTGATCGTCACCGGCTGCCTGGGCAAGCGCGCGGAGCTGATCCGCGAGGCCTACCCGGACGTGCTCTCGATCAGCGGCCCGCAGGACTACGCCAGCGTGATGAGCGCGGTGCACGAGGCGCTGCCGCCGAAGCGCGACAGGTTCCTGGACATCGGTCCGCTTGGGCGTCCCGACGCCCAGGCCGACGGTTCGGTCGGGGTCAAGCTCACCCCGAAGCACTACGCCTACCTGAAGATCTCCGAGGGCTGCAACCACCGCTGCAGCTTCTGCATCATCCCGTCGATGCGCGGCGACCTGGTCTCGCGCCCGGTGGACGAGGTGCTGGCCGAGGCCGAGAAGCTGGTCAAGGGCGGCGTGAAGGAGCTGCTGGTGATCTCGCAGGACACCAGCGCCTACGGCGTGGACCTGAAGTACGCCGAGCGCGCCTGGCGCGGCAGGGCCTACCGCACGCGCATGACCGGGCTGTGCGAGGGCCTGGCGGAGCTGGGCGCGTGGGTGCGCCTGCACTACGTCTACCCGTACCCGCACGTGGACGAGGTGATGCCGCTGATGGCGGAAGGGAAGATCCTTCCCTACCTGGACATCCCGTTCCAGCACGCCAGCCCGCGCATCCTGAAGCTGATGAAGCGGCCCGGCAACATCGAGCGGACGCTCGAGCGCATCCGCGGCTGGCGCAGGGCGGTACCGGAGCTGACCCTGCGCAGCACCTTCATCGTCGGCTTCCCCGGCGAGACCGACGCCGAGTTCGAGGAACTGCTGGACTTCCTGCGCGAGGCCGAGCTGGACCGCGTCGGCGCGTTCGCCTACTCGCCGGTGGAGGGCGCCAAGGCCAACGAGCTGCCCGGCGCCGTGTCCGAGGAGCTGAAGGAGGACCGCCTGGAGCAGTTCATGGCGGTGCAGGCGGAGATCTCCGCCGCCAAGCTCGCGCGCAAGGTCGGCCGCACGATCCGCGTGCTGGTGGACGAGGCCGGCGCCGACGGCGCGGTGGCGCGCTCCTCCGCCGACGCGCCGGAGATCGACGGCGTGGTGCGCATCGCCGACGGCCAGGGCCTGAAGCCCGGCCAGTTCGTCGAGGTGACGGTCGAGGCGGCCGACGAGCACGACCTGCGCGCGCGGCTGGCCCATCCCGTGCTCAAGGTGGTCTGAGGCGCGCCGTGCGCTACGTCGCGCCGGCGCGCGGCACGGTCGATCCCGGCGTGTTCGGCCGCCCGCCGCTGGCTGACTGGCGCGACTGCGCCGACCTGCTCGAAGGGCCGGACTGGCCGGCGGTCGCGGCGCTCGACGCGCGCCTGCCGCCCGGCGCGGGCGTGCGCCTCGCCGCGCAGACGCGCGAGCTGCTCGCCGACGGCCTGCACTACGAGCAGCGCATCGCCGAGCGCGGCGTGGTCGCCACCCGCGAGGCGAACTGGCACGACCTGTTCAACGCGCTGGTCTGGCTGCGCCAGCCCGCGCTCAAGCGGGCGCTCAACGCGCGGCAGGCGGCCGAGGTCGCCCGCATGGGGCCGAAGCGGCGCTCGCGGCCGCAGTGCGCGCTGACCCATTTCGACGAGGCGGGCGTGGTCGTCGCGCTGCGCGATCCGGCGCTGCTGGCGCCGTGGGACGCGCACGACTGGCACGGCCTGTTCTGGCGCCACCGGGCGGCCTGGCGCGAGGGCGCGCTGCAGGTGGCGGTGGCCGGCCATGCCCTGCTGGAGCACGCGCTGACGCCGGGCAGGCTGCTGGTCGGCAAGGCGCTGGCCTGCGTATTGCCGGACGCCGCGCCGCTGCAGGACGCCGTCGCGGCATGCGCGGCCGCCATCGCCGCGGGCCGGCTGCTGCGCGATCCGCAGGAGCTGCGCCCGCTGCCGCTGTCGGGCATCCCGGGCTGGCACCCGGCCACGGCGGACGAGGACTTCTACCGCACCGCGCCGTGCTTCCGCCCGCTGCGGCCGGGGCGGCGCTATCCGGCGCCGCTGCGCGCCTGAGCCGCGCGATTTGCCCGGGAAGCGCGAAGCGGCTATACCTCGCCGGAGCGGGGCGACCGGGGAAGGCGGATGCGAAGCGGCATGCGGCGGTGGCGCGGTGTCCTCCTGCGGGGCCTCGCGTGCGCTCTCGCGCTGGCCTGGCCGGCGCTGGCGCCCGCGCGGGCGGACGCGCCGGTCCGCTTCGGCATCCTGCCGATCGGCAGCGCCGCCGAGTCGCGGGCGCAGTGGCGCCCGCTGCTGGACGACCTCGCGCGGGAGCTGGGCCGGCCGGTCACGATGATCTCGGTGGCCAGCTACGCCGGCCTGTCCGACGCGATCGGGCGGCAGCGCGTGGACGTGGCCTTCCTGTCCGGGCGCCTGGCGGTCGAGGCGGTCAGCCGCCAGCGCATGACGGTGGTGGCGCAGTTCGTGCGCAGCGACGGCGCGCGCGGCAACCACGCGCTGCTGATCGTGCGCGACGACGGGCCGGTCCGCGGCCTGGACGACCTGCTGGCGCATCCGGGGCGCTGGCGCTACGGCCGCGGCGAGCCGCTGTCGGTGACCGGCTACATCGCCCCCGAGGCGGAGGTGTTCGCCCCGCGCGGGCTCAACTCCGACACCTTCTTCGCCAGCGTGAAGGTGGACAACCACCAGAACAACGCGCTGGCCGTGGCCAACGGCGAGATCGACGTCGCCGCCGGCAACAACCCGGACCTGGACCTGTTCCGCCGCCACTTCCCGCACGAGGCGGCGCACCTGAAGAGCATCTGGGCATCCTCGCCGATCCCCTGCGGCGTGCTGGTGGTGCGCGACGGGCTGGACGGGGCGCTGCGCGAGCGGCTGGCCGCCTTCCTGCGCGGGTACGGCCACGCGCCGGGCGCGGCCGGCGCGCGCGCGCGGCGCAACCTGGCGCGCATCCCCGACCTGGCCGAGTTCGCGCCGGCCGGCAACGACGCGCTGCGCCCGTTCGTGGACCTGCAGTACGCGCTGCTGCGCGAGCAGGCCGCGCACGGCCACTGGGTCAGCGAGGAGGCGCGGGCGGCGCGGCTGGCCCAGGTGGAGCTGGAGCACCAGCGCAGCCTGCGCGCGCTGCTCGGCCGCTGAACGGCGTGCATCGCGCAGTCACGTATGCGGTGCTAGGCTCGGTCGTTCCTTCCACATGCCGAGGTGTCCCATGCCGTCCTTGTCCCTGCGCAGCCGCTGGCTGCATGCCGCCTTCCTGCTGGCGATCGCCGCGTCGCTGCCGCTCGGCGCGAAGGCGCAGGCCGCGCCGGGCCTGCCCGAGGCCGACAAGCAGGCGATCCAGCACTACACGCTCAACGAGGACGTGTTCAACCGCCTCGTGGCGACCACCAAGGAGGCGCAGGCCGCGGGCATCCACCCGCAGCAGTCCGGCGACCCCTCGCAGATCCACTCGCTGGACGACCTGGCCAACCAGGCGGTCGGCAGCGACAAGCGCATCGCGCCGCTGATCGCCAAGCACGGCTTCACCCCGCGCGAGTTCCTGCTGGCCAACATCGCGCTGATGAACGCCGGGCTGGTGGTGCAGTCCAAGAGCCAGCCGGAGCTGGCGAAGATGATCGACCAGAGCAAGGTCAACAGCGCCAACGTGGCCTTCTACGAATCGCACCGCGCGCAGATCGAGGCGCTGATGCAGTCGGCCCGGGCGCAGCAGGCGCAATGAGCCGCGCGGCTCACTCCTCGTAGCGCACGCCGGCGACGAGGAAGGCCGTGCGGCCGCCGGGCAGCTCGGCCTCGAACTCGTCGTCGACGCGCTTCTTCAGCACCGCGCGCGCCAGCGGCGAGTCCACGCTGATCCAGCCCTGGCGCGCGTCGGTCTCGTCCGGGCCGACGATGCGGTAGCGCTGCGTCTCGCCGCTGGCGAGGTTCTCCAGCTCGATCCACGCGCCGAAGAACACCGTGTCGCGGTCCGCCGGCGCGCCCTCGGCCACCTTCAGCGCGGGGATGCGCTTGCTGAGGTAGCGCACGCGGCGGTCGATCTCGGCCAGCTGCTTCTTGCGGTAGGTGTACTCGGCGTTCTCCGAGCGGTCGCCCTCGGCCGCGGCGGCGGCCAGCGCCTTCACCACCTCCGGGCGCAGCGCGTGCCACAGGTGGTCGAGCTCGGCCTTCAGCCTCTCGAAGCCGGCGCGGGTGATGATCGCGGTGGAGGAGGGGGAAGGCGGTCGCCAGCGGCCCATGCGTCGCCCGCCGCCTCAGCGCCCGCCGAAGATGCCGCCCAGCACGCCGCGCACGATCTGCTGGCCGAGCTTGCTGCCCATGCTGCGCGCCACCTGCTTGCCCATGGTCTCGATCATGCCCTGGCGGCGCTTGGTGCCGAACAGCGCATCGTGGACCATCGCGCCCCAGGCCGAGCCTGCGCCGGCCGCGGCCGGCTGCGCGGCATCGGCGCCGCCGGCCTGGCCGGGGGCGGCCGCCTTGCCCTGCGCGCGCGCGGCGAGCAGCTCCGCCGCCGATTCGCGGTTGACCGCGGCGTCGTACTTGCCGCCCACCGGCGAGCGCTGGCGCACGGCGGCGCGCTCGGCCTCGGTGATCGCGCCGATGCGGCAGCACGGCGTGGTCACCAGCACCTGCTCCACCGGCGTGGGCACGCCCGAGCCGGCCAGCACCGAGGCCAGCGCCTCGCCCACGCCGAGCTGGCCGATCGCCTTGGCCACGTCCAGCTTCGGGTTCGGCGCGAAGGTCTCGGCGGCGGCCTTCACCGCCTTCTGGTCGCGCGGGGTGAAGGCGCGCAGCGCGTGCTGCACGCGGTTGCCGAGCTGGCCGAGGATCACGTCGGGCACGTCGTCCGGGTTCTGCGAGCAGAAGTACACGCCCACGCCCTTGGAGCGGATCAGCCGCACCACCTGCTCCACGCGCTGCTGCAGCGCCGGCGGGCAGTCGTCGAACAGGAGGTGCGCCTCGTCGAAGAAGAACACCAGCTTGGGCTGCTCCAGGTCGCCCACCTCGGGCAGCCGCTCGAACAGCTCCGACAGCAGCCACAGCAGGAAGGTGGAGTACAGCCGCGGCTTGAGGATCAGCTGGTCGGCGGCCAGCACGTTGATCACGCCGCGGCCGCTCATGTCCTGGCGCATCAGGTCGGCCAGGTCCAGCGCCGGCTCGCCGAAGAACTGCTCGGCGCCGTCCTGCTCCAGCTTCAGCACCGCGCGCTGGATCGCGGCGATGCTCTGCGGGCTGACCAGGCCGTAGCGGCCGGAGATGTCCTTGGCGTTGTCGGCGGCGAAGGCGAGCAGGGCGCGCAGGTCGTCGAGGTCGAGCAGCAGCAGGCCCTGGTCGTCGGCGACCTTGAACACGATTTCCAGCACGCCCTGCTGGGTGTCGTTGAGCTCGAGCACGCGGCCGAGCAGGGTGGGGCCCATCTCGCTCACCGTGGCGCGCACCGGGTGGCCGAGCTTGCCGTACAGGTCCCAGAACACCACCGGGTTGGCCTGCGGCTTCCAGTCGGCCAGCTTGAGCTTCTCCAGCCGCGCCTTGAGCTTGTCGCCGGGCTCGCCGGCGGCCATCGCCAGGCCGGCCAGGTCGCCCTTGGCGTCGGCCAGGAAGCAGGGCACGCCCAGCCGCGAGAAGCCCTCGGCCAGCACCATCAGCGAGACCGACTTGCCGGTGCCGGTGGCGCCGGCGATCATGCCGTGGCGGTTGCCGAAATGCGGGTCCAGGCTGACGCTGGTGCTGTCGTTGCGGCCGATCAGTATCTCGCCCATGGGCTTCGCTCCTTGACGTATCGGGCGATTCTAGGGCGTGTCGTCCCTTCCCGAGTAGGCCGCGCCATCGCGCGGACGTGGCCGCTTCTCCCTGCCCAGGCCGCGCGCAGGAGCGCTGCGGCCGATGGCATGTCCCGGCGGGGCGGCTTAAACCCTCGTCACCTCCCGCCGGATCGGATCCCGGGCTACATGCTGGCGGCCGGCGGCTTCCGCGCGGACGCCGCCGGCCTGGCCAGCGTTGCTGGAGGCGGTGGCGCGGGGGCGCGTGCTGTCGCCGTGGGCCACGCGGATGCTGCTCACCGTGCAGATGCCGGCCCAGCACTACGCGCCGGGCGGCCGCGTGCGGCGGGGTAGCGGTGGGCGGCACCGGGCTCGGGCTGCTCGACGAATACGGCTCCAATGGCGCCTTCCGGGTGTCGGCGCGGTGCACCCTGGACGACGGGCACACGGTGGTGGTGGTGAACAACAGCAGCGCCGACCACCCGTGGCTGGGCGATCTGGCCCGGCGCCTGCTGGAGGCCAGCTACCGCTGACGGGCGCGCGTTGAGCCAGTGGCTTGCGCGCAGTATCTTGAGTCGTTTGCCGCATTCCTCCGTGTCGATCCCATGCCGCCTTCCCGCCACTCCCTGCGCCTGCTGCCCCTGGCCGCCGCCGCGCTGCTCGCCGCCTGCGCTACCGGCGGCTCTCCCCACGGCCGCGCGACGCCGCAGGTGGACGCGCTGTACGCACGCCTCGACCAGGCCGGCAAGGGCTACGAGACGGCGCTGCAGCAGGCGCGCGAGGGCGACGGCGCGGCCTCGCAGAAGACCCTGGAAGCCTCGCTGGACCAGCTCAAGGACGCCGCCGCGCGCTGCGGCAGCACGCCGGGCTGCGATCCGCAGCGGTTCTTCTCGGTGTTCGACCGCCTGCTGCGCCTGAAGGACGGCAGCTTCTTCGCCGGCGACGACGACGCGCTGGCCGGCGGCGGCCCGGAATCCGGGCACACCGGCAGCGAGGTCTCGCCGGTGACCGCCGCGCTGCCGGAGGCGCAGCGCAGCGTGACCCTGCTGCGCGGGCAGAAGCTGTCCGAACTGATCGCGATGAACGGGCCGGTGAAGGCGGCGCTGGAGATGTGGCTGACCCAGTGGCGGCCGAACCTGATGGACGCCTGGATCAACTACCAGTTCCTGCGCTGGCAGATGTGGCCGCAGTACCAGCAGGCCGACCTGCCGGAGGCGCTGCTGTTCGGCATCCTGGCCAAGGAGTCCGGCGGCAAGGTGCACGCGGTGTCGCGCTCGGGCGCGGCCGGGCCGCTGCAGTTCATGTACGCCACCGGGCTGCGCTTCGGCCTGTCCAGCGACGGCGGCTTCGACCAGCGCTTCGACCCGGCGCTGGCCGCGCGCGCCAACGCCGCCTACCTGGACGAGCAGCTGCGCGCCTTCAACAACAACCTCGAGCTGACCCTGGCCGCCTACAACGGCGGCGAGGGGCGCATCCGGCGCATGGTGGGCGACGACCCCTCGGTGAGCCTGTACGACCCGCGGATCTACGGCCAGCTCTCGCAGGAGACGCGCGAGTACGTGCCGGCGGTGCTGGCGGCGGCCTGGCTGTTCCTGCACCCGGAGAGCTACAACCTGCGCTTCCCGCGCATCGACGGCGCGCCGGGCAGCGTGACGCTGAAGCGCCCGGCCTCGCTCACCGAGCTCACCGTCTGCCTGGGCTCGGCCGGCGGCATGTACGACGGCTGGTTCCGCACCCTGCGCAACCTCAACCCGCGCCTCGACCCGCAGGCCGAGCAGCCGGCCGGCAGCCGGCTGGTGGTGCCGAAGGAGCTGGAGAAGGCCTACGCCGCGCGCTGCGTGGACGGTCCCTGGCCGATCCTGGCCGGCGACCTGCACAACGCCGTGGTGCCGATGGTGGCCGATCCGCCGGCGCCGGCCCGCGCGGCGCCGCGCACGCGCAGCTACACCGTGCGGCGCGGCGACACGCTGACCGGCATCGCGCGCAAGAGCGGCTGCGCCGACGTGCAGGACCTGGCCGAGATGAACGGGCTCAGGCACCACCGGCTGAAGCCGGGCCAAGTGCTGAAGCTGCCCGTGTGCCGCTGAGGGTGCGCGCGCCGGCAGTGGACGCCGATCCGCGACGGCGCGGCATGGTGGGCGTGGGGCGATGGCACCAGGCATCGCGGCCGGAGACCGCTCCCACCAGGCTGGCGAGGCTCCCCGTGGGAGCGGCCTCCGGCCGCGATCGACCTGGCGCGGGACCGCCAGCGGCGCGTCGCATCGCTTCTTTCGCGCTTCCCCGGCGCGCGTGGACGGTTCCCGGCGCGGGAATGTCCTGAAAGGCTCCGGGGAACCGCCCGCGAAGCGGGGCTCAGGCCGCGGCGCCGGTGTTCATCCACTCCTGCACCGGGTCGCCGCCGCGGTGGCTCTCCTTCAGCTCGCGCACCACGCGCAGGAGCTGGCGGTGCTGCGCCTGCAGCGCAGCGTGAGTGCAGTCCTTGGTCTCGTGGTAGGCCACCGCCAGCCACAGCGCGATGCCGCGCAGGGCCACCTCGGGGTTGTCCGACAGCGCCCGCGCGTAGCCGATCTCGGTGCCCTGGCCCCAGGGCAGGTAGCGCGCCTCCGGCGCGGTGCCGTAGAGGTGCGGAAATTCCATCCGCGAGGCCTGGCCGATCTCGCGCAGGGTCTGGATGCCCAGGCGGGCGCGGGCCTGGCGCGGCAGGGCCTTGATGCAGCGTTCGATCTCCTTGAACTGGCGGCCCAGCTGGCGGCTGCGGCTCAAGGCGATGAGTTGACTGAATAGGCGCATCGAACTCCCCCGGTTCCGGGTCGCCGCCGGAGGGCGGCGTCATCAATCCGGCGGGAGCTTAGCCGGAACGGGGCGAGTTTTGTACCTTTCGCGTCACAAAACGACGCAAAACGTCATGCCGTGGCCGGGCACAGCCCCAGCCGCTGGCCGACCCGCACCGGCTGCTGCGGCTCCAGCCGGTCCAGCTCGGCCATGCCCGCGGGCAGCAGCAGGATCACGGTGGAGCCCATGTTGAAGCGCGCCATCTCGGCGAAGCGCTCCAGCGTGACGCCCTGGCCGGCGAAGGACTTGCGCCGCACCGACGATGCGTAGGGCGGGATCACCAGCCCGTCCCATACCGTGGCCACCGAGGACACCAGGATCGCGCCCACCATCACCACCGCGAACGGGCCGCGCGGGCCGTCGAAATGGCACACCAGCCGCTCGTTGCGCGCGAACAGCCGCGGGATCGCCTCCACCGCGAACGGTGCCACGCTGAAGATGCGGCCGGGCACGTGCACCGTCTCGCGCAGCGTGCCGGCCAGCGGCATGTGCACGCGGTGGTAGTCGCGCGGCGACAGGTACACGGTGACGAAGCGGCCGTCGCGGAACGGTGCCGCCGCGGCCTCGTCGGCCAGCAGCTCGGCGGCGGTGTACTCCTGCCCCTTGGCCTGGAAGATGCGGCCGTCGACGATCTTCCCCGCCTGGCTGACGCGGCCGTCGGCCGGGCAGAGCAGGGCGGCCGGGTCGGGGTCGGCCTGCCGCGCGCCGGGGCGCAGCTTGCGGGTGAAGAAGGCGTTGAAGTGCTGGTAGGCCAGCGGGTCGGGCTGCGCCGCCTCGCCCATGTCCACCTGGTAGTTGCGCACGATGGTGCCGATCAGCCAGTTCTTCCACGGCGCGAAGGTCCAGCGCGTGGCCCAGTAGACCAGCCGCGACAGGAAGCGGTGGGGCAGGATGTACTGCAGGAATGCCTTGAAGGTCATCCGGCCAGTATACGGGCAGCCGCAACCTTCGACCTGCGTTCCCTTTCCCTGCGGGAGAGGGGGCGGCAGCCGGGTGAGGGTACGGGCGGAGCGAAGCAGGTCGGTATTGCCGGACCCTCACCTCCAACCCCTCTCCCGACGGGAGGGGGGCCTAGGGCGTGGCGGCCCCGTATAATGCACGGCCTTTTTGCCGCGCGCCCGCCAGGACCAGGTCCGTGACCGCCGAACTGTCCACCATCATCGACTTCATCCGCTACGGCGCCAGCCGCTTCGCGGCGGCGGGGCTGACCTTCGGCCACAGCCACGACAACCCGATCGACGAGGCCACCCACCTGGTGCTGGCCAGCCTGCACCTGCCGCCGGACCTGCCGCCCGCCTACGGCGCCGGCCGGCTCACCGCGGAGGAACGCGAGCGCGTGCTGGCGCTGATCGAGCGGCGCATCGCCGAGCGCCTGCCGGTGGCCTACCTGGTCGGCGAGGCGTGGTTCGCCGGCCTCAAGTTCAAGAGCGACCGCCGCGCGCTGGTGCCGCGCTCGCCGATCGCCGAGCTGATCGAGAGCGGCTTCTCGCCCTGGCTGGACGGGCGCCACGTGGAGCGCGCGCTGGACCTGTGCACGGGCTCCGGCTGCATCGGCATCGCCATGGCGGTGCACCGGCCGGACTGGCAGGTGGACCTGGTGGACATCAGCGACGAGGCGCTGGCGCTGGCGCGCGAGAACATCGCCTTCCAGCACGTCGGCGACCGCGTCGAGGCGATCAGGTCGGACCTCTTCGACGGCCTGGCCGGCCGCCGCTACGACCTGATCGTCTCCAATCCGCCCTACGTCACCGAGGACGAATACGCCGCGCTGCCCGGCGAGTACGCGCACGAGCCCAAGCTCGGCCTCGCCTCGGGCGCGGACGGGCTGGACATCTGCCTGCGCATCCTGGCGGCGGCGCCGGAGCACCTGAGCGAGGACGGCCTGCTGATCGTGGAGGTGGGCGAGAGCGAGCGGGCGCTGGCCGAGCTGCTGCCGGAGGTCCCGTTCGTGTGGCTGGAGTTCAAGGTCGGGCCGATGGGCATCTTCGCGCTGGAGCGGCGCGATCTGGTCGAGCACGCGGCGGCGATCCGCGCCGCGGCCGCGGCGCGGCGCTGAGGGCACCGAGGGGGCGCGCTCCGGCGTTCGGCGGCGCATGCCTTCCCCTTGGGACCGTCATTCCCGCGCAAGCGGGAATCCATCGTCGGTCCTGCGCAAGAGCCACCTGGATTTCCGCTTGCGCGGGAATGACGGCGCGCGGTAACGATGGCATGACGCGCAGTAAGCGACGGCATGACCGGACAAGGCATCGCCGCAGCGGAGCGAACATCCATGGAACTGACCACGCCACGGCTGCGGCTCGACCGCCTGCGCGCCGCCGCCGCCGCGGCGCTGTTCGCCTATCGCGCCGACCCGACAATGGCGCGCTTCCAGGGCTGGCGCCCGGGCGCGATCGAGGACGCGGCGCGCTTCATCGAGCAGCAGCGGGGCATCGCCTTCGGCGCGCCCGGCAGCTGGTTCCAGTTCGCGCTGCGCCGGCGCGATTCCGGCGAACTGGCCGGCGACCTCGGCCTGCACTTCGTGGACGAGGCCGCCGTGGAGCTGGGCATCGCCCTGGCGCCGGCGCAGCAGGGCCGCGAGTGGGCGGAGCTCCGGGCGCCCGGGGCGGATCGCGGGTAAGCTGTGGCGGTTTCCCCGCCGCCTTCCCGATGCCCCGTGTCCAGCAACTCCTTCGGCAAGCTCCTCACCGTCACCACCTTCGGCGAAAGCCACGGCCCGGCCATCGGCTGCGTGATCGACGGCTGCCCGCCGGGGCTGGCGCTCGCCGCGGAGGACTTCCGCCACGACCTGGAGCGCCGCGCCACCGGCCGCAGCCGGCACACCTCGCAGCGGCGCGAGAGCGACGAGGTGGAGATCCTCTCCGGCGTGTACGAGGGCCGCACCACCGGCACGCCGATCGCGCTGCTGGTCCGCAACACCGACCCGCGCAGCAAGGACTACGGCGACATCGCGCAGACCTTCCGCCCGGGCCACGCCGACTACACCTACTGGCACAAGTACGGCATCCGCGACCCGCGCGGCGGCGGCCGCTCCTCCGCGCGCGAGACCACCATGCGCGTGGCGGCCGGGGTGGTCGCCAAGAAATGGCTGGCCGAGCGCCACGGCGTGCGCGTGCGCGGCCACCTGGCGCAGCTGGGCGAGCTGACCCCGGACGGCTTCGACTGGGAGGCGGTGGAGCAGAACCCGTTCTTCTGGCCGCACGCCGCGCAGGTGCCGGCGCTGGAGCAGTACATGGACGGGCTGCGCAAGTCCGGCGACTCGGTCGGCGCGCGGGTGGACGTGGTGGCCGAGGGCGTGCCGCCGGGCTGGGGCGAGCCGGTCTACGGCAAGCTGGACGGCGAGCTCGCCGCCGCGCTGATGTCGATCAACGCGGTCAAGGGCGTGGAGATCGGCGACGGCTTCGCCGCGGTGGCGCAGCGCGGCAGCCAGCACCGCGACGAGCTGCAGATGGACGGCTTTACGTCCAATCATGCCGGTGGCATCCTTGGTGGCATCAGCACCGGCCAGCCGGTCACCGCCTCGGTGGCCTTCAAGCCGACCTCCAGCATCCTGATCCCCGGCCGCAGCGTGAACCTGGCCGGCGAGGCGGTCGAGGTGGTCACCAAGGGGCGCCACGATCCCTGCGTGGGCATCCGCGCCACCCCCATCGTCGAGGCGATGGTGGCGCTGGTGCTGATGGACCACGCGCTCCGCCACCGCGCGCAGTGCGGCGACGTGGGCGAAGTCGCGCCGCGCATCGCCTGATGCGGCAACGTTCCCCGGCCGGCGCGGCCCGCGCCGGCCAGCCGCCGGTCCGCCGGCGGCTCCACCAGTCGGTCGATCGATGAGTAGCAGGAAGAAAGTCTGGGTGTCGCGTCCACTGTTCCCCGACGTGCTGGCGCGGCTGGCCGAGCACGCCGAGGTGCAGGCCGAGGCGGTGGAGCGGCGCCACGCGCCGGAGGAGCTGCGCGCGAAGCTGGCCGCGGCGGACGGCGCGATCGTCGGCCTGGCCGACCGCATCGACGCGGCGGCGCTGGAGGGCAACGCGCGGCTGAGGGTGGTGGCCAACCTCGGCGTGGGCCACGACAACCTCGACCTGGCGGCGCTGACCCGCGCCGGCATCCTCGCCTGCAACACCCCCGACGTGCTCAACGAGAGCACCGCCGACTACGCCTGGGCGCTGCTGCTGGCCGCGGCGCGCCGGGTCGGCGCGGCCGAGCGCTGGCTGCGCGCCGGGCACTGGCCGGAGGGCATGCGCTTCGACGACTGGCTGGGCGTGGACCTGCACGGGCGCACGCTCGGCGTCCTCGGCATGGGCCGGATCGGCCGCGCGGTGGCGCGCCGCGCCGCCGGCTTCGACATGCGCGTGCTCTACCACAACCGCGCACCGCTGCCCGAGGCGCTGGAGCGCGAGAGCGGCGGCGCCGAATGGGTGGACAAGGCCACGCTGCTGCGCCAGTCCGACCACCTCGTGCTGGTGCTGCCGTACACGCCGGAAAGCCGCCACGCCATCGGCGCCGCCGAGCTGGCGCTGATGAAGCCGCGTGCGGTGCTGGTGAACATCGCCCGCGGCGGCATCGTCGACGACGCCGCGCTGGCCGCCGCGCTGCGCGAGGGCCGGCTGGCCGCGGCGGGGCTGGACGTGTTCGAGGGCGAGCCGCGGGTGCACCCGGACCTGCTCGCGCTCGACAACGTGGTGCTCAGCCCGCACATCGCCAGCGCCAGCGCCGACACCCGCCACGCGATGGCGGAGCTGGCGGCCGAGAATGTGCTGGCCGCGCTGGGCCTGGTGCCCGGCCGCCCGCCCGCGCCGCTCAACCCGGCGGTGCTGGAAGCCGGCCGCCGTGCCCGCAAAACGTGAAGCCATTCACGCCAGCGGGCGCCGCGTGTTGTTTTGCCTCCCGTCCCGGCTAGATTCCCGCTGATGCGGGGAGCGGTCGCGCGGTCCATCCACTCCTCAACGAATCTGGACTCCATGAGCAAGAAGAGCAGCTACAAGGTGGCGATGGTCGGCGCCACCGGCGCGGTCGGCGAGACCCTGCTGGCGATCCTGGCCGAACGCGACTTCCCGGTGAGCGAGCTGGTGCCGCTGGCCAGCGAGCGCTCGGCGGGCGGCAAGGTGGAATTCGCCGGCAGGCAGGTGACGGTGCGCAACCTCGCCGACTACGACTTCGACGGCGTGGACATCGCCTTCTTCTCCGCCGGCGGCTCGGTCAGCCGCGAGCACGCGCCGCGCGCGGCGGCGGCCGGCGCGGTGGTGATC